>JAABUS010001101.1_pt1 | contig 62027 bp, 21 predicted proteins | sample 5560161 | NCBI WGS metagenome assembly JAABUS01 (sample SAMN10711885, study PRJNA513376) | rock metagenome | isolation source: Antarctica rocks | place: Antarctica: Victoria Land, Trio Nunatak nord | collected 2016-01-04
TCCCCCTTCCCTTCCCTTCCCTTCCCTCCCTCTCCCCCCTTCCCTCCCCCCAATTAACCCCCCCTTCCCCCCTCCCTAGGTCAAACCCCGCGTCAACGCCTCCCGCACCGCCATCGAAACCACCAACGTCAAACACTCCCTCAACCCCTTCGATGAGCTCTCCATCGAAGCCGCCGTCCGCCTCCGCGAAGCCTCCTCCCCCCCCGTCGCCTCCATCCTCGCCCTCAGCATCGGCCCCCCCAAATGCGTCGACGTCCTCCGCACCGTCATGGCCATGGGCGCCGACCGGAGCATCCACATCGAGATCCCCGCCTCGGAAGCCGCTTCGCAAGGCGAACTCGAGCCGCTGGGCGTCGCGAAGGTGCTGCAGAAGGTGGTGGCGGAGGAGGATATCAACCTTGTGATACTGGGGAAGCAGTCGATTGATGATGATAGTAACCAGACGGGGCAGATGCTGGCGGGGCTGCTGGGGTGGGGGCAGGCGACGCAGGCGAGCAAGATTAGCTTTGAGGATGGGGGGAGGGTGCAGGTTATAAGGGAGGTGGATGGGGGGGTGGAGACGTTAAGGGGGGTGTTGCCTATGGTGATAACGACGGATCTAAGGCTGAATGAGCCGAGGTATGCGAGTTTGCCGAATATTATGAAGGCGAAGAAGAAGGAGATTAGGAAGAGGACGTTGGAGGATATTGGGGTTGATGGGAGGAGGAGGTTGAAGACCGTGAGGGTGGAAGGTACGTGTCTTCGTCGTATCTAGTTTTGTGGGTGGGTCATTGTGGAGGCGCTGAGCTGGGGTTGGGAACCTGGGAGAGCGGATTGTGGTAGAAAACGAGCGATGTTGTAACAGGGCGCTGACTGTGGGACTACAGAACCACCACCAAGGAAAGGAGGTGGCAAGGTGGAAGATGTGGACGGTATGATCTCGAAGCTTAAGGAACTAGGAGCTTTATAGCATTGCCTAGCTATCGTAGTCTGTAAGCTTCCTTGGAAATATATGAAAGAAAAAGGGAAATCCTGCTAAGAAATCCAGGCAGCACGCCCCTATAGTCAAAGAGGCCATGATCATCGATCTCCTGCCGCCATATGGTATCCTCAATGCTCCCTTACCGCAGAGTCCAGCCCCTTTTGGTAACTGCTCGTTCTTTTCACCGTCGCCAGAACCGATCCTCGAACGGCCAAGTTCCCTTTCGAGCGTCCCACAGCGCCAGTGCTTCTTCGTTCCCCGACTCTGCAATCGCTTCATGGACGAGAGACTTCGCATGTGCAAGTTCTCGCAAGTGCAGCGCGGACTTGTCGAAATTATTCGCTGCGGCATTGGCAACTGCCAGAGCCACGTCCCGAGCATCCACCACGTCACGAGTGTTCCTTCTCTGATCCAGTTTCGATAAGCGTTTGGCCAAGATTGCGAGTTTGAGGCCCTCCATTTGGCAGGATTTCTTCACGTCGGTAGCATTGAGCTCGGAAACGCAGACCGTACCGATGAGGGCTTTGACAAGGGTGCTGTTGGCTTTGCGCAGCCGCTCGATCTCAGCTTGAGCATTATCGAGTTTGGGATGGAGTTCTTGGTGTTTCTGCTCGCGATCGTCATGGTTGACCGCATAGATGGATGCTGGCGGAGCGGGCAGGGAGTACGAAACAGGCTGAGCATGGCCGGTCTGCTGAGGTGTGGGAGAGAATATGCCTGGAGATGCTTGTTCTGGAGAGAAACGCATGGCTGCACTAGGATACGGAGTCACATCGGCCTGAGACCCCAGAGGTCCCCACGGTCTCGCGTTCCAGACCTCTTCCGGGGTCGTGGAGTTGATGAAATCCGTGAACATTGGGTTATGCTGGTTCTGGTAAGTGAACATGGTGTAGGACTCGAGGAAATGCTGCTTCTGCACCTTGGCCGTAATATTGTCGATTTGCTGCTGGATCACGGGGTCTAAAGTTGATCTCCGACGCGAGGTTACAGGGTCTCCTCTGCTCTCTTGACTGAGGCCTTGGGCACTTCGATGGTCTTTGAAGACCGCTTGCTGGTGGTTCAGGTAATTCTGTAGATTACCACCAGCGATTGAATGGCCTGATCATGGACTGTAAGTTAAAGTCCTGGCTCATATGATTTTCAGAAATAACCAAGCGTACCTGGCTCGACTTGGCAGGGTGCACTTGCAATGTGTCCTGTCTCCCAGTGTGCGTAGAGGCAGTTCGGCTCCGAGTACTTGCATTTATAATGGAACCAGAAAAAGCAGGTCAAGTGTTTCATTGGCCTCGATTTTTCATAGTCGCTGGGTGATGGCTGAAGGACTGTTGGAGCATCGTCTGCGATGGCTTTATCACCTCTCGCTGCGTGATCTCTGCTGGTGCCTTCAGGTTCAGTGAAAGCCATTGTTGTTGGATCATCCAAGCTGGAGATCCCCCTGATCCACGACCTCTGCGTTTAACTGACTGTCAAAAGACTATGCCTGGCCATCGTTGATGATGTAAGTGAGGTTTGTGCCGCCTTGGAACGTAGGCCCATGATCTGAGTCAACCGCGGCAGAGAAAAATGACGCATCAATCAAGCGCCGGGGAATGAACACTTAGTGACAGACGAGCTAACCTCAATGGGTCTATAGGTGTTGAATTCCCTTGTGATAGACAAGTGTACCATGATTGCAGGACCCAGCTTGAGTGAGAAACTTTGCAGTTGCTATATGGTAGACCACAAGCCAAAGTAGATGAGATAAGAAGCCATGGCATCGATGACTCATTGCTGTCATAGTATGTCGTAAAGCCACTGGCCTTGCCAAGGTGGAAATACCAGGGCCATCTCGGTATTCCGTTGGTCAGAGTGATGAGCTCTCCCCAGATCAGCCTCATTTACCGGCCACTCGCATTATGCTGTCCATTGGCAAACACCCGGCCCTCTTTCCAAGACGCTTGGGCCGCTTGCTTGCCTTTACTGAGTACATGGTAGGTGGTCTGGATGGGCTGAGATGTTCTAAGTCTTGAGAGAAAGTGAGGTGGATAGTAAATACAGCTAACGGTAAGTTTTGCAGTATCGTATGCACGTGTGGAGATGCTTAAGCCGGCACACCCGCTTCATAGGACAGCACTGAACCTGCAGCTTGCAGTGCGCCAGCAGCGAACTCCTTCACCCTGCCACTTGAGCAGCATGTCCAATAATCAGTCCTAAATTCCTGGCTTCCTCCTGTACGAGCTGTGGAGTCTCAGCCTCAACACTTTTCCCTCTTGGAGACCATCCCAAAAGCTTGCGAGCTCGAATGGCGGTACCTCTGGAGTTTGCACCCCAAAGATGAGAACCATGATTCCTTAACCGTTCAACCTCTTCAATTGACACGCTGACGACTTCATCTGTGGGTATCAAGCCTTGCTTGTGAGCCTCGACCGCAACCATCTTAGACATATCGCCCCAGATGAGGGTGCCGTTCTCTGTGAGATAATATCCTTCCTTGCCCCAAGTGGCTTTTCCACCTCCTGCGACAGCGGCTTCGATGAGCTTCAGATAGCAATCGCTAAGATCGCTGACGTGCACATTGTTCCCTGGAGAACACGGATTAGTACATCAAGCGTGGCTCTGGGCATTTATTTCCACAATATGAAGTTGTGCACGGTCCTTGGTACATCTTGTAGATTTAAAGTAGATGATACTATCTGAGGATCTGGCGATGGACTAATTTACTGGAGGAAGTCTATTGAAACACAGGCTGAACAATCAAGTGGTGACACTTGCCAAGCGAAAATATGCCGTACGTGGACATTAGTGATGATGGGGCATTTGAAGCGAGGAGCAACCGTTGAAAGGTGAGTGCCTTGACTCCGTGGACTGCTTGGTATCATAAGAGAGAGCTGACTCACACGAACTTTTACCTGAGCCTACTTGAAAACCTTTCTTTCCCTCAAGTATGCACTTTGCTAGATCGGGCATCTGCATGCTACGTTGATTCCCCGGCCCTCTACCTTTTCCATAAATGCATGGCGGGCAGACTATTGCCGTCTGTAGCACATCTACGTTCTCGGTGCCTGCGGTGAGAACGATCTTTTCGACATTGCGATGTGGGGCCATGTCGGGTAGGGATGTGAGTTCCTGCACGCCATCCCAATCATCGTATATCTTAGTAGCGGCTTCACCGAATGTCTTGCGCTCCAGGTCTGCCCAACAGAGAATACCGGTGCCGGAAGTATGGATAATGTAGCCCGGCTGGGCTGCGCTGTGGGAGGAGAGCCCTCGGAGAATTGCTTTGACGGCACCTTCGTGATCGGCGTTGGCACAGTCTAGCAATTCATCAGCTCTCAACACCTTACGGATATGGGGCGGCCACATACTCAGAACAATGTCGGCTTTCTTGGCCTCATCCTCCAATAGATCGTCGCTGTCCAGAGTTCCGTATACCAAGCGTACATTTAAATATTGACTGGCCACCTGGGAACCCTTCTCGCTATCGCGCACAAGGCAGACGATGTTGTAGTCTGGATGGGCCTTGGTGAGATGGTAGAGAGCATCCCCACCAATGTATCCGGTAGCACCGGTGCTGGTGAGACGTTAATCGCTTCTCAGCTCTATTATGCCTAACATACATGAAGACTTTAGGAGCCATCATCAATGTCCTTAGACCTTGCGAAGCGTTCTTTTTGCTAGAAGGAGATATGTTTGTGAAAAGGATGGGGGGGAGGTCCGACTTTTGTAGTGTCGCCTTTTCGCAAAGCCGCTAGCCCGATTCGGGAGTGCGATGTGGCTGGTTTCGACGCGATGAGACAGCCGAGGTTTGGCTGGTGACTACTCCGTACCGTATGAACACATCACCAATCTTCATCTATCTTTCACCACTCATTTGCATCTCGGACGAGCTTCGGAAAGCGCAAACCGCTCGCGCCAGTGTGAAGCGGCTCGAAAACCGTGGCGCCGTGGCGGAGAAATGGGAGAAGAGGAGACGGCGATCGTTAATTCAAATATGAGTCCTGCTTTGATGGTGAAGTCGCACTCAATTGCTTGCAGACGATTGCAACACACGTCTGTACTAAAGAGTATAAATGCAGTTTGTCTGATCACTCAAGTTGTACTGTATCGATCCGGAGTTTCTCGACCGAGCTTCGACTCAGTAACTCAACCATTACGGGTCTTCCCCAACGATGCTATCCATACACCTTTGCAGGAGATTGAAATTCTTTCTATATGGACTGAAGTGGCGTCGGAGAGACCGTGAGTGTTACTTGAAGCGCTTGAGCCGCCACCTCAAAAAGCAGTGTGCTCATTCTGTGATTGTTCGCATCTTTCTTTCGAGACCTCACGATGAGCCAAACCAGCAATGTCCCCGCCCCAGAGGACCGGTTGCCGACCGATGCAAGAGATCATACGGAAGACAAGACTCGACCACTTCTAAACGGTTCCCAGAGCCATCGTAATCCTGCTTTGGTTGTCATCGATTTAAGCGGCATTGACAATCCTCACAATCCAGTGAATATGCCAGCCTGGCGAAAGTGGTGCTGAGCATGTGTGCTTGGTGCCCTTACTTTTGCCGCAACCTTCTCCAATGGTTTCCGTGTTCAAGTAATCTTGCTGCAGTCTTTGGCCTATATCATCGACATGTGCTTGACGAACGCTAATTCTGCCATCTCCGGAACGGTAATTCTACGCTCGCTAGACGCCAGTTGGTGAGCTGTTCCCGCTTCTTGCCATCCGCCTGTATCCAAGGCTTCATTGAAGCCATGTCCAACATCCAAGATTGGTTAGGACTGACGAAGCTTTGATGACAGGTATTCCGGGCGTCGATGTTGCTTGATCCTATTCACTGGCGCTTGATCCGATTCTTATGATATTCACTTCTATGGTGCACGTATCAGATCATTCGGCAAGTACGTCAAGAAGCAATAGACTATCTTGCTTGACCTTGAGTTACGCTATCAGCGAATAATTTAGTTTGATCCAATATTGGTGGCAGACTCTGGGTAAAATAATGACGAGGCTATCCAGAAGCGATGTTCGCTGGTTCGCGGTGGGACTTTCCGGGAGCAACTGGGCATTGTTGAACTGGAAACATAATCAATTCTCACAGACGAGGGGAACTTTAAAATAAAGTTTAAATTGCTTATTTTAAAGTATATTTTAAAACGATTCTTTATTAATTTTAAATAAATCTGCGAATTTCTTAGCTTAATTGTAGCTGTCATCGCAGTCCAGCTTATGTCGACTACTCCTTCTCACCTAGTAATGCAACACACCTAGTAATGCAACACGCTAGCAGGGGGGTTTTAGGGTCCAACTCTTTAGGGTTAGCAAGTTTCGAAATCTTCAAAACCAAGCATTCTGCATTATTAATTGTGCCATTGAACTACCCATATTGTCTATATAGTTTTAAAATTTATATTTAAGATAGAACCAATTATATCGAGTCTATCTAATTAAGATTGACGCATAAATAAAGTTATTACGATGTTTCGAACGCTTTAGAGTTAATATAAAGTTTGTCTATATATTGACAACTCTTTTGAATTGCTTGTAACTAAAATTGTTGCAATCTTCTATAATATTTTTTCTAGCATTTTTTCGAAACGTCTACGCGAGATTACAAAGTTTATAAAGTTAACTTATATTTAGAAGCAACGCATTACTAAAGAGAAGAAAGAGTCGTTAGTTACATAGATCGAATTGATACAAATTTGAAAATAGTTATTACGCATTTGTTAAATTCGATTAATAGCGACAAAGTTTTTAATCAAAAGAGACGTCGACATTATTAAGCGTTCTTTAGACTTTAATTGAATACAAAAGTTTCTACTACATTATTCGCATATTAATAGTAATTAATCTTAATTTATTGAATACAATTATCTTCGCTTTAATTGTTACAAAAATATACAAGATTAGTTTTCGTTCTTTTAACAAGTAATAAATTGTTATAATCTTCTCTTTTCGAACGTCTACAATATAGATAAAAAAAGTTTTGCTCAAAAGCTATTAGAAACTCTTAAAGTTATCTATAATAAACGTCTTAAAGATATTAATAAGTCTCTATATAAGTATTACAAGTCTCGCGAATAAATATTGATAATTAAGTGCATTTACGTCGACCAAACAACTATATTATCGTATTTAATCTTTGCTAGAAAAAAGCATTTATATATCTAATTAAATACTTTTATTGTATACGATTTACGAGATATATCTATATTTGTTACAAAAAGTAAATAAACAAACAACAAAATAGATATAGAATAATTTTAACAATTGTTTAAATTGCAAACTTGTTATTGTTTAGACTAATTATTGAATCAAGTTTTAATTTTAACTATTGAAATCGACTCGATTTAACAATTTTAACATTAGAAATCGACTTGAAACTTAAGTTTATTTCTACTTTTTTAAAATTAACTTAATTCGATTCGAATCAATATTTGATTTTAATATTAGAAATTGAATCGAATTGTTAAAAAATCGAAAATTACGTTATTATGTTAAAAGTTACTATTTTAAAATCTAGATAATTATAATATATTATTAAGATTACAATTTGCGATATTATTAAATTATAATTACTTGTTAATATAAAATCTTGCTTAATTTATCTTATATTTGCATTATTTTTTTGCATTATTGTTCTACTTTAATTTTTTTTTAAACTATTTAAAAATATTGTTTATATTATTTTCGATTACAAAATATCTAATTTTTTAAAAGCTTTTAATTAATAGTTGTCTTTATTCGAAAATAATTTTAATAAATCTATTTTTTGCAATTTGTTATTTAGTATTTTATATTTTAATCAATTCGCGAGTCAATTTAATTAAAATTTTAATTGTACATTTAATACTAAAAAAGAAGAATTTCAAAAAGTATTAAATAAGATTTTAAATAATTTTTTATTACTTAAACTAAAAGATAAAAACAAATATATTAAATAAAATACAAATATTAAGATTTAATTTAAAGAATAATAATTATATACTATAGTTAATAAGAGTATCTTGCACAAGATTCAAAATAAACTTGTTTATTTATATTAAGTTAAAAAGATTAATATTAAAGCACAATTTAAGTTTTGAAACAAATATATTTAAATAGTTTTAATTATTAATAATTTGTCAAAAATTATTTGCAAAAGTTGTTAAAAAATATTAGATTATTTTATTGTATATAGTTATTTAAATATCTTTAATTTGCGTTTTGCTTAAAACAAAAAAGATTTCAATTATAATTAATAATTGATTTAGCTTTTATTCGCATAAGTTATTGTTAATAATATAAATAAGTAATGCAAAATTAACATATTAATAAAAGAAAAACTATATTAATTTGTTATTTTTTAATTAAGATAATTGAGAAGATTAACTATACAAGACATTTGTTAATTTAAATCTACTTTTTCGAATTATTAATAATTCGAATTTTTAAAAATTACTAAAAATATTTTAATTAAATTTAGTACTTCTAAATTGTATCAAATTATTAAAATTAATTTTTACAAATTTTAATTAAAGTTGTAACAAAATTAAATTAAATTTAAAAGAGTTTTAACGTATTTTTATTGCTTTAAATATATAATTTAGTTTTTAAAAAATTGTTTATCTTAAAGTATTAATATATTATATCGATATTATATTTTAATATCGCGAACATTTTATTAAATTTACTTCTTTTAATATTAAATATATAGATCGATAATTAATGTTAAAGCTTATAAGAATATTGAATTTTTTTAAAATTAAAAACAATTTTTTTAAAATTGTTATTAATAATACAAGCAATAACAATACTTTTAAAGACAAATTTAATAAAGTTTTAAATCAATAAAAATCTTAATAAAACAAATAACAAAATTTTATTTTTTGTTTAATTTATGTTATTAATTTAATAATTTAAGATTTTATTGCAATTCTTAAATTAAAAGCAATTGTTAACAACATTGTTTTTCAATTGAAAAATAAATAAGTTTAAAATATTGCAAAAAGTATAAACTTGTTTGTTATAATTAAAAAGATATTTATTTGTGTAATAATGCAAAAAGATAATATATTTGTTGAATTTTATTTAAATTCCCACTTTTGTTGTTGTTATTAATAATTTGTCTTAATATTTAATTCGCTATAGAGTCTTTTAAAAACAAAAAAATAAAAAATCTCGAAAACTAATACAAGATATTCGCATTTGTTAAAATTCTATTTATTTAATACTTTGTCGTACGTAGACTGATCGTTCGGGTCGGTTTTTCCCCAAAATCTATAACCCGATCCGAAAGTTATACCTAATTAGACCAAGTTTTAACCTAATATAGTTAGTATTTTCATAATTTATGCAATTTGGTTCCAACTGTTGGAATCGAACGATTAGTCTAGTCGTACGTATTAACTACGCGACTACATTAATTTTTAAATAAAGAAATATTTAAAAAATTAAAAAATTTAGCGTATTTAATTAGACGAAAACAAATAACAATCGATTTAATTGTTTAACAATATATTAAATTCTTTTTATAAATGCACTTTTATAGTTTTTCGAACAATTAATATTAATATTTATTTAGAATTTCGAATATTCGATGCAATATTTAATTATCTTAATTATTTAAAGAAAACTATAACAAATTATAGTTATTTTTTAAGAAAAATTATATTAAAAGCTTGTAAAAAAGCTTCGACAAAACTTGTTAAATATTATTCGAAAGCAAAAGAATTTAATAAAATATTATATAATTTTGTTAATATTTTGAATTTTACGCAAAAATTAAGTCTTTACAAAATATAAAACGAAAAAAATAATAATAGTTTTGTAAACTACGAGACAAAATATTAAACAAAATTTAAAATTTATTTTTAACGTTATTATAATTTAGCTATTGCTTTAAAAACAAAAACACAAAGAGCAAATATTGTTGAAAAAATAATACAATATAATAATGTATTTGATTTTTAATTAATTTTTTTTATAGCTTAACGCAAATATTATAAAATTCTTACTTTAATAATCTTAACGCTTTTGTTTAACTTAAAGCAAAGATAATCAATATTTTCGCACTAATATTATAGAGAATAAATATTTAACATAAAAATATTAAAAAAATAATGCTTCGAACTATCTTAAGTTAACGCAAATAATTAAAGATGTTTTTTTTTATCTAATATTATTAATAAATATTGAACAAACTTTTAGTTTTATTTGAAAAATATATTGATAAAATTGATCTCAAATAAGTTCGCAAACAATCGAACAAATTATAATAATTAAATACTATAATTGTATTATAAATTTAAATTTAAAAAAGATTATTGTTAAATTATAAAATATATATCGTAGAATACAAAATAATAATTAACGAATTAATAAAAATAAGAATTTTTTTCAAATAAAATTTAAGATTGTTTTAAGTAAAATTTATTTATAGCTAGATTATTATACGAGAGATTTTACATTTATAATATATTATAAATAAACAAATATTATTAACGATAATATAAATAAATAATGTATTTAAAATAACTCAATACTTAATATTGTATTAAATTAATATTTTTAACTTTTTAAGAATTATATTATTTCTAATTTTAATATATATTTAAACATAATAAAATTAAATAATTAAATTTTGATAATTTAATAATAATGCGTTTAGTTTTTTGTAATAATAATACGCAATCTATAATATTGTTTAAGATAGCATTATAATGCTATTTGAGATTATACTATAGATTGCATGTTATTAGCACAAAAAATTAAAAAGTAAGAATTCGAATCTTTTTTAAGATATAATAATTTTCTTTTTGTGCAATCTTTTATAAGATTATATAGAACAAAATTGTTAAACTCTTTAATTAAAGATATTAAGTTAATAATTTAACTTTAATTATTTAGATAATCTAAAAACATAATTATAATGCACTTTTTAATTATTATATTTGATAGAAAAGAACATAAAAAATACATATAATAAGACAATGCGCTTAATAAATAATATAACAAAATAATGCAAATAATAAAATACAATAATTAAAATAGCTTAAATTCTTATTTTTTTACTAATTATTTCGAATTTCAATATAACAAAGACATTTAAACGTCAATTTTATTACTATTTATTATAGTAAAGTTCTAGATTTTGCATTAATTGTTTCAACAATTGCAAATTCTTAAACTTAATAATCTTACAATTAGTATAAATAGCAAGAAGATTGCTATCTAAATATATAAAGCAAGACATCAATATATATTATATAAAAACAATAATAATGCAAATAAATAATATACTTATTAGAGAAAAAGTTAATTATAAAACTCTTAATAATTTCTTAAAAAACTAACAAAATTAATACTTAAATTTAATATTTTTTATTGTTTTCTTTGTTAACAACTTTATTTTGCAAAATTTCGTGAATTAATTTTGCAAAAAATATTTTCGAAATTAATTTTGCAAAAAATATTTTCGAAATTAATAAATTATTAGTTTTTTAATACTTGCGAATTTTATATAAAGCTATTGTTTTAAGTTTGTATTTGCGCTTCTTTTATATTATAAACACTCAATTAATAATAGCTTAATATATTATCTCTTTGCATTATCTTTTGCACATTAGAAATTATTTTAATCAATTTTTTTTGTTACAATTAACTTGCGTTATTATATTTTTTTGCAATTTCTTGTCTTTTATTTTACAAACTAAATTAAGTATATTAGCAATATATAATATATTAAATGTATTACTTAAATACATTATTAATTTATTTAATTTAAGTTATTAAAGTTTTAAAACAAAATATATTATTAAGTTAAAAATTTTCAATATTAAATAAAAGAATTAACAATATAGAATGCGAGAATTAATAAGTTTTGCGATTAAGTATTTGATTGTCAAGGACTAGGCTTGGAACCTCTATTAAAGAGATATCTAGATTAATAACTAGATAGAACTTAGATCTATACTAGATTTAATATATAAAACAAAAGACAAAAGAGAAAAGAAAAAAATAGAACAATACTAATTATATAAGATTGCAAACTTTATGTTTAGCAAGAATTAACTTAAATTTAATCTAGTTTAATTCAAATTTAATTAAGATTAAACTCAAAAAATTAAGCGAAATTAAGACAAAGAGTTGTTTAATCGACAAACATAGTTGGCGAACTACTAATTTAATATTATAACAATAACTTTTCTCTACAAGACAAAGCTTTTGCAAAACAATCAAAACAATATAGCAAACTATCGAAGAATTAAAGAATTAAAAGTCGAAAAAATTTTAAAAAACAAAATAAAACAAAACAAAATAATTAGATTTATTAAACTAAATAAAGACAAAACAAGACAAAAGCAAAACAAGATATTCGAATTTATTAAATTAAGTTAAAACAAGAAACAACAAAGACAAAACAAAATATCTAGATTCAATAAATTAAACAAAATAAAAAGAAAAGATCTTTATTATTTAGATAAAATTTAAATAAAACTAAGCAAGCTTAAATTAACTAAGTTAAGACTAAGCGCATTTAAAGTAACAAAATACTATTAAGACAAGACAAAAAAATCTTTGCTATCTAGATAAAATTTAAACAAGACTTAATATCTAAATTTATTAAATTAAATAAAATAAAGCAAGAAAATCTTTGTTATCTAGATAAGATCTAAGCAAAATTAGATTATCTTAATTAAAACTAAGCGTATTTAAAGTAACAAAATACTATTAAAACAAAATAAGAAGATCTTTGTTATTTAAGCAAAATCTAGACAAGATCTAGATAAGATTAAACTAATTTAGTTAAAACTAAACGCATTTGAAGTAACAAAACACTATCGAAATAAAATAGAAAAATCTCTATTATCTAGACAAGATTTAGACAAGATTTGAACAAAATTCAAAATACTATCTATTCTTCTTAACATTAACAATTAGAAATAACACAAAATACTATATATAATTTCTCGACAATAAAGTTAACTAAATAATATTTATCAAAAGCTTGTTAACAATTGTTCAAAAAATTAAAAAATTCTTAGATAGAGAAATAATCTTTCTAGTTAATATAGTACTTAAGCAAAACAAAATTAAAACATCTATTATGTTTAAAGTTTAAAATGCTATTAATATATTAAAAATTTTTGTTATTTTTAACAACAACAAATTTATAAAATTTCTAATACTATTTAAGAAGAAAATCGATAGCAATATAATTAACAAAAGTAGTATAAAAAACAAAATAAATTTTTATAGATATAAGAAGTTCGAACTCGACAACTAAAGAATTTCTTTTAGAGATACACTTTATTTTAAAAAAATTAATATAACAATTGTTTAGTTTAATTGCAAAACAAGCAATATTAAGATTTTTAACATTAAGTTAAACTTTGTTATCTACAAAGTATTTAAAACAAAAATAACAAAAATAATTAATATTAAATTTATAAATAGCTTAAACAACAAATATCTTATCGCATAGATATTAAGTAAGTTTCTTTATCTTCTAAGTAAAACTTTTGATATTAATTAACTAGATTCGAATCTAAGTTGTAAAATCAAAAAACAAGAATTCTAAAAACTTAAAGTCTAGACATAAATTCTAGCTCAAATTAATCAAAAAGAACAAAACAAAAATTGTAAACAAAAAGACGTTATTAATAACAAACTTAACATCTAAAAGTTATTTAACTCAATTATTCTATATATAGTTAATATAGACGCAAAGATAATATTTTATAATAATATTAACTTGTTTAATTTAGTTATCAATCTTAAGATAATACGCAATAAATAACTTAATATTAATCTTTAGCATTTAACAAAGATATTCTTAAATATTAAAAATAAATTATATATCTCGATTAAACACAAAGAACTTAAGTAACTTATAATTTTTTTAGACATAAGCGTAAAAGCAATTAACAACCTTTTTTACTTCTATAAAAGTAATAAAAACTAAATATCTTATTTTAATAAAACAATCAACAAAAACAAAAATATATCTATATATAATATTTATAAAGATACTAGACAATAAAGAATCTGCGTAATTTATAAAGATATTATGTTAATAACATTTAATAACAAAAAAAAAACACAATTATTCTTGTATTTTTATCTAAAAGACTTGAAACAAGTATACGTATAATAGTTTTATACAAAGTGCTAAATATACTTATAAATATTAAACTATTAATAAGCTTAATTAATTAATTTGTAGCATTTTGTTTTTTCTAAATAATTATTAATAATACTATTGTAAGCAAACTAAATTACGCGAAGATAAAAACAATTCAAGTTAGAAATATACTTTCTTTCTTAAAAATACAAAAAGTTAAAGTATTCTTTATATTTAACTAGAGGGATTTTATTGTAATAATATACTTTATTACAAAACGCTTCGAATACTTAAAATACAAATTAATTGCTAACTTCGATTTAATTTTACAAAATTTAAATAGAAGTATCTTCTAAATTTTTTAATTTAATTAAGATTCAATATTATTAACGTCAAATTCTTTTATATTTAGCTTTATCGAAACTAATATAACAAAAAAAGCTAAAAAAAACTAAAGAGAAATATAATTAAATAAAATCTAAAGTAATAATTTAATATTAAAAATCTTTAACAATCTTAAAATCTAGAATATAGATTTTTAAAATTGTCTAATATTGATACAAATATTAAGAATTAAAAGTATTCTTCTTTTTAGAAAGATCTCTTAAGCAACATCTAAAGATATCTAGTTTTTTATTAATTTTGTTAAAACAATATATAATTTAATAGTTAAATTAAGACAAAAACTTGCTCTATTAAACTTAACAACAACTTAGTTGCTTAATTAATATAAAATATTTTAAATTTTTATAATTTGTAATTATCTTAATTAGATAAATTAAGTTTTTAAGCTTAAGATATTATTCTTTAAATACGCAAACAATAGTTATAAGTTTTTTATTATAAATTTTATAATTACATTCGACTAAATTGTGTTTCTTAAAAAAATAAACAACTAAATAAAGAACTTTTTTTTTATTGTACTAGAAAAAAATATCTTCGAATATATAATTTGAAGTATTAATTTCTATTATAATTTTGTAGTTTAAATTGTAGTAATAAAGTATTATATCGAAAATAAAGACTTTTCTTAAAATAATAAATATTAATTGATATTTCTTAAATTAGACAAAGAATTAATTCTTTCTAATTAAATAAATTAACAAGATAGCTATTTTACTATAGTTGTAAATAAATCTTCTATAGAAGTTTGCGAATTTTAGAAAACTTTAAATATTCTTAATATTAATTAGAATAAATCAATTAACTATAATATCTATTTTAATCGAATTTATCTTAATCTCTTTAATAGTAATTATTAATTCTAGATACAAGACTTAAATAATATAAAATTTGTATTTAATTATATTTGCTTGTAAGCTTGCTTTGCGCAACTTTTAAAAAATAAATTTAATATAAACTTTATACTTCAATTTATTATTATTGTAGATAAAAATATTATTTAAATAAGCAATACAAAACTTATCTAAAAATGTTCGAAAAATATTGTTAATATATTTCTAAAACAAAGCAAGTCTATTATATAGATTAAAAGATATAATAAGATACTCGAAAAATCTAAGACAAATACAAAAAACAATAAAAGCTTTATTTCTTTTTTAAATACATAGTTAATTAAACGCTAAAATAATATCTAACTTAATAAAGATTTTAACTTAACTAAAACAATTTAGCGTCTCGAAAATTAAAAACAAAAAATATCTATTCTTAACTATAATAGCATTTAAATCTTTGTAATTTATGCAAAATCTAAATTTATCTTTAGATTTCTTAATAAAAAAAATAGAAATTATTGTCTAAAAACAACTTGTTTAAATAAATTTTTTGCTAAGATTCTTATTTAAATAACAATAAAGTTCTAAAGCTTTATTACAATTTATATTGTATAAAATAAAGACTAAAGACTAAATATTTTTTTTAAAATAAATAACATAATTGTAGAAACAATAGAGAGACAAAATATCTATTTTTTTCTTAGAAAAAATATTAAGAAATTCGAAATATTTAAAAGACAAAATTGTAATTAAATCGACATTCTTGCTTTGTTAATAATATTCTAGATTTTTCTAAGTAATAAAGATTGTTAAATAAAATTTCTTTTTTATTTAATAAAGTGCTAGACAATAATCTTAATTATAAGTATTAATTTTAATATCTCTATAAAACAATAAGAATTTTAAGAGATTTAATAAATTAAAAATCTAAACAAAATCTAGCTTAAATCTAGACAAGATTTTAACTAAATTTGAAAAAACGTCTATCTTTTATAAAATAATACTAAATATTTTCATTTTTTTTTTGCAAATAACGCAATTAAATTTATAAGTTTCTAACTTAACTATATTAAGTTGTATAGAAGATTGTTTAACTTGTTTCGCATATTGTTTAATAAAAATTCTAAAGAACAAAAAGCTTCAATATTTAATTTTCGATTTTTTTTTAAATAGTTTAAAAAATACAACTAGAGATTTCTTGCTTTAAACTAGATAAAACAAAACAAAACTTAGAATCGAAATAACTAAATTATTTTTTATAAACAAAATTAGATTGCTTTTAAAGAGCAAGACTAAATTGCTTTTTACAAACAAATTGTTTCTTATAAGCAAAACTAGATTGCTTTTAAAAAGCAAAACTAAATTATTTTTTGCAAACAAATTACTTCTTGTAAACAACTAAATTGCTAAATATCTTTTAACAAAACAAACTTAAATTAGAAGAAAAGATTTAATTATTAAAAGAAATTGCAAGAACATTTTAATTTTAAAAATTCTATACGCGTTAAAACTTCTTAGAAGATAAATTTTTTTTTTCTTTTTAAATAATATTATAGATTTTAACAAGCAATTGACAACAATATTTAAAACAAAAAGAAAAAAAATAATAAAAGTATTATAATTAAAGTTTGCGTTATAGAGTAACAACAAATTTACAATAAATTTATAACAATAAAATATTAATTAAGTTTAATAATATAAAGAAATACATTAATAAAACAAGAAGACGACTCGTCATAATTAAGATGCGCGTTCTACTAGAAGAGCTTTCTGCTAGTCTTAAGCTAGCAAAAAGTCATATTAATATACTTCAATTAACTAATAGCTTCTTTGCTTATAATAATACTTTATAATTGCAATTTTTGACATATACTTAAAATCGACAAAGTTACGCACAAATATTTGTGCGTTCCATAAACAATAATAATTTGTATACTTGTTTGCGTCAAATCTTGTCTATTATAGCTCTAATATACAATAGAAATCTACAATTTATTTAAAAAATATTTGTGTCAAATTTGAATAAAATTTCGCACAATATAGTTCTAATATATAGTAGAAATTTACAATTTATTTGGAAAACATCTATGTCAAATTTGAACAAAATTTCGCTTATATTATATATGTGACGTCGCGAAATAATTAATGTTAATTTAAATTCGAACGCGTGCAAATATAGTTAAATAAGTCTACAAATATTGATTTTTTATAATAATTTTCGATTAAATTTTTTTTATTTTTACTTTTTGCGCATATTGTATTAAATTGTATAATTGTATAACAATATATCTTTATTATTACTTGTATCGAACTTCGACTACGACAAATATTTATTTAGTTAAATCAAAAATTATGTTAAAGACGCTCTTAATATTAATAATAAGTATATCGTAAAAAAGCTTTAAGATTGCGCAAACAACTTTGTAGCATAATATTAATTGTACGTCGCAAAATATAAGAATTTATTTTATAATCAAATTGTCTTTGCACAAGATCGTATACGTATAATTAACTTTATTTAAGCTTATTTTCAAAATTGTATCAAAATTAATAATTATTCAAACTAGAATTTAAAATTGTGCGTAAATGTTCTTATTTATATTAGTAGCTTTAATAAAAGAGTTTATATAAGTAAAAAACTTTACTTTATAGCTTAAAAATAAGATAACTATATTGATTTTCGCAAAATTATTACAACTTCTATAACTTCTATCGCACTCTTCTTATTACTAGCGTTATCGATTTTATCATTTAGTTTATTAACGTCGATCTTTTTTTTTTTTTTTCGACTTTATTAGATATGCTTGCGATATCTTTAGCGCAAGATTTTGTTAACTTAGTTGTGTTTTAATTTTTTATTATGTTTTTTTGCATAAATTTTTCTAATTTTACGATAATAATTTGCGTTTCGCAAATCTTCAAAAATATTTTACACAATTCTTTTCGATTTTAGCATTTTTTTATTGTCTCTCTTTACGAATATCTTTTAAGACATAAAATGCTTTTTAATTTAAAACAACATAAATTGTATTATTTAACAATAATAGAATCAATAAATATATTCGATAACAATAATCTTTAAAATGTTGTTTAATATTAGCTAAATAAAGAACAAAAAAACTTGAAGATTAACGTATATACACAAAACAATTTCGATAAATAAGTATTTGCTTTTTATTATTATTGTTTAATTAAAAAATAAAGCAATTAAGTTAAAATGCATTTTAACTCTTATCGAGTCTTCTAAACAACAAAAACTTGTTTCTCTTTAATACGCAAAAGAAGTTAAGCTATTGTTTAAAGAAGTTAAAGAATAATCTTTTCAATAATTTTGCAAAAAGTAATACTCTTTTTGATTCTTTATTAAATAAATCGAAAAACAATTAGTATTTAACAAAAGCTTTATTGTTTTAATTGTTAATAATTAATTATATTCTTTAGACTTTAAGTATTTTAGAAAAACTAACATATTTAATTTTGACTTCAAATTAATAAAGAAATCTTTTCAAAGAAAGCAACAAAAAACAAAAGAACAAAACAAAGATATTAACAATTTTGCATTATATTAATTTTTAAACAAATTTAAAAATAACAAAAAAATTATTATCTAGATTTCGAAAATCGATTTTAAAAATAACAACAACATCGAAGATAAAAAAGAAAAAAAAATAATACTAGAATACAACAAGACAAAAATAAGATTAAAATTATTAATAATAATAAGAAGCATAATAAAGACAAAATTGTTACAAACGAAATCAACAAAAAGAACTAAAATATTCGATAAATTAATTGCTCTCTTTTGTTAATACACAAATTAATTTTTAATTAAGTATAATAATTATCTAAAATAGTTAATTTTGCAAGTATTTTAACTTAGAGTTTTGAACTTAATTTGTACGCGTTGTTTGTATTGTTAATTTTAAGCAAACTATTACAAAATTTAAATAATCTTTTTTTAATCTAAAGTTTTATTTCTTTTATTAACAATTGCATCTAGTAATTATTATTGTTTACATAAATAGCAAAGTCAATAATTAATATAACGATTTAATTAATAATAAAATAAGTTTAGAAAAGATATTATACTTTGTCGAAGACAACTTACTTGAAGATAAGTATTAACAAGCTATAAACAATCTAAACAATTGCTATAGTCGTATTTCGATTGCATCTATAAATAAGATAGCAAAAAATTCGCAAAGAATAAGCAAAGAAGTTAAAGTCTTAATAACATTGTTTAAAGACAACATTACTAGAAAGTCTTTGCTCTCTATTTTACACATTAAAAAAGTAATTCGCTATATATCTTTGTTAACTTAAATTAAACTTTTTCGACAATAAATTAAATAATAAAGCAATTGTCTTTTTTGTATTAATAACAAACATTAATAAATAATTTAATGCAATTAAAACTTATGTCGACTTAAATAATCTAAACAAATTATTTGTTAATATACATACTTTGTTATTATTTACAAATTATCTTTTGTTATTTATAAAAAAAAGCTTATAGCAAAGCGTTTATTAAGTGTAATATTGTTTAAGAGCAAAATAATCTTATATAATATAAATTATTTTAATTGTTCTTTTAAAGTTAGTACAAAAATTTGATTACTTAGTATATAGAAGACTTAATGTATTAAACTTCGAGATTCGACAATAATTAAATATACATTTAAAATAAAAGAAAAATTAAAAAAAAAAAAATATATACATAATGTATTGCAATATGTTTGTCGTTAACAAATTATATATTGTAAAGAATATTAACAAAGACTTGTAAAAATTTATCAAAAAAATTAAAATTAATCGATCGAAATTTCGCTTTTAATTTATCGTTATATTTAATATTATTATTAGCGCAAAATCTTCGAATATAATAGCATTACTTAACATTATATTATCTTTAACGTAAAATTCTTCTTAGCACATTTTTTATAATTTTAACATTTGCAAAATCAAAGAGTTTATTAAAACGCTAAAAAACTATTAAGTTAATCTTACGTTAAAAAACAAGACAAAAATAAATAAAGCAATCAAAAAATTTAATTAAGTTCTTTTATATAATTTTATTTAAAAACATAAAGACAATTAATAATTTTTGAAACGTCTACTTAAGTTAATAAAGCTTTATTGACAAATTGTTTAAACTTTTTTCTTAACAAAATACAAATAAATTTATAGCAAGATAGTTAACAAATAAAAGAAATTAAAGCTAAATAAACTCGAATTTTTGTAACAACATTAAAAGAACAAGCAAATCGACATTATCTACATAAAAAATTATTTTAACAAATCGACAAAGCTTAACGTCGAAGACGTTATTAATATTGTTAAGATACTTTGTTTTTGCAACAATATATCTTATTTTGCAATAAAAGAATTCGAATTGAAACTTAAGACAAAAATGCAATAAACAAATTAAAGCGTTTAAGACGTTTATATATATAGCAATATTAAACAAATAATTAAGAGTTGTTCTCTAAACAACATATATTTAGCTTTTGTCAAAATATGTTCGAAGCTTATTGCAATCAAATATATGTTTTTCAAATTTAAGCATTTAAATAAGTTGACTTTAATTATATTTGTTTTTCTCGAAATAACATTAATAATTAAAAGAATAAATAATCTCTTTAAATCTTGATTTTTGTATTTTCTATTTTTGATTTTTATTTTTTAACAACAAGTACATTTTTTTATCTTTTAATTAGTTAACAAGTATTAATTATTTTTGTTTAATTTATTCGCGAGCATTTTATTTTTTAGCAAACAATTATAATATTTTATAACAACTCTAAAAAGCGTGCAAAAGCTAGATTGTTCTTTATATTGTAACAAAGTTTCGAAATCGACAAGTTACTAAATAAAAAGAAATTAAATATCTTAATAAAACTTGCTAGAATTATAAGCACAAATTGGAATATATAATATATTTAAATTGTTATCTTGTGTAAATTAATGTAAGATCTTAAGCTTGCATTGTAGATTTTTAAAAAAATTTATTATTAAAAAAATTCTTTCGAAGTTTTCTATATTGTTATTTGTATTAATATCAATATTAAAAATGCAATTAATACAAAGCGCAAAAAGAAAACAAACTTTATAATAACAATCTTTTAAATATTTAAGAAGAAGAAGAGTAAATTTGACAATATTCGTAATATTGACAATATAATATTTGATAAAAAGAATGCGTCGATTGTAATATATAATAATAAGATTTCTATTTAATAAATATTCGAACAAGAATTTGTTTACTTTTACGAGACGCGTATCTTTCGAACTTAACAATAAAATTTTATTAATTATACTAAAAGTTCTATAACAAAGTTTTGTAATTTGCTCAATAAAATATCTTTATTAAGATTTTGCTCAAATTTGCTACAAATCTTTGTTATATAATTGCGTTAAGCTCTTTTTAAATTAACAAATTACTTAAAAACAATTTTAATTGTTGTTAATTATTATATTATCTTAATAATTAATTGTTAATTATCTTAACTCGATTCTACAAAGTACTTTTTTTTAAATTTTTTTTTTATACTTTTGCACGTATCTTGCGAAGTTGTACTTATATTACAATATATTTTTGTTATTATTTGTCTCAAACTTTAATTACGTCAAACATTCTATTATTTAAAGCAAAGAATACAACAAAGGCGCTTTTAATATTAATTATAAAAGTATTATAAAAAGGTTTCGAACTTTTGTTAATTAACTTGTAGCATATTATTAATTGTATATTGCAAAGTATAAAAATTTATTTTATAATCAAATTGCTCTTGAACAAGATTGTGTATATATAATTGACTTTGTTTAATTTTTTTTTCGAAATTATCTTAAGATCGCAAATTAGTCGATATAAAATTTAAAACTATGCGTAGACCTTCTAGTCTACGTTAGTAGCTCAATTGACAAAATTTATATAAATAAAAGATCTTACTTAATAATTTAAAAGTAAAATAATTATATTGACTTTTATAAAATTATTACAATTTTTATAACTTTTATCGCATTCTTCTTATTATTAACGTTATTAATTTAATTTTCGAATTTATCGACATCGATCTTCTTATTTTCTTTCTCTTTAATATTGCTAGTTTTGTCTTTAATATTCTTAACACAAATTATATTAAATTTTATCTTATTCGAACTTTATATTCTATCTCTTTTCTATAAGTTTTGTCAATCTTACGATTATAATTTGCGCTTAGCAAATTTTTATTACTTCTTTAAATAAATCTCTTAAATTTACAAATTTTTTTCTTAAGTTTCTTAACAATTATTTTACAAGTTGTTAATTTCTTTTAAATTAAAAGCAATATCGATTTTATTATATTACAATTGCAAAGTTAATAAATATATTTAATGCAAAGAATTTACAAAGTGCTATTTAATATTAGCTTTATCAAAAATAAAAGAACTCGAATATTAACGTATACACACAAAACAATTTTAATAAGTAAGTGTTTGCTTTTAATTGTTATTGTTTAACTAAAAAATAAAGCAATTAAACAAGATTCTTTGCGATCTTATTTTAATTGTTTAAAAAACAAAAACTTGTTTGTTCTTAATACGCAAAAAAAGCTATATTATAATTTAAGAAATTCGCAAAGTAATCTTCTTAATAATTTTGCAAAGAGTAATACTTCTCTTAATTCTTTATTAAGTAAATCGAAAGACAATTAGTTTTTAACAAAAGCTTTATTATTTTAATTGTTAATAATTAATTATATTCTTTAAGCTTTAAATATTTTAAAAATAATAATATATTTAATTTCGACTTTAAATTATCGAAGAAATCTTTTTAAAGCAAGCGACAAAAAGCAAAAGATCAAGACGCAAATATTGACAATTTTATATTATACAAATATTTAAACAAGTTTAACAACAACAAGAAGAATTATTATTTAAGTCTTAAAAATTAACATTAACATTATATTAAATATTATAAAAGACAAAGAGATTAATTATGTGCAAAAAATTGCATTACAATATATATTCGCAATAATGTATACATAAAATAAAATATTAAGAAATAATATCAAAAATACAAGTATAAGTCAATTTAGTATTGTTATATATTAAAGAGAACAATTAATTAATTGCTCTCTTTTGTTAATATTAAGATTAATCTTCGATTTAATATTATAATTAAACAAATCAATTAATTTTTAAAGCATTTCTTTAAGAAGTTTTAAACTTAAATTATTAATATTGTCTATTTAATTATTTTCGAGATAACAATAGCAAAAGTTAGATAACTCTTGTTTAATTTAAAGTTCGAACTCTTTTATTAACAATTGTATTTAATCATTATTATTGTTTGTTTAAACAATAATATTAACAATTAATAAAACAATTTAATTGTTAATAAAAACAAGCTTAAAGAAGATATTATACTCTTACAAAGACAAATAACTCAAAGATAAATATTAACAAACTATATATAATTTAAGCAATTGTTGTAATCTTATTTCGATCATAACTATAAATAAAATAAGAAAAGATTTAAAAAAAATAACTACAATAGCTAGAATCTCGACAACATTGTTTGAAGACTATATTATTAAAAAACAATTACTCTTTATTGCAAACTCTTAAAAAATAATTTGCTTTTTCGCTTAAGATTTGCATTCTTTAACGATAAATCAAATTATAAAGTAATTGTTTTTCTTGTATCGAAAATTAATATTAAAAAATAATTTATTGCAATTAAAATTTGCGTTAATTTGAAAAATTTAAACATTAAGCTTGTCGATATTTATATCTTGTTACTTTTTATAAATAAGCTCTTATTTTTTGTCAAAAATAAATTTATAACAAAGCGCAAATTATAAATATAGTAATCAAGAGTTAAAGCAATCTACATTAATAATTTGTTAACAAAATTATTAAGTATTCGAAAGAATTAAAAGAGTTAAGTTTAAGACTCGTATTTAGTACAATACATAATTATTATTATTAAGTTTGCAAGTTCGTTATAAAAGAACATCTTAATATTACGTAATATTCGTTGTTAATAAATTATATATCGTAAAGATTATTAACAAGAAATTATAAATAATTATTAAAAAAGCAAAACGTAATTGTTTAAATTTTCGTTTTTAATTTGTTGTTATATTTAAGACTATAATCAACGTAGAGTCTTCGAACTATATTGTATTACTTAACACTTTAATCGAAATTTATCTTTAAACTTTCTTTGTTACTTTAGTGTTATTAAAAACAAATAATCTACTAAAGCGCAAAAGAATTGTTAAGTAAACTCTACAAGATTGATCGAACAATTAAGAGCTTTAATTAAATACTTCTCTATAAGCTATTGCGAAGACAAAAGAACAATTAATAATTAAAAAATATTTGCTTAAGCTTAAATAACTTGATTGACAAATTGCTTTTGCTTTATTTTTAATTAAATATAAAGAGTATTATAATTAAACAATTAACAATTAAAAGCAATCAAAGTTTAATAAGCTTCTTAATTTATAAAGCTTTTAATATATCAAACAAAATAACAATATTTATCTAAAGTTTGATTCTTAATAATTAACAAAGTCGAATATCAAAGATATTATTAACGTTGTTAAAATGCTTTTTTTATACAATAATTTGTCTTATCTTGTAATAAGAGATTTCAACTTAAAAGTTAAAACAAAGATAATATAAACAAAACAAAATATACAATAAGTTTAGATATATAGCGAAATCGAACGCATAATAAAAGAATAATTATTAATTAACATTTACTTTGCTTTAATTAAAATATATTCGAAGTTTAACGCAATTAAATATATATTTTTTAGATTTAAACATTAAGACAAGTCGACTTTAATTAAATTTGTCTTTTTTGAAATAACGCTAATAACTAAGAGAGTAAATAGTCTCTTCGAATTTAATTTTTGTATTTTTTATTTTAGATTAATATCTTTTAATAACAAGCATCTTTTTTTATATTTTAGTTAATTAACAAGTATTAATTATCTTTGTTTAGTTTCTTTGCAAGCATTTTATTTTCGAACAAATTAAATTATTGTTTTACAACAATATAATATATCGAAAAAAGACAAAATTCGTTTGTATATTCGAATAAAATCTTGAGTCTAACAAGCTAATCTACAAAGTAAATCGAACTCTATTAATTAACTCGTTAATATTATTAATATTTGCGCAAATTATTGATTTTTTTGAGTCGAACTTTTGTGCAAGATTACGTAATATATCGAAGTCGCAAAGCAATTCTTTGTTAGCAAATATTTATAATAAAGAAAGAGTTAATAACACTATTTTGTGTCTTTTGTTTAAACTAATATTAAGACGAACGTTATCTTAGTTAAGTTTTGATCAAATTTGAACAAGATGTACGTCAAATTTGTTTCAATTAAAGAAAGAATAAACTATTTATAGACGCAATCTTAACTAAATCTTGACTAAATTTGAACAAGATATACGTTAAATTTGTTTCAATTAAAGAAAGAATAAATTGTTTACAAACGCAATTTCGATTAGACTTCGATCAAATTTAAGCAAGATGTATATCAAATTTGTTTTAATTAGAAGAAGAATAAATTGTTTACAAGCGTAATCTCGATTAGATTTTGACTAAATCTAAACAAGATATACGTCAAATTTGTTTTAATTAAAAAAAGAATAAATTGCTTATAAATGTAATCTCGACTAGACTTCGATTAGATTTGGGCAAGATATACGTTAAATCTATTTTAATTAGAGAAAGAATAAATTGTTTACAAGCGCAATCTTAACTAGATTTCGATTAGATTTGGGCAAGATATACGTCAAATCTAGACAAGATATACGTCAAATTTGTTTTAATTAGAGGAAAAATAAATTGCTTATAGACGCAATCTTAACTAGATCTCAATTAGATTTAGGCAAGATGTACATTAAATCTAGACAAGGTATACGTCAAATTTGAGCAAGATATACGTTAAATTTGTTTCAATTAAAAGAAGAATAAATTGCTTACAACCGTAATCTCGACTAGATCTCGATCAAATTTAAACAATTTTGTTCGTAAATGTAAGACTATAATTATACTATACATTTTTTCTTTAAACGTAGCTTTCTACGTTATTATTTGCATTAGACGTAAGCCAATTAATGAAAAAGATAAGTAATCAAGCGCGTTTTTCTATATAAACGACATTTTTTAATAAATCTTTAGGGTTTATCTAGAGTCTATAATTTAAAAATTTATCTATTTTATACAATAAGTAGTATAATACTTTTGAGCTTGCTTATTGATATATATCAAATCAATTCTAATATTAGAAGAGAGTTATTTTTGATACTTGGAATTTAGACTATTAGAAGAGTCAATTATTAAATAATAAACTCTTTAATCGACTATAATATGCAACAAACTAATTTTCGAAATTTTATTATATCGAAAAATTAAAATATTTATTGCGAATTAACAAGAATAATTATTTAAAAACAATTAAGATTTAATGTCTCTCTTATATTAAAAATTACGTATTACTAGTGTTGAAGCAATCAATACTTTTTTTTATAATGTAAGTATCTCTATCTAGCATTATTGATCTTTATATGTTTATTAATACTTTATTATAAATATATAAAATCTTTTTTGCAATATTTTTTCTCTATTAAGTTTAGCGTTTAAGTTGGGCTTTGCGACGCAATTTGTTTTTTCAATTCGTTGTCAAAGATACAATAACTCGCAATTTATTTTTAATTGTTTTTTTACTTTTTATGTTAATGCTTTATGCATAGTTGACAAATTTAACAATATTAATAATTAAGTTACTATATTTCGTATTTGCATTGCGTGTAATTTCGAATCAAGAAACAATAATAAGTTAACGCAACATCTTGATTAATACTTAATAATTCGAAAGAAAAAGTGTTAAAAAGAATCTAAACTCGAGATAAAAAAAAAGAAGAAATTTAATAAGAAGAATTTATATTAAATATACGATAATTTTCTTAAAGTTAAACAAATAATAGCGAAAATTAATATATTAAATATATTAAGTAAAATAATATATAATAAAGCTTTATAATCGTTTAAATTAAATTAAGATTAATAATATTATTCGAACACGCATATTACAAAAATTGTAGTTCGTTATTTTTCAAGTTCGCAACAAAAAAATATAGTTAATTAGAAATAGACTTCGAAGATATCAAATATCTTTGTAAAGAGAAATTTATTAACAACTTTGCAATCTATTGTTTTCTTATTAATAATAAAGAAATATTGTAAAGAGAAAAGAGTTAAAGAATTTAACAATACTATAGTTTGAAAGAATTGCAATCTTTATCAATTTAAAGAAAACACAAAGATATTATTTGAAATTTACTCAACAATGTATAGTTTGTTTTAGAATATTATTAACTATAAATTTGCAAAATAATTAATAAACTACAAATTTATAAAGAAAGTTGTTAATATCTTTTTTAAAAACAAAGATTTTAAGAACTTTTAAAAACAATATAGTTTTCAAAACGTTAAAGAATAACAAACGCAAATACATTATATTTTGTACGAAATTCGAAATAATAATTAAATAAATAAATTTTTACAATTGCAATCAAAGTTAGCGATCTTATTATTATTAAATATATTATGCATTATTAAAACGTAAAAGATATAATGTGTTTTTTACTTAAATACAAATCTTTTGAAGACAATCTAATCTACGCGCTTATTTAGATTAGAATAATCGACAATAATTGCGTTTATATCGAGATATATACTAAAAATTAATAATAAATTACGCAAGATCAATTGTTAGCAAGAGTTACTATTATTTTTATTTTTATAGTTACAAACAAGATACAAATAATATATTATTATAAAGATTAAAGCTTGTAATTAATTTATATTATTATTGAAAATCTAAATCGAACAACAAGACGAAGTTAAACTTAATTAGAGCTAGTATTAGTCAAATTAATTTCGATTGTAAAGATTAAAAAGAAATATAAGAAATATTTATAAGCAAAAGTGTATTATTAAGTTATAAAGAAGATTTTTAAATGTATATTTGTTAACTATTATTTTTATGTTTTGTTGTTAATTCGATATAGAATTCGAGAGTCTTAAAGAGTTTAATATAGACGTTCGATATATCGATAACTTTACAAAAAGTTGTTATTTAATTATTGAAGAAATAATAATAAACTACAAAGAGCAAGTTTTAATTATTAATATTAAGAAAAACAAATATTGCAACATTTATAGAGTTTCTTCGAAAAAATATAAAGATTTTACAAGATATTAAAAGTATTGTACTTTTAAATATATTTAAACTAAGCTTATTAAACAATATTCAAATTTATAAAAAGACAAAAAAATAATAATAATTTATTTAATTAAAAATTAAATATAAAATTATAAGTATTGCAACATTTATACTTTAATAAATTTCGATATTTTTTATTAATTGTTTAAGAGTATAATTATGCGATTAATCGATTAATATATTGCTTTAATTAATAATATTATTTTCGATATTAACTTCAAGAGATCAACAAAGCGAAAAAAAAAAAAGAAAACAATTGTCGAATCAAAGAAATTGATTCAATTTAACAAACGCTTTTGTCAAATTTTTGAAATTATTAATTTGAAAAGATTTAAGTACTTTAACAAGATCTAGCAATAAAGTAGAATTAAACAAAAGACAATAATAGTATAGTTTGTTTTTGCAATAATATCTCTTTTAATAGAAAAGCGAGATATAGCTATATATTGTGTTTGAACAATTATAAATTTCGTTATATTTGCTTAGTATATATTTTATAACAAGAATACGTTAAGTTATATAAAGCATGCTCTATATTAAATCGACAATTTGAAAACAATTTTCGTTAAGTATTAATCTTAAAATACAATATACAATAAGAACAATAAGAACAAAATACATTTTAATATTTTCAAGCTTTATGTTCTAACATATTGAGTAGCTTTTATTCGATTGTACAATAATGCTTAAAATTTTGATACATTATATAAGAAAGCAATATATAAGTTTCTATTAAAGCAATTTTATTTTAGAACAAACAAGACAAAAGACTAAGAGAAACAAATATTAATGCACAATATTCGACATTACAATTTTGTCGTTATAAAAGATTTTATTATATATTTAAAGATTAAAGCAATAGTTGTTGCAAAACAAGAATCGAAGAAAAACATTACTTTATTTAGTCGAAATTTAATAATTATATTAATAGCATTTGATTTAAATAACAATACACTATTGTTTAATATCGACAAGAACAATTGTTATTAACAAAAAGTTAAAAATGTTGTTATAAATAATCAATTTAGTTGTTAGAATTTTATAGACGCTTTAGCAATGTTTATTCGAGAGAAACGCAAGAAAGTAGTTAAGTCTTTATATAATATTGTTGATTTAAACATTTGCGAACAAGACTCGTCTTAAGTTAAGAATTATTTTATTAGAATTTATAAATTTTTAATTTGTTAAAAATTAAACGAGAAAAATTACACTAATTTAGATTAATTGCAAAAGAATTTTATTTAATATACTTTTCGATAATGCGAAAAAAAAATTTAACGAAAAGATTGTATATAAATGCAAGATAAAGAATTTGACAAAAACTATTAAAACAACAAGTCAACAACAAAAAATAAATATATAGAAAGATTGTAATTTATTGTTATAATGCTCAATTATTTGCAATTAAGACGTAACAAATAATTACAAAGATATACAAAGACGTTTATCGAATTAAAACGCTAGATTAACAAAGAAGCTACTAATAAAATATACGAAATATACGAAATAAAGAACTATTTAAAGAATACAAGCAAAAATTCTAAATATTTGCACTTTTGACGTTTTTATAATTTGTTATATATTATTCGCAGTATATATCTTGTATTAGCAAATCAAAAATGCACAAAGTACTATATTAACAACTTTATTAATTAAGATCAATACAATATAGTCTATAATTTATAATTCAAGAAAAATAAAATTCGAATTGCAAACAAATAAGCAAAACAACATCGAATATAGAAAAAAACTTAACAACGTAATTGTTAAGTTAAATTATATTTAGTTTGAGCTAGCTTAAATTTATTAATGCGATGAAAAACAAGATTAAAAATAAAAAAATCAAATAAGATCGAAAGAAATAACAATAAAAAAAAGAATATTATTGATAAAAATATTTTATTAAAAATAATTAAATAGAGAGTTAAATTACTTTGAAGCATAATAATATTGTCTCTTTACTTTCTTACAAGTCTTTATCGAACAACATCAAGATATTCTATAAAAAAATATTAGTAACTATAGCTTTTAAAACAAAGAAAGTAACTAATTTTTTTGACGCTATATTAAATTTTATTTACAACGTTAGAAATTCTATTTTCTAGAAGAACTTTTCGACAAATTTTCAAAAAATACTTAAAAAAACAAACGACGTTGTTGATAAAAATAACAAAAAAGAAAATATTAAGAAGTTCTTAAAGTGCGATTTTTAATCTATGTTCAACTATTATAACAAACAACGTATTAAGAAGAAAGTTTTTTTTGTTGTTAAAAAGAAAAAAATAAAAACAAAGAAAAACGCAATAAAAGTATTTTATCAATATTGTTTATTAGATAATTGCAGATAAATAATAAATAATTTTTAAATTAAGTTATCTAAACTATTTTGCGATTGCGATAAATATTTAAAGATTAACAAAGTTAAGATTAAAGTACAAAATAAGCAAATTATTATTAATATTAACAAAGAGATTATCGTTTTATTATTGCTTAAAGATTATAATTGAAAGAAGATTAAATATAATAATTAAAATACATAACTAACAATATAACAAAAAAATATTAATAATATCTATAAGTATATAATGCTTGTAGCTAACTTTAATGTTAAGTATTAAAGCGATTTTAATAACTTTAAGAAGATGCGCGAGCTTAAGAAATATATTGATTGCATTCGTTAAAACTTTATTGCAAAGTTAAAATACAAAGTTATAATTAATTGTTAACAAACAAAGACAATTTATTTAATTAACAAATTTGCACTTTGTACAAAACACAAAAAGAATAATAATAAAAAACAAATAAAAACGCAACAAAAGTATCTAATTAATATTGCTTATAAAATAAGCGAATGCAAAAAGTTTCGAATTTTTGTATTAAGTCTCTTAAATTATTTTGTAATTGCAATAAATATACAAGAACTAATAAAGTTAAGACTAGAATATAGTCTAAACAAATTATTATTAATATTGGCAAAAAGACTAGCGTATTATTATTGTCTAATAATAAAAATCTTAAAGAGCGATAACATAATCTTTAAAGACATTTAATCTAAATTAAGTCTAAAAAACATTTAAGTTAAGTCTAAAAAATATTTGAGTCAAATTTAGAAAACATTTGAGTTAAATCTAAAAAACATTTAAATTAAATTTAGAAAATATTTGTATTAAATCTAGAAAACATCTTGATTAAATTGTTGTTAAAATAGTGTTAGATTAATTACTTAAAACATCTAATTTAAGCGAGTTTTTGCTTTTTTGTTATTTGTATTAGCTTTAAAATTTGTAGTTTTGTTGTCGCAAAAAACAACAATAATAACAATAAAAAAGATTTTATTTAACAATTTGCAAAAGAATAATAAGTAAAGAATCTTCTTTTTAAGCGTACGCGAATTGCATTATCTACGATAAAACTTATGCTTAAAAAAGCTCTTTGTATTACAACATTAACAATAAAATATAAATATAAACAAAATATGCGTAAAAAAAAGTATATAAAGAATATAAACGTAACAAGAGAATTAAGAGCTTTAATAATTAAAGTCTTCGAAAGCATAAAATTTGATCGAAATCGCTACTTAAAAGAACGATAAATAAAATTAGATATTTATTTATAATTTATAATATATAATTGTCAAAATTTACGTCTTCTTTTAGGGTATACTTTAATATATTCGATCTTATTTGTTAATTAATTTTTTAATTTGCGTTGTTTGCAATTTGTTTGTTTGTTTAAAAACTTAATAGAAAACATTTTTGTCTAAGAAGAAGTTAACAAAAGAGTAAGCGTATATATATTTCGACAAAATAATTTGAAAGAATTGATTAAAATATACAATAATTGTCTTAAGATCAATTTTAATATAGTATTAACTCTTTTATTATTGTCGAATATTACTTTATTGCTTAATATAACAAACGATTAATCTTTTTTAATAAATAAAAGCGATTTAAGTGTAGTGCGATTAATAAAGATAAAATTACATTATTTGATTTTATCAAATATTGCGTCTTTGCTATTGAAATTCCAACTAAACAACTTAATTAAGATCTTATTTATTAGATTATTAGACAACAATTAACTAATTGTTTGTCTCTTTTCGTTTTATTCTCTCGCGTAACATAACGTTAAACTTATATTGCTATATAAGAAAGTCGAAGATAGAGACAATATTAAGAATAAAAATAATATTGTCGAATTATAAGAGGGCGTTCTATCGATTACAAAAAAACGAATTAATAATAACTCGATTTGTGCTTTGTTTCTTATTGATTTAGGTAAACAAAAAATCGATAATTGATTTCGCGACTAAGATAACTATTTAACAAGTACATTGTTGTCGACAAGATTTAATTCGAAATTTTTGAGACATAAAAATAAAGTTTGTTTCGAAAATAAAGAAAACGATAATATATTGTTATAAGTAAGTTGTGTTAAGAATCTCTCAATCTTGTTGTCTTATATTGTGAAAAATAGAATTAACAACTTTAAAGAAAAGATAAGACTATTAATTAGCTCGTTATTTATATCAAAAGATTAAGCGCATTTTGTTCGATATCTTTCTTGCGTCTTTGAACAAAATAATATATTTAACGATTTCTTTTTATATTAATTGAATACAAAGTTTGTAATTAAGCGAAAATAATAAATGTTTAATACGTACAATGTCTATTTTGTGTTTATAATATTTTTAGTCTCTTTTCTATTTTGTCGACGCGAAGAAGCTAGCTTAACAAAAAATAAAAATTCGAACGTAAAAAAGAATTAAGAAGAAGATACAAAGTCAATTTTTCAATAATTCGAAATTCGAAAAATTATATTCTTTGATACAAGAAACATTTTTGTCGAAGCAACAAAACAAGATTTTAATAAATTAACAAAACTATAATTGTTTTCGACAAATTGCGTAAAAGTTACAAAAGAATTATACTATAAATTAAGACAATAAGTGTTATATTCTTTTTTATTTTGTCAAGATTTAAACGAGATCTTAATTAAATTTAATATAGTCTTAATTGTTAGCGTGTCTCAACGCGTTACAATAGCTTCTCTTTGTTGTTGTTTTTTTTCAAATATTATTTTTTTCGTTTTTGAAACACGCATTTTTATTCGAACGTTATTATAAATTTATACAAATTGTATTATTGACATATTTAAATATTTTAATTGTTGCTACTTATAACTTCTAAACAAACTTCGCAAATATAACAAGTAAACGCGTTGTTATCTCTTCAATTTTTAAAAATATACATTAATTTGTCTTATAAAAGAATAATAACAATTTCGATACTAACACGAACTTTAAGATCTTTGAATCTTCACGTATTGCAACTAAGCGTAGAAGACAAACATTATCGATCAATAATAAAGAAAACAAAGAAATAAAACTATTGTCTTTACAATTAAATTATAGTGTAAATCTCTTTCTAATTATTGAGCGTCTTAATAACTTAATGCAATTTATAATTAAAATCTCGTTTACAAAGAACGAATCTTAAAGAAATAAAGCGTATATTTTACAATTGTTTTAATCTTTTAACAACAAAATTAATATCTTATTTTTAAGAATTAATAATACAAAGTTTACGTCTCAAATATTCGAATCTATAAATAGACGAAATAATATATTGTTATCGCACAAGACTCGACGTCGCAATAAAGAGCTTCTCTAAGACAAAATAAAACAACGTCAAAAATATATCTTTATGCCAAGATATAAGATTGTTGTGTCTAGTACACAAATATATCTTTAAACTACGTCTATTATTAAGCATTTTAATAAAAAATATAAATCTTGAGTCGATTTTTAACAAAAAGTCAAATTGTTTACACTAATAAAATATATATAAAGAAAAATAACAAATCGTTTAGATTGCGTCAAAAATTAATATAACAATAATATAAACAACGTTCTTGTATCAAAGAAAACAAAAAAAATAACGTTGCTAGCTTTTTTTATAATAAAGATATATTTATATATAAGTAGCTTTACAATGCAATAAAAAACTATTAATTTTATATAATAAAGCAAATTCGCAAAGTAATCAAGAATTACTATAGCTTTAATAATAATAAAAAGTTTTGCAACTATATTTAGACTTTGCTAAATAAATTTGTTTTTCTAAGAGAAAACTATTAAAATGTAAGTCTACTTAAATTAACTAAAGTTTTGTTAAATTACAATTAAACTTAAGTTAACGCAAAAAGAATATTTGTAAATTCAATAATAATTAAAACTTTTACGTCTTTGTTCTTTAACAAAAATCGAAAAAGTTTTAAGACTTATTTATTAATTAAATATATATTTAGTCTTATAATCTTAAAGGCAATAAAAATAATAAAAATTATAATTTGTTATTGTATTAAAAAGTACAAATACAAAGTTTATATATTAATTAATTTCAAGAAGCAATATATTGAAAGCATATTCTTTATTTTATTAACAATTAATATTTAAATATTAACAAAACATTAATAGATATTTTTAAGAAAATATAAAGAAAATAAGATTTTTAACTCGCAATACAAAGAGAGAAATGCACGCGAAAGTTGCTACAAAAGATTGTATTTCGCAACAAGAAAGCTCTCGACGTATTCGACAACAAAAAGATCTTATATTTTTTTTTAACAATACTTTTTCGAATTTAAATATTAATAAATTAAAGATCAAATGCTTTTCGAAACAATATAATTGACAAAAGAATAAAAAAACTTATATAAATGTTTGAGATAGAAATCTTGTATTAAGAAGCTTAAGCAATAATAAAATAAATAAGAGTAAATTTGTCTCTATCGTCAATTAATAACTTAAATAGAGAGAAAGTGCTAAGCGAATAAATAATTGCTTTGTTAAAGTAAGTCGATTTCGAAGAAGTCTAAATAAATCTTGTCTATATTTATCGAATGTTAACGAATAAATTAATTAATTGCGAAAGTGATTGTAGAGAGATATCGTCAAAAAGAACGACAATTAGATAATTATTTCCAATTGATAATAAAGATTTGAATCAAATCTTTGTTAAATCTTTGTCAAATCTTTATCAAATCTTTATTAGATTTTTATCAAATTTTTATTAGATTTTCGCCAAATCTTTATTAGATTTTCGTTAAATTTATTAGTTGATTACAAGAATATTTACAAGAAAAATCCTAAAAGAGGAACAACATTCAAATAATTATTTCAAATTAATAACAAAGAGCTAAAGCATATCTAGATCAAATCTTTGTTAAGTTTTCTTTAAACGTAGAGATTAACGTTGCTAACTACAAGTGTGCTTATAGAGAGAATCGAAAAAGAAGAACAATAATTAAATAAATATTTCTATTTGATGGCGAAGATTTGCGACATATCTAAATCAAATTTTTGTCAAATTTTCGTTAAATATTTTTTTAATTTGTCGAATAACTTTATATTTATTAATTGATTGCAAGTTTGCTTGTAAAAAGAATTAAAAAAAAAACAATAATTAAATAAATATTCTTATTTAACGACGAAAGTTTGCGACATATTTAGATTAGATTTTCGCTAGATTTTTATTACATCTTTTTTCGATTTACTAAACATAATTGTTATATTTGTTAACTAATTGCAAGTATACTTAAGAATAAAATTAATACTAAAATAAACGTTCTTAGCAAAAAATATTTGATGTAAATTATATTAAATAACTTTGAGAATTAATATTTAATGCAATTAAGCAATTACAACTTATTAAAAAATATAATTAAAAATATACGTTAATCGAACTCTTAACAACAAAGATCAATTCGATTAAAATTAACAAAATAACGACGAACAAAATATCTTAAGCAAAACAAATATTAATATTGTAGATTGCGTTCTCTTATCGTTTGTATTACTAATGCTAATATAATTGACAAACAAATTATCTCTAAAGTCGAAAATTGCTACAAAGCGTTCTTTTAAATAAGATAAATATATAATTCGCGTTAATACGAAGAAGAAGAAGTTAATATTAAAAATAATAATTAATTAAACATCGTAAAAAAGAAAGTTAAATGCTAAAAAAAAAGACACAACTTAGTATTCGAAAAAAAAGAAAACATCTATTTTGCTTGTAAATAACACAAAGACATACAAGAGATTCTTAATCTATATTAGAAATTTTAGAGACGTAAATATTACTCTAAGTAATAAGACGAAGAACTACGATTTCTCAAGATAATATAAAAAACATATATAGAAAGCAAATTATAGATTTAAAAGATTATACATATTTGTAATTACGAATAGATCAAATATTATAAAATTAATTATAGACACTCTAATTAAAAGACGCAATTTTGGCGCAAACGTAGACTTTAATAGATATAAAAACTTTGAAGTTTAAAAAGCAATTATTGTTACGCTTTATAATGTTTATGTTGCGAACAATTATCTTAATGTTGCATAAAAAATCAATCGAAATATTGATATTCAAGGCATTGTCTTTTTGTATAAAAGAACATTTTGACTCTTAATTTGTTTGAAGTTAATCGATCTCAATTAATGTAATTTGAGAATCGAAATATGCGCACAACGATCTTAAGAGCTTCGAAAGACTAAAAGCTCTTGGGGAGATTTATCTCAATTTGTCGATATAGTCTCTCGATATAATTGTTAAAAGCTACAATAATTTCGACAACGTAAATAATATTGTTTGTTAAAATTGTTTAATTATTAAAATCTTAAAGTCTACAAAAATAAATGAATTAATAAAAATAAAAATTATATTGTTACACAAAAGATTTATTAATAAAAATATAAACTAAGACTCTATTATCGATTAAAGTTATAACAAAAATTTAAAATTAAATTTGATATAAAATAAAAAAAACTATTATATAACTATTCTTAAATATAGAATTAAACTTAAAAAATTTTAAAACTATTTTAATTAAAAATCTTTTATAAAATTAAAAAGAAAATAAAAACAAAGAAACTAAAAGACAAAAAAATATATATATTAATTCTCGAACACAATTTTGCTTAAAAACTAGACTTTTTCTATTAATAACAAAATATCTTTGTTAATACTAGAAATATTATCTAAATTAACAAAGCAAAAAAAGAAAGATTTCTTATTAAAATATTTTTTTGTAATTTTGCTCAAATATTGCAACTTGCAATAGTAGTATAACTTTTATTTATTACAAATTTCTTTAACTCTTAGAATAATTAAGAATTTGCTTTAAACAATAGCAATAACAAAACTTAAATTTATTAACTTGTTAAATACTACAAAAATTGTTAATACAAATAAAACAACAAAAACAAAAATAATAATACAAGATTTTAATAAATTACTAATAAAAATAAAGTTAAATTTTTGCTTAATTAAAGTAACAACAATTGTTATAATATAAAATTAACAATACTTAAATTATTAAAGTTTCTTGTTAATTTTAATAAAAGCTTAAATTTATTGTTAAAAGATAAATAGTTGTTTGCTATTAGAAGTTTGTTAAAATATAGCAACAACTTAAGTAAAAAAACTAATATTGTATTTTATATAATTAATTAATAAAGCGTTCTTTATTTAAAATCGTTCTTTTTTCTAATAGAAAAAATTGTAATATTTAACAAAATTAATAGAGTTTTACTTTAAAGTTTTGCAAAAATACAAATATAAATTTTTCGATTTGAAGAAATTGTTACAATAGTAACGCAAATTTCGATACTATTTATTAAAGAAAACAATAATACAAAAATTATTAATTTAATATTAATTTATAAGATTATAAATTTTTTTATCTATAATAAGTTGTAACTTTGTATAGATAATCTTAATTTAATTAATAAAATATTAATTATAGTTTACATTTATATATTGTATAAGATTTTGCTCTTATATATTTAACTAATTTTTGTCTCTCTTATATTATAATATATTAAAAAGCTTCTTAAATCTAAAGATAACAAAAATAATAATATTTATAGAAAGCAATAGAAGTTGTATAACAAGAATAAATTAATTGCTTATAACTTAAGCGACAATTTGTACAATTGCAATTATAGATATTAAGTTTCATTCTACAAAAAAAGAACTTAAAGCAAATAAGATAAAAGTAATATTAATATTAAATTGTACTTAATTTTAAAGCTCTCGAAATTAATATAAAGCTTCGACTAAATTTTGAGTAACTTGTTAAACAAATTTTTCGACAATAAGTTTAATCTTTAATAAAAGTTCTAAATACTCTATTAAATTAATAATTAAATAAGTATTAATATACTCGAAAAAACTAGATTTTAACGCATAAAAGCGTTGCAAGAAATATAGATCTTTCGTGATATTAAAAACTAAATTCGAAATCTTTATTAAAAAGATATCTAAATTAATAACTAAATAAAATTCAAATCTATACTAGATTTAATATACAAAACAAAAGACAAAAGAGAAAAGAAAAAAACAAAACAATACTAACTATATAAGATTGCAAGCTTTATGTCTAGCAAAAATTAACTGAAATTTAATCTAATCTAGTCTAAATTTAGTTAAGATTTAACTCAAAAGATTAAGCGAGATTAAGACAAAGAATTGTTTAATCGACAAACGTAGTTAGCAAATTGCTAGTCTAATATTATAATATTGATAAATAATGCAATAGAGTAATACGCAACAAATACGCGTATTTGTATTCGATTTTAATAATTAAAGAGTATATATTATACGATAATTAATATAATAAATATAATAATTTTTAGTTGTAATAATATTAGAGAAAAGTAATATTTAAATTCTAATTCTAATATTGAGCACATAAATTTATCTTATAATTGCAACAACTTTTCTATTTAAACATTATATATTAATTAATATATTTAATACTATTTATTGTCTTAATTTATATAGTTAATATATAAGTTTATTTTGTATTACTTGCATGCATTATTATTAAAACTAATCAAAAAAATAAATTTTCTAAAATCAAATTTTTATTTATTTAGAAATTCGAATATTGTTAAGTAGTTAATATTATATTATTAAGTAAAAGACTTGTTTTGCATTATTTATATACATTATCTTTAAAACTAATTCAAAGCGCAAAATATCTATTTTATTAACTTTTTCGGAAATTATTATTAATAAAAATTGTATTACCATATAAATTAAAAATAAAAAACTACTTTACAAAAAACAAAATGTTAATTGTATAATATTTTATAAACGTCTAATTAAGTTGCGAACAACAATTGTTTCTAAGAAAGTCTTTAAACAAATTTAAATTAATATAAAAGAAAACGTTAAAAATATAATAATTAATAAAAAAGTAAAAAAAAAATTGTATAATAATGTATTTAAGTAATATATATGTATTTAAAAAACTAATTATATTGTAACGCAATACTTTAAAATAAAATTAATAAAAAAATTAAAGATAAAAATATTGCAAAATAGATTAAAGTTAATGCAATTATTACACAAATAATTTTAAAAAGTAAAGATATAAATATAATATAATTTCTTAATATTTAAGTATGTATAAAATCTAATATAAATAAAATAACTAATCTACGTATTAGTCTAGTTTTAATGAATTTAAATTGAGCAAAAATATAATCAAATATATAATATTAATTATCGAATAATTTAATAACGTATTTTATATATAAAGAGTTTAATAAGTTAAAGAAAGCGCACAATTTAAATGCGATTAACAAATTTAAAAAATTTAAAGACACTTTTGCAAACAATAAAAACGTTATAAATTGCAAAATATTTAATTTTTTAAAATTAACAAATAACGATTCTAAAAACTTAATTGAAATTAATAATAATAAAGAAAAAATAAAATAAAAGAAGACAAAGAATAATGCAAAAATAATAAATAACAAATATAAAGATACAAAGTACAAAGATAATAATAATAATAACAAGAGCAAAAACAATAATAATAATGTTAAGAATAAAGTTAATTACGAAATTATAAAGATTTTGAACTAATTAATAGCATTAATAAGTTTAAGTGTATTATCTAAATATATTATTATGCACTTTTTAATAAAATATAAGATCGAAGTTTATTAAAAGACTATAATAGTTGTAATTTATTTATTATATAAATATTAAATAGTTTATATACATTACTTTACTACATTATTATAAAACATTTAAAAAAAAAAAAAAATTAAAATCTAATTTATGTTTATTAAATTTGTTATTAAATAACTTTATTTTTTAGCAATTTGAATCGATTTTTTCGATTCGATTTTTGATTTTAATTCTAGAAATTGATTCGATTTGATTCGATTTTTAATTTTAATTTTAGAAATCGACTTGTCAAGACTTTCGAGTTAAATTGATTCGAATTCGATTAATCGATTTGACGCAATTAGTTTATTATTGCTAACAAAATCAATATTGTTGTTTGCTTCTTAATAGACACAAATCTTATTTAACAATCGCAACTATCTAGTTTTGCATTAATAACAATATTATAATAATTTATTTATTATTATATTTTACGTATTTTTTGCAATTATTAAATGTAAATATCTTTAATTTAATAATAATTTATTACAAGAGCAAATTAGAAACTATGCTAGATAACAAATTTAACTTTGTTATTAATAAGTTTAAATTTATACAAATCTTTTGCAAAGTTTTTGCTAAAACAATGTTAAAAATCAACATACTAAGCTTCTAGAAAGTTATCAAACTATTTTTTTATTATTTCGAAATAATATTATAGAAGATTAATTGCAAAAATAGAAGATTGTTAACGTCTAAAGAAGACTTTGTTACTATTATTGTCTTTAATAAAGTCTTTGTAACTATAATAATATTGTCGAACAAAACAAAGATAATTAATAATTGCGTTTCTTGCTATAAGAAGAATTTAACTAATTGCAAAGTTATGTTTATTTGTATAATTATAATTGCACAAGCAATAGCAAATGCACACGTTTATAAGCAAACAAATATTACTTTTATTAAAGTTGTTAAACTTGAGAAAAAAAACAAGAGTTAACAAAAGAGACAAAATAATAAAACAAAAGTATTAAACAAATAAATACAAAATTAAGAGCATATAAAGACTCTAATAAAATAAGAAATTAAAATATTGAGCAATATATATTTTGATATTTTTCGATATTTAACAACAAGTTAATTAATTATCGATCGAATTAATTAGCAAGTCGCAAAAAAAACAAAAAAAATAATAAAAAAATTGCAAAAACAATTGCAAAGCAACTAACTATACTAAAGAAACAAATAACAAAAAATAAAAACAATCTTTGCAAAGCTTTTAGAAGCATAATTAATATTAACATTTTCAAGTTTCAAAGCTTTTAATCTAGTTCGAAAAAGAGTCTTCGAAAAAGTTCTTAAAAGTCTACTATTTATATATTAGATATCTCTTATTTATTTTCTTTAATTGCGTTATATATTATTTCTATTATATTATCTATATTGTCTTCGCTATTGTCTTTATTATTGTTTTTGTTATTGTCTTTATTATTGTTTATATCAAAATTAAAGAGACAAAAAAAAGCGTTGTTGCAAAGAACGACAAAGAAGTTTTCTAAACACAAAGAGATAGCAACTTCTATTGTATTACAAATTAATTAAAAAAAACAAATAATAAAGTCTTTATAACAATAATACTTGCAAAATTTCTATTAAGTTATGCGTACAAGCTTTATTGTTGTTGTTTCAAACAAAACTTTAATAAAATAAAAATCGATTGCGTATTATCTTATAACTCTAAAGACAATAAAGAAGATAATGCTAATTCGTAAAAATAATTTAAACAAAAAAGAGATTATTATTTACATATGTAATATTTAATTGCTCGTTGATATTATTAATACGCAACTCAAAGTTAATAATCTTATTAATTTAAGATTGTCGATAACTAGTAAAATAGTTATTTGAGCAATATAAACGATAATTAGCATAAAATTTGCAAAAAGAATAGTAATTAACGTATTTACAAATATAGTTTAATTAAAGTGTCATTTAAATCTTATTTTGAGCACTTGAAAAGATATGTTTTAAATTTATCTTTTAAACAAATAGTGCAAAGATTGTCTACGAGATCAAGATCTTTCTCGACTTATTTTAGTAATAGAAAGACATATTTGGTAAGAATTCTTGTGATAGTGGTGGTGTTCTCTACGTACCCTAAATACTTAATCCTAGATCCCCTGCTAGCGTGTTGCATTACTAGGTGTGTTGCATTACTAGGTGAGAAAGAGTACGTGGCAGATCTGCAGTGTAACGTCCGGTCCTCGAATTGGAAAAATGGCATGAACGCATTCATGAGACTGCACCCCCAATAATACTCCGAGCCATACACAGACACGTCTCGACGTTCTTGTTACATGCGCCACTTGACGCATCTGGAGCAAGATACGAATTATTATCAAGGTGTGAATGCACACGGTGCCTGTGCTAGGTATGGCTCGTCTTATAACATCATAAACAGTGTCTACTCTCCTGGTCTACAATCCTCAGACCGCAGAGACGATTGCTTGCGAAGATGCCTCCTCCCAAGGATCAGCCCAACATTCTGCGAGGCCCAGGTGAGTTCTGGTGCACTAGCCCACTCCAGCGAGAAAAGAACTCCGTGCTGAAAACGCAACTCCGCAGGGGACTATGAAGTCACCTTAGTGGTTCACAACGATACGTATCCTGCCATCGACCCTCTCAAGGTGGACCTCCACGGAGTGGCAGTTTTTATCACCGGGGGTTCACGTGGCCTTGGACGGGCAATGGCGCTGTCGTTCGCCAAAGCTGGAGCATCGCACATAGCAGTCGGTGCTCGCTCCAGCCTCACGACCTTGGCCTCAGACATCCAGACAACAGCAGAGTCCGCTAGTCACTCGGCCCCTCAATTCCTCCCAATTCAAATGGACGTCACCAGCCCCTCCAGCGTCGCCGCCGCCGCAGCCGAAGTCGAGAAGGCATTTGGGAAGCTCCAGATCCTCATCAACAACGCCGGCATCCTCGGGCACTACGGCCTCATCGCGGACTCGGAACCTCGCGAGTGGATGCAAGTCCTCGACGTCAACCTGCAAGGGCCTTACCTCGTCACGCGTGCCTTCCTCCCTCTGCTGTTGAAGTCAAGTGGTGTGAGATATATCATCAACGTCACGAGCGTCGCCGCCCATCTCGCCGAACCGACCCTGAGCGCCTACCAGATCTCCAAGAACGGCCTTCTGAAACTAAGCACCCTCACCGACGCCGAATACGCTTCGCAGGGGGTTGTGACATTCGCCATTCATCCAGGGAATAGTCCCACGGATATCATGGGAGGCCCAGACGCCATCCCCCCGCATCTCAAACACGGTTCGTCTCAAACACATCCTACACATCCCAATGTTTTTTTCTTGACTGACTGACGAGGGGGATGGCAGTCTTCGTCGAGACCCCGGAACTGAGCGCAGACTCGATCACGTATTTGGTGTCGCAGAGGAGAGACTGGCTGGGCGGTCGCTACGTCAATTGCACCTGGGACTTGCCGGAGCTCATGGCGAAGGAGGATGAGCTGGTGAAGGAGGATAAGCTCAAGACTCGGTTTGTGTATTAAGATACGTGTCATTGATGCGTTACGACGTGATGACTTCATGGCGTTGAGAAGTTCCGGACTCTGCTTTCACCGTCTGTCTTACCTGCTACAGTGGCATGGCATCAGGCACTTTGTGGCAAGCAGGCGAGGCGCCGACGACTCTGTTGGGTCAACGCATATCAAGTCGCTGCGCTGGCAGATTCGACGATGTGCGTGTGCATGGCGCTGCAGTCCAATCTCTCTTACTTTGGCAAATATGTGCATTTTGCAGGAAACAAGCCAGGTGCTCTTGCTCGTGACCTCCTACAAACTCACACTTAAATCACACATAAAACAGCAATCGAAGAACATACAAACAACAAGCCCTCCTCCATCGCTCACGCCGCCTTGCCCCCACCCAGCGCCTCAACCCGTTCCTCGAACGCGCTGTGGGCCTGCGCCATCATGCCATCAACATCATAATCCCAAATCCGCCACGCAATCTCCTCGTCGCACCTCCCGGGATCATCCTCCCGCCATTCGTACATCCCCCCCGACCAGCCACTGCGCTGGCGTTACAAGTCTCTGATACGGCGTTGATAGCCCCTGATCGATCGATACTGATGCTGGAGCCCGCCGTATCGAGAAGCTGCGCAAGGACAGCCCCACCCGCGCCGGCGCCGTGGTATGGAGCTGCAGCGTGCGCAGTATTGCCGGCGATGCATACCATACCATAGCCTTGACGAAGACAAGCGGCTGGGTTGAGGTTCTTGCTTACGGACCATGGAGATGGATTCATCAACGCTACCAAAGCACAAGTCTTCACTGGACTGGTTATTGGGGTTTGGAGGTATTCTATTATCGTGTGTTCCGCCATTAGACTTGTTTGGAAAGCCACTATCAGTCCCCGCTCCCCGAACACCCCGCGTTCGTCACAACATGGATCGACGCGTCAGACTTGGACTACAAGCTTCGTCCCACTGACACCTGCCTTCAATGTGTCCAGCGCCTTGCTCAGACCCTCCAGCCCTCCAGCCTCGACCTGGACCCGTGGGCTGGGGACGACGGTCCCCGATTTCAGACCATTCTGCAGCCAAACATGGAAGCAATTGTACATGTGCTCGTTTCTCTCCGCCGGGTCCATGGGTGGTAGATTAAACTTGATCTCAACTCCCTCGAGCGTCGGGGCTCCTGGGAGCAGAGGAGCAGTGTGGGCAACCTTGGCGACTGCATCGCCCTTGGTGGCTTTGAGCACATCCAACGTCGGCTGCAGGGATCCTTCCACGACGCAATTGGCCGTCCGTAAGGTGACGCCATCCTTCTTCACCGTCTCGATAATCTGGGAAACGACATCGCTCGCTTTGTAGTCGAAGACAGCGTCGGCTCCGAGCTTCTTGAGGTATTCATGGTGTTTGGGGCTGGCCGTGGTGTAGACGGTGAAGCCCATTGATTTGGCGGATTGAATGGTAAGCGTACCAACACTGCTCGCGCCGCCCCAGATGAGAACTGCCTGCTTGTCCTGAGGCGTGTGCTTGGTGTCGAGCGACATTCCAATGGTGGTCCAGCCCGACAAAGCGGTCAAGACGGCCAAGGGAAAGATGGCACCCTCTTCGAAAGAGAGGGCGTCTGGAAGCGCAATCACGCCGTCGGACTGAGCCAAGACGTACTCCTGGAAGGCGCCGTGGTCTGGGGAGCCGTTCTGATAGAAAGAAGAGGCGAATGCGATGGCTCGAGAGCCGGACGGGGGGGCGTTGGAGACGTCGGAGCCCACTTTGGCGATAAGGCCGGCGACGTCGGATCCAATGACGGCAGGATAGATGGGCACGGGAGGCATGCCGAAATCGCGCTGATAGTAGTCAACTGGGTTCAGAGCAATAGCCTTGACCTGGATGAGGATTTCATTGGGACCTGGCTCGGGCGTGGCGCGGTCGCCGACAGTCAATGGACCTCCCTTCTGCGGGAGAATAACTGCTTGGTGCTTGTCAGCCATACCTATGGTGGATACTGGACGAATGATAGAAGTAGTCGTCAGCGTGCGCCTGTCGAGGGAGCGGAACACAATAGATTGCAGGAACAGGAGCATTCGAATTTAACAAGGGCTTAGGACTTAGCGGATCTAAGTAGCTTGGCTTAACCCGAGACCGTTAGCAATCAGGCGATAACGGATGTTTGGAACGGCTCGGGTGGCACGACCCGCTATCTTTGTAGAAGAGGATATGTTTAACATGGGTGACTTTTAGTATGCGCTTGTTTATAATGCATCACGTTGTAGAAGTACAATTTCGCGAGGTTTCAGGGCAGACAAAATTCGTGCAGCTTTCATTCGGTGGACTAATCGTCAGTGCCCACACTATTTCGGCAAGCGCAATGTACTCTAGTGGGTCGCAGCTCAATCATCACTGCAGCTCAGATACCACTTTCCAAGTATTTCAACAACTCTTTGATTTAACAATGCGATCGAAGCGGGCACAGCGCCGGCCATGTGGAACCCTTCTCGCTCAGAAACCCGCTTCAATGCGACCTTATCATCTTCGCCAAGAACTCGAACACGCCCCTCCGCTTGTTGACGATATCCAAGAACTGCTCCGGCGGCCCAATGCTCCCGATGACAACCTGGTCGCTCCCCTCGGACAGGCCGGCGTACGCCTTGTCGCAGAACTCGGCCAGCGGCATCCCTAGTGCCCGTCCCTTTTCCTCGCCCATGTAGTCGTGAAGTTCCGTTTGCACGGGCGGCGGGGAAATCTCCAGGACCTTGACATTGGAGCCGGCATTGGCGAGCTGATCGCGGAGGCAGAGAGTGAAGCAGTTGAGGGCCGCTTTCGAGGCGGAGTAGGCTGGCATGTTCCAAGCTGGGACGATGGCGAGGTTTGAACCGGTGCTTGCGAGGCGGAAGCGTTAGCGTGGTCGCGAAGGAGGTAGACCGATTTCCAACTTACAAGACGATGCTCGTGGGGTATTGCTTGGACTGGAGGAAGGGCAGGAACGCGAGGGAGAGATTGACGAAGCTGGTGAAGTTGACGCTGACCTCGTTGTGGAAGGCGGACAGATCGACTTGGGTGGGCTTGGTGAGGTCGTAGGTGGCCTGGATGCCGGCGTTGAGGAAGAGACAGTCGAGGTCGGGGTGCTTGGTGGTGACGGTTTGGACGAGGTTGTTGAGGTTGTGGGCATCGTTAATGTCGTAGGCGAAGCCATCGGCTTTGCTGCCGTGCTTGCGAACGAAGTCGTCGATTCTATCCTGTCGACGGCCGACGGCGATGACTTTGGAGCCTTCGCGGATGAGCTTTTCGGCCATGCCGAGGCCGATGCCCGACGTGGCTCCTACCATGAGGACGCACTTGTAGGAGAACGCCATGGTGCTCTAATAACGCCTTACAATGAAAGAATAGGCGCAATGCAACGCGCATTGATGGTATTTAACGCTTCGTAAGGTGGAGAAGAAGGCAAGGGTTAAGGCTTGATTGACATTTCAAAACGCAGGCAATTCGAATTTACGGCTTTACACACAACATACGTCTTCGGAGCGCACGACAAAAGGAAAACATCATCTACTCCTAGCAACGCGACTTCCCTTCAGAGTGCTGATAACGGAGGGCAGAGGAGAGACGTGTAAGCAACCAGTGTCCCAGAACATCATCAATAACCCCGCAATTTCAGCACTCAGGACTTAGGAGTTAAGCATGCCGACTTTGGCCCGAAGAGGTTAGCTGATCGGCGATAACGGAAGCTGGGCAAATAACACCAGCGGCACGTGCGGCCCGCTGCGGAGGGTCGCGCGGGGTTGCCACTCGTGGGAATGGAGACGAAGCAATTGTTTCACTTCCATTGGCTCAGGTTTAGTGCGCACTTGTCTAATCGAATACTCAATACAGAGGAACGTCTTTGTCTGTCCTGACACAGTCTCGGAAAAGACCCCCATCCCGAATCTATCAAAGAAGGTCATTTTAATCACAGGAGGTTGGTCCTGCACCCCTGCTCTCCACTACCCGCGCCAAAGAGCACCTTCTCACATTTCCACAGCCACTGCCGGCATCGGCAAGGCGACCGTTCTCGCCCTCGCGGCGCGTAGACCGGCCCGCATCTACTTCACCGGACGCAACGCATCAGCCGGCTCCGCCGTCATTTCCGAAGCCCAGAAGCTCCATTCCTGCGCCTGCCCACCCCTCACCTTCATCCAATGTGACCTGTCCTCCTCGCGTGAAAGCATCCGCGCCGCCCTCGCCGATAAGTTCCACTCCTCACGCCTTGACATCCTCATCGCAAATGCAGGCGTGATGGCGATTCCGCCGGGCCTCACAGACGATGGATTTGAATTGCAATATGGCACCAACTACCTCGGGCATGCGGTGATGCTACAGCTCTTGCGACCGCTGATGCTACGCACGGCTCAGGATACCTCCGTCGGAGGAGGACGCGACGTACGCTTTGTAGCCGTGAGCTCCTTCGGGCACACGATGGCGCCGTCAAGCGGCATCGAGTTCGAGAAGCTCAAGTTACCCGACGCTAGCACCAAGTGGCAGGGCTACGGGCAGAGCAAGCTAGCGGATATCTTGCTCGCGAAGGGGATGGACGGTCTGGTGGCGCTGTAAGACTGCTTAAGGCTAGTTTGGGGGTGATAGCATGCCTGCAACTTGCCCTGCAGTAACATGCATGAACATGACCCTCATGATGATCAGTCCATGCAGGGTCGCGGGCCTCATACTTACCGAGTCATCAGACACACTGCACATCCGCGAGAGAAAGCCAATACGATGCAACAACACTTATCAAACTTTCGTGTGGCTTGCAGGATGAGGGACAAGCGTGGGTACACAGACTCTCTCCGAACGAACCAATTGGCTTACTGTGGTTTTCAATCGCGCAAGTCGCGTTCCCTCGTACGTTCCTTGTCTGCTACTCCTGAGGTATTTGATGGTTTTAACCGAGATTTTGACCATTTTCGACCATGCTACTAAGATGGCAGACCAACGAGCTGCAAGCCGACGTCTTGTCAAGATAGATGCAACCCGTCCTTCTTCAATCCTGCGTGGCCTTTAATCGCTTATCCCAAGTTATTTGTGGCTCGCCATCCTTCCATTCCCCTTTACTCGGCCTCCACATGGCTGTGTATTCGATAGGTAACAGCTCCTCCGATAACATTTCCCATTCTTCGCTAGCACCTGCAATGCTCATCTTGACGCTCACATCCTTGACAGGTCGGAAGCCACATCTAGTATACAAGCCCTTGCCAAAGTCAGATGCCTCGATAAAACTCTCGAGCCCCAAGCTATCGATGTTGGCGAGACCCCATCCCATCAACAATTGCCCTATGCCGCGTCGTTGGAACCGGGGACAGACGCACATCAGGCTCAGACCTGGGAATTTCACGGTCAACGCCACATACAGTCCTCTGGAGACCCGGACGAGCTCACCCACGTGTGGATAGGCCATCCATTTTGTCCTTGGTGTATAGCACTGCATAATCACTTCACTGGCGAAACGCCTTCTCTCGCCCTCAGGCCACCACACAGCCTCATTGTGTGGTGCGCCATTAGGGAACGGATTCTCGGTGTAGATACGCCATTGACAGCCACCCAAGACGTCCCCAGAAATTTTATCGCGGGCAAGTATCCAATGGCTTGATGCTTATGGTCCTCCTAGGTCCGGTCTTTGGACCACTGAGTTGCGGCTTCTCGATCTGCTGGCTTGGATCCGAGAATAGGGTAGATAATTCCGTGTGACGGATTAATGCCGTCCGTTGCTGCCCAGATCACATCGACTATGCCGTCAAGATCCTCTCGTCTGGTGACTTCTTCAACTGTGTATTGAGACATGAAATCCAACGCAAGATGGATTGTGGGGTGAAAGGTAAGTACTGAGATTCTGTTTGAGTCGACCCCAATTACTGCTGTTAGACCGACCCCCGGCAGCAAAGCATGCAGCGTAACGTCATCGGCTGAATCCTTTGATGTGTTGTACTTGGATTCGGGTATCTGCGGACTGCGATGTCTCAAGTACAGAACAACTAGAGCTCGCCTGTTGCTATCGATCCACAACACAATCGCCATTTCGCGCCTTGTGCTTGTACAACCGGAAGTACGTAAGATCCAGTCGCTTTTCGCTGGCCAATGCAAATGCTTGCTGAATCATACCCATCTCCCGGACATATAGCTATCTTGGAAACAGAGCATGAATCCACAATGTTTGATGGTGCGTTCTTGTTCAGATGACAGGTTTTCATCACTCTGGCTAAACGTAAACACTACTAGTGTTGGAATTGAACTATTGTTGAATGTAATGAGGAGGACTGCAGTGGGCGGTCATCATACTAGATACTAGTGTGGGAAATGGCCAAGCACCTTGAGGTAAAGTATCTCCCTCGTCCCCAGCACTAGCCCCCCGGGTCATGCAAGGCACTCTACTTTCCGCGACCTCAATCTCTGACAGCTATTGGCGGCTTTAGCGCCCCCAAACGCCTTGGACAGTGCTCTTCGACTCTTTCTTGACGTCGCCCTGCTTTTGACATTCCATCGTGAATGACTCGGGCATTAAGTATGCGTGGCCCAATTCCAAGGCGCTGGTACTGGCAACTCTGCAAAGGAGATTGTCACCATTGTCCAGTCAACCAAATACGAGAACGTGGGGCTGGATGGACCATGGCGGAACTTACCCTGAAGTACAGATATCAGGTACATGTAACTTGTCGACGTCCGATTCTGGGGCCGAGTCGCCTTTTTACTCAAGTCTAGCCCAAACCTGCAGGTCTCGTCGAATCGAGTTGGGTCAAACAACTTTCCCCTAATCCGACCTAACTACACTTGGCATTGCAAATACTCGGAAAAAGTACGAGAAAGTAAGACTTGGAGAAAGTAGTCGATTACTTTTGTCGCAAGATGGGCTCTAAGACCTCTGAGAACATACATCTGCTCATCTCTTCTCCCATTGTCGATCTCCGTCTCGATTTTCAGAGACAATTCACCGTAGCGCCTGGAGGAAAAACAATACCCTCCCAGTATTCTTGCAGCTCTTCCCCATCCATCAGCCATTCATCACGTTCTTCACGATCGAGGAGACGAAGTAGATTGTCCATGAATTCCTTCCCATGTTTGGCCTGACCCCATTTCTGAATCGCGTCGTTAACGTCGTAGAACTTCATCCTGTCGGTTTTGCTATCGAGGTCGAAGTTGTAAAGTGTATGGCATGTGCAAGGCAAACCCTCGGGAAGATTGAAAGTGTTGGAATGGAGATCTTTCGCGTCGTAGATCCCAATTTTGAGCTCCTTAACCTCTAGTCGGGAGTCTTTCAAAAGATAGCAAAAGTGTCTTATCTTTGACACCATTTCTGGTCTCTCTTCGACGGCAAGATTAATCCGATGGAGTCGAAATTGCTTCGTCAGCTCTTTTTGGGCATCCACCATCCAAATCTTTGCGATGTTTGTGGAAGCTTGGTCGCAGCAGAGGAGGTAAAGGTGACTAGGGCCATGTTGGTTCTCGCTGATGACAGTGGACGGGATCGCAGTGGCAAGACGTGGGAAATGTCCCATATTGCATAGTGTTTTTCGAACATCCACATTGAAGACATGTTTGTCGAATCCCTTTGAGCGATCCACAGTAGTGATGAAGTCTAATTGGCTCAGACTTTGGCAATCGCGGACGGTGTAGCTGAGTGCTGATCGAAGTGTCTTGCGTCTCTGTAGGGTCCACAAGAAAACCTCTGGCTTCAGGACGGTATGCCAGCATAGCCATCATCATTTCGTAGTAAAAGGTATTGGTGCCCAAATTGTCAAGACTCTTGGGCTCAATAGAAGTCGGCGATGCTTTGATGCTATGATCTGAGAGCTTAGTCAGAGGCTCGCTAGTGACTGTAGACGCTGGACTGGACCCGGAGACTTCGTCCGAGGGGCCGACCGAGATCTGACTGGACTCGGAGACTGCGTCCGAGGGGTCGATCATTTTGGCGACTCTCTTCCTGACTTCTTCCCAAAGCTGGGTAATATCAGAGTCTGGTGGAGGTTCGTTGTGATAAGGTAGGTTTCTGAAGGACGGCAAGATCGATTCCGATAGATGGCTAAGAGAACTTTAGCTGAGAGGGGGAAGCGATATTAAATAAAGAACGAGGTCTGAAGTGTTCATTGAGTGTTGAGGTACCTAGTACTTTTCCGTGATGAACATTTGTTGCTGAATTCACAAACCTCGTAAGCGAGATAGACAGCGAACAATGAATAATGGTGTAACAGAAGTTAGACTCCAATCTTAAATTCACGTAACTTTGTCTTGACTCTATTTGTGTCGAAGACTACATGTGCCTTATCACTAAAGAAAACAACAACTATGGTGTTGCTATGTGTAGATGTTGCACATTTATCAGGTCTTTGATGGGCTGGGGTTTTGCATAATTAGTAAATTATAATACCGCTTCGAAGAAGTGCTGTCCTGGGGCTCGATTGCTCTGAGAGTCTACGACACGGGGGATTTGCATCGCCAACGCTGAAATTTCTCAACAGAGAATGCGCTGCGACAGCTTCACTATGCGTCTACGCAGAGATTCCGTGGTTCTGACCTCATAAACTTTGTGTGGCCATGGCTTGAGGATATAGCGTTTGTAGGTTACGACGTCCTGTGTGCCCTACCTGCGACCCCTAATAATAGAATCTCTTCAGTCTTGGATGTTTACGAGCGATAAGCTCCGGTTGCGCGGTATAACTTCATCGGATAGAGAATAATATATAAAGCAAGATTTACGAAGAGTAGAAAAGGCGAGCTTGATGCGGACATTGGAGGTTTCCTTCCGGTTCACCAGGATAGAGTCTGCGAGAAAGGATGCAGGCCGCCAAGCCCACTAGCTATAGAAAGTCGAGGCGAGCTTCATATGGTTTCGAACAACAGTTGCGGTCCTATCACGTTGATCTCAAAGTTCTGTTTGGAGCAAGAATGTAATTGTGGCTGAGCTTACAACTGAGACTGTGCGCAAACTCAACTGACTCTTAATCCTGCATAAAGTGTGTAGACCTTGGCACAGGATTGTGCACAACAAAGGGCATCTCGGCACTTTAGGACGCAAGAATCAACCGAACAATCGAGACATTACAAAGCAGAACTTCGAATACCGAACCTAATGCTAGTTGTTGTTGTAATTTGGTTTGAACTTCCTCTACAGTGAGGGAGCAAAGTCAACAGAGGAACAATCAGCAAGGTATGTGTCCTGCAACCGCACCTGTTTTTTCTTCAACCTTAGGGTTTCTTGGTGAAATCTTAATCCAGTTTCAAAATCTCTTGGTTCGATCGACTAACAAGTGACTACGAGTAGATAGTTCTGGGTTTGCTGCTATCGTCACCTAACGTATTTCATCATCACAGCTAACTTGAAGCAGGTGGTGAAGTGCAGTCATGCATCTATTGCTTGTCTATAAAATCTATAATGTGGGAGATCTAACATACACGAGACTATCAAGGCGCTAGTCTAATCGAATAAGAGTTCTACAAAAGGCAATCGCATCTTATTGACTTCAACACTCTTACTAAATGTAAGTAAATTTTGATTCTTAAGCAAACCAATTAATGTTGGCGAACAATTGCTAGACTTGTTCGCTTGCTCTCTTAATCTATAAACTATTTATTAAATATTTTGTTTGTTATCTTAATACAATATGTCTAATATGTCTAAGAATCTTTAAAATTTTATTGACAACAATATCTTAATAAGATTATTTGTAATTATATCTTTTATAGATACGTATTTTAAAATAATTAAATCTAATTTGATTGTTTTGCGAATTTAATAATATTAGATATTGATGTGCTTTGTGCGTTGATAATGTTTTGAATTAGAGATTAAAACGATTGCTTTTTAATTATCTTTATATAAAAAAATTAAAATCTTAGAAATTGTATATAATTGCATCAATAAAAAGCGAAATTATATTGTTTTTTTGTTTGCTTTTGCGACGACAATATATTTAGCTTTACAAATAAATTAAGTAACAAAATCTTATTGTTTAGAGCTTTATAATATAGGGTTATTAAATAAAAAATAAATTTATTTGTTTGTTAAACAACAATTGTTAATTGCTTTAGCGAAGTTTATATTTGTATAATCTATTAAACTTTTGTTTTTATTATAGTAAATACTATAATATAGTGTTCTTTTAACGTATTTTAGAATACGAGTAATTACATAAATATGTATAGAATTTAAATTAAAACAATAATAAAAAAGCATTAATAAAGCAAATTTCAAATTTGATTATATTATTGTTATAGCATATATTAATAATTCTATTATTAATATATATTAATAGATAGTATTAATATTAACTTTGTAGAACTTATTTAAAAACATAGTTATGTTAAAAAATTTTAAATTTATAAGAATTAATAATATCTTGCAATCTAACATCTTAAAGCGATTTAATATTGTCTATAGATAAATTGTCTAATTAAGACTAATTTTGTTATTTAAACGTGTAATTGATATGCTTAAGTAATACGAAATAGAATTTAAATTGCTTATTTTAAAATATGCTTTAAAACAATTTTTTATTAACTTTAGATAAATTTTTTTAGAATTAATTAACAATATATTATTAACATAGATACACAAATATATATTCTAATTCTTTAATACAAAAATAAAAGAATTAACAATAATAAATATAAATTTTAAACTTTTAAGAAAGCTCTAAATAACTTTATATTAAATTTGCGATAATTATTAAAAATTATAAAGAGCTTTTTGTAACTTATATATCAAAATAGAATTTTTAATAAAGTTGTTAAATTAATTTACGTAAATAACTTTGTTCAAAAAATTATAAAAAAAGACAATAATTATGTTTATTTAATAAATATAAAAACTACGAATTTCTATTAATACAAATAAAGCTCTAAAGAATACTAGTTTTACTATATTTATTTAAGTAAAAATAAAGTTTATTTTAGCGATTTGCTTATAGTTGTAAATTACTTATTGTGTTTTATATTTAAAAATATTGCTATTAAGATTATATTTAATTTTAAATATCTATCGATTAATAATTATTTTTTAATTGTATAACAATTTTGTAAGCATTTATATATTGTTTTTAATATATAAGACAATTTTAATCTTTATAATCTTTTGTTATTGCGATTATTTAAATAATTAACAAGTTTTCTTATAGAATTGCGATTTTGTAATTGATAAATTTAATATCTTTAATACTTTAATACTAGAAAGATTCAAATTATTATTAATAAATAATACCCAAAGAATACGTATTATATGCGTATAATTCTTAGATTTATTACAACAATTTAAATTTTTATAATTAGAACAATTTGTTGTTTTGAAACTTCTAGTTGTTCGATTTAAGAACAACAATAATAAAGTTTTGTTATAGATACATTTTAATAACTTTAATAATAAAAAAGACTTTATAATAGTATTGTTTAATATTGTAAAGTTACAAAATATTAACAATAAAGTTAATAATAACATAGAATTTTGTAAAATAAATTTATCTTTAATAGAATTTTTTTAATTTAATTTATTTTAACTTGATATAAATTAATTATTTGTATTGTATTTATGTTATTTCTTCTCTTTAATATTATTAAAAAAATTTGCAATATTTGTAGTATTTGCAAATGTAAAATATTTATTTTAAGAGCGTTAAACAATACTTATTTTGTTGTTATTTTTCTTTGTTTAAATATGTTTTGTTTTCTTTTTATTAAAATTATCTTTAATACATTTTGAAACAACTAAATTAAATATATAATAGCTAGCCTTTTTATTAAAGCGTACATCGCATAATAGATAAACTTGCTTAATTTTAAAATTGTAAATTTTTTATTAATTTAGATTTTCGTATTCTACAAAAATATTTTTCTAAAAACAATTATTAAATTTGTGTTTTATTGTTGTCTTTGATATATATATATAAAAACAATATTTTAGTGCTTTTAAATTTAAAATATTTGACTTAACTCTATTAATTATTTTAAAAAATATAGTATCAAATTTGCAAAACAACGTTGTAGTAATTTTATTTTATATATAGACAATTGCTTTAATAATATAATTTTAGAGTTTTATAAATACTTAATATGTTTTATAAATTGCACAAATTAAATCGACAATTATATATATATTCTTTTCAATAATATTGTTTTGTTTAAATATATAAAGAACAAACAACTTTTATTAGATATTTGTCTTCTTAAATTAGTTTGCAAAGATATTGCTTTCTAACTTATTGCTTGTTCGCATATATTTAATTTAATAATTTGTTTGCTTTTTAATTTAAATACGAAATTTTTATAAATATAAAAGAATCTTATTCTTAGTTTTTATAATATAGATAAAAAATATATTAAAAATGTTATTTTTAATCAATAGAAAATAACAATTGTTGCAAAATGTTATAGATAACAATTCTTTAATATTAATATAAACTTAATCAAGAAATACAATTGCTTTTAATATAAAATATTTAAAAAACTCTAATTGTTGCTTTGCTTTTAGACAAGATTTATATATTTTCTTTAAAACAAATTTTTTAATCTTTATTTTAGTAATTTTCTTTATATTAGATAGAATGTTTCGATAACTTAAATAAATAAAGCAACAATATTAGATTTTAATATTAATAATCTTCTTAAATATTTTAAATATATAGTAAGATTTTTTTTTCTATTAAATCTTTGCTTGCGTAAATTGTTTAATTTTGCATAAATTTATTGCTTTAAATATTTTAAATCTTAAAAAATATTATTGTTTAATATTATTTGCAAAGATTATATATTAGTTATTGTAATTAAAATATGCAAATTATTTAAGTAAAAAATAGTATTTAATATTTTTGTTCTTTAAGACAATTATATTAACAAAATTAATTTTGATATCTAAAATAAACAAAATTTGTATAAAAATTAAATTATTGTCTTTAAATAATTAAATTAAGCAATTATTTATATCTTTAATAAATAGAATAGAACTATTAGTTGTTTCGACTTTTGCATAGTTATAATATAAATTTTTGAAAAAATTTCGATTCTTAAAGATATATATAATAGCTTTTGAATTAATAATTTATACAATTTTTGCAATTATAATAACAAAATAATTAATCTTTAATTTGTAATAAAAAGATTGCAAAGAAAAAAAAATAGATATTTTATTAATACATTTATAACTTCTAATTATATTAATAAAAAAATTAAATATTAATTAATTGTTGTTCTTTAAGACTCTTAAAACAAAGTTTTGACAATTTTCTTTATAATTATGTTTGCAATATTGCTATTTATAATTTGTTTTATTACAATTGTTGTATATTGCGTCTTTATAATAACATTTATAATTTTTGCATATTTTTGAAAATATAAATTGTTATGGTTAACAATTATTGTTATTATAATCTTTATTTTTATTGCGATCTTTGCAATTGCAATTTCTATCTTTTTTTTAAGATTTTTTACGTCTTTTATTAAATTTTTGATTGTTAATATAATTGTTTCTATTATAATTATAATTTTAATAATTTTGTTAATTTTTATCTTTTTCTTGTTTGCATTTTCGCTAATTTTGGTCTTTATTGTTGCAAACAAAATTAACTTGCTTATTTCGAATCTTTTAACAATGCTTCTTCTATTATAAATTCTAGAAAATTGTATCGAAATTAAATAATTTGTTATCTTTGCTATTGTAAATTTGTTAAACAAAATAAATTATTTAAATCTTAAATTGTTAATTAAAGAAATTAATTGTCTTAATTATAAAGTAATTCTTAATTAAAATCTTAAAATTGATAATTTTTGTCTTTAATTTGTTTAATTAACTATAAAAGTTTGCAATATCTTTGCATTTAATAAGTAATAAACTTTTTATTTTATTTATTAACTTTTATTTCTTGCTTTAATCGCTAAAGATACTAATTTTTCTAAAATAGTTTTATATTTTTTTTGCGATTTAGATAAATTTGAGTTGCAATTAAATAATTTTATTGTATATAAAATTTATCTTTTTGCGTATTTTTGTATTACAAGATTTTTATTTATTTATCTTGTTTGCATTTAACGTAGATTTCGATCTATTGTTATTAACGTTCTTTTATAAGTTTGTATTAAATAGAGCGAACTTTATGTTTTTAAATTAATTTAATTACGTTGACGACTTTGTTAGCTTTGCAAATATCTATTTGAACAATTTATTATTGTCTTTACTTATGTTGCGATAACGTTCAAGATTTGTAAATATAAAAATAATAATACAAAAGTTGTAAATATCGATTTACACTTAAGATAAAAAATTTTGTTGTGTAATTGTCTTGTAAATTCTCTTTACGAGTTAATTGAATTATTGATGATGTTTTAGTATTCAATATAATTGAGACGCTTGTTCAATAAAGTTGTCTCAAGCTTATAATTACTTGAAGCAAGTGATGAAGTGCAATTATGCATCTATTGCTTGTCTATAAAATCTATGGTGTGAGAGATCTAACATACACGAGATTGCCAAGGCGCTAGCCTAATCGGGTAAGAGTCTCGCAGGAGGCAGTCGCATCTTATTGGCTTTAACAAGCTACTCATTGCCAGAATTTTGCAAGACCATCAAGCATTAGAATCAAGCATGGCCAACCAGCTCAAGCCGATCAAAGTCTGGGGTACAGGCGGCCCTAACCCGCCAAAGGTCGCCATGATCCTCGAAGAGCTCGGGATCCCCTACGAGGCCGAAGCCGTCATGTTGAAAGACATCAAGAAGCCCAAGTATCTCGCCATCAATCCCAACGGCCGGATCCCATCCATCCACGACCCCAACACTGGCATCACCCTCTGGGAGTCCGGCGCCATTGTCGAGTACCTCATCGAGCGCTACGACAAGGAGCACAAGCTGAGTTTCGAACCCGGCACGGCGGAGGCCTACCACGCCAAGCAGTGGCTCTTCTTCCAGGCCAGCGGGCAAGGGCCTTACTACGGCCAGTACCGGTGGTTCCGGCTGTACGCACCCGAGGAGATCCCCATGGCCCTCGACCGGTACGCAAAGGAGGTGAACCGCGTCACTGCTGTGCTGGAGGGACATCTGAGTACGCAAAAGGACGGCGAGGAGTGGCTCGTGGGGGGGAAATGCTCGTATGCAGACATAGCCTTCGTCTCGTGGCAGGTGGGTATCGCCAAGGTGATCAAGAAGGAGGAGTACGACGAGGACAATTATCCCCACGTCAAGGCCTGGCTTGCAAGGATGCTAGAGCGGGAGGGCACGAAGAAGGGGTATGAGAGCAAGTCGATGCTGCATTAGATACGATTAGGTCAACAAATACGTTTGTGGTTGTTTCAACTGGCAAATCAAGTCCTTGATCTGTACTCGGTAGAAGTGAAACCACTTTGACCCCTTCCGGAACAGCGTTATTGCGGCAAGGAATCCCGGTGACGGCTCGGGGGGACAAACTTCCGCCTGCCAGCACCTCGACCCAGCGCCTTCAACGGTAGAATGGAGTGGGCTTTGCGACGGCGAAGGTGCTAGCTTCCGCATCTGACACCTTCCATGTCATCATGGCCAGCCGGTCCCACGAGAAAGTCAAGGCTGTCATGTCCGAGATCGAAGCCTCTAGTCCGAAAGGAGCTCTCGTACATACGGCTTGATGTCACCGATGAGAAGTCGGTCGAAGAAGCTGCAGCACACGTCAAAGAGAAATTCGGACGGCTGGACGTACTCGTGAAAAACGCAGGGGTGGGGAACCTGGACGATGATGTCAGGACTCGTTTCCAACTCTGCTTGGAGACCAACGTGATGGGCCCAGCCATGGTTGCTGCGGCATTCCGACCGTTGCTGCTTGAGTCGCGGAACCCATACTCGATCGATGTGAGCAGTGGTGCGGGGACACTGGTACGAAATGCTGCTCAGAGGCCCCCGACCCATGACGGTATCAAAAATGGGGATGCATATCCAGTCAGCAAGGCGGCCCTGAACATGCTCGCCGTTCTGGAGGCAGGGGAACATGGCCCGAAAGGATTGAAGGTGTTTGTGATGAGCCCCGGGTTCGTAGGGTCGAACCTTCGTGGTTCGAACGAGGAGGCGAGGAGTGGATGGGGCAAAGCAGGAGACCCAGAAGTTTCGGGACGGATGGTTCTGAGCATTGTGCAAAGGAAACGAGATGCAGATGGGTCGCTTCGTACACAAAGGCGGTGTCTATGACTGGTGAAGACGAGCAGTACGTGGCAACGGAGCCAACATTGTTCTTGCATATTGCTGCTTCTGCATGCTTCATGGCTTTTGACTTGGAAGGCGATCATGAAATAGATATCCGTTGCGGTTGGCAAAATCGACTGTCTGCAACCACAGCTGAAGTCACGAAGAAAATTCAGCGGTACCGCATGGGTTCATTGCACATCTACTAACGCTACACCTCGACGATTTACGACATTGACTGGTGGTTGTCCATCGCAATGGCTGGGTCAAGAGTCACTACATACTCTTGTCGCTGATGGCGTCTCCCTTGGCTGACCCCACTGTAGGTTCAGATCAGGCAATAGAAGATGGGACTCTCGGTACCATCATTCAGGGATTGGGGGAAATCCTCGCCATAACGTGAAAATGCCATGATGTGAAAGTACACCAGCATTGAGGACTCGATAGCGAGCTACGGCAGCATTCACCATTGAGGTCAAGCATATTCTCTCCCAGCATTGGGGCGAATCGTGTAGCAGATGGACGCAATTATTTTAGTCCCGAGACGACAGTCCCCAAATCGACTTCCTCCAGTTCTCTCGACAATGCATGGCCGGCGACTCAGCGCTGGCCTATATGGACTTCACCATTAGTCTCAATCCTACAGTTCATGGACTAATACCGCCGGGAGCTTAATATTTCTTCCACTCTTATGCTTTCAGAAGATGGTCGCCGCTCTGCTCCACACCACCGGTACATCTCAATCAAGAAGACGCGCAAGGCGGCCCTGGCTTCACTCGGTGGACATATCAGCCAGAGCACCACCAGCCTATCCTATCCAAAAATCTAGGATCTAGGACCGGTTGTTAGCCTCTTCGATAGATATGGCTTTTAAACCCAAATTGGAGTAAGCAGCGAGAGGCCATAGTGTTCAGGTCAGACTGACTGTCAATTGTAGCACGCTTGCGCAAGTTGGTACGTGGGCAACTTGGGAGCCTCTACTTGAATGTTGAGTGTACCAAACATGAACTAATTCAATCACTCGTATCCCACCCAGGACCTCCTTCTACGTTCGATGAGACGCGTATGTGGAATCTCAATTATGTTAGCTCTCTCGAGCCAACTATACTCCCACTAGATAATTGGGGAAGAGAAGCACAGTTTAGGAGGTGAATACAACGATTTCCAGTCTCATACGTTTCTTATAATGGTTCTAAATACATAACAGCACGTTTGAAAGAGTATGTCAAGCTCAATCTGGAAGCCTACTGGTGTCGTTTGGGTTTATGTATTTCGGAACAATCAACGTAAGATCAGTACATATTACCCAAAGTCAGTCCGTCCTGGTTCTTCGGTCCTGCCTCCCATTCCCATGGAAATGTCAAACACTCCTCCCCGGACACGACCCCTTACTTACTCGGCTGATACTTATACCCCGGCCACGCCTTCTCATGCTGAACCTTCTCCACCTCCGCCAGCCGCTTGAACGCATCCCTCACCTCCACCGTCTCCATCCGCCAGCTCTCCCCCGCCACCGACGACACCACCTGATGGTTATCTGCGTCCCTGTCCATTGCCTGTATCCTCTCAGTGTACGCCATGCGGTACAGCATGAACGAATTCGACGGCCGCGGGATCGCCTGGTTCTTCCTGTTGCGCGTGTAAGCGGCGTCCGTGCGACGGGTGGCGATGGGGCGCTTGACGTGCGCGGCGACGTCCTTGAGGGGGATGAGGGACGAGGCTGTGAGAATGGAGAGAGGGGCGGTGAGGGAGGGGTTCTTGGGCGCGGGCTTGAATGCGCGGCTGCGTTTGGGGGGGCTGGGGCTGTCGTCGTC
>JAABUS010001103.1_pt1 | contig 61883 bp, 47 predicted proteins | sample 5560161 | NCBI WGS metagenome assembly JAABUS01 (sample SAMN10711885, study PRJNA513376) | rock metagenome | isolation source: Antarctica rocks | place: Antarctica: Victoria Land, Trio Nunatak nord | collected 2016-01-04
CGCGCCCTTGAGGACGCCTCGTCGCGTCGCTGACCGGCGCAGGAACCCTCCGGCGTTCGACGATTGATCGGTCATGGTGCTGATAACCTCCCGAGTGTGCCTCGATGCACAATAGCTAACAACGGATCTATTCGGCCGCGCGGTCCGCCGCCCCCACTTCCCGCCGTGAACGGAAGTGCGTCGTAGCAAGCAGACGTGACCACCGAGCGACTGGTAGTATGCAGAGTCGGCAACGGCTGTCAATACGCCTGGTGACTGTCTCCACTTGGGGTGGAGGCAGGTGGCCTGTCTTCGCGGCTCGACTGAGGTCAGCACGGCGAGGTCTGGCGTCGCGTCCAGTGAGGTGTGTCACAAAGGCTATCCATGGGGACTGAACAGAGCCGGTATCGCCTGGCAACGAGGATCAATTCGTTTCTCCGTAATGGAGTCGACCTGCCGACCGCGATCCGGGCGATGGCCCGCGTGCCCGGCATCGATTGCCTGGAGATCAACTACCCGCAGCATCTGCTCAAGCTTTCGGAAGGTGATCTCGGTTTACTCCTCGGTGAAACGGGCCTGACGTTGACCGCGGTCAACCTCCGATTTGAGGGGAAACAGTACGCGGATGGAGCCTTCACCAGTCCGAGCAGCGCCGCCCGCGAGCAGGCGATTGAGACCGCATGCGAGGCAGTCGATCTGGCGGCTCGCCATGGCGCGGCTCATGTGGTGCTCTGGATGGCCGATGACGGTTTCGACTATCCGTTCCAGGTCGACGCCGCTCGCCTCTGGAATGAGGAGGTCGACGGCTTTCGTCAGGTCGCGGACCATCGTTCGGAGGTCCGCGTCAGCGTGGAGTACAAGCCGAGCGATCCCCGGCGGGTTGCGTTGATCCGCTGCATGGGCGATGCGCTGCTCGCGGTTCGCGATGTTGCTCGCGACAACTTTGGCGTGACCCTGGACGTCTGTCATGCGCTGATGGCCGGAGAGCATCCTGCCGCGGCGGCCGCGATGGCGCTGCGGGAGGGAAAGCTCCTTGGGCTGCATCTGAACGATGGGTACGGCCGGGCGGACGACGGCCTTGCCGTTGGCAGCGTTCATCCGTGGGAAACAATGGAGCTCTTGATCGAGCTGCGGCAGTGCGGCTATGAGGGCACGCTCTATTTCGACACCTTTCCCGTGCGGGAGGACCCCGCGATCGAGTGTGCATTCAATGTCGAGACGGTGCGGCGTTACGAGCGGGCGATCGATCGACTCGATATTGCCGCATTTTCCGAGGCCCGGCGGGGTCACGACGCGCTCCTGGCTCGGAGCATCGTCACCGCGGCGATGATGGCCGAGGGACTTCGCAACTGATATGACCGCCTGCATCGTCGTCGGGAGCGTCCATATCGACCTGATCGCGCGCGCCGGGCGCTTGCCTCGCCAGGGCGAGACGTTGCCGGGAACGAGCTTTGCCATCCATCCTGGCGGCAAAGGCGGAAACCAGGCGGCGCAGGTGGCGCGCGCGGGCGTGCCTGCCGTCATCGTCGGGCGGGTCGGACGGGACCAGTTTGGTGAGCGCCTGCGCGCGGCGCTCCGGGACGCGGGTGTGGACACAACCTACCTCGCTCAGGACGACCATGAGCCGACTGGCGCCAGCACGGTCCTGGTCGGTGGTGACGGTGATTACGCCTCGGTGATCGTTCCCGGCGCTGGCCTCGCGGTTCGGACGGCGGACATCGACACTGCCGTCGCCGCGATGCCCGGGGCCGCCGTGGTGCTGCTCCAGCTGGAGATTGCACCTGGAACGGTCGCCTACGCGGCGGCGAGGGCGCGCGCGAGGGGAGCCACCGTGATCCTGAATGCCGCGCCGGTGCCGGAGCGGCCGACCGATATCTCACGTGAGCTCTGGGGCAACGTCGGTGTCGTGGTAGCGAACCGGGTAGAAGCGGAGATGCTCGCAGGTGAGGCCGGCGATGAGTCCTCCTCGGACGAGCTGGCTGCCAGGATCCGAGCGACCTACGACGTCGACACCGTGATCGTGACCCTGGGTGGCGAGGGCGTCGTCCTGGCCGATGGCGCGGGGTCATTGCGTGAAGCTGCTTGGCCCGTTGAGGTCGTCGAGACCATCGGCGCGGGCGACGCGTTCGTCGGGATGCTGGCCGCGACAATGGCGCGCGGTACGCCAGCCCGCGCCGCCCTGACAGTCGCGAATGCTGCCGGGGCACTCGCCGTGACCCGCTCCGGCGGCTACCAGGCCCTGCCAACCCGGGCCGAGGTTGAGCGGTTCCTGGCTGAGCGCGGCGAGGCAGGCCCCGCTCTCCCCTGCTAGACCGCTAATCCCTACCGGAGGCGCTGACGTGCACGAGCGTGTCCGAGGCGTCGAGCGGGACATCGTCCGCCCCGCGCTCGTCGTCGATGGCATAACGAACGATGTCGGCAAGTTGGCGCCCGAACCAGCTGGCTACGTCGTCGGTCTCGACAGCGCGCCGTAGGCCTTCGGCTCGTCGCCTGCGTTCCGACAATGGCATGGTCAGCGCCTGCTTGATCGCGTCGGCCGTCCCTTCAATATCAGTCGGGCCGATAATGATGGCGTCCTGACCGAGCTGCATCACCGCCCCCGCCCCTTCCGAGAGGATGAGGACGCCATTTCGCTCGTTCAGCAGCGCTCCTTCTTTGGCGACCAAATTCATGCCGTCGATGATGGAGTTGACCAGCAGGACGTCGTACCACTTCATCGCCGCCAGGGCGCGGGCGTAGTTCTCCCCCATGATCAGGTGAATCGGTTGCCAGCCCGTCTCGACATTCGCGTAGCGCGCATTGATCCGGCCGACGACCGCACTGACATCGTCGAGGTAGTCGCGATACTCCTCGACATCCATCCGCGAGGGGACCGTGATCGCCACGAAATTGACCCGTCCCTGGAACTCTTCGTTCGCCTCAAGGAACCGGTCGAAGGCCTGGAAGCCGCGAACAATGTTCTTGCTCGGCTCGGCCCGGTCGACCCGGAGCACGGTGAACTCGTTCCAATGATTCGGCAGGTAGCGGTCATGCGTCCGCGCTTCCTTGCTATAGGCCGCGCGTCGCACGGCCGCGGTGTCGATGGAGATCGGATAGGCGCGGACCTCAATCCGCCGACCCTGCCAGAGAACGGCTCCATTGCTGTAATCGACCGAGGCGCCCGGGACGTTCGCTTCACAGGTGTACATAAACGAGCGGGCGTGTGCCGGCGTTTGAAAGCCAACGATGTCGTTGCCGAGCATCCCCTCGCAGATGGCGCGCCTCATCTCGATCGGGAGCAGCTGCCAGTAGTCGGGGTCGGGCCAGGGGATGTGGACGAAGTGCTGCAAAATCGCGTCCGGCTGTCGTTCACGGATGAAACCCGGGCACAGGTAAAGATGATAGTCCTGCAACATGATGAGCGGTGCCGTCTCGCACTGGGAGCACGCGGCCAGAATCTCATCGGCAAAAAGACGATTTACCGCCACGTAGCCGTCGCGCCAGGCGGCCCAGGTCTCGGCGGTGATGTCCGGAGAGCGCGGCGTATCCCAGAGATAGTGCTGGAGGAACCAGAGAAGGGGATTGCTAATGACGTTGTAGTACTGGTTATAACTTTCCGGCGTCGGCACGACGAACCGGAGCCGGAAGTCACCCTGACCCGTGTCGATGAGTCCCTCGCCGGTCCGCCTGGCAACCTCGGCCCGAGCGCGATCCCCATCGGTCATGGCCGCGGCGACCCAGATCGGCTGACTCTCCTGGGCGATGGCCGCGACCGCCGTGACCACCCCGCCGCTGCCCTTGCGCGAGGAGAAGGTGCCGTCATCCTGCATGGAGAAGGTGACCGGTCCCCGGTTGGATGCCACGATCAATGTGCGTTCGGCCAGCAGGGCCTCGATCGCCGTTTGCTCCGTCGCCGGCTCCGAGGTCTGATCCATGCCGCCGTTACCCGTGGTTGGATGAACCATCGTCTCACCTCCGAGGTGCGTTCCTGCCAGGGCGCTCCGCGACGGCCGTCCGTATGCTCTCCTATTATGCGCCCTCTCACGACTCCCGTCCTCACGCCGACCGGATGCCAGGACGGCGGGCGTCGCGACCGTTAACGCCTGCTGGTACACTACCGGTATCCGACAATGGCAAACGCCCACCCGGTGTGCGGCGATCACAGGTCGAGGGCCATGGTCGACGCGTATTTCCCCCAAGCGGAACGACGCTGCCCCTGGTGCGGGAGCACGGAGACACGCCTGGTTCAGCGCGGCTACACCGGTCCGACCGATGAGGTGGACCAATACCTGACCTGCGAGGCGTGTGGACGGGTGACCTACGAGCTGGTCGCGAAGACCGCTCGGGAGATGCGTCTCGGTCGCTATCACGCGGGCAGCGTCTATCAAGATCGGGGATCGCGGACCCGCTATCATGTTCAACGAATCTTGAAGGTCGGCGTCAACGAGTATCTGATGTATCTCAAGCCGATCGTCGGCTCGGATGTGACGGCCGCCGCTCAAACCTGACCACCGAGGCATGTTCGGCCCCGCTCGGTGGTCCTCCGGGGAATCACACGGAACAGCGAGGGATCGCGAACGCGGCGGTATCCGCGTCCTGGGCACTTGCCGGCGGGCTATACTTTTTCCATGGACCCGCTCTCGTTGCCTGACGGATCGACGTCGACCACCGGCGGGTCGATTGGGCGCCACCATGAACGAAACATGTTGTTGGAGAAACCGTTGTGACCGCACCCGTTGCCGCCGTCCCGGCCATCGTTGATCGACCGAAAGGCGACGGTCCCGCGCCCCGGACAACCGAGCTTGCTGCCGAGGTTGGACGTCGCCGCACCTTCGCGATCATCTCGCACCCCGATGCCGGGAAGACGACCCTTACCGAGAAACTGCTGCTCTACGGTGGCGCGGTCGCCCTCGCGGGATCGGTCACGGCCCGGCGTACCCAGCGTCACGCCGCGTCCGACTGGATGGCCCTCGAGCGCGAGCGTGGCATCTCGGTCTCATCGACGGTGCTGTCGTTCCCATATGCCGGGCGTCAGCTCAACTTGCTCGATACTCCCGGTCACGAGGACTTCTCTGAGGACACCTACCGCACCTTGACGGCCGTCGATAGTGCGGTGATGGTCCTTGACGCCGCGCGAGGAATCGAGCCGCAGACGCTGAAGCTCTTCGAGGTCTGCCGCCGCCGCCGGACACCAATCTTCACCTTTATCAATAAGCTTGACCGGCCGGGCCGGGAGCCACTCGATCTCCTCGACGAGATAGAGCGCGTCCTCGGTCTCCGGACCTATCCGACGAACTGGCCCATCGGTGATGGGCCAGATTTTCGTGGTGTCTACGACCGGGGAGCCGGACTGGTCCACCTCTTCGAGCGGACCGAGCATGGCGCCAAGCGGGCGCCGGTGCAGGTGGCCACGCTCGATGATCCGGCCCTCGACGCGGCCGTCGGTTCGATGCTCGCCAGCCGGCTGCGCGAGGAGATCGCGCTGCTTGATATGGCGGGTTCTCCGTTCGACGAGGAGGCCGTCCTCGCTGGCGAGCTAACACCAATCTGCTTCGGCAGCGCGCTGACCAACTTCGGTGTCCAGCTTTTTCTCGACGCGTTCATCGATGAGGCGCCGTCACCGCGCCCTACGGTGATCGCCGAGGAGACCGTTCCGCCGGACGATGCGAGATTCTCCGGCTTTGTCTTCAAGGTGCAGGCGAACATGGACCTGCGTCACCGTGATCGGGTGGCCTTTCTGCGGGTCTGCTCCGGACGGTTCGACCGGGACATGGAGGTCTGGCACCCCCGTCTTGGGCGGAAGATCCGGCTGGCCAACCCGCTACGCCTCTTCGGGCAGGAGCGAGTGGTCGTCGAGCGCGCCTATGCCGGTGATGTCATCGGACTGATCAACCCGGGTCAGTTCATCATCGGCGACACGGTCACAACCGAGCCGATGGGGGTCTTTCCACCGCTGCCGCGTTTCCAACCCGAGTACTTCGCGCTGCTGCGGCACCTGCGTGCCGATCGCTACAAGCAGTTCTTGAAGGGTTTGGAGCAGATTGAGGAGGAAGGGGCGATCCAGCTCTTCTACCCGGTCTCAAGTGGTCGCCGGGAGCCGGTGCTGGCCGCGGTCGGCGCCTTGCAGTTCGATGTCGTTCGGTACCGGCTGGAAGCGGAGTACAACGTGGAGACGGCGCTGGAGCCGCTTGGCTACTCCGCCTTGCGATGGCTGAGCGGCGAACCCGCCGTGATCGCGGTGATCGGTGACGGGCGGGGCCGGATGCGAGCCGAGGATCGACAGGGGCGGCCCGTCGTCCTCTTCACCACCGCCTGGGACCTTCGATACGCGGAGGAGAATGCCGCCGGCGTCGGTTTCTTCGAAGTCCCCGACGACATCGGGAGCTAGCAGCTGCGGTCCATGGTCCACTCATGAGGAGGAGGCGGGTGGTTCCGCCTCGCGCTCGCCACCGGCCCAAGGCCACCATGCACCCGGGTGGACCCGCGGAGCGGTGAATCCGGCGCGCTCAGTCGCTGGTCGATATGGGTGGACCCGCGATGCCAATCACGACGCGATCCGGGTCAATGTGTGTCGTCATCGCTGTTAGGAGCTCGTCGGCGGTCAACGCGTCGACGATCGCCGGGTAACGCTCGATGAAGTCCAGACCGAGGTCGTACTGCTCGATCGTCAGCAGCGTCCCCGCCACGCCGGAGCTGGTCTCCAGTGCCAGCGGCAGGATGCCGGTGGAGTAGCTCTTGGCGTCGGCGAGCTCCTCGGTCGAGACGTGCCCGGCGCGCAGGCGCCGGACCTCCGAGATGATGCCATCCAACGCCCGGTCGATGTTCGCCGGGTCGACTCCCGCCCGGCCGGACCAGATACTGCCGTCGCGCCCTGCTTCTACCTGGCTGAAGGCGTAGTAGGCGAGCCCCTGTGCGTCCCGCACCTCCGCTCCCAGCCGGCCCATCATGCCGAGCCGGCCCAGGATCAGATTGGCGGTATCGAGGGCATAGAAGTCCGGATGCTTGCGCGGGATCGTTGGAAACCCGACCGCGATGTCGGCCTGGCTCTTGCCGGGGATCGACTCCGATCGGCGCAGAGAACCCTGGGGGAGAGGGGGAGCGGCGACGGATCCGGCCGGTTCCGCCGCCGTCGCCCAGTCGCCGAAGCGGCGGTCGATGAGCTCGACGGCGACCGGGAATGACGAGATGCCGCCGACGATGGCGACCGTTATCACGGCCGGACCATAGTGGTCGGCGTGGAAGGCGACCAGATCATCGCGAGTCAGGACGCTCATGGTGGCGATCTCGCCGATCACCCGTCGCCGGAAAGGATGCCCCTCGGGAAAGATCAGGCCGCGCATGGCCCGGTCGGCGACCGCCCGGGTGTCGTTGTCCCCCTCGCGGATCGATGTCAGCAACTCATTTCGCACCTTCTCGATTTCGTTGTCAGGAAAGATCGGCCGCCGCAGGATGTCCGCGGCGAGGTCGAGCAAGACGGGAAGGTCCTCGATCAGGCAGCGGATCGACAGGTCGGCCGCGGTGCGGCCGATATCGACCGAGAAGGTTGCGCCGAGATCGTCGGTTACCTCGTTGATCTCCTCGAACGACCGAGAGCCAGCTCCGCGCGGCAGCGAGCGCGCGGTCAGGGCGGCCAGCCCGGCGTGCGCGTCGTCCTCAAAACGGGCACCCGCCTCGATCTTGATCCGCACCACCGCCGACCGATCGCCAGGACGTACCTGGCCGAGGATCACGACACGGTTAGCCAGCTCGTGCCGCTCGAAGGCACCGGGTTGAGCCGGAGCACCGAATGAGCCTTCACCGCCTCCACTCACCGGTCGCGACAGGTCGACCGCGGTCAGTACCTTGCCGGGATTCCCGGTCCGTGCCCGGTTCCCGCCGCCTTCGTTCCCGGCGGGCAGGAGCCACCCGACGGTCCGGAGGTCGGGCGTCAGGTAGGTGCGGGTCACCCGCTGCACATCCGCGGCGGTGACTCTCGCCATGTCGTCGACGAAGCGGTCGACACGGTCATAGCGGTCGACGATCTCCATCTGGCCGAGCCAGAATGCCTGGTTGGAGACGCCGTCGGCGGAATAGACATATTGGGCGCGAACCTGTTTCATCACCCGCGCCATCTCCTGCGGCGATACCTCGTCGTCGCGGAGGCGCGCGAGCTCGGCGTCGACAACCGCCTCAAGGCGGTCCGGCTCGACGCCTGGCAGCGCGGTGACACCAATCACCAGAAGGTGCGGATCGATGGAGAGGTCGAAATCGCTCCCGGCGCCCCGTGCGAGGCCGGCGGCGACGAGCGCCCGGTAGAGGCGGGATGACCGGCCCATCGCGCCGCCGCCGCCAAAGCCCATCCCTTTGGCGCCGGAGAGGATGGCGTCCGCGACGAGGAGGGCGGCGGTGTCACGATGCCGCGCGGCCGGCGTCGGGAAAGCCATCCGCAGATAGGAGGTCGGTGCTGGCCGGCGCAGGATGAGCCGCCGCTCGGCCAGCCGCGGCGGTTCCTCGACGTGGACGGCTGGCGGCGCGGGACCCGATGGGACCGAACCGAAGGCGCGCTCAATCTTCGTGAACAGTTCTTCAGCGTCGAAATCACCCACGGCGGTGATGAAGGCGTTGTTCGGAACGTAGTAGCGGCGATAGTGGTCGAAGAGATCGTCGCGGCTGATCGCTCGCAGATCGGCCTCGTGGCCGATCACCATGTGGCGATAGGGGTGGGCCCGGAAGGCGGCGCCGATCACTTCCTCGTTGAGCAGGTAGGTTGGCCGGTTCTCGGCGCCCTGGCGTTCCGAGAGAATGACCGTCCGCTCCGATTCCGTCTCGGCGGGATCGAACAGCGAGTTGGTCATCCGGTCGGACTCGATGGCGAGCGACAGGTCGATCTGATCGACCGGGAGCGTCTCGAAGTAGGCGGTCCAATCGTTGGAGGTCATCGCGTTGAGCACGCCCCCGTGGCGCGCTACGTCACGAAAGATCTGACCCTTCGCGAGCGACGGCGTGCCCTTGAACTGCATGTGCTCAACCCAGTGGGAGAGACCGGTCAGTCCCGGCACCTCGTTCCGGCTGCCGACGCGATACCCGACCCAAAAGGATGCGAGCGGAGCGCTATGGTCTTCGCGCAGGATGACCTGGAGACCATTCGGAAGTGTGCGTTCGACAACCCGCTGGCGGCCGTCGCCGGAGCCCGTGGTATTGGTCGGATCTATCACTGAAGGACAACCTTTCGATGGCGCGGTGGTGTCGTCGACGTGGTGAAGGCCGGTGGAGAGAGCTTCGACACGGCAGGGATTAGAAGATCGGTGAGGCGCGAGCTCACGCCACATACGCCCGAGGAGAGCCGATCGAATGATCCCGTCAGGTGCTGATCCGGCGGCGCGAGAGGCGGCTCTGCAGGACAACCACGATCAAGAGGAACAGGCCGCGAATGACATTCTCCCAATAGACGGTGAGATCGAAGATGCCACGCCCCCGCTCGAAGTTGAGGACGTTGAAGATCAGCCCGATGAGCAACACGCCGACGAGGGTCGTTCCGACCGAGCCAAGCCCACCGGTCAGCAACGTACCCCCGACAACGACCGCGGCGATCGCTGAGAGCTCCCAGCCAACCGCGGCGGTTGGCGACCCTGAGTAGCCGAGGGCCGCGAGGATCGCCCCCGCCAGACCGGCGAGCGCGCCGCTGAGCGCGTAGACGCCGAAGATGATTCGCGTAATCGGCAGCCCGGCGAGACGCGCAGCCTCTTCGTTCCCGCCCACGGCAAGCACATGGCGCCCGAAACGAGTGAAGTTGAGCAGAAGGGAGCCGAGGATGTAAGCCACGATCACGATGATCACCGGAAGCGGCACCGGGCCGAGCGTGCGCTGCCCGATCGCGATGAAACCACCGTCGTAGTCAACCGGGACCGTTGCGTTGTTCGAGACACGCAGCGCCAGACCTCGCCCGATCAACAGAGTCGCCAGCGTGACGATGAATGGTTGAATCCGGAACAGTGCGATCACGCTTCCGTTGAGCAGGCCAATCGCGAGACCGATCCCCACCGCGGCGAGTGCGCCGACCCAGGGACCTTCAGAGCTAACCCGAGCCGCGACGACCGCGCTGAGCGCGACGACCGACCCGACGGAAAGGTCGATGCCACCGGTCATGATGACAAAGGTCATCCCCAGGGCGATCAACCCGTAATAGGCGTTGTTGCTGAGCATCGACCAGACGTTGTACTCGCTGTAGAAGTTTTCGCCATAGCGCAGCGTCCCGGATGCCGCCAGCGCAATCAGCGCCAACAGGGCGACCTGGCGCTGCACTATGCTGGCGCCACGCGCCCATTGCGCGCTTTGACGACGTGTCCGCGGCTCCGAAGGGGCAGTCGTGGCCATCAGTCCTGTCTCACCTTGAGGTCGCTCCCCGCCGCTGAACGAGCACCGCAACCACGATCGCGCTGCCGATCACCACCCGGGCGATGGCGTCAGATATGCCATGCGCCAGCAGGGTATAGCGGAGGAGCTGGATGATCAGCGCACCGACCAGCGTCCCGACCACCGAGGCGCGGCCACCAGTCAGGGGCGTGCCACCAACCGCCACGGCGGCAATGGCGTCAAGCTCCTTGAGCTGCCCGACATTGTTGGCATCGGAGGAGGAATTGATGGCGATCACGATCAGGCCGGCGATGCCGGCGAGAAGGCCACTCAACGCATAGACGGCCATCTTGACGCGCTCGACTGGAACGCCAGCGAGCCGCGCCGCCGGCTCGTTGTCTCCGGTGGCCAGGACGTAACGGCCAAAGGTTGTGGCGCGCATGACCCAGGCGACGATGGCGACGACGACCAGCATCAGGATGATTTGAAACCGGATCCCGGAGATTTCGCCGCGGCCGATGTACTGAAAATTCGGATTGTGAAACTCCTGGAGCCGCCCATTGGTCAGCACCTGGGCAATCCCTCGACCGGAAAGATAGAGCACGAGGGTGGCGATAATGGGCTGAAGTCGAAAGGCGGTGACCAGCGTGCCGTTGACCAGCCCGAGACACATCGTCACCAGCAGCGGCACGATGAAGGCGAGGGTGATGCCTACGATGGGTCGGTCGAGGGGTGCGCGACGGCTCAGGAAGATCAGCGGAGCGAGCGCCCCTGAGATGGCCATCAGCGAGCCAACCGAGAGGTCGATGCCTCCGGTTGCGATGACGAGCGTCATTCCAGTAGCGACGATGACGATGGTCGCCACCTGGGTAAGATTTGAACGGAGCACCTGCCCGGAGAGGAAGTTGTGAGTGAACAGGGCGTTGTACAACACCAGCGTCAGGAGGGCGGCCAGTGGACCCACCGACATCGTCCATGCGGGCAGCATGAGTCGTCGCGGCAATTGCGCCGGTGTGGCCGGGGCGATCGCCGCTCTCCCTTGCGGCATCTTCTGACCGGCGTCACTCATCTCTGGCGCCTCAGACAGCCGCCGGGGCGAGAGCGGATGCTGTCGGCATGTCGACCCCTTGCGCCATGGCCGCGAGGATCGCGTCCTGGTTGATCTCCTGGTGATCGAGCTGGGCGACGGTTCGACCATCCCGGAGCACCGTCACATGGTCGCTTCCTTCGGTCAGCTCTTCGATCTCCGATGAGATGAGCAGCACTCCGAGTCCATCGGCAGCAAGCTCTCCAATTAAGCTTTGAATCTCGGCCTTGGCTCCGACATCGATCCCTCTGGTTGGCTCGTCCAGGATCAGCAGCTTCGGGTTCAAGCAGAGCCACCGCGCGAGCAGAACCTTTTGCTGGTTGCCGCCGGAAAGCTCGCGAATCGTCTGGTCCGGTCCCGCGGTCTTGATCCCAAGCCGTTCGATGAACCGGTCGACGATCAGTTTCTGACGTCCCCGGTCGACGATCCCGTGGTGGGCGAGCACCGGCAATGCCGCCAGGGTCAGATTCTCTCGCACCGAGAGATGGGGGATGATTCCCTCGGCCTTGCGATCTTCGGACGAGAAGCCAATGCCGGCTCGGATCGCCGCGGCGGGCGACGCGAATCGACCGTCTCGTTGTCGATAGCGGATCACGCCCTCCTCGATTCGATCGGCACCAAAGAGCGCTCGCGCGAGCTCGGTGCGTCCTGAGCCGAGCAGGCCCGCCAGACCAACGATCTCCCCCTCTCGTACCGTGACGTCGGCGTGTAGGAGCGCTCGCCCGCGCCGCAGACCGTGGGCCTCCAGCAGCGGACCGCCGCTCACCTTCCGGCCGCCTTCCGCGAATCCCGTGGCGCCGGAGCGGCGGACCTCGCCCAATTCCTTGCCGAGCATCCTCGCCACCAGCTCGATCTTGGTGATGCCGCTCATTGGGCGCTCATCGACCGTGCGACCATCACGCATGATCGTGACGTTGTCACAGACCTGCCAGAGTTCGTCGAGCCGGTGACTGATGAAGATGACGGAGACGTTGCCCGCCTTGAGGGAGCGAATCACCCCAAAGAGTGTCGCCACCTCACGGTCATCGAGCGACGAGGTCGGTTCATCCATGATCACGAGCTTGCTTTCGAACGAGACAGCCCGCGCGATCGCCACCATCTGCTGAAGGGCGACGTTGAGCTCCAGCACCGGCCGCCGGACATCAACGGCAAGGCCGAGACGCTCGACGACCGCCGCCGCGTCGCGGTTCATGCGCCGCCAGTCGATCAGCCCGAAGCGCCGCGGCTCGCGACCCATAAAGATGTTTTCGGCGATGGAGCGGTAGGGAACGAGATTGATTTCCTGGAAAATGGTGCTGACGCCGCCCGTCTGCGCTTGCTGCGGGGTGTGAAAGTCGACCGGCCGACCGTCGAAGGTGATGGACCCACCGTCGCGCCGATAGGCACCGTTGAGGATCTTCATCATAGTCGACTTGCCGGCGCCGTTCTGACCGACGACCGCATGTACCTCCCCGCGCTGGACACGGAGATGCGCCCCGTCTAAGGCAACTACGCCGGGAAAAACTTTGCGAATCTCTGCCATGTCGAGCAGCAGGTTCGCCTCGCGGTCGCGGTCAGACTCGGCCATGAGGGTTCTCCGCTGAGACGTGTCGCACGGCTCGGACGGCGTGCTGGCCGACCCATCAATGGCGCGGAAGGAAATGGTCGAGTCGACCACCCCCTCCGGCACCACGCTCATCAGGATCGCCGCGGCGATCGACTCGTTAGTACTGCTTGCCTTGATTCTCTTTAGCGTTGCTCGCGTCGAAGAATCGGTCTTCGACCTTGATCCATTCTGGCAACGTCTCACCAGCGACATACTTGTCAAGCGTATCGAACGAGATAGGACCGAAGAAAGGACTGGACTCCACGGTGGCGCCGAGAGTTCCGGCAACGATGGCATCGAGGGCGGCGTTCTCCCCGTCGATCGATACGACGAGGACGTCCTGGCCCGGCTTGCGGCCGGCGTCCTGGAGGGCGGCGATGGCGCCAATCGCCATCTCGTCATTGTGCGCGTAGACCGCGGTGACGTCCGAGTGGGCGGAGAGCAGCGTCTCCATTGCCTGACGGCCTTCATCACGAGTGAAGTTGCCCGTCTGCGAGGCAAGGAGGGTCATCCCGGACTGCGGATCGCCAACCGGCGTGCCTTTGAACGAGCCGCTCACAATGAGATCGTCGAACCCCTTCTTGCGATCGATCGCCGGATCGGCCCCGGTGCTGCCTTCGAGCTCAATGATCTTTGCCGTGCCGTTCGTCGCCTTGATCAGCCACTCGGCGGCGCGCCGGCCCTGATCGACGAAATCAGAGCCGATGAAAGTGACGTAGTCCTCGCCCGGCTTGGCCACGGCATGATCCACATCCCGATCCACCAGGATTACGGGGATGCCGGCTGCCTTCGCCTTGAGAATCGCCGGAGCAAGGGGCTTCGACTCGCGAGGTGGGAAGATGATCACATCAGGTTTCTGGGCGATGATGGTGTCGAGGTCGCTCAGCTGCTTCGCCGTATCGGCGTTGGCATCCGACTCGATTAGCTGGTGACCGCGCTTGGCCGCCTCGTCGCGCATGCTCTTCGTCTCGGCGATCCGCCATGGGTTCGCCTGGTCGGTCTGGGCGAAGCCGACGCGATACTTGTCCTTCTTCGACAGGGGCGGCGGGGCAGCCGACGCCCAACCGGTGAAGAACGGGCCGGCGACGAAGACGCCAGCGCCGGCGACCGACACTTTCAGGATGCGACGACGAGACAGATACCGATCCATGAAACACATCTCCTCTTTGACAACCGAGGACCGTCACCATTGGCGATCCTTCACGACGCGCCCGCGGCGGATGGTCGTCGCCGATCGTTTCTGCCGTCAGTCGCCTTCAGGGGGGTTGCCGGGGCACCTGACACGTCACGTCAGACCTCCGGGCTGGACCACCGGCGGAATCAGGAAGAAGCGGTGTGCGACTGGCCGATTCTACACTCTGGAGACAGACCGTCAAGCAGTGTTTGACCGATCGGGCGTCGCCGGTACAATCCCTCCGGACGGAGGAGATTGAGGTTCGGAGGTCCGGGTGCGAATCGTCGACGTGACGACCATCAAGTTGCTGTATCGGATGCCGGCCGCGATGGCCGACGCGATCCATTTTATGCCGGAGCGGCCCACCCTTCTGGTTCGGGTTCACACCGATGACGGGATCGTTGGCCTGGGGGAGGCCGCGGTCTACGGAGGATTTCTTGAGAGTACCGAGTCGCTCATCCTCAACGAGCTGCGGACGACGCTCCTTGGCCACGACCCCTTCCGGGTCGAGCGGCTCTGGAGCATGATGACGACGCGGGCGCACCAGCGCGGCACCCGGGGGACGCTGATGATGGCGGTCAGCGGCATCGACATTGCCCTCTGGGACATCATCGGGCAGGCGACCCGGACGCCGCTCTACCGGCTGCTCGGGGCGTATCGCGACCAGCTCGATGCCTACGCCTCAGCGGGGTTCTATGCCGAGGGAAAGGATGCGGCGGCGCTGGCCGAGGAGGTCGGTGGCTACGCCGCTCGCGGATTCCGGACCGTCAAGATCAAGGTGGGACGCAATCCGGATGTGCTCGCGAATCCCCTGCACGACATGCCGGCGAACGACTTCGCGACCGCGACGCTGGAGCAGGACATCGAGCGGGTGCGAGCCGCCCGGAAGGCCATTGGAACGGGTGTCCGCCTGGCGATCGACGTCAACAACGCCTGGACCGCCCCAGTCGCGCTGCGGTTCATGCGGCAGGTGGAACCGCTCGATATCGCCTGGCTCGAAGAGCCGGTCCCCACCGAGGACATCGAGGGGAGTGCCGAGGTGGCCCGGTCGCTCGATACGCCGGTGGCGGGCTATGAGACCGAGACCGGGCTCGGCGGCTTTCGGGAACTGATCGCGCGGCGAGCCATCGACATCGTCCAGCCCGATGCGATCTGGACTGGTGGCATTACGGCCTGCCGGAAGGTTGCGGCAGTGGCCCAGGCGTTCGGGTTGCCCGTGGTGCCGCACGTCTTTTCCTCGGCGCTCTCGACGATCGCGAATATGCACCTCATTGCCTCATTGCCGAACGCGGGACTGCTGGAGTTCGATCAGAATCCGAACCCGCTTCGCGATGAGCTGTTCGAAGAACCGATCGTTGTCGGACCCGACGGCACGGTGACGATGCCGGACCGGCCTGGTCTCGGTGTGACGTTGAATCAGCAGACGATCGATCGCTACCAGGTCGGTGGCTGATCGAAACATGCGAGCATAGAGACAGAGAAAGGGACGAGCATGCGACTGGATGGAAAGATAGCGATCGTCACCGGTGGCGCGCAGGGCATGGGCCGGGCGATCTCGATGCGCTATGCCGCCGAGGGCGCCAAAGTGATCGTGGCCGATCTCAACCAGGCCGGCGCGGACGGGGTCGCGGCAGAGATTACGACGGCCGGCGGTGAGGCGGCCGGGGTCCAGGCCGATGTTCGCGACCAGGCCCAGGTCCAGCGGATGGTCGATACGGCAGTCGAGCGGTTCGGCGGGCTGGATATCCTGGTCAATAACGCTGGTGTGATTAAGATCATCCCGTTCCTGGAAACGACCGAGGCCGATTGGAACTGGATGTTCGACATTAACTGCAAGGGGATGCTCTGGTGCAGTCAGGCGGCGGCACGACAGATGATCGCTCAGGGGCGGGGCGGCAAAATCGTGAACCTGGCGTCGCAGGCGGGGCGGCGCGGCGAGGCACTGGTGCTGGCGTACTGCGCGAGCAAGGCATGCGTGATCAGCATGAACCAATCGATTGCGCTGGCTCTTGCCGAGCACAAGATCAACGTCAACGCCATCGCGCCGGGGATCGTCGATACACCGCTCTGGGTGGAAGTCGATAAGCAGTTCGCCGGTCTACTCGGGATGGAAGTCGGTGAGCCGAAGGCGACCTTCATCAAGTCGATCCCGCTTGGTCGGATCGAACAGCCGGAGGATGTCACCGGGGCCGCGGTCTTCCTGGCGTCGGCCGACAGCGATTACATCACCCAGCAGACGCTCAATGTCGACGGCGGAAACTGGCCCAGCTAAGGAGGACGTTCGGTCGGCCGAACGGTGTCCCTGAGACGGGTACCCTTCGGAATTGTCACGACGACACCGCTCGACGGCGCGTTTGGGCAGTGGTTGCCGTGACAAGAACCGCCATGCTCGCGGTTGGGGGACGGTTCCCGATACAATAGCGACCGGACCTGCCGCGGTGGCGTGGGTAAGCGCCGCTGGTGACTGGTGGAACGCTCCAGGAGAGGAACGACGGTGGCGCAGATTCAGCCGGAACCGAATTACGATCACCGGCTGGCCGAACGGGTCGTCGCCTATCTGCAGACGAATGACCACCGTCTCTTTTCCTTCACCCAACACTTCACGCCAGCGCAGCGACGCGCCTTCGCCCGCGATCTCCGCGAAGGGCTGGGCGAGATAACCGATAGTGGCAGCGCGCGCAAGACCTCAGCGACTGGATTCCTGATGAGTGACGGGCGTCTGCACCGGATCGTCCGTGAGTGGGCGATGGCCCGTGGCGCGTGGCCCCGTGGTGCCGACCCCCAGACGCCGGTGACGTCGCTTGGGTCGATCGCCGACGAGGATTCCCTGCCCAGCTCCAACGACGAGCTCCGTCGACCCGGTCGCCTCTAGGGTGCAGCCCGCTCCTTCGTCCGCCACCGGTTCGAGTGTAGCACCGGCGACCAAGCCATTTGGGGGGCGTAGCTTCCAACTCACCGCGCTCGTTCCCTGCGCTGGCTATGACAGGAGCGGCATGTCCCCCCGGAGCATCTCAGCCGTGACCGCGGGTTGGCGAAAGGGCCGTTCCTCGCGCTGCCCGAGGGCATAGGCTGCCTGCATCGTCTGGTGGATCTGCTCGGTTCCGCCGTAGATGACGGAGCCTTTGGCGTTGCGGAGATGGCGCTCGATCGCCGGATGATCGCCAGGGACAAATCGCTGGTGGATCAGGAGGGCCGATGCCGCGGCGTTGTAGCCGGCCCCGGCGGCGACCCATTTGGCCAGGCCCGTCGCCTGCTGACTCGGGAGCCCGCGGTTCTTCAGGCCGGTCGCCTGGTGCAGCAGCAGCCGTGCTCGCGTCTCGGCGGAGACCATGTTGGCGATAGCCTCCTGGACCCATTGCTCGCGGCCAGCGCCGAGACCGCGGTGGTCGAGATCGTCGATCAGGACGCCGGTGAGCCTGATTGACTCTACGGCGATCCCCAGCGCACCCCATCCGACCGTGAACAGACCGTTCGACAGGGCGGAGAGGGCGACGGCAAATCCTTCACCCGGGCGGCCCAGGACCTGCTCTGCTGACGCGACGACCCCGTCACAGATAACGCTGCCGGTGTCGCCGGCCCGAACACCGAGCTTTCCACCGAGTGGCACCGTCGAGAGACCGGCGGTCTCGCGGGGAACGATAAAAGCCGTGATCCCATGGTGTCGCGCCGCCGGGTCGACGGTGGCGAAGAGGAGAAAGAGGTCGGCGTCGTCGGCGCCGCTGATCCAGGTCTTTTCCCCGGTCAGTCGGTAGCGGGAGCCGTCCGGCACCGCGCGCATCTGCAACGCCGCCACATCCGAACCGGCGCCTGGCTCGGTCAGCCCGAAGGTCGCGATTCGCTCGCCACGGGCGAGGATGGGAAGCCAGGTCGACCGCTGCGGCTCGGTGCCCCACTGGAGGATCGTCATTGCCGTCAGGGCGAGGTGGACCGTCAGCGTGATCTGATAGGTCAGATCGACCCGAGCGAGCGATTCGGCGGCGAGGCCGAGGGCGAGATAGTCGCCGCCCAGACCGCCGTACCGCGGTGGGAGCGACAGCCCGAGCAGTCCCGCGCCGGCGAGGGCCGGGAACGCTGCCGGGTTGGGTAGCGCCTGCTCGAATGCTTCCTCGATCCCGCGACGGAGCACGCTGCTCGCGACGCGCTCGACCAACGGCGGCACGTCAGCCGAACGGATGGGCTGAACCGCACCGGGCATTGTTCGTGGCGGTGAACCATTGGTGTCACCGCGCTGATCCATCGCTGACTCCGCTTCTAAGCGCGTGGCGGCTGTCTCGCCAGTCGGGGCGGGCGAACGGTCAATGCGCCGGTCGTCTTCCGCGATCGTTCGACGAGGCGCTCGCCATTCCCGGCATGATTGTCGGGTTGAAGCGGTCGATCGCAAAGTGAGGAATGGGCTTGGACGTCGGATCAACCGCAAGTGATCCCAGCGTCTCACCGATCGCGGTAGCGAACTTGAAGCCATGTCCGGAGAACCCGGCGCCGATAACAACCCGGGGCCAGCGAGGATGACGGTCGACGATGAAATGGCCGTCAGGAGTCATGGTGTAGAGACAGACCGCCGATTCCAGCACACGGTCGGAGACCCCGGGTAGGAGCTCGGCCGCCAGACCGACGACATCCGCTTCCTCGCCCATGCGGATGGTGCGGTCGACCGCCGTCGGGGTCGTCGGCTCGCCGCCGGCATGGTTGGCGATCTTAAGTCCGGCGTGGTCGTCGACTGGGAAGCCATAGATCTCGCCGTGGGGCGAATCGGTGATGAAGACCGGGAACCGGTCCGGCGCGAAGCGGTCGGCCCGGTCAACACCCAGCCACCAGAGGACCTTTCGCAGCGGTGTCAGCGTCAGGCCCAGCTCCGCGAGCAGTGAGGCCGCCCATGCTCCAGCGGTGACGATGAGTAGGTCGCCGCTGACGGTTTGGTCGTTCACTGTGACCCAGACACCGGAATCGGTCGCGCCCCAACCGGTGACGGCGGCATGGTCTCGAATCTCCGCGCCGAGCGAGCGCGCGGCGCTGGCCATCGCCCGCAGGGACGGTTCGGTCAGCAGATATCCCGCCTGAGGACTGAAGAGGACCTCCCAGTCCTCCGGGATCTGGAAGGCCGGCCAGCGGCGCCGGGCCTCGGCCGGCGACAGCCATTCGTGGGGCAGTCCGTGGAACTGGGCACTCAGGCGCGCGGCCTGAGCATGCCGGTAACCCGGTGCGGCGAGCTCCAGACCGCCGGTCCGGACGAGGAGACGCTGTCCGGAGAATGCCTCTAGGTGCCGCCAGAGTTCGTCGGCCCGCTGAACCAGAGGGACGTATGCTTCCCCCTCGGCGTAGGCGTGGCGAATGATGCGAGTCTTGCCGCCATGACTGCCCTGATCGTGGACATGGCCAAACTGCTCGAAGACGACCGTCCGCAGCCCGCGTTTGGCGAGGTCCCACGCGGCGGCGCTCCCCATCGTCCCACCGCCCAGGATGATGGCATCGTAGTGCGGACCGGTCATGCGGTGGATCCCGCGTCGTCATTCGCTCCCTGAGGGAGCGCCTCAAGGGGCCGGGCGTTGCCGAAGATGCGCGCGTCATGGGCGGTTGGGCTCGCCCAGCGAACGGCGTTGGAGAGGACCCGACGGACATCAGGGTTGAAGTAGGTGGGGTGACTCTCGTGCCCGGGCCGGAAGTAGAAGATCTTCCCGGCTCCCCTTGAGTAACAGCAGCCGGAGCGAAAGACCTCGCCGCCGCTGAACCAGCTGACGAACACCAAGGTTTCCGGCGCCGGGATGTCGAAGTGCTCGCCGTACATCTCCTCGTGCTCAAGGTCGATATGCTCGCCGACCCCCGCCACGATCGGGTGGCCCGGGGCAACGACCCAGAGTCGCTCCCGCTCCCCTGCCTCGCGCCACTTGAGGTCGCAGCTCGTCCCCATGAGGCGTTTGAAAATCTTCGAGAAGTGACCGGAATGGAGCACGATCAGACCCATCCCGCCGAGGACCCGGGCATGCACGCCAGCGACCACCTCGTCATCTACCTCGTCGTGGGCCTTGTGTCCCCACCAGAGCAGCACGTCGGTGCTATCCAGGACCTCCGGTGGCAAGCCATGCTGATCCTGATCGAGCGTTGCGGTGCGAACGGCGAAGTCCGGCTCTGTCCGCAGCCCCTCGGCGATCGCTCCATGGATTCCGTTTGGATAGATCCGGGCGAACCGCTCCTCCTGCTCGTGCCGGAACTCGTTCCAGACCGTGACATTGATCGGCGACACGCTGTGCTCCTTCACCCCGCGTGTTTGGCGGGACACTATGGCCGGACCGGGGAGACTGGTTAGCCCGTGGTCTGCTCCTCGATCGGCACTTCACGGCCCTGCGCGGCGGAGCGGTAGATGGCCTCGATCAGGCGGACCCGGGCCAGGCCCTCCTCACCGCTCGGGTTTGCTGGCTTCCCATCGAGGATGCTATCGACGAACTGGTGGATGACCTGGGCGTGCCCGCCGCGGGGGAAGAGGCGCGGCTCGGTGATCGACGGGGTGCCCTGGGTCTCGCCGAAGATGCGGAGGGTCCCGACCTGGGCGTAGTCCTTGACATGAATCTCGGCGCCACCCTCGCTTCCCATCAGCGAGATGCCGAACTCGTCGGTATGACCGGTATAGCCCGCCCAGGAGGTATCGAGCTGCAGCGTCGTGCCGCCGTCCAGACGAAGGAAGGCGGTTGCGAAATCCTCCACCTCATATGTGGCGTCCGGGGCGATACTGAAGCGCGTCCCTTCCCAGAGGCCCTTCCCGCGCGGGCCAAGCTCGGCGTAGGTCGCGGCGCTGACGCTGTTGACGGTCGGGTTCCCCATCGCCCAGAGCGCCATATCGAGGACATGAACTCCGAGGTCGATCAGGGGCCCGCCCCCGGCCGCTTCTTTGGAGGTGAACCAGCTGCCGAGGCCGGGAATCCCCGCCCGACGCATCCAGAATGCCTTCGCGTGGTAGACCCGTCCCAGCGCACCGCTCGCCACATAATCGTGCAGCAGGATGACATCGTGGCGGCTGCGTCGATTAAAGGCAATCGCCAGGATGAGCCCGGCGTCGCGGGCGGCGTCGACCATCTGCTGCCCTTCGGCGGCGGTGCGGGCGAGCGGTTTCTCGACCAGCACATGCTTGCCCGCCTTGAGTGCGGCGAGCGTCATGGGGTGATGGAGGATGTTCGGGGCGGCGATGCTCACTGCCTGGATGTCGGGGTGTGCCAGCAGCTCGGTGTAGTCCCGGTAAACATGGGCGACGCCGTGTTTCGTCGCCAGCTTCTGGCAACGGTCTTTTTCCAGGCCAGCGAGCGCGACGACTTCGGCGCGCGGCTCCTCGGCGTACCCTTCAAGATGGAACGAGCCCGCGCCACAACCGATAACGCCGACCCGAAGTGGAGCCTGAGACGCCACAAATCCTCCTTGTCATAGAGACCAACCATCGTTGTTGCGAGCATGGCATCGACATCATCACGGCGCAAGAGCAGCAGGTGCAGGTTCCCGAGCAGGGGGACGGCTCCGCCCGGAAGGGCAGAGCCGTCCCCCTGCGACTGTTCATCGATGGTCTACGGCGCGGTAAAGACCTCGACCTGTGTGACGCTCCCCGGGAGCGTCTGCACCTGGGCCATGATCAGGACGGGATCACCTACCCGCTCGACGAGGTCCATCGTGTAGATGCCGGGCAGGACCCAGACGGTGTCGCCCTGCTCGAACGGCGCCTGCCAGATCACGACCCCGGCGATGTCCTTGACGATATAGATTTCGCCCGCGCCCTGGGGGAACTTCAGCAGCGATCCGCGCACCCAGGTCGTCCGGCTCGCTTCGATATTGACCCGAATCTTCGTTTCGCCGCCACCGGGATTCTTCCAGGCGACGTCATAGAACCCGGCGTCAAGCTCAACCTTGTTCTGATCGGCCAGGGTGATTGCCGCTTTCGGCGTCTGGTCGCCGTTTGGCACGAAGGTGATGGTGGCACGGGGGAAGAGGCCGCCGATCTCCTCGATCTCAAGGAACCCGGTCTGGATGACCACCGTGAGCTGCTCTAACACCTGGAAGAGCGCGGCACTCAGCTCCTGGGCATTCGCGGCGCCGAGGTTGAGGCCGCCGCCTTGCTCGGCGATGCAACTGACGAGATCAGCCTGCTCCGGTGTCAGAGCAAAGCCGACGACGTGCGTCGTGACGGCGGTATCACCCTGCTTGATCGCGGCTGAGACGGCGCACGGATCCCCGCCGCAAGTCTCCTCGCCATCGGTGACAAGGACGATCGCGTTGGTAATGCTTTCGCCGGTCTTGCCGTTGAAGTCATTCCCGGCCCGCTTCAGCGATTCGGCAATCGGGGTCCACCCGGTCGGATTGAACGACGCCACCTGCTTGCGAAGCGCGTCCTTGTTGACGCCGTCGATCGGGACGAGCAAGTCGGACGACTGGCAGCTCTCGGCTTTGCCGGCCTCGGTGTTGTTTCCCTTGTGACCGTAGACTCGGAAGCCAACGTTGACCCCTTCGCGCTGGGGCAGGGCGTCGATCACGTCGTTCATGACGCGCTTGGCGGCCTGCATCCGGGTCTCGCCGTTGCCGACTTGCTGGGCCATCGATCCGGACGCATCGAGGATCAGTTCGACATTGACCGTTCGCGTGTCCGCCTGGGTTGGATCATCTTGAGCGGCCAGTGCCGGGCGCGGCAGCAGCGCACCGGCGAGAGTCACTATCGGCAACAGCAGCGTTACCAGGAGGGCCATGCTGAGCCATCTCCGCCCCATGTTCAACGATCGGTCTGCCACGTTCACGCCTTGCTCCTCCACGCCAGCGTCACCCGACGCCGCCCAACGACCCGATCACCGCCTGAGCCTTCGGAGTTAACGGGGCGAGGTGACCCGCCCTATCAGGCGCTTGCCTGCCGCACGGATCGTGCCGCGTGTGACTGGCCGGCAGCGGGCGACCTTTCGACCAAGGCGTTGGCGTGAATCGTGCGCGTCGGGGCCTCCGCGGGTCGGTGACGGGATGGCACCGCGGCGGCCGGCGCGACGATTTGACGATGCTGTAGAGCGGCTCTCTCATTGATCGACACGCCCGAAACACCGTGCCGGAATGCCGGCCCTGACCAGGGGGGAAGACGACGTGATGGTCACCGGGAAACGGACGCTTCAGACGATCGTGGCGCTGGCGCTTCTTGGCGCGCTCCTCCTGTCGGCCGTCCCCATCCAGGGGTCAGTGGTCGCGCAGGACAATGGTGGATCGTCGATCGACCCGGGGGCGGGTCGACCCGACGACTACCCGGCGCGGATCAAGCTCGGCGACCAGCGGTTCACCTTCGATCGCCTGGTGAGCGTGAGCCGGGACGGACTTGAAGAGGTCGACCAGCGCCAGAACGGGGACGTTCGAATTCTGGCCGCATCGAAGCGGGGTCCCTTTGACCGCATTTTCGTCAGTGCTGGTGCCGCTGGTGGTGGTCTCGGGCGCTATTTTCCTGAGATTCCCGTCGGGTCAGGGCGGACCGCGTCGGCTGAGAACCCCTGTCCGAATGAGGACGGCGCATATGCGGTCCTCGACACGGGTCCGGCGCAGTACACCTTCGCGAACATCGAGACCGATCTGACGACCGACCGGCTCAATCCCGCCTTTACCACCGACGATGGACGGCAGATCTATGCCGATACCGGAGCGGGAGACCCGCCCGCCGAGTTGTTCGTCGATGGCGATAACGGGCTGCTTCGGTTCGTTCAGCTTTCAAGCAACGGCGTACCGCTGACGATTGCGGACCCGCTGGTGTTCAATCAGCAGCGGTTCGATGCGGCCGGTGATGTCACGGGGCAAATCGACCCGGCCACCCTCACCCGGATCGGCTGCATCGGTCCGTACAGCCTGCAAGCGTCGAGCGATCAGACAACCGGACCGTTCGACCAGGTCTACTTGCTGCTCAACGATCAGACGCCGCGTCTGGTTTCCTTGGCTGCGGGTGGTGATGCCGCCGAAGCACCCGGTGAGGCCGAGTCCGGCGCTGCCGCGACCGAGACGGCGGGTGGCCAGGGAGTTGAGTCCGGCATTACCCCGGTCAGTACCGATGTCGCCGAGGTGACGGACACGCCGACGACCGTTGACGAGACGGCGATCCCGGCCACTGAAACGGCGGCGGCCACCGAGACGGCGACGACCACCGAGGTGACCGCGACCGCGCCACCCGAGGAGACCGTCACGGTCGCCGAGACGCCAGGCGCCGGCTCATCCACCGCGGAAGCGGCCAGTGGTGGCCAGGGGGACTACCCGCCGGAGATCACCGTTGGTGAACAACGGTTCTTGATCGACCGGCTCGTGCCAATCGATCCCTCGACGCTGACCGAGGTCGGCCAGGTCGACGACCTGACGATCTACGCCAAGGCAGATGCCGGACCATTCGACTATGTCTACGGCGCGTCGGCTGCTGGGGCGGACCAGATCGCCCGCTACACCGTCGAGACGCCGCTCCCGGATGGGCGCGGCGGATCAACGAACCCGTGCCCGTCCGAACGACTGAACTACGGAACCCTTAATCTGGCTGACGCGACGTACGCGTTTGCTGGCACGGAGCCGGACCTCACTACCGATCAGTTGGTTCAGGTGGCGACCAGCGGTGATGGTCAACCGATCTATGCCGATAGCAACGACCAACCGTTCACCGAGCTCTTCTTCGCATCGAACGACGGTCTCCTGCGATTCGTGCTCCTCGACGATGCGGGTCAACCGGCGTTGTTCAGCGGCTCTCTGACGTTCAACGACCAGACGTTCGACTTCGGTGGGGACGTGGCCGATCAGGTGGATCTGGGGACCCTCTCCAAGATTGGGTGTGCCGGCCCCTTCCCGCTTCAGGCGCCCACCGACCAGCAGACGGCGCCATTCGGTCAGGTCTATGTGCTGATCAACGCACAGACCCCACGGTTGCTGTCCTACACCAGCGAGGGCCGCGCTCCGGCGCCGGCCGAGACGGCCACCTTGCCCGTCGAGACCGCGACGGCCCCGGCGGAGACGCCGACCGTCGCCGCCGTGATCCCGACCGAGGCCGTCACCGCTGCCCCGACTGCAACCGTGGCGCCGACGGAGGTTCCGATTCCGACCGAGACCGCCGTCGCAACTGAGGTCCCGGCCCCAACTGAGACGGCTGTGCCGACCGAAGCGCCGGCGCCGACGGAGGCCCCAGCCGGCACCGAGGTCCCGGCCGCAACGGAGACGGCGGCGCCAGCCGAAGCGCCCGCGGTCACGTCGACCACCGAGGCAGCCGCCACGAGCGAGCCAGCCCCGGCTGGCGAAACGCCCGGACCGGATGTTCCGGATCCGACGGCGACGCCGTTGCCGGTTGTCGAGAGCACGCAGGTCGCTTCAGCGGTCTCGATCGACGCGACGCCCCCGCCGCCGCCGGCCCAGCTCCCGCGCGAGGTCGAAGTCGAGGGCCTGCGTTACCTCTATGACCTCCGTGTTGACGTCGACATCACGACCCTCGTTCAAGTTGATGTCGTCCAGACCCAGTCGCAGAGTGTCATCATCTACGCGGATCGCGATGTCACCGGCCCGGCCCGGCGCCTCTATGCCGCGGTCGATGGTGGTCGCACCGTCGTTCGCTATCTCTCAGAGGTGCCGATCAGCGACCAGGGTCAAATCGTGGTCGACGCCTCGTGTGCGCCTGGAGCGGACGCGCAGACATTCTCGTATAGCTTCAAGAGTCAGCAGTACCAGTACGTCTTCGCCAGTGTCGAGACGAGCGTCTCGGTCGAGCGGCTTCGCCAGTCGACCACGGCGGTTCTTGGCGACGTTCAGAAGACCGACGATGGTCGCGAGGTTCTGGTCGAGAGCGGATCATCGCCGTTCGACCAGGTCTTCCTGACCGATGGCGATCAGCTCCGGCGATATATCGTCCTCAACCAGGCGGGTCTCCCGCTGACGCTGAGCAATCTCGTCTTCGCCGAGACGCAGTTCAGCTTCTCGTCGCGAGTGCAGGTGGATGTCAGCCAGGTCGGATTTCAGCGCATCGGGTGCGCGGGCGCGTTCCCGCTCTATGCGCCTCCAGCCGCCGCTCGGGCGGATACCTCGCTGTCCGTCTGCTACACCGTGATTAACAATCAGGTCTTCGAGTTCCGTTCGACGCGAATCGTTGAGGCGGCCCGTGGCCAGTCGGCATCGCGGTCGGGCGCTGTGGCGCCATCGGCCGGCGTCGTTCAGATCACCCTGCGAGCGCGCCAGGTGGCGCCTACGGCGACCCCGCTGCCGAACATCCGGGTCGTGCCAGTCGCCCCAGCGGCGGGTGCGACCGCGACACCGGTGACCGGGATCTTTGGACAGGCGCCGCAGCCATTACCGCAGTGCCAGGGGAACCCCGGCACGACTGGAAGCAACGGCTTGCCGGAGCGGTTGCCGCGTCGGATACAACTTTCCGGCGTGGCCTACTCCTTCGCCAAACAAGAGACGATGGGCAGCGACGTCAAGCTGACGCGGATCGGGTGTGTTGGACCGTTCGAAGCGTCGGCGGCGGAAGGTCAGGATCAGGCGAGGGTCCTCTTCCTTCGATTCGGTCCAACCTCGACCACGCTCTACCGGTTTGAATCGGCAACATCCTTCAGCGTGCAGTTCACCGTCTCCGGCGACGCCCGGGCGATCACCGCGAACGGCGAGAACTATGTGCTCGATTCCACATGGAAGCGATCGATCTACAGCAGCGTGACGGTGATTGTCTACAGCCAAGACCCGGCCGCGCCAAGTCCCGACCAGATTTTCGCGGTGAAGGTCGACGGCGATGTCGTCGCCGAGTACGTGCCCGAGGGCGGGGACGTCGTCCAGCCCGCGGACGAGCTGGTCGCGGCGGCGAAGGAGGTTGGCATCAACCCGGATCTGATCCTTGGAGCCGACAAGCGGTATCTGCTTGTCGCCCTCTGGCGACCGATCGGGACGACGACTGATGGATGGGTGACGCTCTACTCCTCTGCTGGCGAGGGAACGCCGGACATCATCTGCGCGACCGACCCGCGCTCGCTCGATCTCTTCTTCTACCGGCGCTCTGGCACCGGCGGGTAGAAGACTCCGAGGAGCGGCCAACGATAGCTGCGCTGGAAGAAAGTCCCACGACCATCTGGGCGTGGGGATGTCGCTCATCCGGATGGACTGGACGCCCGAGACTGGCGGAGCCGGTTGGGGGCGTTCAGACGTCGAGGGTGATCAGCGTGACCTCCGGTGGGCAGTTGATCCGGACGGCTGGCCGGTAGACGCCGACGCCGCGCGACACGTAGACCGGCATGCCATGCGCATGGCTCATACCGATCACGTGGTGTCTGCCCCCCGGCGGCAAGGCGACCGGGCCAAGCAGTGGAAGGCGGACCTGACCGCCGTGGCTATGCCCGGACAGCTGCGCGAACGCCCCGGCGGCGGCCACCTCCTCGGCGCCATCTCCTTCGTGCCAGAGGGCCAAGGCGGCGGCACCGGCTGGAACCTCGCGAAAGGCGGCGTCGACATCCGGGACACCAACCATGGCATCGTCGATGCCGACGATCCAAAGTTGGGCCCCGCCGCGGTCGACCATGACCGACTGGTTGCGTAACACGGCGATGTCGTTCCGGGCCAGGGCCGCGACCACGGCGGGACCGCCGAAGACGAGATCATGATTGCCAAGAACCGCGAACCCGCCGCACGGCGCCAGCCGCGCAAGTTCGCCCAGGATCGCGGCCGCCGGATCGGCGAATCGCGGCGCCTCGGAGATCATGTCGCCACCGAACAGCAACAGGTCTGGGGCTTCGGCCGCCGCCAACGAGACCGCTCGCTGCAGATCGTCCGCATCCATAAAGGGGCCGACGTGGGTGTCCGTGAGAAACGCGATCCGCAAGCCGGCGAGCCCCCGGTGTTCACCAGAGACGCGAAATGTCGTCCGAGTCAGAATCGGAGCATAGGGGGATCGATAGCGCGCGTCGTGGAGTGCCGCGGCCGCGCTCACGGTGAGCCCAAACAGGCCGCCAGCGAGGGCGCCACGTCCCAGGCGGAATGTTCGGCGCAGGAACAGCGGCGGTTTCCGATCGGGAGTCACGACGTCAGGCGGTCGATGAGCGCGGCGAGGGCGACTCCGGTTGCCAGCAGTGCTCCAAACCGAAGGTGGAGGCCGGCCGTCTGCCGCAGGACGCGGTTCAGGGACGGCGGGTCGAGAGCTGCTCGAAGCGATTGCACCAGCCCAACCGCCCGGGGGAGCGTGGCGACGACGCTGAGGACGGGCCAGAGACCCGCGTCAGTGGCGACGAGCGCACCTGCCCCGAGATACGCGCCGCTGACGAGCAGAATGTATTCGACGTCCGCGGCCTTGCGCCCGAGCAGGGTTGCCAGCGTCACCTTCCTGGCTGCCCGGTCGAGCTCGATATCACGAATGTTGTTGGCGTGCAGGATGACCGCGACAAGGCAACCAATCGGCACCGACGCGATGATGGCGGCCGTCGTCACGTTCCCCGTCAGGACATAGACGCCGCCGACGACCATGGCCGGGCCCATCGTCAGAAAGACGGTCAGCTCGCCGAGGGCCATGTAGCCGAGCGGTTTCGGACCGCCGGTGTAGAGAACGGCGGCGGCCAGGCATCCCATGGCCAACCAGAAGACCGGCCATCCGCTGACCGCCACGATCGCCAGACCTACCCCGGTGGCAATGGCGAAGGCGAGGAGCATGCCGCGCCGGACCTGCCGCGGCGTCAGCAGCCCCTGCTGGATCACCTTGCTGGGACCGAGCGATTCGGGCGTGTCGATGCCGCGCAGGTGGTCATAATAATCGTTGGCGAGATTAGCGCCAGCGTGGCAGGCCACCGAGGCCAGCAGCATCGCGATCGCCAGACCGGCGTTGAAGGAGCGGTCATACCAGGCGAGCGCCGACGCCACCAGGATAGGTATAACGGAGGCGGTGAATGAGAAGAAACGGATGGCCTGGAACCAGATGCGAAGCGACCCCGGGTGATGCGTCGACAGAGGGAGGCGGTCAGACGTGCCTGCCGACATTAGGTCTTCCTGGCGGGGCAATCGGGGCCGCCCGTCCGATATCCCGCGATCTCGGCTCCATATGTGACGCTGCAGACGCTTGGCAACATGACGGGGGTCATTCAGTCGTTTTCCATGGCAGGGCAACGCGCTCGATCAGGTCGATGGAGAGCGTCAGGAGCCATCCCATCAGACCGGTGACGATCAAGCCGACAAAGAGCTTCTTGAATGCGAGAATCTGCCAGCTGTCGTAGATAAAGCGGCCGATCCCCTCCTTCGCGGCGATGAACTCCGTGCCGACGATGACGACGAGGGCGAAACCGAGACCAAGCCGGAGACCGGTAAAGATCGACGGGAGCGCCCCCGGGAAGGCGACGGTGACGAAGAGGGAAACGGGATTCGCCCCGAAATTTCGAGCCACATCCTTATACGATCGTTCGATGGCCATCACGCCGGCCATGGTGTTGAGCATCACCAGGAAGAAGATCGAGAGCGCGACCATCACGTACTTCGACGTCTCGCCGAAGCCGAAGACGATCACGACCAGCGGCACCAGCGCGATCTTGGGGATGGCGTAGATCGCCGAGGCGATCGGCATCAGGAAGACGCGTACCGGCCAGAACAGGCCCATCAGCAGGCCGATTATGATCCCCGGAATGGCGCCAAGGACGAAGCCACCAAGGATACGACCGAGACTGACCGCGACATTGCGACCCAGGGAGCCATCGCGGATCAACGACCAGGCGGTCGACCAGAGCGATGAGGGCGGCGGCCAGAAGCGGGGATCGATCCAGGCTGCTCGGGCGAAGACTTCCCAGAGCAGCAGGAGCAGGAGCGGAGCGGCAAAGGTCAGCACCAGCTCAATCGTGCGACGATGACGAGAGCCATCGGTCATTAAACACGCTCCAGTGGCAGCGGTGACACGATTTCTTCCTCGTTGCGCAGCAGATCCCAGATCTGGCTGAAGATCGGCGCGAACCGGGGATCGGAGCGGACGGCGGTCAGGGATCGGGGGCGGGCAAAGGGGACGGCGATGTTGGCCTTGACCCGTCCCGGCTGCGCGCTCATCACCACGATGCGATCGGCCAGCACCATCGCTTCGTCGATGGAGTGGGTAACGAAGAGGACCGTCTTGCCGGTGTCTTCCCAAATCCGCAGCAGTTCCTCCTGAAGGCGCAGGCGGGTCTGCTCGTCGAGGGCGCCGAACGGCTCGTCCATCAGCAACAAATCGGGGTCGACCGCCAGCGCCCGAGCAATCGCGACCCGCTGCCGCATCCCTTCCGAAAGCTGGTGCGGATAGACCCGAGCAAAACGTGTCAAACCGACCCGCTCCAGCAGCCGGTCGGCCCGGTTGCCCCGCTCGCGGCGCCCGACGCCCTGCAGCTTCAGACCGTAGCTGACGTTCTGGCGGACCGTCAGCCATGGGAAGACCGAGTGCCCTTGAAAAACCATCGCATTGGTGGGGGGACGCCCGTCCGGGCCGTGTTGCTCCATCAACCCTGACGTGGCGCGGTCGAGACCAGCGATGATCCGCAGCAGCGTCGTCTTGCCGCAGCCAGAGGGACCGACGATCACGCAGAACTCACCCGGCGAGATCGTGAGGTCGACGCCATTAATGGCATCGAGGGAGCCGTCAGCGGTCCAGTAGCGCCGGTGCAGACCGGCCACATCCACCGTCGCGCCGCGGCGAGCCGGCACGATGCCCGGGCGCGTGGGTGCGGATCGGTCCTGGACCGAGCTGGTCGGACGGACCGCCGATGCGTCGATCATCCGAGCGCCCATTGTCTCCCGTGACACACCAGCTTACGACTCGGCCACGCGACCGAGCTCGACGAGCGCGGCCTCCACATAAGTGGTGTCGACGACCGCCGCGGGGTCGAGGTTATCATCATATTCAAGTTGGCCCCGGCTGCGGAAAAAGAGCTGCAGCGCATTGAGGGCGGCGAGGTCGATCTCACCATTGGCGGCGTAGACCGGCGTGACGGCGCTGCCGATCAGTTCTGCTGGCACGCCCGTGTAGGTTGAGATGATGGCGAGATTCGCGGGGTCGTTGAATCCGGCCCCGCTGAGATCGCGACACGCCTGCAGGTAGGCGGCAACGAAGCCCTCGACTGCCGCCGGGTGGTCCCTGGCAAAGTCGCTGTTCGCGAGAATGACGGTCGGCTGGACATTCTGCACGGGGAAGTCCGTCGCGAGACGGACCGCGACACCCGACCGCTCGGCCTGGGTTGCCAGCGGCTCGCCGACCATCGCCGCGTCGAGTGCACCCGATTCGAGGGCCGTGACGGCGGTTGGGAAGGCGAGGGTCTGCAGATCGATGTCATCGAGCGTCAGTCCATCAGTGGCCAGGGCCTGCGAGAGCCAGTACTCGGTGGCGCCCCGGGCGTTGACCGAGACCTTCTTTCCCTTGAGATCGGCGATCCGGGTGATGACGCCGGACTCGCATGCCTTCCTGGAGATCATGAGCGGTGTTGCGACCGGGTTCCCTTCCCGGTGACCGGGAGCGACCACCTGCACCGGCAACCCCTGCGCGGCCGCGTTCCAGAATCCGGGACCGGCCCCGGTCGCGGCGAGGTCTACCTGTCCGCTGGCCGTCAGCGCGACCGGTTCCGATCCGCCGTCGAACGGCTCCAGCGTGACATCGACCCCATGAGCGTCGTAATACCCTTTTGCCTTGGCGAGAAAGACCGGTGCATAGATCGAGACGGCGACATAGCCGACCGTCAGCTTGACCGGATCGGCCGCAGGAGCCGATGGCGCGACCGATGACGCTGGCACAGGGGCGGCGGGGGACGCCGTGGGCAGCGGCGATGCGGCCGCCGCCGGAACGCACGACAGCGCCGCACCTCGCGACCATCCGGGGGCCGCGGATGTCGCTCCGGCGGGGATCAACATGGCGATCAGGAGCATCAGGAGCGTGAATCGGCGGCTGACAGCATGCATGATGTGCTCATCTCGAACGATGACGACGTGCGGCCGCCGTCGCGGCATGGCCCACGGCCACAGGGTCTCGTACCAACAGGAGAGTATAGCGGTCTGCTGGCCTGTTTGTGATGGATTGCACGAAGTTGAGCTACGGCGTCCGTTACCGAGCGGCAGCGAGGGTGCGCCTACGCGTCCCGCGGTGAGACATTCACCACGCCATGATGACCCCGCACCCGCGACCATGACCCGTTGACCAGGGCCGCTAGCGGGGTCGGGATTAGACGGCAGTCAGGGCCAGGACCGGCTTCTTAGGTTGGTAGCGGTCGGCTTCCGCCTCGTCGAAGATGCCGTTGCGACGGTCGTCGAGGACCTGATTGATCTCCGCTTTGAGCGCTTCGAGCATATCCTCCTCTGCCACCGTGCGGACGATCTTCCCTTTGCGGAAGATGACACCCTTCCCGTTGCCGGCTGCCAGACCAACGTCGGCGTCTTTCGACTCGCCAGGTCCGTTGACGACGCACCCCATCACCGCGACCCGGATCGGCTCCTTGACCTCGGCGAGAAAGACATCCACCTGGTTCGCCAGCGTGAAGAGATCGACCTCGACCCGACCGCAGGTTGGGCAGGCGATCATCGTCGCGCCCTTCTGCCGTAGCTCAAGACTCTTCAAAATCTCGTAGGCCACGAAGACTTCCTCGACCGGATCGGTGGTCAGGGAAACCCGAATGGTATCGCCGATCCCCATCGCCAGGAGGGTGCCGATGCCGACCGCGGAGCGGACGCTACCCGCGCGCGGCGTTCCCGCCTCGGTAACACCGAGATGGAGCGGATAATCATTCGGGAGCGCCGCAAAACGCCGGTACGCCTCAAGCAGGACCGGGACCTCGAACGCTTTGAGACTGACCTTCGTCAGGCCGAAGTCGAGGTCTTCGAGAATCTGAATGTGGCCCAGCGCCGAGCGAACCAACCATTCGGCGCGCAACTGCTCCTGGCTGGCGCCTTGCTCGGCCATCTCATCGACGAACTCCGGTGTCATCGGCGCGACCGACCCGAAGTTGACGCCGATCCGGATCGGCGTCTGACGTTCCTTCGCCCTGGTCACCACCTCGCGCACATCCTCAGGTTTGCGGATGTTGCCCGGGTTGAGCCGGAGCCCATGGATGCCGGCGTCGAGCGCTTTCAGGGCCAGAGTGTGCTCGAAATGGATGTCGGCGATCAGGGGTACTGGAGAAAAGGGGACGATCTCCGGCAGAGCCGCCGCCGCCTTGCGGTCCGGCACGGCGATTCTCACGATCTCACAGCCGGCATCGGCGAGTTCCTGGATCTGTCGCAGGGTCGCCTTGGAATCACGAGTGTCGGCGGTGGCCATCGACTGCACGACGATTGGGTTCGATCCACCGATCTTGACGTCCCCAACCTGAAGAACGCGGGTGAGTCGGCGTGGAGCGACGAGCGACATGACGAGGAGTCCTTTTTGAGAAGTGTCGAAAACAACCGGCGACTAGGGGAGGAACGAGCGGCCATCGAGAAGACGGCCGACATCGAAGAACGCGACGATGAACATGAAGCCGAGGAGGATCACCAACCCGGCAAAATGAACCAGCCCTTCTTTCTCAGGGGCGATCCGCCGGCCGCCGCGCAACACCTCGATCAGAACGAAGAAGAGTCGTCCACCATCAAGGGCCGGTAGGGGAAGCAGGTTCAAGACCGCGAGGTTCAGGGAAAGGAGAATGCTGAGCTGGGCCAGTGTGACCCAGAGGGGGAGCGGGCTGACATCGATCACCTCGCTGGTGATCTGGCCCATCCCGATCGGACCCGCCAGCTGGTTGAGCGGAGCGGCGCCGGTGAACAGATCGACGATACCGGCGACCATATCGTGCGTCTGGCCCCAGGCTTCAGAGAAGCCACGAGGAATCACCTCAGCGGCTGGGACATTCTCAAAACGAGGCTTGATCTTGGCGCCCATCCCGATCGCGGTGAAGGCATCTTCATTGGCTTTGAGGCGTGGGACCTCGATCGAGAGCTCCTTCGTGGTCTCGCCCCGTGCGACCACGACCGGGATCGTGAAACCCGCGAACCGCCGCACTTCGGAGTCGACCACGAACCGGGCCGATGCTTCGCGGCCATTGATGGTCAGCAGCCGGTCTCCCGGCAGAAGACCGGCCTCGGCGGCGGGCTTACCGGCGGCGACCGTGGTCGCGACGATGTCGGCCGCCACCGGCGCACTCAGTCCAACGCCGGTCGGACCCTCGTTCTTCGGTGGGCTTTTGCGCGGGGTAACAAGGGTCTCGACCAGCTTGCCGCGGCGCTCAATGACGACGCTCAGGGGACGACCAGCATAGTCGTGGACCGCGTTCGCGATGGTGGCATCGCTCTCGACATCGCGCCCACCAATGTTGACGATCTGGTCGCCTTCTTTCCAACCTGCCTTTGCTGCCGGGGATCCGGGCGAGACCGCATTGATGTAGACGTTACTGCTGGAAACGCCCTGGACACCGATCACGAGGATCATCAGGACGATGGCGAGTAGGAAATTCATCCCGGATCCGGCGGCCAGGAAGAACGCGCGCTGGCCGGGGGATTTCGTGTTCATCGAGCCGGGTTCCTGGCTCTTGCCATCCTCGCCCAGCACACGAACGAAACCGCCAAAGGGAATCGCGTTCACCGACCAGATGACGCCGTTCCGCGTCCACCCTTTGAGACGAGGCGGGATGCCGATCCCGAACTCCTCGACCTTGACGCCGACACTTCGGGCAGAGAGGAAATGCCCCAACTCGTGTATGAGGATCAGCACCGCCAGGATGGGGACGATATAGAGACCGTTGAGAAAGCCGTCAGACACGAGAAGCTGGCTCCGGGGGCGAGGTCTGGGCGCGCTCCCTCACCTTGAGGACGCCCCAAACCGGAAAACCTCTTGAATGGTACTACGCCGCGTCGAGGCCGGCCGTGACCGGGCTACCCGGATTGTTCGGTATCTCTCGCGACGTGAGAGGCATGCTAAGCACCGCCTCGTCACGGCCCAGGGCTATTCCTCCAGCCAGACCCACGGCAAACTCCAGAGAAATGCGTACCCGTTGGGATAGAAGTTATGAAGGCGGGTGGTGTAGCCGGTGCGGCCGACACCGAAGCGGATCATCCCGACCGGGAGATCGTTCCAGACAAGATTCGATTGCTCGATCAATAGATCATTTCGTTGTGCCGGGTCGAACTCGCGTTTCTGCTGCTGATCGAGGGCGTCGTAGCCGGGATTGCAGTATCGCGAGAAGTTGAATCCGGTCTCATATGCGTCGCAGGTAAAGAGGGCTCCCTGGCTGCCATCGGGCCCGAAGTTGAACGCGATCAGGGCGATATCGAACTCCCTCGCGTCGAGGGCTTCCAGCAACGTCCCGCCCGGGACAAGATCGACCTTGACTTTGACGCCGATCTCGGACCAGGCCTGCTGCATGTAGGTCGCCAGCTGCTCCACCGTGGAGCCGCCTTCACCGAGCAGCAGGGTGAACTCCAACTTCGTCCCATCTTTGTCGACCAGACCATCGTCGTCACTGTCGGTCCATCCGGCCGCCGCTAGCAGCTGCTTCGCCTGTTCCGCATCGAACGGGTATTGCGCGGTCATGCGATCTGGCGCGTAGGCTGGGGAGAGCTTTGGCTGCGGGCCGATGGCCACCTCGCCATAGCCGAGAAAAATGGTATCGGTGATCGCCCGCCGGTCGAGTGCTTGAAAGAGCGCCTGCCGGACTCGCTGGTCCTGAAAGAGCAGAGTCTTCTCCGGGTCGACGTTGTAGGCGTAGAAGGTCGAGCTGAGCAGGTCGTAGACATCGACCTGATGCTCGCCCGTATTGCGGACGTTCTCGACCTGGCCCGGTGGGATGATCTCAAGCACATCCGTCTCGCCCGCGATCAGCGCCTGGGTCGCGGCATTCTCGTCCGGGAGGACCCGCAGAATGAACTCGTCGATGGTGGGCACCTGGTCGTAGTAGGCGTCGTTGCGGATCAGGGTGACGTGATCGCCGTAGACCCACTCCTTGAAGCGGAACGGTCCCGTGCCAACGACCCGGTTGGGATCCTGACCGGTACTGCCCGGATCGATCGACCAGCTTTCCGTTCCAACATCCTGCCAGAGATGCTTCGGCATGATGAGCACCGTCCCGGGCCCGTCGTAGAGAAAGCTGACCAGTTTGTCCCGGGCGACGATCTCGACGGTATCGGGATCGATCGCGCGTACGGACGCCACCGCGTCGTTGACCGTGGTGGAGTAGAAGCTGCCGGTATTTGGGTCGAGGACCGATTGAAAGCTGAAGAGGACATCGTCGGCGGTGAGATCGATCCCGTCGTGCCACGCCGCCTGTTTATTGAGGTGGAACGTGTAGGTGATCCCGTCCGCCGCCACATCCCAGGAATCGGCCAGACCCGGGACGATGCTGCCGTCGATCGGACTTCCGGAGACGAGGGCCTCGTAGATTGCGCCGGTGACGTAGAAGGTCGGGAAGTCAGAGCTGAGAATGCCATTCAGCGTGCTGATGTCGGTCGATTCTCCGAGGATTACCTGGCCGCCTTGGCGAGCCGGCTGCTGCATTGGAAATTGCGAGAGGAGCTGCTGGCGGAACTGCTCGCGGGTGATCGACGAGGATCCGCTTCCACGGCTGACCGCGGCGGGTGTTGCCGGCTGCGCGCGCAATACCGCCCCGGAGGATGAGACTGGGAGGAGCACGATCGTGACGAGCAGCAGAACAAGGAGAGCCAGTGGGGTCCGGCGCGACCAGCGATGCATTCGTTCGTCCTCCATGAGGAGACCATCACCAGCGCGACGGTACCGCTGGAGAGGGTCCGGTGCAGCGGTTCGTTCAACTGCAGATACCGATGCGTCAAGATACACCACGGGCGATCTATCGACGGCCTACGAACGTCCTACGCCGGGTTCCTGATGGCACGTTATGTATGTTCAGAGTAGAATGCGGCGTCCCGTCCTCCCGCTTCCGGGAGCACCTGCACCGCTTCACCTGGCATTGACGCCGACGGTCGCCACGGCAGCGAGCCGTGGGCGCGACGGTTTGCTGTATCGCTGGAGGATCAAGGCTCGATGATCGTTGGCGTGCCACGCGAGGTCAAAGATTGGGAGAACCGCGTCTCAATAACGCCCGCCGGTGTCGCGGAATACGTTGGCCGCGATCATCAGGTTCTGGTTGAGACATCTGCTGGAACGGGGAGCGGCTTCGCCGATGCCGAGTATCGAGCGGCTGGCGCGGAGCTGATCGAGACGCATCAGGAGGTCTTCGCCCGCGCCGAGATGATCGCGAAGGTCAAGGAACCCATTCCGGCGGAGTATGAGCTGTTGCGACCGGGGCAGCTGCTTTTTACGTACCTTCACCTCGCCGCTGACGAGCCGCTGACACGAGCATTGATCGACCGCCGCGTCCAGGCTGTCGCTTATGAGACCGTTCAGGCGGGGAATGGTCCGCTTCCGCTGCTGACACCGATGAGCGAGGTTGCCGGACGGATGGCCGTGCAGGTCGGCGCTCACTACCTCGAGCGCACCTATGGCGGCCGTGGAATGCTGCTCGGCGGTGTGCCGGGAGTGCCAGGCGCCAATGTGGTGGTGATCGGTGGTGGTGTCGTCGGCACGAACGCGGCCCAGATGGCGCTGGGAATGGGCGCTAACGTGACGATCGTCGATCGAAACGTCGAACGGCTCCGCTTCCTCGACCAGGTGCTCCACGGTCGAAGCCATACCCTCGCCTCGAATCAGCAGAATATCTCCGACGCGGTTAAAGAGGCTGACCTGGTCATTGGCGGTGTGCTGATCGCGGGCGCTCGTGCGCCCAAGCTGGTGACGCGATCGATGATCTCTGCGATGCGCCCTGGCTCGGTCGTCGTCGATGTCGCCATCGATCAGGGTGGGTGTATCGAGACGGCGCACCCGACTTCGCACAGCGACCCGATCTTTGAGGTCGACGGGGTGATTCATTACTGCGTCACCAATATGCCGGGGGCCGTGCCGCGGACGAGTACACTCGCGTTGTCGAACGTTACGCTGCCCTACGGTTTGGAGCTCGCCGATCTCGGGCTGGCGGTCGCGGTAGCGCGGGACGCGGCGCTCGCTCGTGGGGTGAACGTGTTGAACGGCCACGTCACGTATGACGCCGTCGCGCAGGCATTCGGTCTCATCTCCTCCCCCCTCGATGTCGCGCTCGGTGCTGGCGCTGACCGGCCGACGGTGGCCGCGTAGGCAAGCAGGTATCCCAAACAGCGCCAGCGGCTGTCTCCTGGTGGATCGCCTGAGGTCGATCGGGTCGAGTGTCATCTGGCACGCACGCGTCATGGGGGCAATGATGGAGCAAGATGTCGACCGCTTTCTCCGCGTTCTGGAAGGTGAGCGAGGGTTCTCCTTAAACACGGTCGCCGCATACCGGAACGACCTTGGTCAGTTCATCGTCTTCCTACACGGCGCAACGACCGGTCCGGAGCCGTCCGCCGGAGCCGCCGCTGATGGGCCGGTTGGTATCTGGGAAGAGCTGACCGACCGCCACCTGACGACCTACCTCCTGCACCTCCGGGAGCGAGAGTACGCCTCGTCGACGGTGGCTCGGAAGACGGCGGCGATCAAGTCGTTTTGCCACTTTCTTCTCGGCGAGGGGCGGATGCGAGTTGACCCGGCGGCGAAGATGGCGGCGCCAAAGGTCGATAAGTACGTTCCGAGGGCCATCACCCCCGAGGAGGTGAGTCGCCTTCTCGATCAACCTGGGCAGTCGCCATCGGCAACCAAGCCCGAGGCGATCCGCGATCAGGCGATGCTCGAGACGCTCTATGCCACCGGGGTGCGCGTCAGCGAGCTGGTTGCCCTCGATATCGACGATCTCGACCTTGGGGCGGGAGCGATTCGTTGTGCCGGCCGGAGCAGCCGCGAGCGCCGGGTGCCGCTGCGTGAGAGCGCCGTCCGCTCGCTCGATCGATATCTGGGCGAGGCTCGTCCGGCGATCGCCCTGACCGAGAGCGATGCGCTGTTCTTGAATCACCGCGGGAGCCGCCTGACAAGGCAGGGGTTCTGGCTGATTCTCAAGTCCTACGCCAGGCAGGCGGAGATCGCCGATATCACGCCCCACACCCTTCGCCATACGTTTGCGACCCACGCCCTTCGCCATGGCGCCGAGCTGCGGGATGTACAGCAGATGCTGGGACACGTCAGCATCTCGACCACTCAGGTGTATCGTCAGCTCGTTGCCGACGCCCGCCGAGTCGCCGAGCCGCCAGTGATAGGCCGGTATACGGGTGCCGAAGGGGATGATGAAGCAATCCGCGACGAGAAAGTCCCCGATACCGGACCCGACAGCGGATCGGATCTGGCAGGTGCGGTCGTCGACCGGCTGCCGGCGCTGGAGCCAACCACCGGAGTGACTGGCCCGCGGCCGTCATAGACCGGACCACATCCCACCGGGTTGCTCGCCCGATCTCCTCGAAGGCGAGACTACGTGAAACGACACCAAGGAGTTGCATTTCCCTATGACCGCAGCCAGGACCCGGATGGCGACCATGGAAAAGGTCGCCGCGCTCAGTAAACGTCGCGGTTTCGTCTATCCGGGATCGGACATCTACGGCGGGCTCGCCAACACCTGGGACTACGGACCGCTCGGTGCGGAGCTGAAGCGCAACGTGAAGGATCTCTGGTGGCGCACCTTCGTTCACCGGCGCCGCAATGTCGTTGGTCTCGACGCCGGGATCCTGATGCACCCGAAGGTTTGGGAAGCATCTGGTCACGTCAACAACTTTAACGATCCACTGGTCGACTGTAAGACCTGCAAGAGCCGGTTTCGGGCCGACCACCTGATCGAGGAGCGCCTTGGCGAGCATGCCGAGGGGAAAACGCCGCAGGCAATGACGGAAATGATCCGTGCCGCAAACCTGCGCTGTCCGACCTGTGGGAACGCGACCCTCACTGACGCCCGCCAGTTCAACATGATGTTTAAGACGATCATCGGTCCGGTCGAGGAGACCGGAACGGAGGTGTACCTCCGACCCGAGACCGCGCAGGCGATGTTCGTGCAATACAAGAACGTCCTGACGACGGCGCGGGTCAAGCTCCCATTCGGGATCGCTCAGATCGGCAAAGCGTTTCGCAATGAGATTACCCCCGGAAACTTTATCTTCCGATTGCTTGAGTTCGAGCAGATGGAGATTGAATACTTCGTCAAGCCGGGCGAGAGCGCCGGGGCGTTCGATGAATGGCTGAGTGCCATGCGCGAGTGGCTTGTGCTGATCGGCATTGGAGACGGGCACCTGCGCGTCCGGGAACATGACAGCGACGAGCTCTCTCACTATTCGAGCCGGACCGTCGACCTCGAGTACGAGTTCCCCGGTCCGATGGGGTGGCGAGAACTCTACGGTCTGGCAAACAGGACCGACTTCGACCTACGGCAGCACCAGGAGGTGAGCGGCGAGGATCTCACCTATTTCGATCAGGCTGAGAACCGTCGCTACCTGCCTCACGTGATCGAGCCGACGTTTGGGGTCGATCGGACCTGCCTGATCATCCTCCTCGATGCCTACGACGAGGAAGAGACGGTCGACGTCAACGGCAAGGCGGACGTGCGAACGGTGTTGCGGCTCCATCCGCGGATCGCACCGTATAAGGCCGCCGTGCTGCCGTTGATGAAGAAGCCTGAGCTTGCCGAGGTGGCCCACCGGCTGTTCGAGTCCCTGACGGAGACGACTGGCGCGCTGATCGACTATGACGAGACCGGCAATATCGGGAAGCGGTACCGGCGGCAGGACGAGGTCGGTACGCCCTACTGCCTGACCGTCGACTATGATTCGCTCGACGATCATCAGGTGACGGTGCGAGACCGCGACACGATGGCCCAGGAGCGAATCGCCATCTCGGGCGTCGCGGACTGGCTGCAGGAGCGCCTGGCCTGATCACATCGACGTGGGCGTTGCGATAGGCAGCGCGGCCGTGGGAGTGTCAGCGGCGATGCCGGAGACGTGACTGGGCGACGGTGAGCGTCCGGAGTTGATCGGCGCATTGGCGCGGGTCATGTCGAAGGTCGCGTCCGGGTCGTCGGCCGATCGCTGACCGGCAACGACTACCGCGTAGCGCAGCGCAAACGCGCCTGTCAGAACCAGGGACGACGCGGCGAGCGTCATCCACCGCTGGACCCGGCCGGGCAGGCGTGGCGTCGCCAGATGGAGCAAAAAGGGGAGGACCAACCCGGCCCCGGCAGATGCCCCCCTGAAGGCAGATCCGGTTGAACCTTCTCGCAGCGGACGGGCAGTCGATCCGAGCCTGGTGCTCCAACCGGAGAGCAGAGCGAGTTCAACGGGGAGGAGGACGAGCTCCAGGCGTCGCAGGCGGGCCGTCTCAGCATGATGCCGGTGATCAAAGACCGAGACCACGATGTCGATTCCAGCGGCGGCAGTCGACAGGGCCGAGGTCAGAAAAAGCGGTCCCAGCCAGCGCGCGCGCTTCGTCCAGATCGGCACCGCGGTGGCGGCCAGCAAGACACCGGTGTAGCCGCCAACGAGAAGGCCGAGGGCCGCTCCGACCGCGTCGACGAAGCGGTTCGGCAGCATGGCCGTGATCCGGCTCAGCCCCCGTGGAAGCAGACCGTCGGCGTCCGCCTGGATAAGAGCGGATGCTGAGGAGCAGCCGCTGAAGGCGATGATCCCCCAGGTGCCAATGGACATCGGAGAACGGAGCTTCACGACGCGGAGCATATGGAGAAAACGGGACGGCCGGCCGAGATCGAGGATCAGCAGGAGTGGACAGGGGATCAGCGTGGCCAGCGAGAGATACCGCCCTGCCCGGACGATGGTCCGCTCGTTCGGAGGCACGACCTGGCGGGCAATAGCCGCGATCACGTAGCTACCGCCTGAGATGCCGCCGAGGAAGAAGTAGGCGATGATGAGCCATTTCCAGTGCGCTTTATGGACCGGCGGCACCCCATAGTACCCGGTCGGACCGGGGGCGGAACGGCGACGCTCCCGCTCGCCGCCGTCGTCTGCACGGTGATATCCCGCCTCTGCTGATCGTTGGCCGCGCTCGCTCACGCGCTTACCCCTTGCCTCGGAGAGCCGCCGCCGCCGCGAGGCAAAGGCCCAGGGCGGCGATCGCGGTCGAGGCAAATGCCGGTGCTACCTGCCGCTGTGGCAGCGCCGGGGCAGCTGGTAGGTTATAGGTCTCAGGTGAGGCGGTCAGGATAAAGAGGGCGTTGAGGCCGCCGATACCACCCGTCCCGCCAAGTGCCTCGTCGCCGTAGAGCCGCGCCTCGTCGACGCCCTGAGTCTGGAGCGTTTCGACCCGCGCCGTGGCGGTTGCCCGCAACTCATCGACCGGTCCGAAGAGAATCGAATCGGTCGGGCAGGCTTTGGCGCAGGCCGGCTCGAAGCCGTCGATGAGGCGGTCGTAGCACAGGGTGCATTTCTTGGCGAGTCCGTCGGCATGGTCGATCTGAGGGACACCGAAGGGGCAGGCTGGCACGCAGTAGCCGCATCCGTTGCAGATGTCCTCTTGGATGACGACCGTGCCGAACTCGGTCCGCACGATCGCGCCGGTCGGACACGCTTCCAGGCAACCGGCGTGCACGCAGTGTTTGCAGACGTCGCTGACCATGAGCCAGGCGATGTCAGGCGAGGCCGCTGCCTGCTTCGGAGAAGGCTCCCGCTCGATGAAGGCGACGTGGCGCCAGGTCGTTGCGCCGAGATCGAGCGTGTTGTCGTAGCTGGCGCCGGTCAGGCGGTCGCCTGCCTCCGCGGGCAGGTTGTTCCACTGCTTGCAGGCAACTTCGCACGCCTTGCAGCCGATGCAAAGGGTGGCGTCGGTCAGAAAACCGACCTGGGTGCCGGCGACAGGTTGACCGGAGCGGGTGCTCATCCCGCTGCGTCCTGGTTCGCGGTCGGGCCTGAATTGCCCGGCCCACGGCCCATTGAGAGCCGGCCCGCTTGCAGCGCGCAGGTGAAGGCTTTGGCCTCATGGATCAACGAGTTGGGATCTTCGACGAGAGCCGACAGGTCGTTGGCGATAGCGCCGGTGGCGATGCCCGCATATCCGTAGTGCCAGGGGAGTCCGACCTGATGGAGTGTCCGGCCGTCGACGACGACTGGTTGGAGGCGAGGCGTCACGATCGCCCGCGTCTCGATCGCGCCGCGGAGGGTCGAGATCACGACCCACCCACCTGTTTCGACGTGGAGGGACCTGGCCAGATCGGGATCGATCTCGGCAAAGCCTTCGGGTTGCAGCTCGGCCAGCCAGGGAACCGAGCGCGACATGGCCCCGGCCGTGTGATGCTCGGTGAGGCGGTAGGTCGTCAGCACGTGCGGAAAGCGGGGGTCACCGGGGCGATGGTACGGATTCTCTGGTCGCTCAAGGAGTTTGGCGGAGGGACTTCGTTGCTGATTGGGGTAGAGGAGGTTGGCAACCGGTGTCTCCCAGGGCTCGTAGTGGACCGGCAGGGGCCCGTCCCGGAGCCCGGTGGCGGCGTAGAGCTGACCCTTGCCGTCAGCGAGCATGATGAACGGGGCGTCGCCGGGGTGGGCATCGATGCCGGTAGCGCCCTCTGGTGGTTGATACCCGGGCGCCTTTCGGCGCGGGAAGTCGGGCACGTCATATCCCACCCAGCTCTCGGTCACGGTATCCCACCAGGTCCACTTCTTCCGCTCTGACCAAGGAGCGCCGTCCGGGCGCGCCGAGGCCCGGTTATAGAGGATTCGCCGGTTGGCGGGCCAGGCGAAGCCCCAGCCAAGCGCGGCCTGGTCATCGGGAACTCGCTGTCTCGCCAGATTCACCCCGGGCGCCGGCATGATGCCGGAGTAGATCCAGCATCCGCAGGCGGTCGAGCCGTCGTCGCGCAGCTCGGTGTAGTCTCGCACCAGCGTTCCGTCGCCGACGGTAAACCCGTTGATCTCGGCCACCACCACGTCGAGGTCCGGCTCGCCGCGCTCATCGGTCGGGTAATCCCATGCCAGGGCGGCGAGCTGCCGCGCGGCGGGAGATGACTGGCCGGCGGAGTGCGTCCGGAGCCGCCGGGCGAGGTCGACAATGAACCACGCCTCCGATCGGGCGTCACCTGGAGGGTCGATCGCTTTGTCATGCCACTGGACGAGTCGCTGCGTATTGGTATAGGAGCCGTCTTTCTCCGCGGTCAGAGCCGCCGGCAGTAGGAAGACCTCGGTGCCGATCTGGTCGGGGCGGATGTCGGCGTTGACGACCTCGGGAGCGTCGTGCCAGAAGGTCGCGGTCTCTGTGGCAAAGGCGTCGCGGACGACCAGCCACTCGAGCGAGCCAAGCGCTCGCCGCGCCAGCCGGGAGTTCTGGCCCCCAACAGCTGGATTCTGGCCCATGCAGAAGAGGCCCTTGATCTGGCGGTCAAGCATCATTAGCAGCATCGGTTGGAACGAGTAATCGTCGCCCACTTTTGGGAGCAGGTCGTAGCCGAAGTCGTTTGTCGAGGTCGCGCGCTCACCGTAGTACGCCTTGAGGAGGCTCACGGCGTAGCATGGGGCGTTCGCCCACCAGCCGGTGGTGGCGGTGACCGACTCAAGATAATCGGCCAGGGTGCCATGGTTTTGGGCGACATCCGGCATCGGCAGATAACCAGGGAGGAGGTTGTAGAGGGTGGGGATGTCGGTGCTCCCCTGAATCGTCGCATGGCCTCGCAGCGCCATCACCCCGCCGCCGGGGCGACCGATGTTCCCGAGCAGGAGCTGAAGGATCGCGCAGCAGGCGATCATCTGCGTGCCGGTCGTATGTTGTGTCCAGGCGACGGCGTAGGCAAAACAGGTCGTCCGCTCGGGACCGGAGTTGCGGGTGATCGCGTCGGCCACCTTCAGGAACCGCTCGCGTGGGACACCGCAGATGGATTCGACCATCTCCGGGGTGTAGCGGCTGAAATGCCGGCGAACGATCTGGAAGACGCAACGCGGATGCTGGAGGGTCGGGTCAAACTCGCTCGGTGGGGTCGTGGTGCCGACGCGCTGGTCGTACGATTCGGCATCCAGATTGTCGTCACCTGATGGCGCCGGCGACTTCGGCTGACCGGCGTAGCGCCAGCTGTCGGTATCGTAGCGGCGGTCCTCCGGGCGATAGCCAGAGAAGAGACCGTCGAGGTCCTCGGTATCCTGAAACTCCTCCCCGACGATGGTCGACGCGTTGGTGTAGTGACGGACGTACTCGTCGAAGAAGAGCCCGTTCTCGATCACGTGGCTGATTAGGGCACCAAGAAAGACCATATCGGATCCGGCACGGAGCGGAATGTGCAGGTCCGAGAGCGCCGACGTACGAGTAAAGCGCGGGTCGACGTGGATCACCGTGGCGCCCCGCTCCCGGGCCTGGAGGACGAACCGGAAGCCGACCGGATGGTTCTCGGCCATATTGGCGCCCATGATGACGATGCAGTCACTCCGAGCCATATCCTGGAGAAACGTCGTCGCGCCGCCACGTCCGAGCCGGGCACCCAGACCGGGCACCGTTGATGAGTGTCATATCCGAGCCTGATTCTCGACCGCGACGATGCCGAGACCGGCCGTGAAGAGCTTCTTGATGAGGTAGTTCTCTTCGTTGTCGAGGGTTGCGCCGCCGAGGTGGCCAATCGCGACTGTCCGGTTGACCAACCGGCCCGCTTCGTCTGTCTCCTCGAAATGGGCATCACGGGTCGATGTGACCAGGGCGGCGATGCGCTCCATGGCCCACTCGAGCGAGCGGTCTTCCCAGCGATCGCTGTAGGGAGCACGGTACCTGACCGTTGTCACGCGGAGGGGACTCTGCATCAGCCCCCGGGTGGCAGCGCCCTTGGGGCAGAGGGTTCCGGCGTTGATCGGGCTTGCCTCGTTCCCCTCGATGTTGATGACCGCGCCGTCGCGGTGGTGAACGAGCTGGGAACAGCCGACGGCGCAATAGGGGCAAATACTGACCGTCACCTGGGCGCCACTGATCCGCGCCCGCGTGGCGCGCGTCCTGGCGCTCACCGGATTGGGCACGAGCCCGACATGATTGATCGCGCGTCGCCGGAGCTGTCGCAGCATGCTCGCCTTTGTCCCTGATGACGTCAGGTTGACGCCGGCCCATTATGACCGACTGCCGTACCGGCGGGGAACGCGGGTGAAACCGGGTGGTATCATCCCCTACCGGTCGCAGAGACCCCATGGTACGGAGAAGAAACGGCAGCGGGACACCCGCCGGCCGTTCACCGCTTAGCGCAGAGGACAGGATGGCAAACCAAACACCACCCGACCGCGACCTCAACCGCAACCGCAACCGCGAGCAAAAGGCCGCCGGACCCGATAGCGCAAATCGGCCGGAACGGCCACGAGAGGGATCCGGCTCCTCGGCGCGGCGCGGCGCGGCGCCGTCGACTCGCCGCCCGGTGGCGGAGAGCCACGTGCAACCGCGGCGTGCCGAGCGGCGTCCCGAGATGGTGAAACAGCGGCGAGATGATCGGCGCAAGCACTATGACCGGCGCAAGCGGCAATGGCTGTACACGCGAATCGGACTTGGGGCCGTCGGTGCGCTGGCGGTGGCGGCGCTCCTCTGGACGGCGTTCTCTTACGCCAAGGACAAGAACGATAATACCAAGCCAACCGGGGTCAAGGAATACGCCTATGCCGGCGGCGAGCACCTGACCAAAGAGGAGCCACAAACGGTCCCCTATACGGAATCTCCGCCGGTCGGCGGCAAACATGACGCGGTCTGGCAGAACTGCGGCTACTACCCGCAGGCAATCCGGAACGAGAATGCCGTCCATTCGATGGAGCACGGAGCGATCTGGATCACGTATCGTCCCGACCTTCAGCAGGACCAGGTCGACCAGCTGAAGAAACTCGCCAAGGACGACACCTACGTTCTTGTCAGCCCCTATGCGAGCCAGCAGGAAGCAGTCGTGATGTCCGCCTGGAACAATCAGCTGCGGCTCGATGCGATGAGCGACAAAAGGTTCGATCAGTTCGTCAAGTATTACCGGCAGGGTCCACAGACGCCGGAGCGCGGCGCGGCCTGCACCGGCGGCACCGGTACGCCGGCCTAGATGGCCGACCTGATCGCCCATCGCCCGTCCTTCATCCAGGGGAGGGAACGGGACGAGCAGCGTGCGATGGCGGCGCCAGGGCTCTGGCTGGTGTGGATGACCGCGGCGGCGCTGGTGGTGGCGGCTGGTGTCGTCGGGTTGACGGCCTGGAGCGTAACGCACCGCGTGCCAGGCGACCGTTCCGCGGAGGCGGACTTTGCCCGCGACATGTCGACTCATCATGCCCAGGCGGTTCAGATGGCGATGCTGATGCCCGATCGGACGAACGATCCCGCCATTCGCCTTCTCGCGCAGGACATCGCCCTCACCCAGCAGAACCAGATCGGCCAGATGTTGGGATGGCTCGATCTCTGGAAGCTTTCACTGACCGGGAGCGAGCCGGCGATGCAATGGATGGGACACCCGAGCGACGGGCCGCTGCCAGGGATGGCAACCAGTGACGAGATCAGCCAGCTCGGGGCGCTGTCCGACGTGGAGGCCGACCTGGTCTTTCTCCGCCTGATGATCCGGCATCATGAAGGGGGGGCGCCGATGGCCCAGGCGATCCTTGACCGGAGCCACGATCCCGTGGTGCGGCAACTCGCCACCTCGATCGTGGCATCGCAGACCGCCGAGGTGAAGACGATGAAGGAGATGCTCGCGGCGAAGGGCGGCTGAGCCTGCCTTCAACAGGTCAGCGGCCAGTGGCGGGATCGCGCCGTCGCGCGCCGTTGGGTGCTGTGCAGCGGGTGACGACGGATAGACCGCCGCCAGTTGCTTTCCCGTGACCTTCCAGGGAAACCGGCGTCGAGGTCGATGGCCGACGCGAGGCACGTTCTCAGCCGGCGACTCGTTCCAGGACGCGCCTATGGCATTGCAACCCGTGTTACCGCTCGTCGCGATCGAGCAGGACTTCGACCATGTCCCATGCATGGCGGTCCTGATCACCTCTCGGATACCGGATAAACCCGAACGTCAGGTAGAGGCCGATCGCCTTATAACTCGTTGTCTGGGTTTCAAGGAAGGCGGCCGCGTGCTCCTGGGCCATCCGCGCCATGACGGCACTGAGGAGCGGTCGGGAGAGGCCGCGCCCTTGAAACTGAGGAACGATTCCCACCTAGCTGACCTGGCCGCGAAGCTCTCCCTCAAGCCGGCCGGGCCACGTAGCGGCCGTGCCGATCGGCTCGCCGCGCTCGCTCTCAGGAAAGAAGCAGCCCTCGGATAGGCGTTGAATGTCGGAACCGAAGAACTGGTCGAAGCGGCGGAGGGCCTCATGCTCACTGGCGAACTCCCCGGCCAGGGTTTCGATCCTTGCCCAGAGGATCTCGTCTCCCGACCGGAAGGTCCGGATCGTATAACCCTCAGGGGCGGCAAACCACGGCAGGTCACGCAGGTGGTCACGGGTCATGGTGAGCGGGAAGTACGGGATCGGGTCAATCATCGCATGTCCTCTTGGGGCGCGTCTTGATACGGGCGCCATGTTCCGCGGTCCCCCGGTGACCGACCAACCGCTCGCGATTGGAGGGCCGGCGGCAGGCGGTGCCATCGACCGACTCGAGTCGACGAACGGACCCTCGGCACCGAGCGTCGCAGCACCGCGTCCCACCCGAATCCGAGGAGCAGCCGGCGATCGTTGTCGCGGCTCAGCTGTTTACCTGCGCGTGCCACCATCTCGTCGACGCCCATTCCAACGTTAGAGATGGAGCAGTCGTTTCGCGATCGTGAAATAGATCATCAGCCCGGTCCCATCGACGAGCGTGGTGATCAGGGGGGCGGAGACGACCGCTGGATTGACACCGAGCTTCCGCAGCAGCAGCGGTAGGACCGCGGCAACCGTCGCCGACCAGAGACAGATCGACGCGATCGTGAGCGAGACGACGAGGGCGACCCTGGTGCCGGTTCCCAGTAACTCGGCCCGTCCATAGGCGGCGATCGCCATGATCGCGCCGAGGATCAGGCCAACGACGAGCTCCTTGGAGAGAACGCGGCCAACATCGCGGAGATGAACCTCGCCGACGCCGATCGCGCGGACGAGGGTGGTCGTGGTCTGGCTCCCGATGTTGCCGCCGGTGCCGATCAGCAGGGGAATGAAGTAGGAGAGGGCGACCACCTTGTCGACCTCGTCGCTATAGGCCCGCATCACGGTCCCGGTATAGGCCTCGGCGGCGAAGAGGAGCAGCAGCCACACGACCCGGCGTCGCACGAGAAGCGAGACCGTGGCGCTTAGGTACGGAGTCTCTAGGGGTTGGGAGCCACCGAGCCGCTCGATATCCTCGGTCGCCTCCTCCTCTAGCACCTCGGCCACATCGTCCTGAGTGATGATCTCCAGCAACCGGTCGTCCGCATCGACCACCGGCAACGCCAGCAGGTTGTGATCGGTCAGCAACCGCGCCGCCACCTCCTGATCGGCGTCGGCCCGGACCCGCACCACCCCGGTCTGCATCAGCTCGCGGACCGGGGTGCCGGGACGGGTCAGGACCAGGGCATGCAAGGAGAGCACGCCCAGTAAGCCCCCATCCGGGGTGGCGACATAGACGTAGTTGATGGTCTCGGCTTCCTCGGCGACGCGGCGTAGCGCGGCGATCGCCTGATCGGCGCGCAGCTCCGGGGCGATGGCGACAAAGGCGGGGGTCATGCGGCCCCCGGCGGAGTCAGGGGGATAGGCGAGCAGCTCACGCAGCTCGGCGGCATCGGCGGGGGGCATCTCGACCAGGATGCGCTCGGCGGCGACGGTGCCGAGCTCCTCGATCACATCGGTGGCGTCGTCGGGGTCCATCGCCCCCAGCAGGTCCGCCGCGGCGCCGAGCGCAAGCGAGCGAACGATGGTCGCCGCATCGACGGGGTCGAGCTCCGCGAGCAGCTCAGCCACCTCCGCGTCGGGCAACCAGCGGATGAGGGTCGCGACCTCACGCGTGTCCAGGCGCTGCATGATGTCCGCCCATTCGGGCGGACCGACCCGATCGCACAGCGCCACCACCGGCCCCGCGTCGCTGCCGTGGAGCAGTGCCCGGATCTCGATGAGCAGGTTGTCGGTGTTCACACGATTCCTCCACGGGGTATGGCGTGATGGTCCGGGGCGATGTCACATCGGGCACGCACGGAGGACGGAGCCAGTCGACCTGCTGTCCGAAATTTGCAGAGCCCGGCGGCCGGGTGATTGCACGATTCGGCTACAGATCAGTTGGGTGAAGGCCAGTGGTCGGACGGTCGGCAGTGAACGGGAAGGCAATACTGACCGGGGGTCGTAGCGTTGCGGATTACCACCCGCGTCGACCCCAGAGAATACGGTGTCCACCGCGTTCCTTCGAACTGGGTGGCTCTTGAAAGCGTCATTTCTCCCGGGCCGTTCTCATGGCCCGCAGCGCTACCTCGATCAGTCCGGCTGGGCAAGCCGGGGTGCTGGGCATCCCCGACAGCGACTGGCGGCGCCAGGCAGGACGCGTGAACACCGCCCGCGCCAGTGGCTACGGGAGACGCACTCGCAACGTCGCGGCGTCTGGACGTTCGGTGGCCGTGTCGTACGCCGGGGACTCCTCGGCGGCGACGGCGAGGCCGTCGCGGGCGAGGTCGGTGACGAGGCCGTACAACCAGGGAATGTCGTCGTCTGAAAACCCGTCTCGAATCGTCTCACCAAGCTCGCGCATCTCGATGGAGCGGTCCGTTCCCATCGTCGCCAGCTCGCGCAGCACGTCGACGACCCGACCCCGGTAATAGCGGTTCGAGCTGGTGAACGGCGTTTCGGACGGTGCTCGGCTGCCACGAGGCAGTGACGCCAGCGCCGACTGCACGGTGGGATAGGCGTCGCAGCTCGCCTGCAGGGGACAGACCACGCAGGCGGGACGCCGGGCCGTGCATTGGAGGGCGCCAAACTCGATCAGCGCCTGGTTCCATGACCAGGCGTTTCCAGGCGGGACGGCAGCCTCTGCGATGCGGAGCAGCGCTGCCTCGGGGACCACCGGGGTGGGAACGTCAGAGCCGAAGAAGAGACGATGGAGCACCCGACGCATGTTGGTGTCAAGAAATGCCGCTGGTTGCTCGAAGGCGAAGCAGGCGATGGCGCCCGCGGTGTACGGGCCAATTCCAGGCAGCCGGCGAAGCGCATCGAGCGACTCGGGGAAGCGGCCATCGTGCTCGTCGAGGATGGCGCGAGCGGTTCGTTGGAGGTTCACCGCGCGACGGTTGTAGCCGAGTCCGGCCCAGGCGGTGATGACGTCAGCCGCCGGCGCCTGCGCCAGAGCGCCGAGGGTCGGGAATCGCTCCAGGAAGGCGTGGTAGTAGGGGATGACTCGATCGACCTGTGTCTGTTGCAGCATCACCTCGGAGACGAGGATGCGATAGGGATCGCGAGTGTGTCGCCATGGAAGTTCTCGGCCGTTCGCGTCGAACCAGTCGAGGAGTCGCCGTTGAATCACGGCGACTTTCGTCGCCTGCTGGTCAGCAGACAGGGGTTCCGGTGCCGGGGAGAGGTCAGCCATCGCTCTAGTGTACGGGCCGGTCACCTGACCGGTCGATGGCGGGCACACTCCAGCGACACACGCGCGGGGGAACTTTCGCGGCCAGTGCTGGCCGGGGGACGCGGCGAGGGCCGCGGGCGAATCCGCCCGCGGCCCCCGACCATGAGATTCGGTCGTTAGCCAGCCGGTTTAGGCGGCGTTGGTCGTTTAATCTCATGGATGAACGGTTGCTCGCGAACCGTCTGGATAAAGGTGTGGAAGGTGGCGACCGCATCCTCCGGCGGTGCCGCGGGCAGCATGCGCAAGTAGGCAGTCGCTCCATCGGGAAAGACGAAGGTGGGAGTGCCGAAAACGCCGTACTTCGAGGTCCCTTCCTCGTAGTCGTCGCCGATGCGGGTTAGATGGCGTCGATCGAAGCGGTCCGCTTCGAACTTCTCCAGATCGAGACCGGCCGTCTCCGCCGCCGCCTTCAGGGTGACGGGTCGACCATGGTCCTTGCCATCGACGTGCTTCAATCGCAGCAATTCCGCATGGAACCGTTCAAAGGCGTCGTCGCCCTGGAGCCGTGCGGCGGATGCCGCCTGGAATGCCGTTCGTCCCCGGCTGCGATGGCTGTCGGGCTGCTCCCAGAGTTTCCACTCGGGACCCTCGGCCGAATTGACCTGGTCGAGCGGAAAATAACGCCACCGGATCTCAAGATCATCGCCAAGCTCGTCGCGCACGTGTTGCAGCCAGACCGCTGCACCGTAAACGTACGGTCAACCGTAGTCGAAGAACAGATCGAAGCTCACACGCTCTGACATGGCATAGCACCTCCGGCGTCGCTACGACGCGCGATGCGGCTTACCCGCGGTCAACTGAGACACTGGCGGTCTCGCACAATGTGCGCCAGCATGCCGCCACCTGTGCACGCGTTTCGTTCAAGTCGCCACCGTTGTTGATGACCGCGGCGGCCCGGGCGACCTTGTCCGTCGCGGGTGGTTGACTGGCCACGCGGCGTTCGGCGTCGGCACGGTCGAGCCCGTTACGACCCATCAGACGGTCGATTTCAATCCCCGGGGGACAGGTCACGACCCATAGCTGATCGCAGTCGTCGGCTAAGCCGCTCTCGACAAGCTTGACGGCATCGATCACGACGACCCTGGCGTCGATCTCGCTCAGCCGCTGCCGAATGTCGGCAACGACTGCAGGATGGGTCAGCGCATCCAGATCGGCCAGCGCCGCGGCATTATTAAAGACGATTCGCCCGAGGGCGGCCCGATCGATGGTTCCATCGGCGGCGACAACGCCGGAGCCAAACCGGTCCCGGATAGACGCCTGAAGCGCTGAGCCAGGCGCGATCAGCTCGTGGTAGACGGTGTCCGCGTCGATGGTTACCGCGCCGAGCACCGCCAGTATACGGAGCACGGTGCTCTTACCGCAGGCGATGTTTCCGGTCAGGCCGATCACGATCTGGGGTGGCATACCGGTCCTATATCCCAGCCACTAATGAGCGTCGCCCTGGCATGGAAGGCGGCGTCCGGTCGTTCCGGACGGAGTTAGCCATTGGGCGCGCCGACCGCGGCACCGGCGTCCTGATTTGAAAGTTCTTCCCACCGGGCGTAGGCGGCATCGAGTTCCTGCTGAGCGCGCTCGTATTCGGCACCAAGGCGGGCGACGGCCTCGACATCAGCATCGATGCCCGCAACCGTCAGCGCGTCCCCGATCTCATTGAGCTTCCCTTCAAGCCGGCCAATATCCCGTTCTACCTGGATCAAGGATGGTCCGGTCCGTCCGTTGCCGGAGACTGACGACGCTGGCACGGCCGCACGCCGTGGCGTGGCTGCCGGCGTTTCCTTGGCCGCGCCCTGGTCCCTGGCAGCGGGCTCGCCACGATGACCGAGACGGCGCTGATAGTCGGTGTAATTTCCCAGATAGGTCGATACCGACTGATCGTCGATGGCCCAGACCCGGGTAGCAAGACGATCGATGAAGAACCGATCGTGAGAGACAAACAGGATCGTCCCATCGAACTCGCCGAGCATCTCCTCCAGCGTTTCACGGGTATGAATATCGAGGTGATTGGTCGGCTCGTCGAGGATCAGGAAGTTCGCCTGTTGCAACAGCAGTAACGCCAACGCCAGTCGCGACCGTTCGCCGCCGGAGAGGGAATCGACCGACTTGAAGACGTCGTCGTCGCTGAAGAGAAACCGTCCGAGATAGGTGCGAGCCGCCTCCTCGCCCAGGGGCTGGGCCGCCAGGATAATCGACAGCGGCGTGCCATTGAGCGGCAGGCCCTCATGCCCCTGGGCGTAATAGCCGACCTTGGTGTTAGTCCCGAACTGGAACCGGCCCTTGAGCGCCGGAATCTCGCCGGTGAGCGTTCTAAGAAATGACGTTTTGCCGCTCCCATTGGGACCGACCAGACCGACGCGCTCGCCCCGCTCGATGATGAGCTCCGACATCGTCATCATGACGTGCTCATCCTGGTTGTCATGATAGCCCACCCGCAGGTTTGGGATCGAGAGCACGGTCCGGCCGCTGCGGAGTGCTGTTGGAATCCTGAGATTGAACCCCTCGTGATCCTGGGGCCGCTCGATCCGATCAATCCGGTCGAGGCGGGTCTGGCGGCCGCGGGCTTCACGGGACCGCTGGCCCGCTTTGTACTTGCGGACGAACTCCTCGGTCCGCGAGATAAAGGCCTGCTGTTCCTCGTATTCCTTGCGGCGACGCTCCATCCGTTCGGTGCGGAGCGTGAGGTACCGCGCGTACGCCGCGGCGTAGTCCTCCAACCGGCCGAAGGAAAGGTCCAGGGTGCGGGTTGTGACCCGGTCGAGGAAATAGCGGTCGTGAGACACGGTCAGACACGCGCCGGTCCAGGAGCGCAAGAACCCTTCCAGCCATTCCAGCATCTCAAGGTCGAGGTGGTTCGTCGGCTCGTCGAGCAGCAGCAGATCGGGATCGGCCAGCAGCGCCTTGACGAGGGCGACGCGGGTCTTTTGGCCCCCGCTCAGCCGTGCGACCGGCTCATCGAACTGGTCTTCCGTGAACCCCAGACCCATGAGCACCTCATCGGTCCGATGCTCGACGTCATAGCCCCCGCCCGCCTCGAAGCGCGTCTGAAGCGTGTCGTATTCGGCGAGGAGCGTATGAAGCTCCTCGTCGCCGGCGACGCTCATGCGCACTTCGATCTCCCGCATGCGGCTGGCGGCGTCCAGGGATGCCGCGAAGGCCAGCCGGGCTTCCTCGCGGACCGTGCGGTCGCTGGTGAACCGGGTCTCTTGGGCGAGATACGTGACGCGAAGCCCGTTCCCGCGAATGACCTCGCCATTGTTGGCACGTTCGGCGCCGGCGACGATGCGAAGCAGGGTCGACTTGCCGGCGCCGTTGACGCCGACCAGCGCGACATGTTCTCGCTCATGCACTTGAAAGGTAACGCCGCGGAAAATCTCGGTCGACCCGAAGGTCTTCGCCAGATCGGTCGCGGTTAGGATCGTCGTGGGTGGCATGCATCTCTCGGTGAAGCGGTGGTACCGGGTCAGGCGGATTGTCGATTCCGCGGACGAAGTATAGCAACCGGGCTCGGCGTGCCCTTCGTTGATCGGCACATCAATCCCAGGGATCGCGCCTTGCACCGACATCAGCCCGTACGTACACTTCAGAGTCTATCGCGCCTCTCCTACTTTCCCGTGGCAACGTTCGTTTCAGGCCGTCCCCTCTTGACGTCCTGCTCGCCGAGGGCCCGCGCATGATCTGGCCTGACACAGCAACTCGCACCCAGGGCGGTGCGCTGGCGATCGGCGGAGTGTCGGCACCCGCGCTTGCGGCCGAGTTCGGGACACCACTCTACGTCTTCGACGAGGTCACGCTGCGGGAGCGAGCCCGTCTGTTCGTCCGGTGCTTCAGCGATGTCTATCCTCGCTCCCGCGTGGTGTACGCCGGGAAGGCGCTGCTTTCGCCGGCCATTGCAGGGCTACTGTGGAGCGAGGGTCTCGGTCTTGATGTCGTCTCCGGCGGCGAGTTGTACGCGGGGGTTGCATCTGGTATTCCGGCGTCGGCGATGACCTTTCACGGCAACAACAAATCAGAGACCGAGCTCGCCGAAGCGGTCGCCGCCGGGGTCGGTCGGATCGCGATCGACAATCTCCTGGAGATCGACCTCCTTGAGCGGGTCGTGACGGGGAGCGACCGGAGTATTCCGGTCCTCCTACGACTGAATCCCGGGATCGACGCCCATACCCATGCAAAGATGCTGACCGGCGCGCTCGACTCGAAGTTCGGCATGCCGGTCAGCACGGGCGCGGCGGCCGGGGCAGTGAGGCGGATCCTTGAGGTTCCTGGCTTGAGCCTGGTTGGGTATCACGCCCATGTTGGATCGCAGATTTTCGATACCCAGCTCGTGCGGTCGACGATCGAGGTCATGCTCGCCTTTGCGGCGGAGATGCGTGATCGCCACGGGGTCGTCCCCGATGCGATCGATCCTGGGGGCGGGTTTGGCGTCGCGACCGCCGAGGGCGCCGCGGATGTCTCGATCGCGGAATGGGCCGCGGCCGCGGCCGGAAGTCTCACAGCGGGGTGCGAGCGATATGGGTTTCAGCTGCCGGAGCTGACCGTTGAGCCGGGCCGAGCCATCGTCGCTCCGGCCGGGGTGGCGTTGTACCGGGTTGGTGCGAGAAAGGAGATTGCTGAAGTTCGCACCTATGTCTCCGTCGATGGTGGTATGGCCGACAACATCCGGCCGACACTCTATGGCGCTCGCTACACCGTCGCCCTCGCGAATCGGGGAGGGGAGGGTGAGCTTGAGACGGTGACCATCGCCGGCAAGTACTGCGAATCCGGGGACATCCTGGTCACCGACGCGTCCCTGCCCCGGCTCGACCCCGGCGATCTGCTGGCAGTGGGCAGTGTGGGTGCCTATTGCCTGCCAATGGCCAGCAACTACAACCTGGCGCCGCGACCGGCGGTGGTGCTCGTTCACGAGGGGCGGGCACGGTTGATCCGGCGCCGTGAGACGTATGTCGATCTGCTTACCCCTGAGGTGTGGGAGAGAGCTGGTGGGGCGGCGCCGTCCTGCGGGCCAGTCGGGGACGCACGCCTATGACTTCTTGAACCTTGCACGATAGCAGAAGGGCGTAGTAGCGTACCGCTATCCAGAAATCAAGGCTCGACGGTGAACGTTCTCCCCGGCGACGGCATGGCGATGTCGATACGTGAAGCTGACCAGCCGCCCCCCAACGATCGCCTGGTCGTCGCCCTTCCCGGAGTTAAGTGTGATACCAGATGATGTGAGGCCGGTAGACAAGCGGTTGAATCCGGCGACCAACGGCTCCCAGCCCGTCGCTCCATGCGGCGACGCGGCATCTACCGGCGGTCCCGCCGGTGGCGATCCACCGGAGAAGCGACCGAGCGATGACGTCCCGATGTCCTTCGACGCCGGCGAGCGCGAGGGGTCGTTCGATGCGCCGTCATTCGGACGAGACACCGAACCGTTCGCGACGGATACCGGCGAGGTAGTGATCGGCAACGCGATCGATGGCGCGATCGCGATCGACGCGCTGATGGAGGCGATCCCGTCGTCGGAGGGAGACCTTACCGGAGTCGACGCGCTCAATATGCGCCTGGCTGAGCTGACCGCTGTTTTTGCCATCACCGGGGACGGCGGCGAGGTCGACGCCACCACTGAAGACGAGCCGGTTGCGTTGACCGTCCAGCAGGTCAACTACGACATCGGGGGAGTCAGTCTCGATGATCCAGTCCGGATGTATCTCCGAGAGATCGGGCGCGTTCCACTCCTGACGGGCAACCGGGAGGTCGAGCTCTCCGTCGCGATGGAGCGCGGAGAGTACCTCTCCGCGAAGCGGACACACCTGACCGACGACTTCGGCGCCATCCCTGACGCCGATGTGCTGGGCCGCGCCATTTATCACTCGTTCAAGGCCGGCTGGCCGTTGGTCGCCGCCCTCTACAACGAGATTCACAGTGGTGATGCCCTGCCCCCGAAGCCCGTGTGCCTTAAACGAGTCCTGCCGATGACACAGGTGCCGGAAGGGGCGGTCTCCGCGACGTGTCAAGAGCACGGGATGAGGCCAGAAGAGCTTGAAGAAGCGCTTCGACAGCGAACCGTTGAATGGGATCTTCTCCCCGTCAGTTTGCAGAGCCTGATCCGCGAGACGGAGGAGTGGCCTGACGATGCCGTCGTCAACCAGATGTACCGGGATCAAGCCCAACGGTTGCAACGTCGATGGGACGACCAGATCGAGCAGGGAGGCCGGGCCAAGGTCGCCCTGACCGAAGCCAACCTGCGCCTGGTCGTTTCCGTCGCCAAGAAGTACCCCGGCCGCGGTATGTCGATGCTCGATCTGATCCAGGAGGGAAACCTTGGACTGATCCGAGCGGTGGAGAAATTCCAGCACCACAAGGGGTACAAGTTCTCGACCTACGCGACGTGGTGGATCCGCCAGGCGATCACGCGGGCGATCGCCGACCAGGCGCGGACGATCCGAATTCCGGTGCATATGGTCGAGACGATCAATCGCCTGATCCGCACCTCGCGACGACTTCAACAAGAGCTCGGTCGAGAGCCGACCACTGAAGAGATCGGCGCGGCGATGGAGCTGCCGCCCGAGCGCGTGCGCGAGATCATGAAGATCTCGCTTGAGCCGGTATCGTTGGAAATGCCAATCGGCGAGGAAGAAGACAGCAATCTGGGCGACTTCATCGAAGATCACAAGGCACTCGCTCCGGCGGACGCGGCGTCACGCCAGATGCTCAAAGAACAGATGGACGACGTGCTGGGGACTCTCTCCGATCGCGAGCGGCAGGTGCTCGCCCTTCGCTTTGGTCTGGACGATGGCCGGAGCCGGACACTCGAAGAGGTGGGCAAGGCGTTCGGCGTCACCCGCGAACGGATCCGGCAGATCGAGGCTAAGGCGCTGCGGAAACTCCGCCACCCGAGCCGCTCCAAGAAGTTGAAGGACTACCTGGACGAGTAAGGGGCCGGTCGACGCCCCAGGGATGCCTGCTTCGGCTGACCCGTCTCGGATGTCAACTGCCCGGTGACAAACTTGGGGGCGGAGCTATTGCCCATCCGTCCTTCCGCTGCCGGGTGGTGTCCATGCTGATACACGACGACAACGATGGCGCTTGGCGGCGATGCGCGCCAGTGCGATGGAGTCCTCGATGTCGTTCGGCATGGTGACACCATCGTTGGCTGATGAGCATCCCGATGCAATCAAGCGCGGGCGCGATAGTCACGAAGGCCCTCGGAGTCGGTGCAAGGGCGCGCTATCGCATGAGCGAACCGCGGGAATAGCCGCGAGCACTCGCCGGCGGGTCGCGACGACACGCTCGATGCCCGGGGGGCCACGAGCAACGCGGTTTCATGCCGAGCGGTCTTCACCGAGATGGCATCTGCGGCGCCCGACGGCCTAACCGTGCGACTGGGTCTGGAGAGACGTGCCGCACCGTGGCGCGTGACGAGCGTTGGAGGGAACGATCGTGCGTTGCTCCTGCTTGGCTGGCGGTTCCGGATCGGGCGCGATGCGGTGGGGTGGTCGGCGCGGCAGGGGAGTATCCTTAGAGGTGACGTTCCGGTTGATGGGCGTGACAGCTAATGGAATGAGGAACGAACGTGCTTATCGATCGGGCAAGAATCTGGGTTAAGGCGGGCAACGGCGGGAACGGATCGGCGTCGTTCCGGCGGGAGAAGTATGTTCCCCGGGGCGGCCCCGACGGCGGCGATGGCGGCCGGGGTGGTGACCTCCGCCTGCGCGTCCGGTCGAACCTGACGAGCCTCCTCCCATTCAAATACAACCAGCGCTTCAACGCCGGCAACGGTGAAGGTGGGATGAAGCAGCAGAAGCATGGCAAGGCGGGGAGTCACCTGTACGTCGACGTTCCGCCTGGCACGATCGTCTGGGACGATGAGTCGGACGAGCTCCTGGCCGACCTGACCGATCCCGATGAGGAGGTCGTGATTCTCCGTGGCGGTCGCGGCGGGCTCGGCAACACCCATTTCAAGAGCTCGACCCGCCAAGCGCCGCGGATCGCCGAGCTTGGTGAGCCGGGTGAAGAACGTTGGTTGCGACTTGAGCTGCGTCTGATCGCTGATGTCGGCCTGGCGGGACTTCCCAATGCCGGTAAGTCGACCTTGCTGGCAGCCGCGTCGGCCGCCCGGCCCAAGGTCGCTGATTATCCATTCACCACGCTGGAGCCGAATCTCGGTGTGGTCGAGGTTGGCGGCAAGGGTGGGCAAACGTTCGTACTGGCCGACATTCCGGGGCTCATCGAGGGCGCGGCGGCGGGTGCCGGGCTGGGCCACGAGTTCCTTCGTCATGTGACACGGACCAAGACCCTCGTCCATGTGCTCGATGCCTCCGGCGGACTCGAAGAGCGGGACCCGCTCGTTGATTTTGACACCATCAACGAGGAGCTTCGGGCCTACGATGCCGATCTTTCCGCCAAGCCGACGATCGTTGCCCTGAACAAAGTCGACCTGGTGGAGGCACGGGAAAATGTCGTTCGGCTCCGGAAGGCGATCGAGCAGCGAGGGCTGACGGTCTTCGAGATTTCCGCTGCAACGGGCGAGGGCGTCGGCGAGTTGCTGAACGCGGTCGCGGCGGAGCTACGGATGGTCGCCGAGCGAGCGGCCGAGGATGAGGAGAAGCCGCAGGAGCGACGCCGTTACACGATGGAGAACGTCAACGAGCGTGCCTGGGCCGTCGAGCGACTTTCTCGCCGCCACTTCGCGGTAAAGGGCGTCGGCATCGAACGGTTCACGAAGATGACCAACTTCGCATTCGACGACGCCATCCAGCGCTTTCAGCGGTTACTGGAAACCAGCGGCATCAGTCACGAGTTGACTCGTCAGGGAATCCAGGCGGGTGACGTCGTTCACATCGCTGAGCAGGAGTTGGTCTGGGGAGATCTTGACGAGCTGGAGCCAGCCGAGGTGGGACGGCAACGGATGGCAATGCTGGAGAACGAGTAGCGCCTCTTCGGCACGATCATTTCATGGGGAAGAGCGGTCGAGCTGCATAGGTGCCCTCCGCGCCGAGGATCGTGACGTGGAGGGAGGAGGCATGGTACGAGCGGCAGTCGACAACGACACCGGCGAGTCAGGCAGTTCGCGGGTGACGATTCGGACGACGAGGCAGGAGCCCGAAGCAATTGGCATGAGGACCAACCCTCGCCGAATGGGGTCTCGAATGCCATCTCCATCCGGCCATGGTCGGTGTTCTTGCCAAGGGCGACCCCGAGTTCCTGTGTCCCACGTCGATGCGGTTGAGCCCCCGCCGTAAGCGCGGCCGCCCATTAAGAGCCCGGCGTTGGGCTGGTATCGACCGCGTCCCGGTACTCACCGCGATAGTCGAGCGGCAAGCGTCGGGCGATGACCGTCATGATCAGGTCGGTCGCCGCCTGAATCGAGGCGCGCTGGGCGCCGACCTCTGCCGGAATTTGGAATGGCTCGCCGAAGCTGATGGTGACGCCGCGGCGCCCGCGACGTCGCCTGCCGATACCACGGCCACGCACCGCCTTGGCACCGTTGCCGGGCAGCCATTCCGACCCGACGATCGTGGCCGGAATAATCGGGACCCCGGAGCGGAGCGCAAGCATGCCGGCGCCGGGCAGCGCGCGACGGAGCGCCCGGGTGGTGCTGCGGGTCCCCTCCGGGAACATGCCAACCGCGATCCCCTCGGCGAGCACCGCTTCGGCATGACGAAGCGCCGACCGGTCGGCCTTGCCCCGGTCGACCGGAAACGCACCGACACGCCGGATGATCGGCGCGACGATCGGGATCGAGAAGAGTTCGATCTTCGCCATGTAGTGGAGTGAACGGGGAAAGGCGACCGACAGCAGGATCGGATCAGCGTTATGCAGATGGTTGCATACCACGATCACCGGCCCAGATCGGGGAACCTGCTCCAGACCCTCGATGCGAAGCCGGAGCACCGGAACCAGCAGACCGATCAAGATCGCTCGGGTGAGACGAAATGGAATACCACGTAAAGTTCCGGCACTCACGCTCGCCGGCGGGTCGGCGTGCTGCAAGGCCGTCATCGCTGTCCGTTGGATACGACGTCGGCCCCGTGTCGCATCAACGCTTCGATACGCGCCACCACCTCCTCCACCGACAGACCGTCAGTCGTCAGCACATGAGCTCCGGGCGCCACACGCAGAGGCGACGCGGAACGGGTGGAATCGAGCACGTCGCGACGCTCCAGGTCGGCCTCGACCTCCGAAAGGTCGGCGACGATGCCGCGCTCAAGGAGCTCGGCGTGACGCCGTCGCGCTCGTTCCTGAAGGCTGGCGTCGAGGAAGACCTTGAGCCGGGCGCCCGGTACAACCACCGACGCGATATCTCGACCGACCATCACGACAGGGCCGGCACTCGCGATCCGCCGCTGGGTTGGCAGCAAGGCATCGCGGACGAGCTGGTGGGCGGAGACCTCCGAGACATGCTGATCAA
>JAABUS010001106.1_pt1 | contig 61757 bp, 59 predicted proteins | sample 5560161 | NCBI WGS metagenome assembly JAABUS01 (sample SAMN10711885, study PRJNA513376) | rock metagenome | isolation source: Antarctica rocks | place: Antarctica: Victoria Land, Trio Nunatak nord | collected 2016-01-04
TTCCGCTCCGTAATTTGCGAAGTCATCCATGGCAAAACCCTATTCGTCGGTGATTTGAATCTGGCCGATTTACTCGGCCATCCCGTATTCGGCGTGATACGCGATTCCTGTTCCATCGAAGCGCATCGCTTCTTCAGCGGCACGCAGCAAAGCCTTGGCTTTGTTGCAAGACTCCCGGTATTCCGCTTCTGGGTCCGAGTCTGCAACGACCCCGCCGCCAGCCTGGACATACAGCATCCCTGACTTCACCAACCCGGTGCGCAGGCCGATGCAGGTATCCAGGTTGCCGTCCGCGCCGATGTAGCCGATGCCGCCGGCGTAGAAGCTGCGTCGCGTCGGCTCCAACTCCTCGATGATCTCCATGGCGCGGATCTTCGGGGCGCCCGACACCGTGCCGGCTGGGAAGCCGGCGCACAACACGTCGAGCACGTCGGCACGCGCCGGATCGAGCTCGCCCTCGACGTTGGAGACGATGTGCATAACATGCGAGTAGCGCTCGACGATCATCTTCTCGGTCACCCTTACCGAGCCGACCTTGGCGACCCGGCCAACATCGTTGCGTCCAAGATCGAGCAGCATGAGATGCTCGGCCAGCTCTTTCGGGTCCGCAAGCAGATCCTGCTCGAGAGCGACATCCTCGGCCCGCGTGCGCCCGCGCGGTCGCGTTCCGGCGATCGGCCGGACGGTGACGGTGTTGTCGCGCAGCCGCACCAGGATCTCCGGCGAGGAGCCGACAAGAGCGAAATCACCAAGGTTGAGGTAGAATGAGAACGGCGAGGGGTTGAGCCGGCGCAGCGAGCGGTAAAGCGCCAGCGGCGGCAGGCTGAACGGCAACGAGAAGCGCTGCGAGGGAACGACCTGGAACGCATCGCCCGCCCGGATATAGGCCTGCGCCTGCTCGACCATCGCGCAGTACTCCGCGCTGGTATGGTTCGAAACCGGCTCCGGCACCTCGCCATACCCGCCCGGCGCGAACTGATGCGGCAGGCTGCGCCGCAAGTCGGCCGCCACCCCAGCCAGACGCTCGCACGCGTGATCATGCGCCACCGCGGCCGAGAGACCCACCACTGGATAAACCGGCGTCACGACCGTCATGCGGTCCAGCACGTTGTCGAACACCGCGATCACGGTCGGCCGCATCAGCATCGCATCGGGCAGGCCGAGCTCGTCCGGGTTGCCGGACGGCAGGCGCTCGATCAGCCGAACAAAGTCGTAGGCGAAAAAGCCGATCAGGCTGGCACTGCCCGGCGGCAAGCCGGGCGGCAACTCGATGCGGCACTCCTGGATCAGCGCCCGCAGGCTGGCGAGCGCCGGCAGCGGCGAAGGCTCGTAATGCCCTTCCCCAAGCTGCACCGTCCGGTTGATCTCGGCACGCTCGCCATAGCAGCGCCAGATCAGGTCAGGCTTCAGGCCAATATACGAGTAGCGGCCCCGGACGGCGCCGCCCTCGATCGACTCGAGCAGGAACCCATACGGCTGACCTTCGGCGAGCTTGATCATGGCCGCAACCGGAGTCTCGAGATCCGCAACCAGCGTGGTCCAAACCACCTGAGGCTCGCCACGGTCATAGACTTCAGCAAACGGCTTTCGTTGTGTCGAGACGTGCATTTTAGATCCTCGCGTGTCGAAGCGAGCTTGCTGCTCGTGGTCCATAGAATCTCACTGCTTCAAACGCTTACGCCGGCACCTTGCCCAGGAGGGTTGCCGGCCGGCACCTTGCCCAGGAGGGTTGCCGTCGCCGCCGTGACGTCGGCCTGCCGCATCAGGCTCTCGCCGACCAGAAAACAGGGCGCACCGGCGGCGCGCATCCGAGCGATGTCCGCAGGCGTGCCGATACCGCTCTCGCAAACCAGCAGGCAGTCGGCCGGCAGCAACCGGGCGAGCCGCTCGGTCGTGGCCAGGTCAACCTCGAACGTCTTGAGATTGCGGTTATTGACCCCGATAAGCGGAGAACGCAGCCGCAGCGCCCGGTCCAGCTCCGCCTCGTCGTGCACTTCGATCAGCACATCGAGGCCAAGCGAATGCGCCACCGCTTCTAACTCCGCCGCCTGCGCGTCTTCGAGCGCCGCGACGATCAGCAGCACAGCATCGGCGCCGAGCGCCCGCGCCTCAAACACCTGATAAGGATCAAGTGTGAAATCCTTCCTAAGCGCGGGCAAGGCAACCGCCCCGCGCGCCGCAACGAGATGCTCGTCGGCGCCCTGGAAATAGGGCGTGTCGGTCAGCACAGACAGGCAGGCTGCACCACCAACCGCATAGGCCTGCGCCAACGCTACCGGGTCGAAATCGGCGCGGATGAGCCCCTTGCTCGGGCTGGCCCGCTTGATCTCGGCAATCAGGCCGGGCTGCCCCGCCGCCACCCTGGCGCGCAACCTATGGATGAAGCCACGCGGCGGATGCGTAGGCAACGCGGCCTCGATCTCATGCATCGGCCGCCGGGCTTTGCAATCAGCAATATGCTCACGCTTGGCTGCACAGATCTCCGCCAACCTATCGCTCATGCCGGCACCCCATTGGTGGCGCGCACCAGTGCCTCCAATCGGGCCGCCGCTGCACCTGAGTCGATTGATCGGCAGGCCAACTCGGCGCCACGCCCTAATCCATCAACCCGGTCAGCCACCACCAGCGCCGCCGCAGCGTTCAGCACCACGATGTCCCGGTATGGCCCGGCCTGGCCGCGCAACAGTGCCCGAAGCGCCGCCGCATTGTCCCGAGCGTCGCCACCCCTGAGAGCGTCAAGCGTCGCACGGGCAACGCCAGCCTGCTCAGGCACGATATCAAACTGGCTGATCTTGCCGGAGCGCAATTCGGCGACAGACGAATGGGCCGTCGTGGTAAGCTCATCCAGTCCGTCGTGGCCATGCACGATCCAGGCCCGCTCACTGCCCAGGATGCGCAACACCTCGGCGAACGGCACCAGCCACTGCGGCGCAAACACGCCGAGCAGTTGGCGCCGGGTCCCCGCCGGATTGGACAACGGCCCGAGCAGGTTGAAGATCGTCCGTGTGCCAAGCTCACGCCGGCTCGGGCCGACATGCCGCATGGCGCCATGATGCTGCGGGGCGAACAGGAAACCGACATTCGCCTCATGGAATGCCCGGCCAATGGCGTCCGGCGCGGCATCAATGTTAACCCCCAATGCCTCAAGTACGTCGGCTGCACCCGATTTCGACGACAGCGCGCGGTTGCCATGCTTGGCAACCGGCACGCCGCAGCCAGCAACGACGAACGCCACCGCTGTGGAGATGTTCAGCGTCTGCGCTCCGTCGCCGCCGGTGCCGCAGGTGTCAATCGCGCCCTCCGGCGCCGATACCCGAACCATGCGCCCGCGCATGGCCCGCGTGGCGCCGACGATCTCCTCGACCGTCTCGCCGCGCACACGCATCGCCATCAATAGCCCGCCGACCTGGGACGGCGTTGCGGCGCCTTCCATGATCAGGTCGAACGCCGCCTCGGTTTGCTCCGCAGTCAGCCGCGCGCCGCTGCCGAGCACGCCCATGATCGGCCGCAGCGCGTCGCTCATGCCCCTGCCCTGCCCGGCACGAGTGCTAAGAAGTTGCGCAGCAGCGCATGGCCGGCGTTTGTCTCAATGCTCTCGGGATGAAACTGCACGCCGTGCACGGGAAGGCTCGCGTGGCGCAAACCCATGATCAGGCCGTCCTCGGTCCAGGCATTGACCTCAAGCGCCGGCGGCAGGCTGTCCCGATCAACGATCAGGCTATGGTAGCGCGTCGCCGGGAATGGGTTGGGCAGGCCGGCAAACAGCCCAGTGTCGTCGTGATGGATCAAGCTGACCTTGCCGTGCATTGGCGTGGGCGCACGGATGACTTTGCCGCCGAAGACCTGGCCGATTGCCTGGTGGCCCAAGCAGACGCCGAACACCGGGCAGACCACTGCGGCTGCCTCGATCAGGCGCAACGAAATTCCCGCCCGGTCCGGGTCGCAGGGGCCAGGTGACACCACCACCGCGTCGAGCGCAAAAGCCAATGCCTCGTCTGGCGTGAGCGCGTCGTTCCGGAAAACCTTGACATCGGCGCCGAGCTCGCCAAGCCGGTGGAACAGATTGAACGTGAAGCTGTCGTAGTTATCGAGCAGGAACAGCGTCCGGGTCGCAACAACGACAGGAGTCTGCCGCACAGCCCTCGACTGCAGATCGGACTGTGCCGGGCGCTCGGCAATCCGACCCAAGGCGCGTTCGGCCAGCAGGCCCTCGGCCCCGCCTGTCCCGGTGCCCCAGGACGTGACTGCCAAACCGGGCTGGTCGCTGGCGGCGCTCATGCTGCGACCTCGGAGATGTAGCTCATACCCCGCGCGAACGACGTCAGGTTGCCGGCCTTGTTTTCCAGCACGCGCTTGAGGGCCATGCTCTCGGCGCCGTAATCCTCGATCTGCAGCTTGCCGTGCTGCGGCATCGCGTTCTTCTCAAAGAATGCGATGCGATGCTGCACGCACCCACGCGCCTCTGGGTTGCCGAAGGCATACGAGCACGGCACGAGCACCATGCAACTGCGCTGCGTCCAGTTCGAGCTGACATAGCGATGCTCGAACTCGATGATCGCATAGTTGCCCATGTCGTGGTTGCGCACGACGACCTCAACCTCTTGACCGTACTCGTCGGTGAAGCTGCCTTTATTGGAGTCAACGGGCCCGTTCGGATGTATCGAAAAGCCCCACTCACCCAGATTCTTGAGATTGCCGAGATAGTCCGCCGCGAGCTCAAACGGCGCGTCCACGAAAATGGAGTTGGTCTTGATCTCGAAACGGCCATGCGCCGCCCGGTCGAGACCAGCCTTGCGCTCCAATGCTCCCTTCAGCGAGCGGATCTCCGCCGTGTGCACCAAATGGATGCCCTGCATGATCATCGGGGTACGACGATCCGGACCGCAGAAGCTGAGCCAATGAAAATACACGCCCGGCTCGTCAGAACCCAGGTAGCTGGCTGGGAACACGAATGTCGGATAGCACTGGAAATACTTCTTATATTCATAGCCGCAGTGCCATTCGACCCCGCGGAACATCTCGGTCTCGATCGGGCGCACATGGTAATACAGGTCGTGCTGATAGCCCGATGCCGTGCCGCGCCAGGTATTCTCGTCCATCTGCTCGATCATGCGGCTGTAAAGCGTCCATTCGTCCAGATTCCGCAGGTCGCGCAGGTACTCGAACGCGGCTGGCTCCTGGGTGGCGATATAGGTGGACGTTGCGAAGGTGTTGCTTTCCATGGCGATCGTACTCCGCTTTATTTGGGCGTTAGTTGGCTGCGATGACCGGGAAGCTGAGACCTTCCTGACGCTGAACCTGCCGCGCCGCACGCAGGCCCTCGTTGCGCCCATTGGTCGGAGCGACTTGATCGGCATCGATGAGGATATCCAAGACAAACGGCCCCGATGCAGCGAGCGCCTGCGCCAAGCCGGCCTCCAGGCCATCCTCGTCCTCCACGCGCGCACCGGCTGCACCCATGGCGCGGGCCAGCATCGCAAAGTCGGTGGGCGGGAAGGTGGCGTCGGCGAAGCCCGCCATGTCCAGCGCCGCCATGCCTTGGTAGCACATGTTGTAACGACCGTCGTTCAGCACGATCCAGACCACCGGCAGCCCCTGCTTGGCCGCGGTGTTGACCTCCATGTTCATCAGCATCGCGCCGTCGCCGACGATCGCCACCGCCTTGCCGCCGCGTCCAAGCGCCGCACCCAGCACGCCGGTCGCCGCATGGCCCATGGAGCCGAGATTCGTGCTGACGCGATACCGCTGCGGCTGCGCAAATCGGAGGTAATGCGTCGCCCAGGTAAAGGAGTTGCCCGACTCAGCCAGCACCACGGCATCGGTGTCGTCCACGATGGTGCGTTGGATCGCCGACATCAGGGCATGCGGACGCACCCGCCCCGAGCCGCCCGGCGCCGGATGGTTGGGATGCGGACGCGGCAATGCGGGCACGGCTGCTTTGGCGGCGGTTGCCGGCCATGCGTCAAGCAGTTCGGTCAGGAAATCGCCGACATCGGCCTGCACGGCATAGGTCTCGGCATGCGGATACGCAACGCCGGGCACGGCGGGATCGATGTCCACATGGATAAAGCCGCCATCCGGAACCAATGCCGGGTTCCAAAAGGACGTAGGCTCGCCCAGCCGCGTGCCCAGCACCAGCACTCGGTGCGGCGCATGCTCCTGCATGTACGCCACAGCCGATGCGGTATGCCCGCCCATGCCCGTGACGCCGATGAACAACGGATGATCCTCGGGGAACACGCCCTTTGCCCGGGGCGAGCACATCACCGGCGCACCTGCCCGTTCCGCCAGCTTGCGCAGCGCCGACGCAGCGTCGCGGGCACCGAAACCCGCCCAGATGGCGAACGGCTCCGCTGTCAACATCTCGACGCACCGTGCCACCGCCGCACGGTTCACGCCCGGACGGCTGGGAACGCCTGACACCGAATTTGCATGCTGGACCGCGAAGTGCGGCAACGGTTTGGTAAGCGATGCGCCCTGCACCGCGTTGGGGATGCTGATATGGGCGACATAGCCGCCGGAACGCTGCAGGCCGGCTGCAATGCGGCGCAGCACCTGCGGTAGCTGATCGGGCGTCTCCAGGACCACCGCATCGTCAAACCAGGCACCAGCCTCGAAAATCGCGCTGGTCGGCATGGTATAGCTGCTCGTTTCCTGGATGCCGCCACGGCCCCGCTGCGGTGCGGACGCATAGGCGGTCACCAGAACCAGCTTGGCGCCTTCGCTCCGTGCCGCGAGCATGCCGGTCAGGACGTTGGTGATGCCTGGCCCAGTGGTCGTGAAGACCACGACCGGGCGCCCGCTGACGAAGTGCGCCTCCGTTGCAGCAAAGGCAGCACCGCATTCATGCCGGAAGTGCAGCACGTCCAAATGCTTCGAAAGTGCCGCCCAGAGCAGCGCCTGCGCACCGCCACAGACGCCCAAGGCATGAGACACGCCCATGCTGCGGAGCGACAATGCAAGGCCGTCCGCCACCGTTGCCGGCGCCGAAGCAGTTGCTGGCGTATCGCTGTCAGACGTGCGGTCGGCTTCCAAAAGGTCGCCGCCGAAGTCCGCGAGGCTGTCAGCCGTCATATCCGGATTCTCCGTGAAATCTGCCCGACACTGGAGCGCACGAGCTTGAATGTATTGGGTGTGTTCGGCATGACGACCAAGGCCATCATGCCATGTACACGGAGAACAGCTATGTCAGGCAGCGCGATATCCAATGCTGTCAGCGACATGCGGATCTCCTCGGTATTATTTATTCACCACCGGTGATGGTGGTCCGAGGACCACCATCTTGTTTGCTCCGTAAGGGCTTTCTGCCGGAGCTTAGTTGCACACCGTTAGGCTGTAAGCGTGTTGCGTGCCGTCTGAGCGATGAGCGCCTGGCCCAAGGCCGTCGGGTCGAAGTACGGATCGAGGAACAAGGAACCATGCTGGACCTGCGGGTCCTGGCCGACGATGGCCGGGTTGTAAACCGGAGCCGTGCCGGCGTTGGGCGTGCTGATGAGAACAGGCTGAGTGATGTTGGTGAAGCCGTAGTTGGAAGGATCGTTCACGATTCCCTGGAAGAGGGTGTTCAGATCCAGAGTTTTCACGTCCAGACCCGACGAAGCCTGGAAACTCTTGAGTCCAGCCGCAAGCTCGGTGTTGAACTCACCTACAAGGCCCTGGAACAAGGCCGGCGTCGCTCCCGTCGCTGCCAGGAACCCCGGATCGCTGAACAGCGGCGCAATCGAGATGTCCGGCAGGTTGGAAACCAAAAAGTGTTTGGCTCCCAAGTCAGTCAGTTGGCCCAGCCCAGAAATGATCGCGTTGACGCTCGCCGTAATACCCTGGTCTGGAGGCAGGTCGCCCGGCAGCGAGATGTCATTGCCGCCAAATGTCACCGAGACCACGTCGCTCGACGCAAAGGACCCATCCTGGCTTTGGAATTGCTGGATTTGCCCGGCGAAGGTGGCGAGATTGGTCTTGCTCGCGTTGGGCGCAAACGGGTCGGGAACCCCCAGCGGCCGACCAGTGGCGTTTTCGAAAGCAAAATTCTCCTGCTGCGAAGGCGCCGTGGCCCCAAGCATCTGGGCGAGGTCGGTGGTCCACTTGGGGCCGTCCGTGAAGTTGCCGGTCGGCGAGTAGGGAGCCGTCGTGGCCCCTGGCGCCTGGCCGAGCGACTTTTCAAGCGCGACCGTGTTGCCGTTGTCGGCGAGCCGGTCGCCGAACACGACCAGCTTCGACGCGGTGTAAGTGCTGCCGTCACCAGCCTTCAAGGCAAGCGGGTCGGACGGAGCGGGCGCGTAGTTGCCGAAGAATGGGCTGTAGTTGTTAGAATAGATATTGCCGGCGAATACAGGCGGGCTGACCGGATCGGTCGCCCCGGGGAGGGCAGGTGCGAAGCTGGCACCGGCGGGAAGCGCAGGCAAGGCGGTCGTCAGATTGACTCCCGTACTCCCAGTGACGCCTGTCCCGGTCCCATCCTCGCCGCGCGGCGCGGCGGTGGAGCTTCCGGGAACGGCGGGGTCGGTCGGCGCAGCGCCAGTCGCCGTGAGGCCGGCGGCGGCAGCGGCGGCGGCAAGGCCTGCAAGCGGGACATTCCCAGGAACGTCCGGCACGCTGTTCGAGGCCTTGTAGGTAGTGTTGGCGATCTCGGCTGCATACTGCTTCGTGGGATCACCGCCGGCCGCGACCACGGCCAAGTATTGCGGCGGCGTCAGCACGGGTGGCTGCTTCTGGATGACGGTCACGCTGTCCAGCGTCGATCCGTCGCTCGACAGCCCATAGATGAGATTGCGAGCGGCATCCACGGTATAGAGCTTGCCGTCCGCACCCTGCAGGATGTCGTAGAGATTGCTTTCGGTGTTGTACAGGGTCGTCGCGCCATCGGGGCCGTTCGCTGCCGCGTAGGTGAGAGCGTTGAACTGCGGCGTGTAGGTGGCCTGCGACGGGTCGCTGCCGAACAGCCCGTCGAGCTTCAGCACGCCTTGCAGGCCATCGCCGATCGCGCCAACCGCGGCGGCCGTTTCCGGCGCAAGCCCGCCGCCCGAGGCGATGTAGGCGGTGCCGTCCGGGGTGATGGTAAGGGCGTTCGGGCCGATGGAGATGACGCGGTCCTGGCCGGTCGTCGGGTTGAACTCCCGGAAGGAGGGAAGGCCGGTGTAGATGCGGTCCTGGCCGCCAGCCGGGCTGGTGACGTCCACCTTGGTGATCGAACCGGTGTAGCCGCCGCGCTCGCTGACCAGGCCAGGGATGAACGGGATCACCGGCGCGCTGGCGGCGTCGGGCGAGCCGGCCGAGGTGCCGGTGCCCTGCTCCAGCACGTAAAGGTTGCCATCGGGGCCGAACGACATGCCACGCGGGTTGTTCAGGCCTGTCGCGACGACCGTGGTTGTGGTGGCGCCCGTGGCGGCGTTGGTGGAGTAGCGCAGCACCTCGCCGCTGGTGGTGGCGGCGTTGTTGATCGCGACATAGACATCGCCGGTCTTCTGGTCCACGAGCAGGTAGTTGGGCAGCTTCAGTTCGTCGCCCGAAACCGTCGTGCGGGTGCCGTCTGTTGCAACCTTGATCAGCTTGCCAGGTGGCAACGTGGCCGGGTCCAGGGTCGGATCGTAGATCTCGTTGGAGTTTATGTACTCCAACACATACATGTCACCGGTGGCGTTGTTGAAGCCGATGCTTTGGACCTCTTCAAAGCCGCTGGCATAGACCTGCGGCACGCCGCTGGGCGTCTTGCCGTCAAAGCCGGTCGTGACCTTCGGGTCGGCGATGCGGTAGATGTTCGCATAACCGGTTGGATAGGGGATGCCGCTCAGGCCGCTGACATAAAGCGCACCGTCCGGGCCGACCGTCGCGGCCGACGTAACAGGCTCCGTTTGCCGGGTGAAGAAGCCGAGGTTGCCGCTTGAGTACTGCGGCGGCAGGGTCGGGGTAGTCAGGCCAACGGTACTTCCACCTACGGATGTGCCGCCAGAGCCACCGCCACCCGGAGCTGCACCATTGGTGGTATTCTGGTCGGTATTGGTCGTCGTTCCACTCATAGTCATACTCCAGTAAAATCAACTGATGTAACACAACAATATTACAGCCGCCTTACTTTGAAGTAAGGCGGTTTATTTTTCGGCACAGCCCCGCAATGCCATGCAGCGATGATAGGTTAGTTGTTTGCACAACCCAATCCCGGAAGTGCAGTGCAGGATCACGATTGCACCTAACTTTGTCTGGTACTTGGCCTGCCCAACATTAGGACTGAGAATAAACTTTGACTGTAGAAGAACTTATATTTGAGTGTTGGTTATATATCGTATGTTAATATGCTGGGATCATCGCTTTGCGTGTGGATGATCGACCAACGCCAGTTCCCAACGGAATACATGAGCGCACTATTTGATCGTCAAAGCCAATGAAGGTGGAATATCGAGCGGGCGCCAACACCAGTTGCTATGAACGCCGCGCGCTCGGTCTCACGCTTAAACCTCGAACTGCTGCCGTATCCAGTTCCGCGCAGCGTCAAGGTCGCAGAACACCGGCGCCGTCGCCTGGGCGCATGGTCCGAACCCAGCCTCCAGGAACCATGCCCCGAGCAGCCCGGCGTGCGCAGCATCCCCAAGGCGCACCAGCACCGCCACAAGCCGGCCGTTCGCCAATACCAACTGGCCGTCTTCGTCGCCGCTGCCGGTATGCACAGGCACAGGACGCAGCGACAGCTCTAACGACATGCCATCATCAAACCCCTCTCGCCTGCGCGTCTAGGCATCCGCCGACTTGGCTCGATAGTGCAGGTAGGCTGGATCAAAGCCCGCGGCCTGCTGCAGTCCTGCCCAATCCAACATCACCAGAGTTTTATCGCGCAGTTCAACCAATTTCTTGATGCGCAGTTCTTGCAGGACACGGTTGACGTGCACGATCGAGAGGCTGGTCGCGTCGGCGATTTCCACCGGGGTAATTGGCAGGCTGTAGGCGCGGTCGTGTACCGGACTGCTGGCAGACAGGCGTGTCACCATCTCACACAGAAGATGGGCGATGCGCGCATAGGCCGAGCGCCGGCCGACATTGACCACCCACTCGCGGAACACCGCTGCATCCATCAGCGTATCCTGCCACAACCGCCGCCCAAGCCGCGGATGGCGCTCCGTCCAATCGAGCAACGTCGCATGCGCGATGGGGGCGATCTCGACCGGGGTAAGAGTGCCGATGCTGTGGTCCAGTGTGCCGGGGAACAGGCTGGTAAGATCGAGGATGTCACCCGGGAAATGGAAACTCATGATCTGCCGTTGCCCGTTCTGCAACAACCTATAGCGGCACACCATGCCGCTGAGCAACAGCATACAATGCGACGAGCGTTGCCCTTCACGTGCAACATCCTGGTCGGCCTCGACCTGGCGGACATCGATGGGTAGGTCTTCAAGCACCTTTCGTTCGTCGCTGGACAGTGTGCCGAACTGTTCTAGCTTGCGTATTAAGAGTTCGATCATGGCTGCCATGTTGCTTCCTCGCTTCCCGTATTCTTCGTCGCCTCATGCAAAACTGAGTGCGGTGCCGTAGTTGTCAAACCAACAACTTTGGTAGAGGAGAGTACGCATTATTGTTGACGTTCGACGTATCATATCCATATGCTCATATCGCTTCTTGATCGCAAAAAGCTGCTCAGGTCTTATTTTCAGCAACACGGTTCGATTTTGTAATGGCATGCTCATTAAGCCATATAGTGGCGCAGACTGCTTGCCGCCTTGGGCGCGATCTGCACGCCAGGAACCGTTCTGTGCTGGACCCGGTTTTCCCGGCATTCCCCCGTGCGGGATTACGGCGGAGCGCTTGACCCGCCCAGCAAAGCGGCGCGCTTGACGGCGCATGACGGCCGCCCGTAGCGTTGCCGATGCGACGCAACGTGCCCGTCGAGGCACCCTAAAAAGCGACGTGCCTGTAAAGAGCCACGTGCCTGTCCGGAGACGCCAGCACTCAAGCGACGCGGCCGGCAAGGGAGGAAAGCCGCATGGGTAAAGGGACAGGCAGCCTGCAGCGCCGCAAGGTGCTCCAAGGGGTGGTGAGCGCCGCGGTTCTTGGGGGCCTTCCGCACATCGCCGGGGCGCAGGCAAAGGTCATCCGCATCGGCATGCCGACGATCCTGTCCGGCCGGGTCGCCATTCTTGGCACATCGAGCCGGGCGGCTGTGCAGTTGGCCGTGAAGCAGTTCAACGCGGCCGGCGGCGCGGGCGGCCGCACGATCGAGCTGGTGGACCGCGATTCCAAGGGTCGGCCGGACGAGGCCGCCAAGGTGACCCGCGACCTCATCAACAACGACGGCTGCGAGATCATCATCGACGCCGAGGCGTCGTCCGGTTCGTTTGCCGTGCAGGAGGTGATCCGCGACCTCCCGACGCTCTGCCTGCACACCTGCTCCGAGACCTCGTCGCTGACGGCGGACCCCAAGATCCACGTGAAGACCGCATTCCGCTGCGCCCGGCAGGGCATCCACGACGCGGTGGCCGGCGGCAAGTACGCGTCCGGCATCTCCAAGGCGCGCGGGCTGAAGCGCTGGATGACCTGCTCGCCCGACTATGCCTATGGCCGGGACAACACGGCGGAGTTCATGGAGTTCGCCAAGCGGTTCGATCCATCCATCGAGCTGGTGGACCAGGTCTGGCCGAAGCTGTTCGCGCCGGACTACACGGAGAACCTGACCAAGCTGCTGCAATCCAAGCCGCAGGCGGTGTACTCGGCGCTGTGGGGCGGCGACCTCGTGACCTTCATCGAGCAAGGCAACCTGTACCGGCTGTTCAGCAAGTTCGACTTCTTCTCCGGCGGGCTAGGCGACGGGCCGGTGCTGACCGCGATCAAGCAGCTTCCGGTCGGCATGAACACCGCCTACCGCTATAACCGCTTCTATCCGGCCAAGCCCGGCAACCTGGCGTTCGCCGAGGGCTACAACAAGCTTACCGGGCAGGAGCCGACCAACTGGGCATGGCAGAACAGCCTGGCCTGCGAGTTCATCTTCGAGGCGCTCAGGCGCACCAACGGCAAGACCGACGGGATGTCCTTGGCGGCCGAACTCAAGGGCATGAACGTCAAGTCGCCGTTCGCGGTGGAGGACGGGATCACCATGCGCGACAGCGACCACACCATCATCGGCTACCCCGTCGCCTGGGGCCGCACCGTCGCCAAGCTGCCCTACGTCGAGGACTTCTCTCCGGTAGCCTGGAGCGAGATCGTCGAGCTCGAGGCGCAGTGGAAGGCCGGCAAGGGCTACGCCTGAGATTACGGAGGACCGGCTTTGGACCTGCAAGCGCTCGCCGGCTGCCTGGCCTCCGCGTCGTGCGTGGTAACGCAGGCCTCGACCGGGTTGATCGTCGGCATGCTGCTGTTCCTGGTGGCGTCCGGGCTGTCGCTGATCTTCGGCGTGCTCGGCGTCATCAACTTCGCGCACGGGGCGTTCTACATGCTCGGCGCCTACTTCGCTTTCACCGCCTATGGCCTGACTGGCAGCTTCGCCTTGGCAATCGCGGCTGGCGCGCTGGGCGTGGCAGTGTTCGGCATCGCGTTCGAGCGGCTGTTCATCAGCCGGGTCTATGGCCGCGACATCCTGATGCAGCTTCTGGTCTGCTACGCCTTCATCTTGATCCTGGACGACGCCGTGCGGACCATCTGGGGCGCCGAGTACCAGATGATGGGCATGCCGGAAGCCTTCGCCCTGCCGCCGGTCGAGATCGCTGGCGGCTTCATCCCGGGCTACTACCTGTTCATGGTCGGCGCGTCGTTCGCGGTCGCCGTCCTGCTGTGGTACGGCATCAACCGGACGCGCCTGGGCAAGGTGGTGCGGGCGGCGGCGCTGAACCCGCAGATGGTCGCGGCCCTCGGCATCAACACGACTGTGCTATATGCCGGCGTGTTCGGCATCGGCAGCCTGTTGGCCGGCATGGCGGGGGCGCTGGCGGCGCCGATCCGCACGCTGACGCCGGGCATGGGGCTGTCGATCCTGATCGAGAGCTTCATCGTGACCGTCATCGGCGGCATGGGCTCGGTCGTCGGCGCGTTCATCGCGGCCATGCTGATCGGCTTCACCCGGTCGTTCGGCTCGATCGGCTTCCCGCTGTTCGTCGATGGCATGATGTTTGGTCTGATGGCGCTGGTGCTCATCGTGAAGCCCAGCGGGCTGCTCGGGCGACCGGTTTTGTAATGCTGCGCGACACCCTCCTGGCATGCGTCGCGTTGGCCGTGCTGCTTTTGCTGCCGGTGCTCGTCCCGCATCCGGCGCTGCGCGACTTCATCGTGTACGTGATCGCCTACGGCCTGCTGGCGATGTCGCTGAACCTGCTGATCGGCTTCACCGGGCTGGTCTCCTTCGGCCACGCCGCCTACTTCGCCTCCGGAGCCTACGGCTTCGGCCTGCTGATGCAGTCCGGCCTGGTGTCGGTCCCGGTCGCCATGCTGGCGGCGGTCGGCGGCACGGCGCTGCTGGCCCTCGCCATCGGCGCGATCTGCGTCCGGCTGCAAGAGATCTACTTCGCCTTCATCACCCTCGCCTTCCAGATGTTCATCCACAGCGCCATCCTGACCTGGGTGGCGCTGACTGGCGGCGACCAGGGCCTGCGCGGCGGCATCCCGCGCCCGGCGTTCCTGGGCATCGACCTGAATGACGGCCGCACGCTGTACGCCTTCTGCGCCGTGGTGTTCGTTGCATGCCTGCTGGTCATGCGGCAGATCGTGCAGTCGCCGTTCGGCTACACATTGCGCATGGTCCGCGACAACCCGCAGCGGGCCAACTTCGTCGGCGTCAACGTCCGGCGGGTGAAACTGGCGATCTTCGTCATCGCCAGTTCCATGGCGAGCGTCGGCGGCATCGTGCTGGCGCTGTTCGTCTCCGGCGCCTATCCGGACTTCGCGTTCTGGACCACCTCCGGCGAGGCGATCTTCATGATCATGCTCGGCGGCAGCCAGCTTTTCATCGGCCCGCTGGTAGGGACCGTGATGCTGCAGGCGCTGAACCACTACGTGACGATGTACACCGAGCACCACGGCATGGTGCTCGGCGCGGTCATCCTGGTCTTCGTGCTCGGGCTGCGGCGCGGGCTGGCCGACTTCATCTACGAATGGTTCCAGTCCCGCCGAACCCGGCGCGGCGCCACACCGCCCGAAGCTCAGATTGGAGAAGCCAAACGTGACAAGCTCGCTTGAAGGACGCATCGCCGTCGTCACCGGCGGCGCGAGCGGCATCGGGGAGGCCTGCGCGCGCGACCTCGCCAGGTGCGGCGCCCAGGTCGTGGTGGCGGACATCGACGAGGCCCGGGCCCAGGCCGTCGCGTTCAGCATCCCGAACGCCGTCGCCGGCCGCGTTGACGTAACCCGGCCAGACGACATCGAGGTCATGGCCAGCTGGGTCGAGCGCGAGTTCGGCCCCGCCGCCATCCTGATTACCTCCGCCGGCGTGCTGCAGCAGCCGTTGCCGCCCGAGGAGCTGCCCATCGAGGTCTGGGATCACGTCGTCGCCGTGGATCAGCGCGGCGTCTATCTGAGCTGCGTCGCCTTCGGCCGGCGCATGGCCCTGCGCGGCAGCGGCGCCATCGTCAACATCGCCTCGGTCGCCGGCATCCGCTCGATGCCGCTGCACGCCTATGCGCCGGCCAAGGCGGCGGTGATCGGCATGACGCAGGCCCTCGCCGCCGAGTGGGGCCGCTCCGGCGTGCGGGTCAACGCCGTGGCGCCGGGCTTTGTCATGACCCCGGCGCTGCAGGCCGCCGTTGACGCCGGGCAGCGCGACCCGGCGGCGCTGGCGGAGAACTCCGCGATGGGCCGGCTGGTCGGAGCCGAGGAGATCGCCAAGGCGTGCAGCTTCCTTGCCTCCGACGACGCATCGGCGATCACCGGGATCACCCTGCCGGTGGACGCCGGCTGGCTGGTCGCCGGGTCCTGGCACAGCTATGGCGGCCTGCGTCCGAAACGGGCTGGCAATGCCCAGGCTGGCGATGCTCAAGGTTGAGGGCCTGTCCAAGTCGTTCGGCGGCGTCGTCGCCATGCGCGACGTCTCGCTCGATTTCCCCACGGGCTCGCTCACCGCGATCATCGGCCCGAACGGCGCCGGCAAGACGACGTTCTTCAACCTGGTCTCCGGCCACATCCGGCCGGACAGCGGCCGGGTGCTGTTCGGCGGCGAGGACCTGGTCGGCCTGTCGAGCCTGCAGATCGTCCGCCGGGGCGTCGGGCGCGCCTTCCAGGTGGCGTCGCTGTTCCCCAGCCTCACCCTGCGGGAATGCCTGCTGGCCGCGGTCGTCTCGCACCTTCGGCGCTCCTGGGGCATGCTCGGCCGCTTCCCGCCGCCCGGCGCCGGACGCGAGGCCGACGAGATCATGGCGCTGCTCGGCCTGACCGCGCAGGCCCACGTGCTGTCGGCGAACCTCTCGCACGGCGACCAAAAGCTGCTGGACATCGCGCTGGCGCTCGCGGCGAAGCCGAAGGTCCTATTGCTCGACGAGCCGACGGCCGGCATGGGGCCGGACGAGCGCTGGCAGATGATCGGCAAGATCCATCGCCTGTGGGAGGCGCAGCGCACGACGCTGGTGTTCATCGAGCACGACATGGACATCGTGTTCAAGATCGCCCAGACGATCCAGGTGCTGAAATACGGCACGGTGCTGGCCTCGGGGACCCCCGACCAGATCCGCCGCAACCAGGACGTGATCGACGCCTACCTCGGCACCGACCACCGGCTTTCGGCCGCGGTCGGCGCGGCGTAGGCGATGGCGCCCATGCTCGAAATGCGCGGGGTGGACGTGTTCTACGGCGCCAGCCAGATCCTGTTCGGCGTCGATCTGGCAGTGGAGCGCGGCCAAACCATGGCGCTGCTGGGCCGCAACGGGGCGGGCAAGAGCACGACGTTCAAGGCAATCGTCGGCATCGCCCCGCCGCGCCGGGGCACGGTCGCGCTGGCCGGCGCCACGGTGTCCGGCCGCAAGCCGTACCGCATCGCCCGCGCCGGCATCGGCTACGTGCCGGAGGATCGCCAGGTGTTCCCGGAGCACAGCGTCAACGACAATCTGCTGATCGGACGCAAGGCGGGCGCGCGTGGCGAAGACTACTGGACGCTGCGCCGCATCTACGAGGTGTTCCCGATCCTGGCCGGCATGCAGGGCCGCATGGCCGGCAAGCTGTCGGGCGGCGAGCAGCAACTGCTGACCATCGCCCGGACCTTGATGGGCAACCCGGATATCCTTTTGCTGGACGAGCCGAGCGAGGGCCTGGCGCCGCTGATCGTCCAGGCCATCGGCGCGCTGATCCGGCAGTTGCGCGAGATGGGCGTCACCATTTTGCTCGCCGAGCAGAACATGCATTTCTGCCTGGGCATCGCCACCCACGTCACGGTGGTGGACAAGGGGCAGATCGTCTATCGCGCCACCGTCGAGGAGTTGCGGGCCAACGACGCGATCAAGCAGCGTTACCTGGCGATCTAGATGAGCCGCTGACCGGCTTGCGGCAACGGGAGCGGGCGTCACTTGAACGCGCCCGCATTCCCACGCACGATCGGTCAGCCGGCATAGAACCGGCGCCATGAGAGGATCGCCCATGACCATCACCCGCCGCGCAACGCTCGGTGCCGCCGCCGCGTCCACCTTGCTCCCCGGCCTGTCCCGCCGCGCCGCCGCCCAGGCCACGCTGATCCGCCTCGGAGTGCTGAACGACCAATCCGGCAACTACCGCGACGACACCGGGCCGCTCTCGGTGCTGTGCGTCCGGCAGGCGGTGGAGGAGTTCGCCAAGCTGCACCCCGAGGTCAAGGTCGAGGTGCTGTCGGCCGACCACCAGAACAAGCCCGACGTCGGCGCCGGCATCGCCCGGCGCTGGTTCGACGAGGACGGGGTGGACGCGATCCTCGACGTGCCGACCAGTTCGGTCGCACTGGCGGTCAACACGGTCTGCCGGGAGAAGAACAAGGTCTATCTGAATTCGGGCGCCGCGACGACCGACCTCACCGGCGCGCAGTGCAGCCCGAACACGGTGCACTGGACCTACGACACCTACATGCTGGCGAAATCGACCGGCGGCGCGATGGTCAGGTCCGGCGGCGACAGCTGGTTCTTCATCACGGCCGACTACGTGTTCGGCCAGCAGCTTCAGCGCGACACCGCGCGCTTCGTGCAGGAGGCCGGCGGCAAGGTGCTCGGCGCGCGGGCCTATCCGTTCCCGGACACGACGGATTTCAGCTCGCTGCTGCTGCAGGCGCAGGCATCGGGCGCCAAGGTGCTGGGCCTGTGCAACTCGGGCACCGACACGGTGAACTGCATCAAGCAGGCGCACGAGTTCGGGCTGACCAAGTTCATGAAGATCGCGGCGATGCTGATGTACGACGGCAACGTGCGCTCGGTCGGGCTGGAGGACAGCCAGGGGCTGGTGATGACGGAGAGCTTCTACTGGGACCTGAACGACCGCACGCGGATGTTCTGGGAGCGGATGCGGCCAAAAAGCCCGGCGCAGCCGCCGAACATGATCCAGGCCGGGTGCTACGCGGCAACGCTGCATTATCTGAGGACGGCGGCGTCGCTGGGCGCGGCGGCGACCAAGGCGGACGGGCGGGGTGCGGTCGCGCACATGAAGTCGATGCCGACCGAGGACGACTGTTTCGGCGCCGGGCGCATCCGCGAGGACGGGCGCAAGATCCATCCGTCGTACCTCATGCAGGTCAAGACCCCGGCCGAGAGCAAGGGGGCGCTCGACACGCTGAAGGTGGTCGCCACGACGACGCCCGACGCGGCGTTCCGGCCGATGGACGAGGGCGGATGCAGCCTGGTCAAGGGCTGATGGTGGACGGCAGCGCGACCGAGGACCTGCTGTACGAGGTGCGGGACGGCATTGCCCGCGTCACCTTCAATCGGCCGCAGGCGCGCAACGCCATGCTGTTCGGCATGTACGAGCGCCTGGCGGAGATCTGCGCCGAGGTCGAGGCGGACCGGTCGATCCGTGCGCTGATCCTGACTGGGGCTGGGGAGAAGGCGTTTGCAGCCGGGACGGACATCTCGCAGTTCCGCGCCTTCGAGACGCCGGAGGACGCGTTGGGCTACGAGGCACGGATCGACCGGGTGCTGGGGGTGCTGGAGCGGGTGCGGGTGCCGACGATTGCCGCCATCGCCGGCGCGTGCACGGGGGGTGGTGCCGCGATGGCGGCGTGCTGCGACCTGCGGATTGCGGCTGGCAACATGCGGTTTGGCTTTCCGATTGCGCGGACTTTGGGCAACTGCCTCAGCCTGTCCAACTATGCCCGCCTGGCTGCCCTAGTCGGCCCGGCCAGGGTGAAGGACATGGTGTTCACCGCGCGCCTGGTTGAAGCTGAGGAGGCCCGGGCCATCGGCCTAGTCAGCGAAGTCCTGCCGGACCCGGCTGCGCTTGCTGTGCGTGCAGAGGAACTCGCCCGGCTGGTGGCCGCCAACGCGCCGCTGACGCTGCGCGCCACCAAGGAGGCGCTGCGCCGCATCAAGGAGCGCTCCCTGGCGCCGGGCGACGCGGACAAGGATTTGCTGTTGATGTGCTACATGAGCGCCGATTTCCGCGAGGGGATGGACGCTTTTCTTGGCAAGCGGCTGCCAATTTGGCGAGGGGAGTGATGCTCTCCGCCTTATCGTAATGACCAATTTAGGTGGAAATCCGATATTCGAGGTTTCTATAGGCTACGACTACTCGCAATATCACGTTACAGGACGCTTCGTACGGCTTGAAATAACAATTAGGTCTTTGATATCTCCATGCTCAAAATCTCCGTAATGACTAGCCCCGTTTCGGCACGAGTTTCCGGTATAGGACCGTCGTCACTCCAGAGAACTTGCGTGCAAGTTCCGAAGGCTGTGTTAGCTGTGGCTCTCACAGTTGAGTTTTTTGGCAGAGAGTACAACGCAATAGCTATGCCTCTCTCCCCGTAGATGTGGAATGTCTGGCCTGAGTCAATAACAACCTGATTCGTAGCAGTCGCGCCGGGTTCCAAATGGAGCGCTGTGCAGTCCTCGGTAAAAGCGGACCGAATATTGCCCATTAAGAACTCAATTGTAACTTGTCTTCCGCTAAAAAGTTTTGGCAAAATCTCAAACTTCCTGAGTACATCTCGATCACTTATCTCCTCCGCTTTCAACAGCCCGTCTATAACTTCTACCCCCATTTGTCCAAGCTGAGACGGCACATCGTGTGTGATACGAGCTTGAAGATCTTCTGGTGTCGTAAAAAAGCTAACAGTGTGACGTTTCTTGAGTTGTTCTTTCAATCCCTGTAGCCTATCAGCACCTGTGCCAGTCTCGACATCTTTCGCAGGAATCGGATGGTTCTCGTTAAGAATGTAGATTAGCGACGGTAATCCCAATCTCTGCGCTTCATCATACTCAATGTGTGTCATTGATTTGTCATGTCCATCAGGCACGCTCCCGTAGCGCATTCCGAAAACACCGACATACAATTGGCAAGACTGCACGACCGTCAGGCACTCCTCAACCGGAGTGCCGGGCTTCGATCCGAATTGCTCCATCCCGCGAACAACGGCCTCCAACTGCGTTAACGCATCTTGGACTTTGCGCCGATATACCTGCATATCCGTAAAAGTAGAGCTCACGAAAACGGGTATGTTAGGCCGTGTGGTTGCTTGAGCCATGTCAATCCCTAGCTGTCTTAGCTGCATCGTAGTTCTGCCGTTCAGCAACACTACGGCATTACACAAGCTTCAAGGCTTATGCAAAGACGCTCCGGCCTTGCAATATCACAAGCTAACAAGTGCAAAATCCAGTGCGGATATCATCTTGAAGTTGAAAATGGTCATTTAATGGGGCTGCTAGTAAGACGCACGCCGGATGAAAATTCTAGGAGCTTAAAGCCTTCACCATCTCTACTGGCGCAACCCCAAAAGTCAGCGTCTGCCGACGATCCGCCAAAAGCATGTCAGATGCCTTCTCGGCGATCATCAACGTGGACGCGTTCGTGTTAGCCGAAACCATCGCCGGCATCACGGAGGCGTCCACTACCCGTAGACCATCCATGCCGCGCAGCTTCAAATCCGGACCGACTACCGCACCCTCATCCATACCCATTCGGCACGTCCCTATGGCGTGGTACACCGTCGCGCCGCGCGCGCGGGCATAGGCCAGCAAGTTTGCATCGCTGGCGCTGGCGGCGCCAGGCACGGTTTCTTCGCCACGATAAGACGCTAGCGCCGCGCTCCCCAGCAGGCGCCGCGCCCAGCGTAGGCCGTCGATCGCGGCCTGTTGGTCCGCCGGGTCGGTCAGGTAGTTCGGCTGGATCGCCGGCGCCACATCGGGGTCGGCCGACCGCGCCCGCACCCAGCCCCTGCTGTGCGGGCGCATCTGCCAGACGCCGCAGGTCATGCCGGGGAAAGGCTGCAGCTTGCCAATCACGCCATCGGAATAGCTGGCGGGCGTGAACACCACCTGCAGGTCGGGCGCATCCAGCTCCGGGCGGGAGCGCAGGAAGGCGCCGACATGGGCGGGGCTGAACGAAAGCAGCCCCTCCCCTGTGGCGAGCCAGCTGGCGATCTCCCAGAGCAGCCGAGGACCGCGCGCCCGCTCGTTCAGCGTCTTGCCCAAAGTCACGCGGTGCGCCACGCGGGTCGCGTAGTGGTCCTGCAGGTCCTCGCCGACGCCGCGCAGGTGGTGGACCGGCGCGATGCCGATGTCGCGCAGTCGCTCCGCATCGCCGATCCCGGAGACCTGCAGTAGATGCGGCGAGTTCACCGCGCCGGCCGCCAGGATGGTCTCGACACCCGCGCGGGCCTCGCGCACCCACCCATGCTGCCGGTAGGTTACGCCGAGCACGCGCTGGCCTTGGCAGTCCAGCCGCAGCACGTGCGCGCTGGTCTCGATCCGCAAATTCGGCCGGCGCCGGACCGTGTGCAGGAAGCCGGTGGCGGCACTATGGCGGCGTCCCTTGCGGATGGTGCGCTGGTAGTAGGCGACACCCTCCTGGGTCATCCCGTTGTAGTCGGGATTGCGGGGCACACCGAGGCTTTCCGCACCATCGATGAAAGCCTCGCAGACTGGATGGCGCTCGCCGATGTCCGACACGTGCTGCGGCCCGCCCGCGCCGTGGAAGGCGTCGGCGCCGGATGACCGGTCCTCGGAACGCTGGAAATACGGCAGCACGTCGTCATAGGACCAGCCGCGGTTGCCGAGCTGCGCCCAGGTATCGAAATCCCGCACCTGGCCGCGCACATACAAATGGCCGTTGATCGAGCTCGATCCGCCCAGCACCTTGCCGCGCGGGAAGAAGATCTCCCGCTGGTCCACGCCGGGACCAGGCTCGGTCGCGTAGCACCAGTTGAAGCGCGGGTCCTGGAACGTTTTGATAAATCCGGCCGGCGCGCGGATGTAGGGATGCCGGTCCGACCCGCCGGCCTCCAGCAGCAGCACCGAGATGGCCGGGTCGGCGCTCAGCCGGTTGGCGAGCACGCAGCCGGCCGACCCGGCGCCGATGATGACGTAGTCGTAGGGTCCCGCCATGCCCATGGGCCTATTCGGCGGCCTGCGCCGGGCGTGCCGCCAATGTCGGAGCCTGACCCGCGACGGTCGTTCGGACCATGTGGCGGCGCTCATTCGAACTACGGAACGGCGTGGCCCGGTGCAGCACGGCCCGGTTGTCCCATAGCACCAGGTCATGCGACGCCCAGACGTGCCGATAGACGAACTGCGGCTGGGTGGCGAAGGCCATCAGCCGGTCAATCAGCGCCCGACCCTCGGCCTCCGGCATACCCTCGACCCGGGCGGCATGCGCGCCGAGATACAGCGCCGGGCCATGCTCGCCCTCGACCACCATGGCCTGGCGCACCGGCGGATGCGCGGCACGCTCGGCGTCGGACATCAGCGTGGGGTCAACGCGGGAGCGCGACCAGGCGAAATCGTGCACGGCGACCCAGCCGCGCAGCGCCGCCTTGTCCGCGTCGGGCAGCGCGTCATAGGCGGCGCGCATGCTGGCATACTCGGTGTCGCCGCCCTCGGCGGGGATCTCGCGTGCCGACAGCAGCGAGGCGAGCGCCGGCACCGGCTTGAACGAGCTGTCGGTGTGCCAGACCTGGTTGGCGCGGTTGTTCAGCACCTGCTTGTCCGTGGGTGCCCCGATGCTGCCGTCCGGGCCGACATTGGTCAGCACGATCAGCTTGCTGCCCGTCCCGTTGATCCCGGCGCGCGTCGCCTCGAGCGGCCCGAACCGCTCGCTCAAGGCGATCTGCGCCGCGTCGTCGATGGCCTGGCCGGGGAACACCAGGACCGAGTAGCGCTCGAACGCCGCGCGGACCTCGGCGAACCTAGCGGAGTCGAGCGCCTGCATCAGGTCCAGCCCGGTGACGCGGGCAGCGAACAGGGGGTGCAGTGGCGTGATGGCGAGCATGGGTGTCTCCCGGGGAGCTTATGATCTTGCCATTATGATCGGCCAGCGGAGCACCGCGCTAGCCGGTCGATCGGCAAAACACTTTCCCAGTTTTCGGGATCGTCAATCAAGTTGGCCCGCCATATGTGCGCGCAGATAATCGACGAAGGCACTGACCTTGGCCGCGACGAACTCGCCGCGGGCGTGGACCGCGTAGATCTCGGCCTCGTAGCCGGTGGGGTAGGCGCGCAGTCCTTGCAGGCAGGGCACGAGCAGCCCGGCGGCGCGGTCCCCTGCCACCATCCATTCCGGCAGCAACGCAAGCCCCAGGCCGTCGAGGGCGGCTCGGCGCAGCACCTCCCCACTGTTGGAGCGAAGCGGTCCGGCGACAGTAACCTCCCGCCGGCCCTCGTCCGTCTCGAAAACCCAGGTCGCCGGCTCGTGGTCGCGCCGGTAGCAGAGGCAGTCGTGGCGGCCCAGATCGTCCGGCCCGGCAGGCGGCGGGATGCGCGCGAAGTAGGCCGGGCTGGCGCACAGCATCCGCTGCGCGGTGGCGAGCCGCATCGCCGCGAGCGACTTCTCCGCGGGACGGCCGAGCCGGATCACCAGGTCGATGCCACCGGTCGGCGCCAGGTCCATCGCCTCCGTCAGCGTCAGCTCGATCTCCACCCGCGGGTAGGCCCGGCGGAACGAGGCAATCGCGGGCGCGACGTGCAGGATGCCGAAGGACCGGCGGGCGACGACGCGCAGCACGCCGCTGGGCTGGCCGTGCAGGTCGCCGGCCTGCCGCAACGCCGCCTCCAGCCCGTCGAGCAGCGGGCACAGCCGCTCATACAGCCGCCGACCCGCCTCCGTCGGCGACACCGTCCGCGTCGTGCGGTTGAGCAGGCGCGCCTGCAAGGATAGCTCCAGCTCCTGCAGCCGGCGGGAGGCCGCGGTCGTGGACATGCCAAGCGAGCGCCCTGCGGCGGAGATCGTGCCCCGCTCCACCACCCGCGCGAACAGCCGCAACGACGCGAGCTGGTCCAACCGTCACCCAGCCGTCACGTGCCGGCGGGGATCAAGCCGCGCAGGAAGTCGGTGCGCGCCCGGGCGCCGGCGATCAGGAAGGCGAGATCGGAGCCGCTGAGGACGAAGCGCGCGCCCAGGTCGATGTAGCGCTGCATGACGCCGTGGTCATAGACGCCGCCGATTCCGGGATGCTTGCCCTGGCGCCGGCAGGCCTCGACGGCGTGCTGCACGGCCTCGCCGATCCGCCGGTGCCCGAGGTCGCCCGGGATGCCCATCTCCGCCGCGAGATCGCTGGTGCCCACCAGCAGCACGTCGATGCCGGGCACCGCGGCGATGGCGTCGGCGTTGCCGATGGCCTCGGGCGTCTCCAGCATCGCGACGACCAGCGTCTCGCGGTTCACCGCCTCGATCAGCTCGGGCATCGGCATCGGGCGGAAGCGGGACTGCGGCAGCATGCCCGGCACGGAGCGGTGGCCCAATGGCGGGAAGCGGCAGGCCTGGACCAGCGTCGCCGCGTGCTCGGCAGTGTTCACATGCGGGAACACGATGCCCATGGCACCGGTGTCGAGCAGGCGGGTGGCCAGGGCGTGCTCCCCGTCGGCAACGCGCACCAGGGGCGTGATCCCGGTTGCCAAGGCGGCCGCGCAGATCTGCGCCGCGGTGTCGATGCCCATGGCGTTGTGCTCCAGGTCCAGGAACAGCCAGTCGAAGCCGCAGGCCTGCGCGATCTCGGCGATGTCGGTGGTGCGCGCCTGGCGCAGGCCGATGCCGAGGGACAGCTTGCCTTCTTCCAGACGGTGCCTGGCATGGTTTGGGACGACGGGCATGCTGGTCTCCTTGCGTTGCGCTTGGCGGGGCGTTGGGCTTGGCGGGTCGCGGCCGAAACCCTTCCAGTGTGTTCGAGCTCAGCGCAGCAATCCGTCCAGCAACGCCTTGTGGAACCGGTCGGGCGCCTGGATCTGCGGTGCGTGCCCCAGGTCGGGGAACTCGATCAGCCGGGCGTGCGGGATGGTCGCCGCCGCGGCCCGCCCGAGCTTCGGGTAGTCGCCCAGGCTGGCCTGGACGGACGCAGGCGCCAGGTCCTTGCCGATCGCGGTGGTGTCCTTGTCGCCGATCAACAGCAGGGCCGGCATCGGGAGCTGGCCCAGCTCATAGACGACCGGCTGCGTGAAGATCATGTCGTACAGCAGGGCCGAGTTCCAGGCGACCCGGTCCCGCCCGGCGCCGCGGGCCATCCCCGCCAGCATCTGCACCCAAGGCTCGTACTCCGGCTGCCACGTGCCGGCGTAGTAGGTCGCACGCTCGTAGTCCCGGATGCGGTCGGCCGTGGCGGCCTGCTCGCGCCGATGCCAGTCGTCAACGCTCTGCCAGGGCACGCCCTTCGCTTTCCAGTCCTCCAGCCCGATCGGGTTCACCAGCACAAGCTGCTCGACCTCGCCGGGATACATCAGCGCATAGCGGATGCCGAGCATGCCCCCGGTGGAGTGGCCGAGCACCGTCGCGCGGGACACGCCAAGGTCGGCCAGGAGCGCGTGGGTGTTCGCGGCCAACTGCTGGAAGCTGAACTGGTAGCGCTCCGGCTTGGTGGATTTGCAGAACCCGACCTGGTCCGGCGCGATCACCCGGTAGCCGACCCGGCGCAGCTCCGCCATCGTGCGCTCCCAGGTGGCGGCGCAGAAGTTCTTGCCGTGCAGCAGCACCACGGCGCGGCCGTTCGGAACGTCGGGCCGCACGTCCATGTAGGCCATCTCAAGCTGCTGGCCCTGCGAGGCGAACTGGCGGCGGGAGACCGGGAACGGATAGGGGAACCCCTCCAACTCGGCGCCGTAGGCCGGGCCGTCGATCGCCGTCTCCGCGTTCAGCGGCGTTGCCATGGCCATGGCCCAGGCGGTGCCCAGCGCGAGCGTCGGCAGGGCGCCATAGGCGCGGCCGATGATGTCAAGCATCCAGGATCGCAACCGCGCGCGTCCAGCCGGCGGACCCACGGTGCAGCTTGACGGGAAACGCCGAGACGAGAAAGCCGCTCGGCGGCAGCGCCTCCAGGTTGTGCATCTTCTCGATCTGGCAGTAGGCGCGGTCCCGGCCGACGCGATGGCCTTCCCAGATCAGCCCGGCGTCGCCGGTCTCCTGCACGCGGCGGCGCGTATGGCTGAACGGCGCGTCCCAGCTCCAGGCGTCGGTGCCGACGACGCGGACGCCGCGCTCGGTCAGCCACAGCGTGGCGGCGCGCCCCATGCCGCAGCCGGTGTCCACATAGTCGGCCTCCCCGTACCGCGCCCCGGCGCGCGTGTTGACGACCACGATCTCCAACGGCTGCAACGCATGGCCGATGCGGGCGAGCTCCGCCTCGATCTCCACCGGCTGCACCACGTGGCCGTCGGGCAGGTGCCGGAAATCCAGCTTCACGCCAGGCTGGTACAGCCAGTCGAGCGGCACCTCGTCGATGCGCATGGACGGCACGCCGCCCGGCGTCACCGCCTCGTCCATGCGGGAGAAGTAGTGATAGGGCGCGTCCACATGCGTGCCGTTATGGCTGCTGATGGCGCAGCGCTCGACGGCGGCATACTGGCCCTCGGGCAACTGGTCCACGCGGACGCCGAAATAGTCGGCGATGCGCGGCGCGGACTGGTAGTGGTCGATGTATTCGATTTGCGGGATCATGTCGGGCGGATCGCTGGCGATGTCGCCGCGCAGCGGGACGGACAGGTCTATGAGACGATGGGCCATGTTGTCTCCGGTCATTGCAGCAAACGCGGGCAGCCGCCGGCGGCGACGGGCCGGAACGCCTCGATGCCGGGGATCGTGTCCAGCAGCGTGTAGAGGTCCCAAGGTCCGCGCGACTCGCCTGGCTGTTTCACATGGAACACGTAATAGTCGTGCACCATCCGGCCATCGGGCCGCAGTTCCGCGTGGCGCACCACGTCGTCGGCGATCGGCAGTGCGTGCATCTTGCGCACGACGGTCCGGGCATCGGTGCTGCTTGAGGCGGCCACGGCCTTGAGGTAGTGGCGCACGGCGGAGTACAGCCCCGCCTGGATCTGCGACGGCATGGCGCCGTGCCGGGCCAGGAAGCGTCGGGAGAAGGCGCGGGTGCCGTCGTCGATGTCCCAGTAAAATCCTTCGGTCAGCAGTGTTCCCGCCGCCGCGGCCAGGCCCAGCCCCTTCACGTCCAGCACCGAAAGATAAAATGCCACCAGGCGCTGCGGTCCGGCGCCGATGCCGAACTCGTGCGCCTGCTTGATGGCGTTCACCGTATCGGCCCCGGCATTGGCGAGTGCCACGATGTCTGCGCCGGACGCCTGCGCCTGCAAAAGGAATGACGATAGGTCGGTGCTGGGGAAAGGATGACGGGCCGAGCCCAGCACGCGGCCGCCCGCAGCGCCGACAATCGCTTTGGCGTCGGCCTCGAACTGCGTCCCGAAGGCATAGTCGGCGGTTACCAAGTACCACGTGGTTCCCGGCCGGGTCAGGCGACGCGCGACGCCGCCGACCTGCACATAGGTGTCCCACATCCACTGCACGATATGCTCCGGCTGGCAGGCATCTCCGGACAGCCGGGCGGTCCCGCCGGCGAACAGCGCGATCCTATCCTTCTCCGCCACGAACGGCGCGATTGCGAGCTGGATTGCGGCGTTCGACATGTCCACCAGCGCGTCCACATGCGCCGTATCGACCCATTCGCGCGCGATGGCGAGCGCCACGTCCGGCTTGTTCTGATGGTCGGCGGCGATCACCTCGATCGACATGCCCCGGCACTCCGCCGCAAGGCAGTCCTCGACTGCCATGCGCGTCGCCGCCACCGACCCGGCGCCCGTCGCGTCCGAATAGACGCCGGACAAGTCGGTCAGCACGCCAAGTTTTACAGCGGGCTCGGCCCGGGCCGCGGCGATGCAGCCGATCGTCAAACCCATCGCGAATGCCCATTGGCGCCAATTCACGCAAACCCTCCGGCCTTGCCATTTGATGCTGGCTCACAGATTTGCCGACGGCAAGGCTGGTGGTCGCCGGAGCGGCAGTTCAAAGCCGCTGAGACTACGGCCGAACTCCCGGCGTCTCTACCGGCAGTCCATTGGCCCGCGCCGCCAGGTAGAACTCCAGCGCCACCCGCTCTGCGCTGTCCGCTCCGAACGGCTCAGCCCGCACGCCGACCATGCAGTTGCGCAGCCGGCGATATAGCGACCCCATGGACTGCCACTCCAACCGGTAGAGCGGATAGCCATTCGGATGACCCTGCGGAATGTGCGCGCCCCCGAGCCGCTGGCTCGCCAGACCGTCGTGGCCCAAGTCGCCATGACATTGTGCGCAGGACAGGTTGAGCTGGCCCATGCGGGTGCGGAACAATGCCTCGCCCGCGGCGGCGAACCGGGCGGCCGGGCCGGCGGTGTCCACCGACAGCGGCATGCCCCGGGACTGCAGGCCGATCAGCGCGGTCATCGCCAGCAGGTTGTCGGCCTCGAACGGCGGCGCGCCCTGGTGCGCCGTGCGGGACTGGTTGACCCGCTGCTCCAGCAGCACCGGGCGACCGAGCGCCGGGTCGTAGGCCGGGTAGCGCACCGCGACGCCGCGCATGAACGCGATGCCGCCGTGGCACCCGGCGCAGCTTCGGCCGCTGCTCCCGGCCGGCTGATCCCACAGCGCCTCGCCCTGCTGCACCCAGAGCATGGCGGGGTTGGCGGTGTCGTCGTCCTGCATCGCCTGGACCTCGGGGCTCGCGTCCTGATGCCCGCTGCGCAGCGCGTCGTGCCCGCGGGTTGGTGCCGGGGCCGGTCCGGCCGCGAGCAGCAGCAGGCACAGCAGCGCGCGCCTCATGTCACCACGACCAGCGCGCTCTCAGTCTGGGTGGCGCCGGCGTCGTCGGTCCAGGTCAGGACGATGGCGCCCGACTCCTCTGCCCTGGCGGCGAAGGCGAAGAACGGGTTGGCGGCGATGGCGGGATGCAGCGCGAGCCGCAGCACCTCCGCGCCGTTGTAGGTGCACACGAAGCTGTTGATGATCTGCCGCGGCACCGTGCGGCCGTCGTCGCCGCGCCGCTGGCCGCTCTCCATCGGGTGGGAGATCAGCACGCGGACCTCGATCGGCTCGCCCCGGGGCACGCTTTTGGGCACGTTCAGCAGGACGCGGGCCATCGGCGGCTACTCCAGGCAGGCCGCAAGGGTGACGATCAGGTCCACGCTGTCCATCCAGAACGTGCCGTCGGCACAGTGGGCCACCGCGATGACGGTCTGCGACGTCGCGAGGCGGATGCGGGTCGCGAGGCGCGGGCGGGCGCTGGCCGGGCCGAAACTGGCGGTGACGACCTCGGGGTTCGGGTTGCGCTCGGCGAACACATGCAAGCTCGATGTTCCCTCCGGCCCGGTCACGGTCATGCCGACCGCGTTGCCGTTCTCGACCAATAGCGGCAGCTCCAGCTTCACCCGGCCCGGCTGCGGCGCCGTCCCGCCGGTGAGCGCCTGGATCAGCGTCGCGACCTCGTTCGGCAAGGCTCGCGCCGGTGCCCACGGTGCCGCAACCAGCGCGGCGCCGGCCAGCAATAGCGTGCGGCGGCGATGCAGGATCATGGGGCGGTCAGCGTGGAAAGGTAGGCGACTGCGTCCTCGATCTCCGCCGGCGAGAGGATCGGCCGCCCGGCCCAGGCGGCGCCCACCCGCACGCTGCCCGCTGCGCCGAACGCCGGCATGACGCCATCCGGGTCGCCTACCGCGATCCGGGCACGCAGCATGTCGGGCGCCAGCCGGCTGCCCACGCCGCGCAGGTCCGGGCCGATGTTGCCCTGCAGATGCGGGTTCGGCCATGGCCCGGCGTGGCACAGCACGCAGGTGCTGGACTGCCGGGTCACCACCGCGAGGCCGCGGCCGGGATCACCGGCGCCCATCAGCGCCAGCAGCGCCAGGCTCGCCAAACGCCTCCGCCGTCGCAATCCGGTACCAGTCCTCCGCATACGCCGCCTCCTGCGCCCGCACGCCCTGCGGCGCGTCGAGCGGGCTGGTGCCGCCCGCGCCCTCGATGTCCGTGAGCTGGCCGTTCACCGGGCGGTACACCCCGGCGACGGAGATGCCGTAGCCCGGCGCCACCAGGCTGTAGCACGTGTTGATCAGCCGCGGCTCCTCGGGCGCCTGCCCGGCCAGCAGTGCCACGATGGCGTCCGCGCACACCTTGGCCTGCGCACCGGCGGCAAAGGCGGATTTCGGCATGGCGCCCATCACCGCCGCGTCGCCGATGACGTGGATGCCGGGCACCAGCCGGCTTTCGAACGTCACGGGATCGACCGGGCACCAGCCGGTGCGGTCCGCGACGCCCGCCGCCTGGGCGATGGCGCCCGCGCGCTGCGGCGGGATGGGGTTCACCACGTCCGCCTGGTGCGCGCCGAACTCGGTCTGCAGCGTGCCGTCCGGGTCGATCCCGGTGACGCGCCCGCCGTTTGAAAGACCGACCCATTCGAGCGTGTCGGGATACAGTGCTTTCCATGCCGCCTGGAACAGCTTCTGCTTGGAGAACGCGTCCTTGGCGTCGAGCACGACCAGCTTGGAGCGCGGCTTATGGGTTTTCAGGTAGTGCGCGATGAGGCTCGCGCGCTCGTATGGGCCGGGCGGGCAGCGGTAGGGGTTGGCGGGCACCGACATGGCGACGGTGCCGCCGTCCGGCATCGCCTCAAGCTGCCGCCGCAGCAGCATGGTCTGCGGCCCGGCTTTCCAGGCGTGCAGGAAGCGCTCCGCCATATCCGCGCCATAGCCCGGCAGCGCTCCCGGCTGCGGGTCGAGGCGCATCTCCACGCCAGGGGACAATACCAAGCGGTCATACGGCAAGGCAGCGCCCTCGACCTGCACAGTGCGCGCGGCAGCATCGACGCCAAGGGCGCGGGCATGCACCAAGCGAACGCCGGTCGCGGCAACGTGGTCGTAGCCAAATTGTTGCTGCGCCATATCGCGCAGCCCGGCGACAACCGGGTTGCTGAACGGGCAGGACAGGTATGCCGCCTCCGCCTCCACCAGGGTCACGTCCAGGCCTGCCTGCCGCAGCGCCCGGGCACACGTCGCGCCGCCATAGCCGCCGCCCACCAAGACGACCCGAGCCGTACTGAGCGCCCGGCCGGACCGGCCGAGGAACGGCGTGGCGAGCGCACCAGCCAGCAGGGCGCGGCGCGGCGTCATGGCGTGGCAAACCAGGCCGCGAGCGCCCGGACCTCATCGGGGGTGAAGCCGCGGACGATGCGGTTCATCAGCGTGGCCGGACGCGCGCCGGAGCGGAACGCCTCCATCTGCGCTGCGATGTCGTCCGCCGGCCGGCCCTGCAGCACGCCGATGCCGGCGCCCGGAGCGTGGCAGCCGGTGCAGGACGCGGCGCCGGGCGGCCCGGCAGCGGCGAGCAAAAGGGTCGCCAGCATCAGCGAAGCGGAACGCATTCGTGCCATCAGGCTTGCCGCAGGTCCTGCCCCTTGAGCGGCAGGCTGCGTACCCGCTTGCCCGTGGCGGCGAAGATGGCGTTCAGCACTGCCGGCGCGGCTACGGCGATGGTCGGCTCGCCCACCCCGCCCCAGAAGCCGCCGGACGGCACCAGCACAGTCTCCACCTTCGGCATCTCGGCCAGCCGCATCACCTCGTAGCTGTCGAAATTGCCCTCCACGATGCGGCCGCGCTCCACCGTGTTCTCGGAATACAGCACCGCCGACAGGCCATAGACGAAGCTGCCGGCGACCTGCGCGTCGATCTGGTCCGGGTTCACCGCATAGCCCATGTCGCTCGCCGCCACGATCCGGTGCAGCTTGAGCGCCCCGGCATCCGATACCGAAACCTCCGCCACCGCCGCCGTGTAGCTGCCGAACCCATGGTTCTGGCACAGCCCGCGATAAACGCCTGGCGCCGTCGGCGTGCCCCATCCGGCCTTCGCCGCAGCGGCGTCCAGCACGGCCAGGTTCTTCGGGTTCTTGGTCATCAGCGCCCGGCAGAACTCCAGCGGGTCCCGGCCCGCCGCATGCGCGAGCTCGTCGATGAAGCACTCCAGGTAGATCGCATTTTGGTTGTGGTTCACCCCGCGCCAGAACCCCACCGGCACATGCGTGTTGCGCACGGCGTGGTCGATCAGCAGGTTCGGGATGGCCATGTAGCCGAACTCGTCGTCCAGCAGGCCCTGGAACGCCAGCTTGTCGAGCCCGTTCTCCATCCGGCTCGGCGCGACGGAGGCAAGGATGCTTTGCCCCGACAGCCGCATGTGCAGCGCCGTGAGGTTGCCCTGCGCGTCCAGCCCGCCCTCCAGCCGGCATTGGGTGATCGGCCGGTAGTAGCCGTGCTGCATGTCCTCCTCGCGCGACCAGATCATCTTCACCGGGCGGCCCGGCACCTGCTTGGCGATCAGCACCGCCTGCCGCGTGTAGTCCTGGAAGCCGCGCCGTCCGAAGCCGCCGCCGAGGATCAGCTTGTTGACCTTGACCTGCGCGAGCGGCACATCCGCCGCTTCTGCTGCTGCTGCTAGCGTCGCATCGCCGTTCTGCGTGCCGACCCAGACCTCCACGCCGCGGTCCGTCACCAGTGCGGTGCAGTTCATCGGCTCGAGCGCCGCATGGTTCAGGAACGGCGTGCCGTACACGCCCTCCACCCGCTTCGCCGCACCCTGCATCGCCGCGTGGACGTCGCCGATCCGGTGGCCCACGGCGGCGTCGTTCGCGGTCAGGCCCTCCTTCAGCCGGTCGGCGATCATGGCGCTGCTGACGTTGGCGTTCGGGCCCTCGTCCCACGTGACGGGCAGCTTCTCCAGCGCGGTCTTGGCCTGCCACCAGCCGTCCGCCACCACCGCCACGGCGTTGTCGCCCACCGCCAGCACGTGCCGCACCCCCGGCATGGCCTGCACGGCGGCGGCATCGTACGTGCCGAGCTTGCCGCCGAACACCGGGCACTGCGCGATGGCGGCGTGCAGCATGTCGGGCAGCTTCACGTCGATCGCGAACACCTGCGCGCCGTTCAGCTTCTCGGCGGTGTCCAGCCGCGGCACGCCCTTGCCGATCAGCTTCCACTGCGCCGGGTCCTTGAGCGCGACTTTGGCCGGCACCGGCAACTGGGAGGCCTCGTCCGCCAGCTCGCCATAGCGGAGGGTCCGGCCACTGGCGGCATGGATCACCACGCTGTCCGCTGTCGTGCAGTCGGCCGCCGCCACGCGCCAGCGCGCCGCGGCGACCTGGACCAGCATGGCGCGCGCCGCCGCACCGCCCTGGCGCACATATTCCACGCTGGTGCGGATGCCCCGGCTGCCGCCGGTGCTCATGTCGCCCCAGGCGCGCTTGCTGGACTGGTTCAGCTCGGGCGCCACGTACTCCGTGCGTACCTTGCCCCAGTCGGCATCGAGCTCGTCCGCGACAAGCTGCGCGAGGCCGGTGAGCGTGCCCTGGCCCATCTCGGACTTGGCGATGCGGATGGTCGTGCTGTCGTCGGGGTGGATTACGACCCAGATGCCGAGCGCTCGCGGTTCGGCAGGCGAAGCCGCCTGGCCCGCCCCGGTCTGGGCGGCGCCCGGCAGGCTCCAGCCGATGGACATTCCGCCGGCTGCGGCAGAGACCAAGAAGCCGCGGCGGTTGAGCGTGAGCTGTGCCATGACGTGTCCTCCTATGCCTTGCTGGCCGCGGCGTCGTGGATTGCCGCGCGGATGCGGCCATAGGTGCCGCAGCGGCAAATGTTGGTCATCGCCGCGTCGATGTCCGCGTCCGTCGGCTGCGGCTTCTCCGCCAGCAACGCGGCTGCGGCCATGATCTGCCCCGACTGGCAATACCCGCACTGCGGCACCTGGTGCGCCAGCCAGGCGACTTGGACCGGATGCCGGCTGTCGGGCGACAGCCCCTCGATGGTCACGACCTTGCCGGACACCGCGCTGACCGGCAACGAGCAGGACCGGGTCACCGCGCCGTCGATGTGCACGGAGCACGCCCCGCACTGCGCGATGCCGCAGCCGTATTTCGTCCCCATCATGCCGAGGTTGTCCTGCAGCACCCACAGCAGCGGCGTCTCCGGATCGACGTCCAGCGCATGCACCCGTCCGTTGATATCAAGCCTAACCATTGCAAGATGCCCTCCGGCTATGCCGGAAGTGTGCGGGTTTGGCCGTGCGGACGCAATGGGAGCGCGGCAGTTCAATGCAGCCGGCCTATGTTTGCGGTTGCTACGACCGCTCGCTCTGATGCAATCCGCAGCCTGGCTTCCAATCAGTCCGGCGTACTCGACAACGGTCCGAAGATGCTCTTTCTCGTCGAGGGGTGCCGATAACGCGTTTTCGTGTTGTCAAACCTGCTTGGCACAAATGGTGATCTGGGCTTTGCTTGGATGCCTCGTTCCACTTGGTTTCAATGATGGCTGTCCAATGCAGAGCGCTCCAACTTCACCGGCCGCCAGGTATTGGTCGGCCTGGCCTCTAAGCAGCGCGCGCTGGCTCGCCATGTTTTGGGGCCTGACGGCAACAACAGTCAGCGGAGGCGGCCTGCTTCTGCAGCAGCTTGGGCCACCTGATGGCCGCGCAGGCTCGGTCGGCGCCATGGACACGGGGCCGGCGCTCGACGCCAGATCTCCGCCTGAAGCGGTGCCCTTGCTGAAAAAAACGCGTGTCGCGAACAGCGCCGTGCTGCCCCTGGCCGCCCGGCCGCCATATGCTGCGGCCGATGCTCAGGACCTGATCGGTGCGGACCCGCAGCGTGCCATGGCCGACGACGATCAGGCCATTTTAGAGACCCAGAGGAGATTGAAGAGGTTCAAGCCTGAAGCCGGCGACAGTCAGGGCGCCAGTGCCATCGCATCGGAAGCGCAACCGGATCGCGTCCTGCCGGGCTCGGCAGATGCGCTTGCTGGCCTCATTCAGGACCTGTCGGCACCGACACTGCCGTTTGCGGAGCCAAAACCCATTATATCGCCGCTGTCGTCCCTGCCCATCGCCATGCTGGCCGCGATCATGGTGCGGCGGGCCGACATGTTGCTGCAGCTCGGCGACGTCTCGGGCGCCCGCCTGCTGTACGAGCGCGCGGCCGCTGCGGGCTCTGGCGGCGCTGCGATGACGATGGGCAAGACCTTCGACGCAACCTTTTTAGCCGGGATTGGCGTAACCAGCATGGGTGCTGACCCGGCCATGGCGATGAGTTGGTATCGCCGCGCCGCCGGGCTTGGCAGTGCGGAGGCCCGCACGCGGCTGCAAGCTTCGATGCCTGCGACGAGCGGCATAAGTTCCCCATAGGCAGGCCGCTGATCTGTTTTGCTGCCGATCCGCTATGGCAGCCCGGTGTCGATCACCCCGGCGGCCCCGATCGAATGTCGGCCCTACTCAGACGTGGCGAGGCTGCGGACGCGCCTCTTGGCTACCGAATTTCGTCCATCCCGGCAGGGTCGCAGCAAGGTTGACATCCCGCCACTTCGGATGGCGCGGCGGCTGCAGGAAAGCCTCGAACTTCAACGACAGCGCCCTGGAGAAGCGCATCAGGCGTTCGCGGCGCTCGGGGATCGTGTGGTTGTAGGCCGCCAGGACGGCGCCGATCGCCACCGTCTCGACCGTGTCGCCGGCAGGCACCAGGGCCGGGTAGTCGGCAGCGGTGAACTGCGACGGCAGATAGGTCTGCAACAGGGTTTCGGAAAGCGGGATAGAGAGGAGATGGATGCCCTCCGGCAAGGGAGTGGTGAAGCGCGCCGGCTTGCCGGTCACCCGCACCATTGCGGCAATTTCTCCCCGCCGCAGCCGCTCCGTTGCGTTGACGGTCGCATCGAAGACCGGTTGGACGGCGATGCCGAGGCGGGAGAACAGCAAACTGCCCGTCATGGCCGTGCCGGAGCCAGGGTTGTCCATGCTGACCAGCTTCCCCGCGAGATCGCTGAGCTGGCGCACATCGGCACGGGCGAACACATGCACCTCCTCGTCATACAGCTTTGCGATATACTGGATCTGCTGCTGGACTCCGGGGAACGTCCGCTGCTGCGCAACCGCGGCCAGGACATCCGACTGGACGATCGCAATGTCCACGCCGCGCAAATAGAGCAGGTCCGACAGGTTTTGCAGCGATCCCTTGCCGAGGATCGGCAGGATGCGGAGGTCATCGACGCCATCGAGCACCGCGGCGATATCAGCGGCGAACCGGGTGTATGTCCCGTCCAGTCCTCCGGAAATGATGCCGATGACGCCAGCATTTGCCTTGGCCACAGCACCTGGGCTCGATTGCGCCCATGCCAAGCCCGGCGCGGCAAGAGCGGCGGCAAAACCCGTGAGGACAGTGCGGCGGTTCATGGAGCGGCTCCTTTCTCGCTTGGTAAAGGGAAGGTCACGGCAGACGGGCCAGCAACTCGGCCGCCGCAGGGTCGCCGAGCATGCGTGCACGCTCGTACCACATCCGTGCTTGGGCAGGGTCGGCAAGGCTGCCGCCGCCACCCAGCGACGCGAGGACTCTTGGGTCGTAGGTCTTTCCCACGGCGAGCATCGCGGCCGACGACGCAGGATAAACGGTCGCTGCCCGTTCATAGAGCGCGCGGGCCTGCACGATATTGCCGTGCAGCATGGCAGAATCGCCCATCCGCATGGTGGGTGCGAACGTTGGAGGGCCAGCCGTGGCATCCGGCGGCAACACCAGCGATGGAAGAAGCGGCGGTTCCGCCTGCGCGACAGCTAAAGATTGAGCTTGTGCCGTGGCATCGTCGTCGGGAACCATGGCCTGCGCTGGAGCGGCCGAAAACAAGCAAGTCGCCCCGAGGAAGGACACAAAACCTATCAACGGATGTGGGTTTGACGCAGGCATCTCAACCCTTCTGAGGCGGGTTATGCTGACGATTGTTCGAGGGTCTGTCCAGCCCGGTATTGTCGCACAGCAGCCAAAACAGCAATCCTATGACAGCGAGCTGTCATATCGGCGAAGCAGCCGATAGACCAGCAACAGCGGCAGCGCGGTGAACAGGATCAGGATCGATGCCGCCGCCGCCGCCTCGCCCGGCGCCGTGCCCTCCAGCGAGTGGAACATCAGCACCGTCATCGTCGTCCAGCGGCTGCTATACAAGACGATGGTGGAGCTGAGTTCGGCTGCGACCGTCACCCAGACCAGCACCATGCCGCCGACCAGCCCGCCCAGCATCAGCGGCACGGTCAGGATAAGGAACGTCTTGAGCGGCGACACCCCGAGGTTGATCGAGGCCTCCTCCAGGCTCGGGTCGATCTGGCGGACGATGGCGCTCGCCGACCGGATGCTGAACGGCAGCTTGCGGACCACGTAGGCGACCACAAGGATCAGCCAGCCGCCGGTCAGCACCAGCCAGCCGCTGTTGAATGCGACGATCAGGCCGATGCCGAGCACGGTGCCGGATACTGCGAAGGGTATCACGCCAATGATGTCCAGCAGGGTGGAGAGCCGGCCACGGTGCCGGGCCAGCACGTAGCCGATGGGCGCGCCGAGTGCTGTCGCCGCCATGGCAGCGAGGCTCGCCAGCAGCAGGGTGTTGAACAGTGCCCGGTAGGAGCCGTTGAGCAGGGCGTTGTAGTTGCCAAGCCCCAACTGCCAACTCAGCACCGGACCACGAAAGCGTTGGAACGAGATGACCACCACGGCGCCGAATGGCAGGACCGATGCCAGGACCATCCCCCAGCAGAACACCGTGGCGAGCAGCCGCCAGGCCCGACCGAGCCGCAGCAGCGGCGGCGCCTGCCGGGCGTTCGTCGTGAACCGTCGCCGTCCCAAATAGTGGCGCTGCAGCATCAGCACCGCCACCGTGCACCCGACCAGCAGCACGCTGAGCGCCCCGGCCACGGCGGCATTGCTGTCCGACTCGCCGAAGAACAGCTTGAAGATGTCGAGCGCCAGGAACGGCCGGTCCTCCGCCAGCACCGCCGGCACGCCGAAGTTCTCCAGCGCCTCGATGAACACCAGCAATGCGCCCGCCAGCACGGACGGGACCACGATCGGCAGCAGCACGGTGCGGAAGGCATGCCAACGCGACGCGCCCAGGTTGCGCGCCGCCTCCTCGACCGCGACGTCGATCGCCTTGAACCCCGCGAGCGTCGGCAGCAGCACGTAGGGATAGAGCGTCAGGGTGTAGACGATGACGATGCCCGGCATGCCATAGACGGAGCCGACCGCAATCCCGAGCGAGCGCAGAGCAACCGTCGCGACGCCGGCATGGCCGAACAGCAGGACCAAGGCGTAGGCGCTGACGAAGGAAGGCAGCACCAGCGGCATCGACGACAGCGTGAGCAACAGCGGCTTGCCCGGCACATCGACCCGGGCCAGGCAGAATGCCAGCGGCACGCCGACCAGCGTCGCCAAAATCATCGACATCGCCCCGGCGGCGAGGCTGTTGCCGAAGCTGCCGAGATAGTAGCGGCTCGACAGGATCTGCGCGTAGGGCGCCAGGGTAAGTGCGCCGGTCACGTCGTCCCGCACGCTCGATTGCAGGACGAGCCACAGGGGATACAGCAGGAACAGCCCGAGAAAGGCCAGCGCCAGCAGGGTGACGCCGGCGCGGAGATTCCAGAAGCCGCAGAATTGCGTGATGGAGCGGGGCCGCGTCATGGTGCGGGATAGACGGTGATCTGCGCCGGGTCGTAGGCGAGCCGCAGCGTGCCGTCTGCTATCTGTGGCGTCGGCTGCCCGCCCAGGATCGCGACGCGAACGGGGGTGCCATCCGGCAGCGCCGCGTGCAGCCGCAGGATCGGCCCGAGGAACTCCCGCCACAGCAGCCGGGCGACCAGGGTCAGGCCGCCGGCATCGGGGCGGTCCACCACGCGCATCGTCTCGGGCCGGATGGACAGCAGGACCTGGCTGCCCAGCGCGCCAACCGGGCCGCGCAACTGGAAGGCGACGCCGCCAGCCTGCACCGTGGTCGTCGTGCCGTCGAAGCTGCCCACGGTGCCGGGCAGCATGTTGGTCAATCCCATGAACTTCGCGACGAACGCCGTCGCTGGCGCGCGGTAGATCGTCTCGGGCGGCCCGACCTGCTCGATCCGGCCATGGCGCAGCACCGCGATGCGGTCGGAGATGGCCAGCGCCTCCTCCTGATCGTGCGTGACATAGATCGCCGTCAGCCCGAGCGACCGCTGCAGCTCGCGGATTTCGACCCGCATATGCGTCCGCAACTGCGCATCGAGGTTGGACAGCGGCTCGTCGAACAGCAGCACCGCCGGCTTGATCACCAGGCTGCGGGCGATGGCGACCCGCTGGAGTTGGCCGCCGGAAAGCTCATGCGGCCAGCGGGCGCCGTGTTCAGGCAATCGCACGAGCGCCAGCGCCTCCGCGACCCGGTCCCGGGTTTCCTGCCGCCCCACCCTGCGCGCCCGCAGGCCATAGGCGACGTTCTGCTCGACCGTGAGATTGGGGAATATCGCGTAGCTTTGGAAAACCATGCCGATGTTGCGGCGGTGCGCCGGAAGTTGGTCGATGCGCCGGTCGCCGAACCAGATGCTGCCGCGCTCCACGTCGGCGAACCCGGCGACCATCCGCAGCAGCGTCGTCTTGCCGCACCCCGACGGCCCCAGCACGGTGAAGAACTCGCCCGCCGCGATGGTGATCGAGATCCCGTCAACCGCCCGGATGCTCCCGAATGTCCGGACGACTGCATCCAGCCGAATCGTGGTCACAAATGCGGCTGCCCCGGCAGTTCAGCGAGTGTTCTGAATCAGCGTCCTGAGCCGGGCAAGGCTCTCCCGGCGCGATGCCTCCCATTTTGCGCCGTCGTACGGCACGATGTTCAGCGCATCGAGCGGCGGCATGTGGCCGGGCAGGCTCGCCAGGTCGATGTCCTGGCGCGCCGGCCTGCGGAACGTCACCCGCAGGAGCTGGCCCTGGATGTCCTTGCCGTTGATGAAATCGACAAACGCCGTGGCCGCCGCATGGTCGGGACCGCCCTTGATGATGGCCACCCCCTCGGCCAGCGCCACCGTCCCGTCGGACGGATAGACCACCAGGACCGGCGCGCCGTTCTGCTGCCAGAGGTGGCCGGCGTATTCGAGCGACATGCCCAGCGGGTACTCGCCGCTTCCGTTGCCCTCGAAGACCAGGGTGGAGCGGTTCAGCACCTTGGTGTTGGCGAGCACCCCGCCCAGCTTCGTCCAAGCCGCGTCGTCGCCTCCCCAAAGCGAGACCAGGAAGGTCGCGGTGACATAGGCGGACCCTGAGTTCGCCGGGTCGGTATAGGCGATCTTCTCGTGCCACTTGGGATCGAGCAGGTCGCTCCAGCTTTTCGGCCCCTCGGTCGCGGGTATTGCCGCGGTGTTCTGGCTGATGGTCAGGATCTGCAGGTTCGTGCCGAGCCAAAGATTGTTGGGGTCGCGGTACTCCGCCGGGATCGCATCGCGTTCCTTTGCCGCATAGGGTTCGAAATACTTGCTGTTTTCCTTCAGCAGCGACGAGCTCACGCCCCAGATCACGTCGGCTTGGGGCGCGGCCTGTTCGGACGCGATGCGCCGGAACAGCACGCCCGACCCGGTTGAGACCACGTCAACCGCAATGCCGGAGGCCTTGGTGAAGGCGTCGGCGACCATGGTGTTCACGGTGTTGTCGTTGGCCGAATACAGCACAAGCCGCTGTTCCGCCGCCGCCCCGCCGCTCAGGGCCAAGACCCCTGCTATAGCAAGGCGCAGCCGACACAGCCAAGACGCCATGTTCCTCATGCCGATCCCCTTAGCGATGGCGTCCGATGTCCAATCCTGCGTGACAAGGCCCGGAACGTCAACGCGCCGGGGTTGGGTCTCCGCCATGTCGGGTGCTTGCCTGGCGCGGCAGGCGGCGGCTCGGGAGGTCTTGCGGCAGGGAAAGGCACGGCGGCCGGACTGGGTGTGATTAGGACTTCTATCCTTGCTCAAGGAAATCGATACAGGGCTGGCGTCTCAGCAGGAGGTTTCGATGTCTGACGACCCCTCATCCAAAAACCTGCCGCCCGAAAGCCGTTCGGCCGAGCATCTGCCATACGGCGTCGACACGATCGTCATTCCGTTCACCTGGTCTGGCCCGCAAAGGCGGTTGGAATAGCATCGGTTTGGCGGATACAAATGGGTGAACGGGCCTTGGCGGCCGGACCATGTGGGCCAGAGTTCTACCGAAGCGGGCCAACAGCTTGCGACGGTCTTGAAGGATGTTCGACAAACAAGCACCGATCTTGCGCTCTCCGCTCTCCACCCTCATGGCGCGGGCACAGCAGCCGTTGCCGGCGCATCCTTACCCAGCACCCAGGCGGCTTGGATCAAGGCCGCGGCCGATGCCAGGCTAAGCGGCAGCAGTAGCGCCGACGACGGCTGGGGCAACCCTGACAGCGTTACAGAGCGCTCTGGTGCGACCGCGCCGGACCAGACCATCGCCATCTTGGCAAGCTCGCCGCTTTCGGGCGCCTCACCGCCGACCGACGCAGGCACGGCAGCAGCCGCCGACGCGGGAGCTGCCGCGGGTGCCGAGGCGGCCGGGGTGGGCAAGCCCAACGACCCGAGCGCACCCGTGCCGGTTTTGGACGACCAGGGCAAGCCCGTCCTGATCCCTGCCGGCCCTGACAAGGGCAAGCCGATGCTGCGCCTGGCCGAGTTCGACCCGCACTTCTTCGTCGCCCAGGGGACCGCGGACAAGAGCTACTACGACGTTCTGATCAACCATCCCACTCCTAACCCGTATGGCGGCGACGGCACGGGTCCGGCCATTTTGTCGCGTGAACTCATGCAACTGTATAAGTTCAAACAAGCTGGCGAGTGGGACGCACAGCGCGCCGGCGGCCAGTTCCACTCGGAGTATGTGGACTACGCCACCGTCGCGATCGGCCTTTATGCGGCGTCGTCCGGCATGTCGCGTGACGGGATCCTGCGTATGCAGGACGCCTACGCTGCAAGAAACAGCCGCTACTCATCAAAGGATGAGATGGACAAGACCTACACCCACCTGCCGGTCCGCAACGTCGCCAACACGGACCTGGGTTTTCAACTCTACCAATCCGGCGGCATCCACGCCGCGGCCAGACCCTGAATGCGGCGGGGGCGGCCGACACCTGGGCCCGCACGGCGCCGCCGCTGGCGCATGGCGCTCGGCCTAGGCGCCGTGCTGCTTACGTTGCTTGCCGTTGTATGGATCGTAACCGGAGTTCGGGAGGATAGCTGCGAGCACACCATCGTTGCCCGCGTGCCCTCTCCCGATGGGGCATGGGAGGCCAGGATGGACGAGACTGCGTGCCTGTTCGGGTTTGGCGTGGGATACGTCGTCGCCGGGGTCGATCTTGTCTCCATCCGCGACCCGGCTCGCTTCGCCGAACTGCTCGGGGTGGACACGGGCGGGCACGAGGACGAAAGGCCGCGCCTAGCATGGACGGCGCCGGACGTCCTGCAGGTCACGGTTTACGATCACTCTTACCTCAAGGTGCTGACGCGCCAATTCGACGGTGTGCGGGTAGATCTGCGGTTCGACCCGGACAACCCTGCCGACAGGACCGCCTGGCGGCGCGAGCATGGTATGTCGCCAGACCCGGGCCCCTAGGGGCGGCGTCGCACTTCTTCCTGACGTCCGTCTAGCCGTCATCCCAGCCGCCGCACTATGCTCCCCGCATTCAGGGTTGGGAGTTCCATCATGCAATACCGCACGCTCGGCCGAAGCGGACTCAAGGTGGCGCCGCTGTGCCTCGGCACCATGATGTTCGGTGGACCCACGGACGAGGCCACCGCACGCCGCATCATGGATCAGGCTGCTGACCAAGGGATCAACCTCATCGACACCGCCGACGTCTATGAAAAGGGCCGGTCGGAGGAGATCGTCGGCCGCGGCATCGCCGGGCGCCGGCAGCACTGGATTCTGGCGACCAAGCTCGCGAACCCGACCGGCCCCGGCCCGAACGACAGCGGCCTGTCGCGCCGGCACACGATCGACGCCGTGGACGGCAGCCTCAGACGGCTCGGCACCAGCGAGATCGATATCCTGTATCTGCACAAGGAGGACCACGCGACGCCGCTGATCGAGACCGTGCGCGCGCTGGCGGACCTGATCCGGGCCGGCAAGCTGCGCTACTTTGGCGTGTCCAATCACCGCGCCTGGCGTGTGGCCGAGATCTGCCGGCTGTGCGACCAGGCCGGCATCGACCGCCCGGTGGTCAGCCAGCCCTACTACAACGCCATGAACCGCATGCCGGAGGTGGAGCACCTGCCGGCCTGCACTGCCCTTGGCCTGGGGGTTTTCCCATACAGCCCGCTGGCCCGCGGCGTGCTGACCGGGAAGTACCGGCCGGACGCCCAGCCCGACACCGACAGCCGGGCCGGGCGGCAGGACAAGCGGATGATGGAGACCGAGTTCCGGCCGGAGAGCCTGCGCATCGCCCAGGTGCTGGCGGAGCACGCGGCGCAGCGCGGCATTACGCCGGGCCAGTTCGCGGTCGCCTGGGTGCTGAACAACGCACTCGTCACCGGCGTCATCGGCGGCCCCCGCACCGAGGCGCAGTGGGCCGACTACGTGCAGGCGCTGGACTACCGCTTCACCGCGGAGGATGGGGCGCTGGTCGATAGCCTGGTGCCGGCCGGCCATCCCTCGACCCCGGGCTTCAATGACCCGGCCTACCCGCTGGAGGGCCGGGTGCCGCGGACCGCGCGGCCCTGATCGAGCCGGACCGGACCACTTTGCTATAGTCAGGAAAGCTCAGCATGGCGTCACAGACCCCATTGACGGCCAGCCCCGCCACGGCGCCGGGACCGCGCTCCTGGCTGGAGCGGCTCTGGTCGTCGGTGGCCGACCGCGGACGCCCGTATGCCGACGTGCTGCAGCCGGACGCATCGGTGAAGCCCTTCGAACGCGCCCGGGAACTCGCGACCGCGCTGCTTTCGGAACGCGGCGAGGCGTCGGGCGCCGCCGTGGCGCGCGAACTGCACTTGGCACTCAGCCACTTCGGCCCCGACGACCGGCTCGCCTTCTACCGATTCCTAGTCGCCGACTTCCTGCCGGATGAAGGCCGCCTGCGGACAGCCATCGAGGCCTATCTCGCAGCGCCGACGCCCGAGCACGCCACGGAGGTCAGCAGCGCGGCCGAGCCGGCCCGGCAGGAGTTGCTGCGGCGGATGAACATGGCGCCCGGTGGCACGGCATCGCTGATCGCCATGCGCCGCGACCTGCTGGCGCATTTGCGTGACGACCCCTCGCTGCAGCCGCTCGAATACGACCTGCGGCACCTGCTCGGCTCCTGGTTCAACCGCGGGTTCCTCGAACTGCGCCGCATCGATTGGCAAACCCCTGCCGCGGTGCTGGCGAAGCTGATCGCCTATGAGGCCGTGCATGAGATCCAGGGCTGGGACGACCTGCGGCGGCGTTTGGCGTCGGACCGGCGGTGCTTCGGCTTCTTCCACCCGGCGCTGCCGGGCGAGCCACTGATCTTCGTGGAGGTCGCGCTGACGCAGGGCCTGGCCGCCTCGGTGCAGCCGCTGCTGGTCCGCGACGGCGACGAGGCAGCCGAGCGCGAGCGCGAGCGGGCCGCCGACACGGCGATCTTCTACTCGATCTCGAACTGCCAGGACGGGCTGCGCAGCATCTCCTTCGGCAACTTCCTGATCAAGCAGGTCGTGGAGGAGCTGAAGGCCGAGCTGCCCGGGCTGGTCCGGTTCTCCACGCTGTCGCCGGTGCCGGGCTTCCGCCGCTGGCTGGAGAAGCGGCTGGCCGGGGACGCCGCGAACCTGCTGCAGGAGGGCGAATTGGCTGCGGTCCAGGCCGCCGCCGGGGAGGCAGTCCAGCAGGACGATCCCGCCGCCCTGCTGCGCCGCCTGCTCGGCACCGAGCGTTGGTGGGAGGACGCGGAGCTGTCGGATGCGCTGCGCCCGCCGCTCAAGCGGCTCTGCGCGACCTATCTCACCACGCCCGTCGAGGGCCGCAGCCCCGGGGGCAAGGGGCCGGCCGACCCGGTGGCGCGTTTCCATCTCGGCAACGGCGCGGGGCTCGAGCGGGTGAACTGGCTGGGCAACACGGCGCCGCGCGGGATCCGGGAGGCCTACGGGATCATGGTCAACTACCTCTACGACCCCGAGCGGATCGAGGCCAACCACGAGGCGTTCGTGCGCGGGACGGTCGTGCGCTCCGCGTCCGTGGACGTCCTGCTCGGGACGCCGGCGGTCAGCAAGAAACATTAAGGCTTTCCGGGGGGAGAACGAAAATGAGCTATCAGTCGTCGGGCGGCGTCGCGCCCGCTGCGCCCTCGGTCCGCGCGCGCACGCCGTTGAACCGGCAGCAGGTCATCGGCTTCTGGGCCGCGTGGTTCGGATGGATGCTGGACGGCATGGACAGCGTCATCTACGCGCTTGTGCTGGGACCGGCGCTGACGGAATTGCTGCCGCGCTCGGGCATCGAGGCGACGCCGGCCAACATCGGCTATGTCGGCTCGCTCATGTTCGCGCTGTTCCTGGTGGGCTGGGGCCTATCGTTCATCTGGGGACCGATCTCCGATAAATTCGGCCGCACCAAGTCGCTCGCCGCCACGGTCATGGTCTATGCCGTGTTCACCGGCGCTGCCGCCTTCGCGCCCAATGTCTGGCTGCTCGCGCTGTTCCGCTTCCTCGCCGGCATCGGCGTGGGCGGCGAATGGGCGATGGCCGGCACCTATGTGGCCGAAGCCTGGCCGGAGGACCGGCGCAAGATGGGCGCGGGCTACCTGCAGACTGGATACTACTTCGGCTTCTTCGTGGCGGCGGCGCTCAACTACACCATCGGCGCCTCGCTGGGTTGGCGCGCCATGTTCCTGTGCGGCCTCGTGCCGGTCGTCGTCTCCATCGCGACCCTGTTCGGGGTGAAGGAGCCGGAACGCTGGGAACAGCAGCACCAGGGAGGGCAAGCCGTCGCGGCCAAGCGGCGCAACCCGTTCGCCGTGATCTTCAGCCCGCAATACCTCCGGCCCACCGTAACGATGTCGGCGTTGCTGACGATCGCCATTGTCGGTTTGTGGGCCGGCGCGGTCTATGAGCCGACGGCGATCGTTTTCCTGTCCCGCCAGGCCGGCATAGCGGCGCCGGATGCGGCGAAGCTGGCCTCCGCAGGCACGGCGCTGCTTTCCGTCGGCACGATCCTGGGCTGCATCGCCGCGCCCTGGCTGGCCGAGCGGTTCGGCCGGCGCCCGACGCTTGCGGTGTACTATTTCGGCATGATGGTCACGATCGCCCTGGCGTTCGGCTGGGCGTTCTATCTGCCGACCGGCTCGGCGTTGCCGGCGTTCATGGCGGTGCTGTTCTTCCTCGGCGTATTTGGCGGCAACTTCGCGATCTTCAGCCTTTGGCTGCCGGAGCTGTTCGGCACCGAGGTGCGGGGCACGGCATTCGCGTTCTGCACGTCGGTCGGCCGTTTCATTGGCGCCGGGGTCAATTTCGGCCTTGCGGGCGCGGTTGCCTCGATGGGCACGCTCGGGACCCCGATCGCCCTCACCGCCATCGCGTTCGGCGTCGGCCTGCTCGTCATCCCGTTTGCGCGGGAGACTCGCGGCGAGCCGCTGCCCGACTGAACCGCGGGTCGGCCCTGGGTCAGGCGGCTTTTCGCCGGATGTCCGGCAGGAATGCCGTCAATAGCCCAATCGCCGGCAGGTAGGCGCATAGCGCATAGACGTGCTCGATGCTGGTCGCGTCCGCCAGTTCCCCTAGCACTGCGGCCCCAAGCCCTCCCATGCCGAAGGCGAAGCCGAAGAACAGGCCGCCGACCAGCCCGACGCGTCCGGGAAGCAGGTCCTGCGCATAGACCAAAATGGCCGAGAAGGCGCTCGCCAGGATCAGTCCGATCGGCACGGTCAGGATCGTCGTCCACAGCAGGTTGGCGTGCGGCAGCGCCAAGGTGAACGGCAGCACGCCGAGGATGGAAACCCAGATCACCCGCTTGCGCCCGAACCGATCGCCAAGCGGCCCGCCGACGACGGTTCCAACCGCGACCGAGCCCAGGAACACGAACAACAGCAGTTGTGCCGCGTCGATCGCCAGGCCGAACCGGTCGATCAGGTAGAATGTGTAGTAGGTGCTGAGGCTGGCCATGTAGAAGTACTTGGAAAAGATCAGCGTCAGCAGGATTGCCACCGAGGCGACCACCCGTGCCCGGGGCAGCGGCGCAGCGACCAGGGCCGCGGCCGCGGCCGGAAGCCGGCGGCGCTCGGCCACCCGGCGGCTGTACCAGCGCCCGACCACCGTCAAAACCCCCATCGCCAGCAGCGCCACGGCCGAGAACCAGGCGATGCTGGATTGACCCTGCCGCACCACGATAAAGGCGGCCAGCAGCGGCCCGATCGCCGAGCCCGCGTTGCCGCCCACCTGGAACACCGATTGCGCCAGGCCGTGCCGGCCGCCCGACGCCATGCGGGCGACGCGGGAAGACTCCGGATGGAAGACCGCCGACCCGAGGCCGATCAGTCCCGCCGCCAGCAGGATGGCTGGAAAGCTGCCGGCAACGGACAGCAGCAGCAGTCCCGCAAGCGTCGAACCCATGCCGGTGGCGAGCGAGAACGGCATCGGACGCCGGTCGGTGATCACCCCGACCACCGGCTGCAGCAGCGACGCCGTGAGATAGAAGGTGAGCGAGATCAACCCGACCTGGCCGAAATCAAGTGCGAACTTCGTTTTCAGAATCGGATATACCGCCGGCACCAGCGACTGCATGAGGTCGTTCAAAAGGTGCGACAGGCTGATCGCCAGCAGGATGCCGACAACCGGACCAGCCCGAGGAGTGGCCGGCGCTGCGATCAGCATACCCGTGTCGGTCGATGCCTGGCTCATGCGGTCCTGCCGTGCTGCTTCAAAAACCGAAGGTATCCCGGGGACCCGCCGTTGCTGGTGGTGGTTTCCGACATGCCACCTATGCCCGCGCCGTCGCGCGGCCTGCGCGCCTTTGTTCAATCTTTCTGGAAAGCGGTGGCGAGGCCGGTTTCACGCCAAGCTTCGACCTCGGCCAGGGTCGCCTGCAGCTTGTTCGTCACCGCTTCGAGGCCGAAAGCGCCCAGGACGAAGTGACGCGGCGGGTTGTCGCTCTCGGTGATCCGGATCATGGCCTCGGCCGCCCGCGCCGGATCGCCGGGCTGGCTGCCGCTGCCCTCGGCCGTGCCCTTCAGCCGTACGCCGGCGGTGTCGGCATAATCCGCAATCCGGTTCGGCGTCTGCCGCAGCGAGCGCCCGGCCCAGTCGGTGCGGAACGGGCCCGGCTCGATGCAGGTGACCTTGATCCCGAGCGGCTTGACCTCGGCGGCCAGCGCGTCCGACCAGCCCTCGACCGCGTGCTTGCTCGCCGCGTAGTAGCCGGAACCCGGGAAACCAACGAGGCCCGCCACCGAGGTGATGTTGAGCACATGCCCCCGGCGCCGTACCCGCATGCCGGGCAGCACGGCCCGGGTCATCGCGAACAGGCCGAAGACGTTGGCGTCGAACTGCGCGCGGATCTCGGCGTCATCTCCCTCCTCGACCGACGCCTGGTAGCCGTAGCCGGCATTGTTCACCAAGACGTCGATGCTGCCGAAACGGGTCTCGGCCGCTCGCGCCGCGGCGATGACCTGCCCAGCGTCCGTGACGTCGAGGTCGAGCGCCATGGCACGGTCCTCGACCCCCGTCACGAGGTCGGCCACGCATGCCTTGTCGCGGGCCGTGACGACGGCGTGCCAGCCGCGGGCGAGCACCAGCGTGGCCAGCTCACGGCCGAAGCCGGTCGAGCAGCCGGTGATGAACCAAACGGGAGAGGCCGGTGGCGCCATGTCGGGTGTCCTTTCAGGAAAAGTGGGCAGGCAACCGGACTATCAGCGGTTCAGCGCCTGCATCTGCGCCGCTGCATAGCGCGTGCCTGCCGCCGCGCCGGCCGGCAGCGCACGGTCGATCCGCGCGAGGTCGTCGGAGGTGAGCGACACGTCCAGCGCGCCCACGTTCTCCTCCAGATACTTGCGGCGCTTGGTGCCGGGGATCGGCACGATGTCCTCGCCCTGCGCCAGCACCCAGGCCAAGGCGAGCTGCGCGGGAGCGCAGCCCTTGTCGCGGGCGATGGCGGCGATCTCGGCGACCAGGTCGAGGTTCTTTTGGAAATTCTCGCTCTGGAAGCGCGGCGCGCTGCGGCGGTAGTCGTCCTCGGCCAGGTCCTCGACGCGCCGGATCTGGCCGGTCAGGAAGCCCCGGCCGAGCGGGCTATAGGGCACGAATCCGATGCCGAGCTCGCGCACCGTCGGCAGAAGCTCGTCCTCCGGGTCGCGGCTCCAGAGGGAGTACTCGGTCTGCAGCGCGGTGATCGGATGCACGGCGTGCGCGCGGCGGATCGTGTCGGGTGCGGCTTCGGACAGGCCGAGGTACTTGACCTTGCCCTCGCGCACCAGGTCGGCCATCGCGCCCACCGTGTCCTCGATGGGCGTCTGCGGGTCGACTCGGTGCTGGTAGTAAAGGTCGATCACCTCCAGCCCCGTCCGCTTCAGGCTCGCCTCGCAGGCCTGGCGCACGTAGTCCGGGCGGCCGTTCACGCCCTTGAAGCTGCCGTCCTCGCCGCGGACGTTGCCGAACTTGGTCGCGACAACGACCCATTCGGAGCGCTCGCGCACCACGCGGCCAACCAGCTCCTCGTTCCGGCCGACGCCGTACATGTCGGCGGTGTCGAGAAAGTTCACCCCGAGGTCGAGCGCGCGGTGGATGGTGGCGGCTGATTCCGCGTCGTCCCGGCCGGCATAGAATTCCGACATCCCCATGCAGCCGAGGCCGATGGCAGACACTTCGAGCCCCTGGCCGCCCAGCTTGCGCATCTTCATGACAATCTCCCGTGCAATCGGACCCTCAACCTGCGGACCGGCGAAAAGTTCGGGCGGGGCCGTTTGGGAAGCCCGCAGGCGTCACCCGCCCAGCCCTTGCCGCGCCGCCGTCGCGAGCGTGTCGGCGCGTTCGTTCATCAGGTCGCCCGAGTGGCCGCGCACCCAGCGCCACTCCACCGTGTGCGGCTTGGCCGCGTCCAGCAGGCGGCGCCACAGCGCCATGTTGGCGACGGGATCGCCGGACGCATTGCGCCAGTTGCGGCGCACCCAGCCGGTGCTCCAACGGGTGATGCCGTTGCGCACGTATTCGCTGTCGGTGTGCAGCACGACGTTGCAGGGCCGGGTCAGCGCTTCGAGGGCCGCCGCGGCGGCGGTGAGCTCCATGCGGTTGTTGGTGGTGGCGGGGTCGGCGCCCTGCAGCTCCCGCTCATGCGCGCCGCAGCGCAGGATGGCCGCCCAGCCGCCGGGTCCCGGGTTCGGCTTGCAGCCGCCATCGGTCCAGATCTCAACAATGCGGGCTGGGGCGGCGTCAGAGTCCATAGGCGTGCTCGTCCCGGGCGGCGAGGTGGAAGCGGAGGCGGCGCAGGTACTCGACCGGGTCCTTCCGCGTCACCAGCGCGCCCGGCGGCGTGTGCAGCCAGTCGTAAAGCCGGGTCAGCAGGAAGCGGAGCGCGGCGCCCTGGCACAGCACCGGCAACGCCGCCCGTTCGGCAGGCAATAGCGGGCGGACCCGGTCATACGCGGCCAGCATGGCGCGGGCGCGGGTGACATTGAAGGAGTAGTCGGGCTCGAAGCACCAGGCGTTCAGGCAGACCGCGAGGTCGTAGGCCAGCAGGTCGGTCGCGGCGAAGTAGAAGTCGATCAGGCCGGACAGCCGGCCGTCCAGGAAGAACACGTTGTCCGGAAACAGGTCGGCATGGATGTGCCCACGCGGCAACTGGCCGGGCCAGGCGTCCATGATGCGGTCCAGCGCCGCCGTCAGCTCGGTGCCCAGGCCCGCCTGGATCTCGTCCGCCCGTCCGCCGCTGCGCGCCAGCAACGGCGCCCAGCTCGATGGTCCCAATGCGTTCGGCCGCACCGGCGCATAGTCCGCCCCGGCCCGGTGCAAGCCGGCCAACGCCTGCCCGACCGGCGCGCAGTGCTCGGGCCGGACCCGGCGGGGCCACACGCCGGACAGGAAGGTGGTGATGCAGGCCGGCCTGCCCGACAGATGACGGAGCGCGTCGCCGTCCCGGCCGCGGACCGGCTGCGGGCAGTTGATGCCGCGGGTAGCCAGGTGCTCCATGAGGCCGAGGAACCAGGGCAGCTCGGCCGGGTCCACCCGCTTCTCGTACAGCGTCAGGATAAAGTCGCCAGCGGTGGTGCGGAGCTGGAAATTGCTGTTCTCCACGCCCTCGGCGATGCCGCGGAAGGCGACGGCGGTGCCCAGGTCGTAGCCGGACAGGAACGCCGCCAGTGCCTCGTCCGAAACGTCGGTGTAGACCGCCACCTAAACGGATGTCAGCAGAGCGGGGCCGGCAGCTTGAACACCACGTCCTCCTGCGTCACCTGCCGCTCCTCGATCCGCAGCGTGTAATGCTGGCCGAGATGACCAATCAGCTCCTGCACCAAGCTCTCCGGCGCCGACGCCCCGGCGGTGATGCCGAGCGTGCGCACCCCCGCCAGCACCGACCAGTCAAGCTGGTCCGCCCGCGGCAGCAGAATCGCCCGGGTGGCGCCGGCACGCTCAGCCACCTCGCGCAGGCGCTGCGAGTTGCTGCTGTTCGGGCTGCCGATCACCACGACCAGGTCGCATTGCGGCGCGATGGCCTTCACCGCCGCCTGCCGGTTCGTGGTGGCGTAGCAGATGTCCTCGTGCTTCGGCCCCTCGATGGCGGGAAACCGGCGGCGCAGCGTCGCGACGATATCGGCCGTATCGTCAACCGACAGCGTGGTCTGCGTGATGAAGGCCAGGCGCTCGGGGTTCGCAGGCATTACCGTCCCGGCGTCGGAGGTGTCCTGCACCAGGGTGACGCTGCCGGGCGGCAACTGGCCCATGGTGCCGACGACCTCGGGGTGGCCGGCGTGGCCGATCATCAGGATGTGGCGGGTGCCGGGGCCGCCGCCGGCGTAGTGCCGCTCGGCCTCGCGATGCACCTTGCTGACCAGCGGGCAGGTCGCGTCGAAGTACGACAGGCTGCGGCGCTGCGCCTCGGCCGGCACGGCCTTCGGCACGCCGTGGGCGCTGAACACCACATGGGCATCGGCTGGGACCTCGTCCAGCTCCTCGACGAACACGGCGCCCTGCGCCTCCAGCGTCTCGACGACGGTGCGGTTGTGCACGATCTCATGGCGGACATAGACCGGCGCGCCGTAGCGGCGGATCGCCTCCTCCACCACGCGGATGGCGCGGTCCACCCCGGCGCAGAAGCCGCGAGGGCCGGCGAGCACGACCAACAGGTCGGGCCGTGGCTGGGTGGTCAAGGCTGGCTGGATGTCTTGGGTCTGGGACATGGAGTTCCGGCTGGCAGGCGCGGCGCACTATGCCGCCGCGCGCATTCCGCTACAACTGGTGTCGCAAGGCCCTGGCGACGAGCGGGGCATGAGCTGGAGAGTCGGATGCCTGCAATGCGCTTTTCCCCCTGGGCGGGCGCCGCCTCGTTGCTGGCGCTGGCCGGCTGCGGCAGCGGCACCCAGGACGCCTTCGCCCCCGCCTGCCCCGGCGCCGCCATCGTCCGGGACGCCGCCGACCTCTCGCGCTACCGCGGCGACCATCGGGACCTCGTGGATACCGTGCTGGAGGGGCGCATCACCGGGCTCAACGGCAACTGCAAGCGGGACGGCACCGATACCGTCGTTACGACCATTCAGGTCGGCATCGAGCTGACGCGCGGTCCGGCTGCTTCGGGACGCCAAACCGCACTCGCCTATTTCGTCGCCGTGCTGGACGGCGAGCGCATCCTGGACAAGCAGGTGTTCCCGCTTCGCGCCGAGTTCCCGCCGAACGCCGACCGGCTGCGCCTGGCGGGCGACGACGTGGAGCTGCGGCTCCCGGTGCAGGAGAACAAGACAGCGGCGGCCTACCGCATCCAGGTGGGCTTCCAGCTCACGCCCGAGGAGCTGGAGGCCAACCGGCAGCGCGGCCGGCGTTGAGGAGATGGGTCCGGAACTCGCAACGCTCTGCCAGCGTTCGCCGCGCTCGCCCAACCGCCGGAGCCGCATGACCGCCCCGACCCGCGCCCTGATCGAGGCCCGCCTGCCGCGCACGGCCCAGATGGGCGTGCCCCCGGCAGGTGTGCCGGAGACGGAACTGCGGCGGGGCATGCAAGCTGCCCTCGATCAGCGTCGGGCAGCGAACGGTATCTGGGTGTTCGCCTACGGCTCGCTGATCTGGGAGGGCGGGTTCGCTCATGACGCTGCCCGGGCTGGCTCGGTCGAGCGGCTGGTACGCCGCTACTGCATCTGGGATGATCGGAACCGCGGCACCACGGCACGGCGCGCACTGACGCTCGGGCTGGAGCGGCAGCCCGGCACCTGCGCGGGAGTCGCCTTTCACCTTGCGGAAGACGATGTGCAGGAGGCGCTCTGGACCGTCTGGAGACAGGAGATGACCGGCGGCTACTATGCCGCTGAGTGGGTCGAGGTCGCCACCCAGCACGGCACGATCACGGCGGTGACCTTTGTCGCCGACCCGCAGCATCCGTTCTATGCCGGCGCAGTGCCGGAGGACGATGTCTTGGACATCCTTGCCACGGGCGTCGGCCCAGGCGGCACAGCGGCTTCCTATCTTTTGCAGACGGCGGAGGCGCTGCGCGCCTGGGGCACTCCGGATGGCTACCTGGAACGCTACGAGGCCGAGATCGCCCGGCGGCTCGGCCCGGAGGGCGGGTGACGCCGCTTTTGCAGGTGCGGGGAGTGACCAAGACCTTCGGCGGCGTCGCAGCCAATGTCGATATCAGCTTTGACGTGGCGCCGGGCGAGATCCTGGGGTTGATCGGCCCGAATGGCGCGGGGAAAACCAGCCTGTTCAACTCGATCTCCGGCGAGGTCAGCCCGGACGAGGGCGACATATTGCTGGATGGCAACATGATCAGCGGCCTGGGCCCGATCGCCTGCGCCTGTGCCGGCGTGGCCCGTACGTTCCAGGTCGTGCGCAGCTTTGACAGCATGACGGTGCTGGAGAACGTCATGGTCGGCGCATTCTCCCGCGGCGCCGGCACCCGCGACGCGATGCGGGCGGCGCAGGAGATGCTGGCTTTCGCCGGGCTGGCCGGCCGGGCGGACGCGCCGGCGCACCAGCTCACGCCGCCCGAGAAGCGCCGCCTCGAGATCGCCCGGGCGCTGGCCACCCAGCCGCGCATCCTGCTGCTGGATGAGATGCTGACCGGCCTTACCCCCACCGAGGCCGCCGGCGGCGTCGCGCTGATCCGCGCCGTGCGCGACCAGGGCGTGACCGTGGTCATGGTCGAGCACGTGATGGAGGTCGTGCTGCCGTTGGTGGACCGCGTTGTCGTGCTGAACCTGGGCCGCGTGCTGATGCAGGGCTCGCCGGCCGAGGTGGTGCGCCATCCCGAGGTGATCCGCGCCTACCTCGGCGACAAGTATGCCGCCTGAGCCCCTGCTGCGGCTGGAGGGCGTGTCCGCCGCCTACCGCGGGCTGAAGGCGCTGCAGGGCGTGAGCCTGGCAGTCGTCCCCGGCGAGATCGTCGCCATGGTCGGCGCGAACGGGGCCGGAAAAAGCACCCTGCTGCGCGCCATCGCCGGCCAGGTCGCGACCGAGGGCGCCATCGCCTTCGACGGCGTGAGCCTCGCCCGCGTCGCCCCGCATCTGATCACCCGGCGCGGCGTTGGCCTGGTACCCGAAGGGCGCCGCCTGTTCCCGCGCCTGTCGGTCGAGGACAACCTGCGCCTTGGCGCCTATGCCCGCCGCGGCGACCCGGACCGTTTCAAGCCGCTCGGCCTGGTGTTCAGCCTGTTTCCCCGCCTACGTGAACGCCTGGCGCAGCGGGCGGAGACGCTGTCCGGCGGCGAGCAGCAGATGCTGGCGATCGGCCGCGCCCTGATGACGCAGCCGCGCCTGCTGATGCTCGACGAACCAAGCCAAGGCATCGCGCCGAAACTGGTGGACGACATCCTGGCCGCCGTGGGCCGCATCCGCACGCTCGGCACCACCATCCTGCTGGTCGAGCAGCGCCTGGCGGAGGCGCTGGAACTGGCCGACTGCGCCTATGTGCTGCAAACCGGGCGCATCGTGCTGGAAGGGCCGGCCAAGGACATCGCGGCCGATGCCGGGGTGCGAAAGGCGTATCTCGGCATATAGCGTGCAGATCGAGGCGGAGAGCTAGCCGTCGCCCAAAAGCGCGGTCTCCCGTTGCGCCTGCAGGTGGCCGGCGCGGCTCTGCACCTCGACGAAGATCCGGCGCACCTGGGGAAACACCGTCTTGATCTGGCGCTCGACGTCGCTGACGGTCTGCTCCGCCACTTCGGACGTCAGCCCGTCGTCGAAGTCGAGGCTGATCGCCGCCAGCACGTCCTTCGGTCCAAAATGCATGGTCAGCACCTCGTTCACGCCACGCACGCCCGGGCTGCCGCTGGCGATGTCGCGCAGGCCGGCGCGCACGACGGGGTCCGCGGCTTCCCCCAGCATCAGGCCCTTGCACTCGGCCGCCAGGAACCACGCGACCCCTGCCAGCACCAGGCCGATCAGCACGCTCGCGACGCCGTCCAGGACAGGCAATTGAAAAATCTCGGCGCAGGCCAGGCCGATGCCGGCGATCAGCAGGCCGGCGAGCGCCGCGCTGTCTTCAAGCAAGACGGTGAACACGGTCGGGTCCTTGCTGCGCTGCACCGCCTCCAGCAGGTCACCGGTGTTGGATTGCGCCCGGAACGCGCGGAACGCCACGAGCCAGCTCGCCCCCTCGAACACGAACGACACGCCGAGGACGATGTAGTTGACCAGGGTGCCGCTGACCGGATGCGGAGCGCGTATCTTGTCGATTCCCTCAAGGATCGACACCCCGGCGCCCAGGCCAAAGATCAGGATCGCCACCACGAAGGTCCAGAAATACAGTTCGAGCCCGTAGCCGAACGGATGCGCTTCCGTGGCGGGCCGGGCGGAGCGGCGCAGGCCGTACAGCATCAGCAACTGGTTGCCGGTATCGACCGTGGAGTGGATGGCCTCGCTGAGCATGGCAGCGCTGCCGGTCCAGAAGGCAGCGCCGAACTTGGTCAGGGCAATGGCCAGGTTGCCGGCGAGGGCGGCATAGATCGTGGACTTGGATTCGTGGGCCATGCGGGCCTAAGTATTCGCCGGCCGTCCCGGTTGCGTGGCGCGTCCGGATCGCATCGCCCGATCCAGCACCAGCACGGAATGCACGGCCCGGCGTCCCGACAGGTCGTTGATCTGATGCCGGCACGAGGTCCCGTCCGCGACGATCAGGTCATTCGCCTCCGCTGCCCGAACGCTCGGCAGCAGCCCGGCCTCGGCCATCGCGAGCGATGCTTCCTGCGTCTCCGCCTGGTAGCCGAATGCGCCCGCCATGCCGCAGCAGGACGACGTGATCGGCTGCACGTCCAGGCCGGGCACCTGCCGCAGCGTCGCGAGCGCGTCGGGGAAGGCGCCAAATGATTTCTGGTGGCAATGGCCGTGCACATGCGCCCGCCCCGCCAGCGCACTGAGCGGCAGTTGCACGCCCTCGCGCATCAGGAACTCGCTCAGCAGCATGGCGCGGGCGGACAAGGCCGCCGCATCCGGACCGGGCAGCAGGGAGGCAAACTCGTCGCGGAGGGTAAGCAGGCATGACGGCTCCAGCCCCACGACGGGCAGCGGCCCGGCGAGCGCCGCCATCGTGCGCCGCGCCTCGGCGCGGGCCTGCTCGACCATGCCGGCGGACAAATAGGTCCGGCCGCAGCATAGCGGACGGCCGGTGTGCCGCGGCAGCACGGCCCGGTAGCCCGCCGCCGCCAGCACGCGGATGGCGGCGCGGAGGTTCTCCGGCTCGAAATAGCGGTTGAACGTGTCGGCCAGCAGCAGCACGTCGCCGCTCGGAGCAGGAGGGGCCGCCGCCTCCGCATCGCGGAACGGCGCGCCGCTCCATGCTGGCAGGGAGCGGGCGGCGGAAAAGCCCAGCAGCCGTTCCGACAATCGGCGCAGCGCCGGGACCCGGTTGCGGGCATTGGCCAGCGGCGCCAGGGCGGAGGCGAGGCGGGCGTAGCGCGGCAGCTCCGCCACCAAGCGCGCCCGCCGCCCCACGCCATGCTGCGCAGCGCGGGCGGCCAGCGCCTCGATCTTCATTTTCGCCATATCGACGCCGGTTGGGCACTCCCGCCGGCACGCCTTGCACGACACGCACAGCGCCATGGCCTCCACGACGTCGTCCGACCCCATGGCGTCTGATCCAAGCTGCCCGGTCAGCGCCAGCCGCAGCGTGTTGGCCCGGCCGCGCGTCAGATGCGCCTCGTCGCGGGTCACGCGGTAGCTCGGGCACATGCTGCCGGCGTCGAACTTGCGGCAGGTGCCGTTGTTGTTGCACATCTCGACCGCCGCCAGCATGCCGCCCAGCGGACCCGGATGCTCCGACCAGTCCAGCGCCGGCGAGAAGCCCGGCGCCGCCGCGTAGTCCGGTGCATAGCGGAACAGGCTGCGGTCATCCATGCGCGGCGCACGCACCACGCGGCCGGGGTTGAGCAGGCCCGCCGGGTCGAACGCATCCTTCACCGCCTCGAACGCGCGGACGATGCGAGGGCCGAACATGCTCTCGTGGAACTCGCTGCGGACGATGCCGTCGCCGTGCTCCCCGCTATGCGAGCCCTTGTATTCGCGCACCAGGGCAAAGCACTCCTCCGCCACGGAGCGCATGGTGGCGACGCCGGCCGGGTCCTTCATGTTCAGCACCGGGCGCACGTGCAGGCAGCCGACGCTGGCGTGGGCGTACCAGGTGCCCTTGGTGCCGTGCCGCGCGAACACGTCGTTCAGCCTCTCGGTGTAGTCCGCGAGGTCGTCGAGCCCGACGGCGCAATCCTCGATGAACGAGACGGGTTTGCCGTCGCCCTTCATCGACATCATTATGTTCAGCCCAGCCTCCCGCACCTCGGCGATGCCGGCTTGGAACGCGGGGTCGATGGCGCGGATGACGGCGTCGTGCCAGCCGAGGTCGGCCATCAGCGTGTCCAGCTCGTCGAGCTTGGCCAGCAGGGGTCCGTCGGCGTCGCCGTGGAACTCGACGATCAGCAGGCTGTCCGGCTCGCCCTGCACCATGCGGTCGATGGTGGCGCGGTAGATCGGGATGCTGCGGCCGAGGTCGATCATGGTGCGGTCCACCAGCTCGACCGCCTCGGGGCCGAGCTGCACTAGATGCCGGGACGCCTCCATGGCGGCGCGGAACGTAGGGAACTGGCAGATGCCCAGCACCTTCCGCGGCAAGACCGGCTGCAGCGCCAACTGAATCGCCGTCGAGAACGCCAGCGTGCCCTCGGAGCCCACCAGCAGCCGCGCCAGGTTCTCGCGCCCGGCACGACGGGCGGCGGGGGTCAGCGCCTCGATGTTGTAGCCGCCGACCCGGCGGAGCTGCGCCGGGAACCGTGTGGCGATCTCGTCCGCCTCCGCAGCGCCCAGCGCCCGCAGCCGTTGGATCAGCGTCGCGATGCCCGCCGGCAGGTCCTCGCCCAAATTATCCGGCAACGCGCCGAAGCGGTGCCGCGTGCCGTCGGCCAGCAGGGCGTCGATCGCCAGCACGTTGTCGGCCATCAGCCCGTAGCGGATGCTTTTCGACCCGCAGGAGTTGTTGCCCGCCATGCCGCCCAGGGTGCAGCGGCTGTGCGTGCTGGGATCGACCGGGAAGAACAGCCCTTGCGGCTTCAGGCTGGCATTCAGGTGCCCGAGCACCAGGCCCGGCTCCACCCACGCCGTCCGCGCCTCGGCGTCCACGTCCAGCACCCGGCGCAGGTGCTTCGTGCAGTCGATCACCAGCGCGCGGTTCACCGTCTGCCCGCACTGGCTGGTGCCGCCGCCGCGGGGCAGCACCGGCACGCCGTGCTCCCGCGCGATCGACAGCGCCGCCGCCACGTCGGCTGCGGTGCGCGGCACCACCACGCCTACGGGCTCGACCTGGTAGATCGAGGCGTCGGTCGCGTAGCGCCCACGGTCGGCGCGGCTGAACAGCACGTCGCCCTCGATCTCGCGCCGCAGCCGCTGGGCTAGGCGCGGGTCGCCCAAAGGTGCGAAGCGCAGTTGCAGGCCGTCACGCGGCACGAGGTCGTCAGGCAATGCTTGGTGCCTCCTTCGGCCAGGCTGCCGCGGCATCGGCGGCGAACGTGCGGTCCGGCCGCATCCAGAACGCGGCGATGGTGCCGGCCACCAGCAGCGCCATCGTGCCGTAGAACGGCAGCGACCAGTCGCCCGTCGCGTCGATGATGACGCCGAACACCAGCGGCGAGAGAATGGCCGCCAGCGCCGAGCCGGAGTTCATCAGGCCGCTCGCCGTGCCCGAGTAGGCCGGCGCGATGTCCATGGGGATCGCCCACATCGGCCCGATCGTCAGCTCGGCGAAGAAGAACGCGCCGCCGAGCGACAGCGCCGCGAGCGCCGGGTCGGTCACGAACAGCACCGGCGCCGAGCAGACAAACGAGCCGACCATCCCCAAGATGACCAAGTCGCGCCGCGCCCGGATCAGGCTGCCGGTCCGCCGATACAGCGCGTCGCTGACCCAGCCGCCCAATGCGTCGCCTACGACGCCGCCCGCGAACACCAGCGACGCGAACAGCGCCGAGTTCTTCAGGTCGAGCTTGTAGGCGTGCAGCATGAACTGCGGCACCCACGTCAGGAAGGTCCACAGGGTCCAGCCATAGCAGAAATACACGAAGGTGACCGGAGCCATGCGCCGGAGCAGCGGACCCCAGGGCGTCGGCGCCCAGACCGCCGCCGCCGGGCGAGGCGGCGGCAGGTTCGCGATGTCGGCCGGACCCACCCCCGGATGCGTCAGCGGGTCGTCGCGGTAGTACCACGCCCAAACCGCCACCCACACCAGGCTGACGATTCCCATGATGATGAACGAGCCGCGCCAGGACACGACGGAGATCAGCAGCACGACGAAGGGCGGGGTGACCGCGTTGCCGAGGCGGGCGGCGGCATGGGTGATGCCCTGCGCCCAGCCGGACTTGCCGCCGGGCAGCCAGGACGACATGGCGCGGGTCGCGGTCGGGAAGGTCGCGCCCTCGCCCAGCCCCAGCATCATCCGCACCAGGATCAGCGACCACAGCCCGCCGACGAAGCCGGTGAGGATGGTGGCCACCGCCCAGATCAGCCCGCACACCGTGAGCGTCCGCCGCGCGCCGAACCGGTCGCCGAACCAACCGCCGATCACCTGGCAGGCCAGATAGGGGTAGGCAAAGGCCGAGAACGCCAGGCCAAGCTGCGTGTTGCTGAGGCCGAGCTCCGACTTGAACGCCGCCGCCGCGGTGCTGACGTTCACCCGGTCCATGTAGGTTATGAAATACATCACGCACAGCAGCAGCAGGACGTTGCCGCTGGCCGTCAGGCGCCGGATGGCCATGGTCGATCTCCTCCGTGCTCGGGCCTCTTCGCGGACCCGGTTAGGCCGCCTTCGCCTGGGCCTGTTCGGTGCGGCCCGCCAGGATGTCCATCGCCCGGGCCACTCCGCCAACCCGGTGCGGGACGCCCGCCGCGTGCAGCCCCATCTCGACTCCGCCCAAGGTGCCCAGCAGCATCAGGTCGTTGAAATAGCCCAGGTGCCCGATCCGGAACACCCGGCCCTTCAGCTTCGCCAGCCCGGCGCCGAGCGACATGTCGTAGTTGTCCAGGATCACCTGCCGCAGCGCGTCGGCGTCATGCCCCTCCGGCATCACGACGGCGGTCAGGATGCTGGAGTACTCCCGCGGCTCCTGGCAAAGGATTTCGAGGTCCCAGCCCTGCACCGCCGCCCGCGTCGCAGCCGCGTGCCGGTCGTGCCGGGCGAACACGTTGGGCAGACCCTCCTCCAGCAGCATGGCAATCGCCTCCTTGAGGCCGTACAGCAGGTTGGTGCTGGGCGTGTATGGGAAATAGCCGGTCGCGTTCGGCGCCAGCATCTCCTGCCAGTCCCAGTACGAGCGCGGCATGCCGCCCGCCCTGGCCGCCGCCAGCGCCTTGTCGGAGATCGCGTTGAAGCTCAGGCCAGGCGGCAGCATCAGGCCTTTCTGCGAGCCGGACACCGTGACATCCACGCCCCAAGCCGCGTGCTGGTAGTCCATCGAGCCCAGCGACGAGATCGTGTCCACCATGAACAGCGCCGGGTGGTCCGCCCGGTCGATCGCGGCACGGATCTCGGCAATGCGGCTAGTGACGCCGGTCGAGGTCTCGTTGTGCACGACCATCACCGCCTTGATCGAGCGCTCGGGATCGGCGCGCAGCCGGGCCTCGACGTCGGCGGGATCGACGCCGCGCCGCCAGTCGCCGGGCACCCAGTCCACCTGCAGCCCGAACCGCTGGGCCATTGCGCGCCACAGCGAGGCGAACTGCCCGGTCTCGTACATCAATACCCGGTCGCCGCGATCCAGCGTGTTGACGATCGCCGCCTCCCACGCCCCGGTGCCGGACGCCGGGAAAATGACGACGGGGCCGGAGGTACCGAATACCGTTTGGCACCCCGCCAGCACCGAGCGGCCCAGCCGGCCGAACTCCGGGCCGCGGTGGTCGATGGTGGGCCGGTCGATGGCGCGCAGGATGCGGTCGGGCACGTTGCTCGGACCGGGAATCTGCAGGAAGTGCCGGCCGCTCTTGAACGCCATGATGGGCCCCGAAAG
>JAABUS010001107.1_pt1 | contig 61717 bp, 54 predicted proteins | sample 5560161 | NCBI WGS metagenome assembly JAABUS01 (sample SAMN10711885, study PRJNA513376) | rock metagenome | isolation source: Antarctica rocks | place: Antarctica: Victoria Land, Trio Nunatak nord | collected 2016-01-04
TGGGCGCAGGAGACTTTTCGCATGTCGGGTGACGACATTGAGATGGTGAAAGTCCCGCGCGTTCTCGTCGAACGCTTGACGGAGACGCTTTGCTCCGTCGCCTAATTGGGGAAAGTCGAGCTTAGCCTGTATTCCCATGACCGAATGAAGTCGGTAAGGAGCGCGTGTGCGTATCTATCGAGAAGCGGAAACGCCGTGGCGATGCGGGCACTGGAATGGGTCGCCGCTTGAAATCCTCGTCTCGCCTGTCACGATGAGCATCCCACAAAGTGAGGCGTACCACTACCACGAATTCCACGAATACTACGTCGTGCTCCGAGGCAGGGCGACGCTCTGTGTAGAAGGGAGCGATGTGCCGCTCGAAGCGGGGATGGTCATGATGGTGCAGCCGGGGGAGAAGCACCGCCTCACCTGGATTGATCCCGACAATGGCGTGCAGTGGATCGTCGTCAAGGAACGGTCCACGCCGGATGGCAAGGTCATCGTGCCCGAACCGGGTGCCCTGAACGGCACACCGCCCGGTGCCTGAGCGGTTCACGTTTGTCGCGGCGGTGCACCTGTTTCTCGTGCGCGCGGACGGCGCGGTGCTGCTCCTGCGACGGTGCAACACGGGATACGAGGACGGCAACTGGAGTGTTGTCGCGGGGCATCTCGACGGGGGCGAGCAGGTGAAGGCCGCCGCGATGCGCGAGGCGCGCGAGGAGGTCGGTGTCATCATCGCCCCTGCGAACCTCGACATTGTCGGCGTGATGCATCGGAAATCGACGGATGAGCGGGTCGATTTCTTCCTCGTCGCGGCGCGATGGGAAGGTGAGGCGCGGAACAGGGAACCGGACAAGTGCGACGCGCTCCAATGGTCCGCGCCCGATCATCTGCCGACGAACATCGTCCCGTATGTGCGGCGTGCGCTCGACAATTACCGTCAGGGCCGGTGGTTCGACAGTTATGGGTGGGAGTAGTCGTGTCCGCCGCCGATCTGTTCGGAAATCTCCGGCGGGGCATCACCATCACCGGGGAACCCGGGCGCGATGTGTCGGCATTCCTCGCGCATCACGACTACCCGCACACGGCGGCGCACTGCGCGGCGGTCGCCCGCGAGGCGCGACGGATCGCGCGTCTTGTCGGTGCGGACGAGTCGAGTGCGGAGCGGGCGGGCTGGTTCCACGATGTCAGCGCGGTGATCCCGAATGCGGAGCGGATCGATGCCGCGCATGCGTTCGGTGTCGCCGTGCTCCCTGAAGAAATCGCCTTCCCGATGATTGTCCACCAGAAGCTCTCGATCGTGCTCGCGCGGGAATTCTTCGGTGAAGGAGATGCGGCGGTGCTGAGCGCGGTTGGCTGCCACACGACGCTGAAGGCCGGTGCGACGATGCTGGACACCGTCGTCTTCGTCGCGGACAAGATCGCGTGGGATCAACCGGGGATGCCCCCGTATCTGGCCGCGCTCCTGACTGCGCTGGATCGGTCGCTGGATGCGGCAGCGTTGGTCTACCTCCGGTACCTCTGGGAGCGGCGCGATGCGCTCGGCGTCGTGCACCCATGGTTCCGGGAGGCATATCGGGAGCGCGCCGCCCGCGTTGATTGACACGCCGCGCCGCGCGGCGGCACAATGCCGGGCAGTGACCGCCTCGGTCACGCGCGGGGGGCAGCCTTAATGCGCCTCGCGCCCAGTCAGGTTCAAGGGATGGGGCGGCACGCCGGATTCTAGCGGCGCGTCGGCGAAGGCCCGCAAGGAGTTCCCTGCATGGCACGGGTTCATTTCATTGATGTCACTAATCGGGATGGCGTCCAGACCTCGCGCATCAAACTCTCCAAATTCCAGAAGACGATGGTCAATTTTTACCTGTCGAAGCTCGGTGTGTATCAGTCGGAGTTCGGCTTCCCCTTCAGCGACCACGAGTATCACTACCTCCGGGGCAACCTCGCGTTGAAGCGCAAGGGCGCCTTCGGCGCCATGACGCTCGAAGGGTGGGTGCGCGCGCTGCGTGGCGACGTGGAGAAGGCGGTCGCCGTCGGTTGCACGGACCTCAACCTCTCGATGAGTACGTCCGATCTGATGCTTCAACTCAAGTTCCGGGGCCGACTCGACCGCGCCGCCGTGATTCGCGAGATGGAGGAGGCGGTCACGGCGGCGAAGGAAGGCGGCGTTCGCACCATCGGTGTCAACGCGGAGGATGCGAGCCGGACGGACATTGACCAGTTGATCGCCTTCGCACAGGCGGCGAAGGCAGCGGGCGCGACCCGGTTCCGCTACTGCGACACCCTCGGCTTCGACTCGCCGCGCACGATCTACGACCGCATCACGAAACTCGCGGAGGCCGTGGGCCTCCCGATCGAGCCGCACTGCCACGACGATCTCGGCATGGCGAACGCGAACAGCGTCTTCGCGGCGCAGGCGGCGGTGGACGCCGGAGTGGATGCCTACATCAATGCGACGGTCAATGGCAACGGCGAGCGCGCTGGGCAGGCCGACCTTCTCTCCTGCATCCTCGCGCTCAAGTACGCGAACGGTTTGCAGGGGTACGAGATCGCCGAGACGCTGGACCTCTCGTGGGCATGGAAACTGGGGAACTACGTCGCCCGCGCGTACGGCCTGCCCGTCTCGATCCGGCAGGTCGGCATCGGCGCGAACGCCTTCGCCCACGAAAGCGGCATCCATGCGGACGGCGCGCTGAAGGATCGCCACAACTACGAGTTGTACGACTACGAGCTGCTCGGTCGCCCCGAGGCCGAGGAAACCCTGACCGGGCGTGTCATCACGACGGGCGAGTACGGCGGCCTCGCGGGGTTCAAGTACGTCTACGATCAATTAGGCCTCACATTCGCGGACAACGACCACGCGGCGGAAATCCTCGAACTCGTGCAGGTCGCTAACGGCCACAACCAGAAGCCGCTCCTGCTGGACGAACTGCGCTTTATCGCCGAACACCCCGACGAGGTGCGAACGATCCTCACCACCAGCCCGTGGCAGAGCCGCCGCGCCAAAGAAAGCCACGCGGCGCGGGAGATCGCGATGCCGGAGCCGGTCGCCACGGACTGAATGGGCAGGCGGCAGTAGCTCTGCTGCACAATACGGATAGGAATTACTCGGGTCGTGAGAGGGATCGGGTGGTCGCAGGCAGGAATGCCTACGGCCACCGGAAAAATGGTCTCAACTGCGTACGTCCTCTGTCCCTCGCTACTCGTTACTCGTTACTCGTTGCTCGTTACTCATCCCTCGGTGCTACACTAGCGGTAGTAGGTGTGGCGTCCGACGGTGTACGCCGGGATACTCGCAGCGAAGGGAGTGGCGCGTGACGGGGATTCACTCGATTGTCGGTTCTGCGGTGCTGGTGCTGTTCCTCATTTCGACGATTATCTACGCAATCGGCATCGGCGGGCGGGTGATCGCGGCGGGGAAATATGTCTTGTACCTCGCGTCGCTCTTCCTAGTCATCCAGTACCTCCTCGGCATTGGCCTGCTTTCGAGCGGCTACCGCAATAAGTGGTACCATTATCTTTTCGCGGTCATCGTGCTGATCCCGATTGGGATGGAGCATGGGTACGTCCGCAAGCGATTCAGCGGGCGCGACCAGGCAATTAATCTGACGCTCGTCTCCGCCGCAACGACGATCCTCGTCCTTGTCACGTACCTGATTGGGCGGAACAACGCATAAACCTCATCACCCAAAATTCCCTCCATTACAATGACGAGGGGAAAAGAGCGAGCGTAGCATCCCGTGCGTTCATATATCGTTACTGTGTGGCAATCGCACGTCGAAATGAGGGCCAGTGAAGCGCCATTCCCGTTCTATTTCTCTCCTGATGCGTTGGACGCTCGCGGTTGTGCTGATGGCGACCGCGCTGATTGCGACCTTTTCCAGTAATTCGCCGGTACACGCCGCGCCACCCCTGCCGCCGCCCGTTAGCCGCGACACGACCGTCCCGCGCGACGCACCACAGAGTGTGCAGCGCGGCAGCCAGACGATCATCTTCCAGCCGAGCAGCCGCATCCAGACTGCGGACGGGCGCGAGGCCGTGGCGAATCGCATCATCGTCGGCTTCAAGCCCGGCGTCAGCGCGGCGGAGAAGGACGCCGTCCATCAAGCCATTGGGCAAGCGCAAGGGAATGCGGCGTCCGTGCCACTCAAGCCAGTTGGCTGGAGCGCGCAGTACGTCGATGTCACGGGCACGCCCTCGCTGGAGTCGGCGATTCGCGCCTATCTCGCGGACCCGCGCGTCACGTACGCGGAGCCGGATTATATCGTCCACACGACGGAAACCCCGACTGACCCATTGTTCGCGAGTCAGTACGGGATGACGCGGATCAACGCGCCCGCCGCCTGGAACCTAACGCACGGCGCCATCGCCGTCCGGGTCACCGCCATCCATCCCACCGCCGGTGTCACGCACGTAGGCTGACGGCCTGTATTCCGCTTGCAGGCCGGACGCCTGCGCCGCCGAACTGAGAGGGTTCCTTTCTCGGCGCGATCAGTACCGCCCGCCACTGGTCGTCGTGGTGAGCAGCCACTCCTGGGCATTGAACGGCGGCTCGCCATCCGGGCGCGGCACGGGGTGATAGCGGCGATCCGGCTTGAGTTCCCGCGCCTTGTCCGTGTCGCGCAGGTACGTTTCGAGCAAATCATCGCGGATGTGCGCGCGGATCGCGGGGTCCTCGATGGGGAAGAGGACTTCGACGCGCCGGTCGAGGTTGCGCGGGTGCAGATCCGCGCTGCCGAGGTAAATTTCCTCCGCCCCGTCGTTGCCGAAGCGGTAGATGCGGTGGTGTTCGAGGAACCGCCCGAGGATGCTGATGACCCGGATGTTCTCCGAGAGGCCCGGCACGCCCGGCACGAGGCAGCACGTCGAGCGGCAGATGAGGTCGATTCGCACCCCCGCCTGCGACGCGCGATAGAGCGCCTCGATGATCTTCTCATCGACGAGGTGGTTCGTCTTGAAGATGAGACGGCCCCTCGCGCCGAGCGCGGTCTCGCGCTCGATCAGCGCGGTGAGTCGCTGCCGGAGGTTCACCGGGGCGACGAGCAGTTTGCGGTATTCGTGCTGGTCCGAGTACCCCGTCAGGTAATTGAACAGGTCCGATACATCCGCCCCGATCTCCTCGTTCGCGGTCAACAGGCCGAGGTCGGTGTAGACGCGGGCGGTGCTCGCGTTGTAATTCCCGGTGCCGAGGTGGACGTAGCGCCGGATGCCGTCCTGCTCCCGCCGCACGATCAGCGCGACCTTGCAATGCACCTTGAGGCCCATCATCCCGTACGCGACGTGCACCCCCTTGTTTTCCAGCGCGCGCGCCCACTCAATATTGTTCTCCTCGTCGAACCGCGCCTTGAGTTCGACCAGCACCGCGACCTGCGTGTCCTCGTCGCGCGCCTCCGCCAGCGCCTCGACGATCGGGCTGTCCTTGCCGACGCGGTAGAGCGTCTGCTTGATCGCGCGCACGGAGGGATCGATGCTGCCCGCCTTGATGAAATCGACGACGGGTGTGAACGAGTCGTACGGGTGATGGAGCAGGATATCGCCCAGCCGGATGCTCGCGTACACATCGCCAACATCGCGCAACGTCGCCGGAATCTGTGGCACGTACGGCGGGTATTTGAGGTCCGGGCGGTCGATCCGCAGGAGTTGCATCAGGTCGCCGAGGCCGAGCGCGCCATTGAGTGTGTACACATCGGAGGGATAGACCTGCAACTTCTCCATCAGCCAGTTGCGGAGCAGTTCCGGCATCGTCGCGTCCACGACGAGGCGGACGACGAAGCCGAAGCCCCGGCGCTCCAACTGCTCCTCGATCGTTTCGAGCAGGTCCTCCGCCTCCAGTTCCTGAATCTCGATGTCCGCGTCCCGCGTGACGTGGAAGGGATACGCCGCGACGATCTCCTTGCCGGGGAAGAGAGCGGAGAGGTTGGCGATGATCACCTGCTCCAGCCACGCCGAGGCGCGGGCGCGATGGATGCCGGAGGCGTCCCGCATCGGCGCGGTCGGCGGCACGGGGATGAAGCGCGGCAGGGACTGCGGAATCTTGATCCGCGCGATGTGCTCCCCCCCATCGTCGCGCACAACGACGAGCAGGTTCAGGCTCCGGTTCGAGATGTGCGGGAAGGGGTGGCCGGAATCGACCGCGAGTGGCGTGAGGATCGGGAAGACCTCGCGCATGAAGTACTCGGTGGCGGCGTCCCGCTGGTTCGGGTTCAGTTCGTCGTAGGTCAGGAGGTGGATGTCATGCTCCGCCAGCGCGGGGAGCAGGACATCGTGCAGATAATGGCACTGCGATGCCATCAATTCGAGGACGATCAAGTGAATCTCGTGGAGCGATTCGCGCGGGGTCATGCCGTCCCACGCGACATCCGCCGAGTTCGCGGCGACCTGCTGCTTGAGGCCGGAGACGCGCACCATGAAGAACTCGTCGAGGTTCGTGCTGAGGATCGCGAGGAATTTCAACCGCTCAAGCAGGGGCGCGTTCTCATCGTGCGCCTGCTCGAAGACGCGCCACTGGAACGCGAGCAGCGAGAGCTCCCGGTTGATGTACCACTCCGGCGCGCGCACATCGACGATGGACGCGGCGGGAACGTGATCCGCGACGGGCGCGCTCGCCTGCTCGGTCGCTCTCGGGGCGGCGAGCCGACGGACAAATCGCCCGTTGCTGTCGCGAACCCGGATCATTGTTCCCGCCATGCCCCGTTCCTCCCTGATGCCGCCGATTGTACATTGTACCGTACCTATCGCCCCGCACCCTGTCAACCGTCGCAGGTGCCCTTTGGGCAGATGAGCGGAGCGCGGCCCGGTGGGTGATACCGTGGCGAAACCACGGTGATAAACTGGGCGTCGAGTGTGCAGGATGCGGCGCGGGCCGCGTGAAGGAGGAGGGATAACCCCATGCAGCAACCCGGAGCGCCCCCAGGCGTCGATCCACGGGCGACATCGACCGCGTTCGAGAATCCCGGTTTCAAGATTCGCTACAACTGCGGCGTCGTGCGTGGCGTCACGGTGCGCTCGCGCTCGATCGGCGGGCAGATTGGCGCCGCCTTTCAGACGATGAAGGGCGGGAACATCACGCTGCTCACCGAACTCGCCGAGCACGCGCGCGCCGAGGCGTACGAGATCATGGTCGCGCACGCCCTGCAGGTCGGCGCGAACGCGATCATCGGCATCCGCTACGACAGCTCCGAGGTGATGGAGAACGCGACGGAAGTGATCGCGTACGGCACCGGCGTCTGGGGCGAGTGGCAGCCGCAATAAGAGGTGTTTCCGCGTGCGGTACAATGGAAAAATAACACCCGTGCCGCACGCGGGGTCTTGCGCAGGCACCGAGGGAGCAATTGGTCACGGCCTTGTCGGACATCCCAACCGCGCACGGCGGCACTTCGCATGTGGCGATCCATGATCTACCGCTGCCGGGCAACATCGTCTGGTATGCCGCAGATGTCGCATTGCCGTCCGGTCAGCATATCGAATGGCGCTTCGGCTACACGCACCTCCATGCGCGGAAGGAAGCGGATGGAGGTCGCGTCGTCACCCCAGAGACATTCACACGGTTCGTCCGCGAGATCGTGCGCCAACGCCTTCAGCACGAGCCGATCCGTGACTATCCCGATCTCGTTTTCGGCGTGAATCGGCCACTACCTCCCCGCGCCTTCGGTTTGCCTGACGACGAACCGCGCGACTTCACCGATCCCGCGTTCGACAGACCACTCCCGGAGAATTTGGCCGAAAAGTGGTTCGGGAGTGCCGCAGGATACGGCCCGGAAATACCACTGGAAGAATTTCGGCGCTTCCGTGACGAGGCATCGCGTGAATGGGAACGAGAAGGGGATGAGGAGAACGGCGAAGTGACAGCCGTTGATGGATGACACCCTTGTTCTCGATACCCATCCACTCGTGTAATCCTACGACAACCGCCATCGCTTTCTACCGTCGCACGGAGAATAATTGACGGGGACTCCGCAGAGAGCGCACGATCCTTGTACCAACGGTCGGTGTGGCGGAAGCCATCGGCGTTGATGCAAAACATCACCTGCGCATTGATTTTCGAGCGTTCCTAGACGATCTGCCGAGAACAGGGTTTCGCTTATTGCCATTCGATGAGCCGAACCTGCGGCGGTATCTCACGATCACGGCGCGATTGGACATCTTCGATCGTATCATCGTGGCGGCCGCACTCGTATACAATGCACCCGTCGTGACGAAGGATGAGAAGATCGTCGCAAGCGCCACCGTGCCGGTGGTCTGATAGTTGGAGGGAGCAGCAATGGCATACGATGTCACACTCATCCCCGGAGACGGGATCGGGCCGGAGGTCGTCGAGGCGGCGCGGCGCGTGCTGGACGCGACGGGCGTGGGGTTCACCTGGCACACGGCGGAGGCGGGTCTGGACGCGCTGGAGCGCACTGGCTCGACGCTGCCAGAGGCGACGGTCGAGAGCGTCCGCCGGACGAAACTCGGCCTGAAGGGGCCGATCACGACGCCGATTGGCACGGGGTTCCGCTCCGTCAATGTCGGGCTGCGGCAGGAACTGAACCTGTACGCGAACATCCGCCCGGCGCGTATTTTCCCTGGCGTGCGCACGCGCTACGACAACGTCGATATCGTCGTCGTCCGCGAGAACACGGAGGACCTCTACGCGGGCGTTGAGTTCGACACCGGCACGGACGACGCCCACACGGTGATCGAGGCGATCAACCCGCTGACGAAGCGGAAGATCGCGCGGGATGCGGCAATCTCGATCAAGATGATCACGCCGGAGGCCTCGCGCCGCATCGTCAAGTACGCCTTCGAGTACGCGCGCGCGAATAAGCGCCGCCTCGTCACCGCCGTCCACAAGGCGAACATCATGAAGTTCACGGACGGCCTCTTCCTCCACGTCGCCGAGGAAGTGGCGAAGGAGTACCCGGATATCGAGTTCAACGACCGCATCGTGGACAACGTCTGCATGCAGCTCGTGCAGCGGCCCGAGGAGTACGACGTGCTCGTGCTGCCGAACCTGTACGGAGACATCGTCTCCGACCTCGTGACGGGCCTCGTCGGTGGCCTCGGCATCTCGCCGGGCGCGAACATCGGCGATGGCGTTGCCTGTTTCGAACCGATCCACGGCAGTGCGCCGAAGTACACCGGCCAGAATAAGGCGAACCCGACCGCCGAAATCCTCTCCGGCGTGATGATGCTCCACCACATCGGCGAGCACGCGGCGGCGGATCGCGTCGAGACCGCCGTGCGCCACGTCATCGAGGAGGGCACGGCCGTCACGTACGACTTCAAGCCGAACCGCGACGACCCGACCGCCGTCGGCACCGCGCAGATGGCGGATGCGATCATCGCCGCGATGGGGTGAGTGGCCCGAATCCCCTGCCCCCTTCCCCACCGGGGAAGGGGGGTTTTGTTTTGGGGCTAACCGAAGAGTTCGTCTACGGCGACGCGCCAGCCGGGGAGCGCCGGTTCGGCATCGGCGGTATCACCGGCTCGAAATTGCTGGGATGCATCGGGACCGGCGACGTGATAGGACCGCACAACTCGTGCGCGCGTATCAACATCCCAGACGACTATCGTGCCCGCCGCGAAGTAATCTTTTCGCTTTGCGGCGTACTCGGCGTCGGCAGTCGAACCGTAATCATGCTCCGAGCGCACTTCGACGGCAAAGTCTGGCGCTCCCTCGATGAAACGCATCCGATTTGCTGGGAGATGGAATGTATACGATGCATCAGGGCTGAACGATTTTCGGTGCGGCAAGTTGACAACATAGCCAAGATTATCAGTTCCGGCGCGACCACTCCCCGTCTCACGCTCGTAGGCGAGAAGGGAAGCAGCGATGACCAGCGCAACGTGATTCGGGTCTGAACCCGTGGGCGACATATGCATCAGCCTTCCGTCCACAAGTTCATACGTGCCGCCATCGTTCGGAGCGTGATAAAGGTCTTCGAGCATGGCTTCGATCCTCGTTTCCATGGTATCTCCTTCGTTACGAGCAGTATAACGCACGCGCCACGCGCGGAATTCATCGCTGACCTCCTTGACTCGGCTGCTATAGTGGAAAGTCCGGTGCGCTGCGGTTGGCGGCGTTTGGCATGTCCGTCACGCCCGGTGGGAGGGGTCTTTCGTGCGCCTGTACTACGAAGTCGCCCGCCGCTCGTATCGCCGGTGGACGGCGTACCGCGCCGCGACGGTCGCCGGCGTCGTCACGAACAGCTTCTTCGGGGCGATTCGCGCCTTCGTCTTCATCGCCCTCTACCGGGCGCGCACCGATGTCGATGTGGCGGGCTACAGCCTGAGCGACGCGCTGATGTTCGTCTGGCTTGGGCAGGGCATGATCGCCGTGCTCGCCATCTGGGGCTGGTGGGAGATCGCCGACTCGATCAAGACGGGCAGCGTCGTCACTGACCTGATGCGCCCGTACGACTATTACGCCTACTGGTTGGCGCAGGATGCGGGGCGGGCGGTGTACCACTTCTTCTTTCGCGGCCTGACCTCGTTTCTGATCGGCGCGATACTCTTCCGCGTGGCGGTGCTCCCGGCAACGCCTGCGCAGTGGCTCCTCTTCGCGTGCAGCCTCGTCTGCGCCACCGTCACCTCGTTCGCGTTCCGGTTCATCCTCAACATCGCCGCTTTCTGGCTGCTCGATATTCGCGGTATCGGCGGGATCGCGACGATCGTCGTGACGCTCCTCTCCGGCTTCGAGTTGCCGCTGGCCTATTTCCCGGGTTGGTTGCGGGCGCTCTGCGACGTGCTCCCCTTCCGTGGCATGGTGCAGACACCGGCGGACATCTTCCTCAACCACCTGACCGGGCAGGGCGCGGTCGCCGCCATCAGCCTGCAACTTCTCTGGATCGCTGTGCTCGTCCTGTCGGGGCGCGCGCTCGTCGTCGCCGCGACGCGCAAGGTCGTTGTCCAGGGAGGGTAGGGGAAGGACTAAGTGCTGATAACTGAGGATGACCAATGTGAGGGCATGGATGAGGAAGAATGAAACGTCGGTAGTATCGCAACAACCGATGGGCCAACAGAATCACTCAGTACTCATGCCGCCCAACGGGCACCCGCAGTACTCAGTCCTGCGAACCGAGTTCGCGCTGTATCGGCGGTTCGTCGCGGCGCGGGTGCGGGGGCAGATGCAGTACCGTGCGTCGTTCGTGATGCAACTCTTCAGCAGTTTCGCGGGCGCGGTCTTCGAGTTGATCGCTCTGCTCATCGTCTTCGGTCGCTTCACGACGCTCGGCGGGTGGACGGTGGGCGAGGTGGCGTTTCTCTACGCGCTTTCGTCCATCTCGTTCGGGACGCACGCGGTTCTGACGGCGGGGTTCGACGACTTCTCCGTGATGATCTTGCAAGGGGAGTTCGACCGCGTGCTCACGCGGCCTGTGACGCCCTTCATGCAGGTGCTCGCGGCGGATTTCCAGTTGCGGCGGTTGGGGCGGGTGGCGCAGGGCATCGTGGCGCTCGTTATCGCCCTCACACATACGCACGTCGCGTGGACGGTTGGCAAACTGCTCTACTTCCCCGTCGTGATCGCCAGCGGTGTCATGCTCTTTGCCGGCATCACTGTGCTCGGCGCGACGCTCACGTTCTGGACCTTGCAGCGCACGGAGATGATCAACGTCTTCACATATGGCGGCACGTTCATGTCCAGTTACCCGATCTCGATCTACCCGCAGTGGATGCGGCACGCCGTCACCTTCCTTATCCCACTCGCGTTCGTGTCGTACTATCCGGGGTTGTACTTCCTCGACCGACCCGACCCATTGGGCCTGCCGGGATTGATGCGTTTCCTCGCGCCGCTCGTCTCGGTGTGCTTCTTCGCCATCGCGTGGCGTGTCTGGGAATGGGGCGTGCGGCAGTATCAGAGCACGGGGAGTTGAGGGGAAGGAACGAGTAAGGAGTAGCGCGTAAACGGGTCCTTGGCGCTCAGCATTTGGAGGGGGTTCGGAATGACCGAGCCAATCATCGTGGCGGATCGACTGGAGAAGACCTATCGCGTCCCCGTCCGCACGGGTGGGGGCCTTCGCGCGCTCGTATCGCGGGGGACGCGGGCGGTGCGCGCGGTTGATGGCATCTCCTTCACGATCGCGCCGGGGGAGATGGTTGGATACGTCGGGCCGAACGGCGCGGGCAAGAGCACGACGATCAAGATGCTCACCGGCATCCTCGTGCCGACGGGTGGGCAGGTGCGCGTCGCGGGGCTGGACCCAACACGGCAGCGGCGCGTGCTCGCCGCGCGGATTGGCGCGGTCTTCGGGCAGCGGACGCAGCTCTGGTGGGACTTGCCGCTGATCGATTCCCTCGAACTGCTGCGGCACATCTACCGCGTGCCCGCCGCACGCTTCGCCGAGAACCTCGTTGCCTTTCGTGACATCCTCGACCTCGATGACTTCCTCCAGACGCCCGTGCGTCAACTCTCACTCGGCCAGCGGATGCGCGGCGATCTCGCGGCGGCGCTCCTGCACGACCCGGACATCCTCTACCTCGATGAGCCGACGATTGGGCTGGATGTGGTCGCGAAGGGGCGCATCCGCGAGTTTCTGCTGGAGATTACCCGTACGCGCGGCGTCACCGTGCTACTTACGACGCACGACATGGCGGACATCGCGCACCTCTGCGCCCGCATGATGATTATCGACCACGGCCACCTGCTGTACGATGGGAGCGTGGAGGCGATCCGTGACCGATACGGCACCGAGCGCACGCTGGTCGTTGACTTGGAAACCGACGAGCCGGGGCCGCTCGCCGGGTTGCCCGCCGAGGAAGTCCGCGCGGATGGCCTGCGTCGCTGGTTGCGCTTTCGCCGCGCCGATGTGACGGCGGCGGAACTAATCGCGACGGTCTCCGCGCGCTACGGCATCCGCGACCTGACCATTGAGGAACCGGAGATCGAGGACATCGTGCGACGCATCTACCAGGAAGGGATGAGTAGCGAGTAACGAGTACCGAGATGGCCCGCATCTACTCGTTACTCGTTACTCGCTACTCGCTACTCCCTCAGTCCTCGGAGGTTGTATGCCTTACCCGACGCAACATCTCGCGGTGACACTGCCGCTCATCGCCGCGCTGCCGCCCCACTTGCGACTGCCGGTCTTCGTTGGCGGCGTGCTGATCGATGTCGATCACTTCCTCGATGTGGGTTTGCACACGGCGGGAATCGCGCGCGACCGCGCATTCATCCCCCTCCACGGGCTGGATGTGATCGCGGCGCTCGCGCTCGCCGCCGCGTGGCGCAGAAGCCCCACGCTCGGCGGCGTCGCGCTCGGCATGGCGCTCCATCACGCGATGGATTATGCCGTCGAGCGGAACTGGGTCAAAGTCTCGCTGCTCTGGCGCGCGAAACGCCGCTTCTACGCCCCCAATGTGCGCCGTGGTTGGGAAAAACGCTCGCCCCTCACTTGGATTTGATGCTATATTTTAAATGCCGATGAGGATATTCGTGCATTCCTAGGATTTGGATGATGAGATGGTTGCGTCACACATCAAGCCACTCGAAGAGTACTTGGCAATGGAGTATCCGTTCCCAGTCATTGCCAGCGTCGATGGCGGCTACGTCAATCGTTTCCCGGATTTACCGGGGTGCGTTTCGCAGACCGATGATCTTACAGACGTTGGCATGATTGCTGACGAGATTCGCCAACTCTGGATCGAGACAGAGTATGAGGCTGGCGCGGACATCCCGCTCCCTTCACATGCTATGGAGTACAGCGGCAAGTTCAATCTGCGATTGCCACATTCATTGCACCAGACGTTGGTAGAGTCGGCTGACCACGAGGGCGTTAGCCTGAACCAGTATGTCACGACGTTGCTGAGTCGTCATGACGCGCAGGCGCGGATCGAGCGGCGCCTTGAAGCGATTGAGGCGCACGTCACTGCGATGAGCGGGAAGGGTGTCGCGTGCTCCACGGACAAGCGGAAGGCGCGCGACGCGCGCGCGCACAGGTGACGAGGAAGCGAAGCAGTGGCCGCTGCTATGCCGGGAGCCACGGGCGGCGTTGCGGCGGCGGCAGGCATCCTTGGCGACCGGTGTCCTCGATGTGGTACAGGTGGCCGTCGATCGTCGTGACGTAGAGCGTGCGGAGGTCGGCGTCGCCATAGGTGCAGTTGGTGGGGCGACCGGCGGGGACGGCGTGCTCCTCCAGCACGGCGCCGTCGGGCGCGAAGACGGCGATGCGGCAGCCCGGCCCGCCGAGTTCCCAGCCGCACGTTGCGACGATGTTCCCCTCCGTGTCGAAGCACATCCCGTCGATCCCCCGGTTCGCGCCGAAGTCGTGCAGGACGGTGTACTGCCCGAGCATGCCATCGTTCTGGATCGGATAGGCGCGCAACTCGCGCTTCGCGGTTTCGACGTAGTCGCTCTGCGCGACATAGAGCGTGCGCTCGTCGGGCGAGATGAGGATGCCGTTCGGGCGGGTGGTGTCGAACGTCACGCGCTCGATTGCCCATGGCGTCGAACCATCGGCGGGTGGCATGAGGCGGTAGACGGAGTCGTGGTCGAGTTCGCGGCCCTCCTGCGCGCCGTAGCGCGGGTCCGTGAACCAGATGCGACCCTGACTATCGAGCGCGAGGTCGTTCGGCGCGTTCAGTCGCTTACCCTCGAACTGGCTGGCGAGAATCGTCTTCTTGCCGTTCGTGTCGTAGCACGCCATCCTGCCCGCCGTCCCCTCGCACGCGAAGAGGCGGCCATCGGGGGCGAGGAGCAGGCCGTTCGTGCCGCCCGTGTCGGTGTAGACAGTGCGGAGCGTCTTCGCGGCGGGGTCGTAGCGGAGGATGCGGTTCTGGTGGATCGCCGTGAAGAGCAACCCGCTGCCATCCCACGCGGGACCCTCGGTGATGGTCATTGGCCCCGCAAGCAATTCAAACGTCCATGCCATCGCGCATCCTCCCAATTCAAACCCCAATTCGCCCGATGCCGCGCCATCTTCGCGTGCCCGGTGAGCATACCAGAAGGCACGGCGCGAGCGGGAACGGCGTTCAGGTCACGGCATCATCCGTGCGGGCGTTTTCGTCGTAGACAGTAGTAGGAGCCTGCCAGTACACTGCTCGCTGGATGCGGCATCATCTTCAAGGAGGCACAGACGGTGACAACGACGATTTCACGCCCCCCAACCGCACCGAATGAGAACGAACCGGAGGTCCAGTCGCTCGTCGCCGCGTGGTACGCGGGCACGATCGGGCGGCGCGATTTCCTGATGCGCGCGACGGCCACGCTCGGCTCGCTCGCCGCCGCGACAACGCTGCTAGAGTCCTGCGGCGGCAGCAGCCCGACCGCGACGCCGCCCCCGGTGGCGACGACCGCCGCGACCCGCGCGGCAGGCTCCGCAGCCGCCCCGGCTGCCAGCCCGAGCGCCGCCAGTCCGAGTGCAACCGCGACCACCGCACCCACTGCCGCTGCGGCAAGTGGCTCCCCCGTCGCGACCGCCGCGCCTGCAGGCACGACCGCCGCCAGCAGCGCGAGCGCCGCGACACGGCCTGCGGGGTCGTCGGTTGCGAGCGGGACGACGACCGCCTCCGGCTCCGCCGTTGCGTCCGGTTCGGGCGTCGCGACGGGCGTCCCGGCGGACGCCGTCAACGCGAAGATGATCCAGTACAAGAACGGCACGACGGACATCATCGCCTACGAGGCGCGCCCCAAGAGCGGCACCGGCCCCTTCCCGGCGATCATCGTCATCCACGAGAACACAGGCCTGACCGATCACATCAAGGATGTCACCCGCCGCGTTGCTAAGGAAGGGTACGTCGGCCTCGGCATCGACTTCCTCTCCCGCGATGGCGGCACGATGGCCTTCAACACGCCGCAGGACGCCACCGCCGCGATCAACAAGGTTGCGGACGAGCAGATGATCAGCGATGTCAACGCCGCGATCACCTACCTCACGGGCAGCGGGGTCAGCGCGCCGAAGGTTGGTCTCGTCGGCTTCTGCCTCGGTGGCCGATGGACGCTTGTCTCGGCGGAGAAGGCGAAGGGGCTGGGCGCGGCGGTCGCGTACTACGGCTTCCCATCGGGTGGGACGAATGCGACGCAGACGGTTAATCCGATCAAGGAAGCGGCGAGCCTCACCTGCCCCTTGATGGGGAATTACGGCGCCGCCGACCCCGGCATCCCGCCCGCGATGGTCCAGCAGTTGCAGCAGGCGCTGCAAGCGTCGGGCAAGCCGCTCGATTTCAAAGTCTTCGACGGCACCGGGCACGCCTTCAACAACGACACGCGCCCGTCGAACGGCAATGTCGGGTACAACCCAACCTCCGCGTTGGATGCGTGGACGCGCACCCTCGGCTGGTTCAAGAAGTACGTGACGTAGCGGAACCCCATCTACCGACCCCCGCTACGGGGGCAAAAAGAGCGGCGGGCACATCGTCCGCCGCTCTTTAGATGCTCGCTTCTGTGCCGGGTTAGAGCAGGTAGAGAACGCCGAAGAGGATAATCCAGACGGCGTCAACGAAGTGCCAGTACATCGTGGCGGCCTCGACGGCGAAATGATGCGTCTCCGTGAAGCTGCCGCGCGTGGAGCGCAGCAGGCAGATCGTGATGATGATGATGCCGACGATGACGTGGAGGCCGTGGAAACCCGTCAGGGTGAAGAAGGTCGAGCCGAACGTCCCGCTCTTCAGGGAGAAGGGCGCATGCGTGTACTCCCACGCCTGCCCGAGCATGAAGATCGTGCCGAGGATCATCGTCAGGAAGAGGCCCTTCTGCATCCCCTTCCGGTCGCCACGGCGGATCGCGAGGTGTGCGCCGTGCATCGGCAACGCGCTCGACAGCAGGATCGCGGTGTTGATCGTCGGGAGGAGGAGTTCGAGCGGTTCGATGCCCTCCGGTGGCCACTGGCCAGCTCGGACGCGCAGGTAGAGGTAGCCGATGATGAGGTTCGCGAAGAAGATTACCTCGGAGGCGATCATCGCCAGGATGCCCCACCACGCGATGCTCCGCCCCTGCCCGGCGACCTCCGGCTGGTGGAGCGGCGCGCGGCTGAGGTCCTGCTGTGCCGCTCGTGAAATTACCATGCGTCCCTTGTCCTCTCTGGTAATAACCAGGTAGCGGCTGCCGTGGCTCCGTGCTCGTCAGATGGTGCGTCCGGTGCCGGTCATGCTCGTGTTGGCGGTGGGTCCGGCGGGGGTCGTATCGACGTTCCCGCGCTCTCGGACTTCCTGCTCGGTCAGGTTCAGCACGACCGCGCCTTCCTCGATGTAGTTGATCGCGGAGCGGGCGAGATACCCGTAGCGCGTCGGCACCCAACCCTGCTTGACCAGCGGGGAGTCCTCCGACGCTCGCGTGATCCGCCCGACCAAGCGCCCATCGCTCGTGAGGACGCGCGCGCCGGGGGCCAGTTTGTCCTCCGCGTCGCCGCCGCCGATCACGGGCACATTCGTCAGCGCGGTCAGGATGCTCTCGCTGCCCTCAAGCCCCCACGCGATGATCGCGATGAGCGTGAGGAACGCGCCAACCACCGTCAGGATCAGCGTCGAGACGAACCCCACAAACATGATCGTGATGCAGGCCGCGACCACAATCGGCCAGTAGCTCGGCGGCGGAATATGGATGTGCTCGTGCTCATCGTGCTCGTCGTGACCATGGCTATCCTCGTGCATCTCCGCCGCGCCCGCATGGCTGACGAGCGCCGTGCGCTGCTTCTCTTTATCCTGATCCTGATTCCGATTGTCGTGCTCAGCGCCCTGCACCTGTTTTGCCCTCCAATGCACTGAGGATCAAGCATGTAGTCCGTAGTCCGTAGTCCGTAGCCCTCGCTCAATGTCCGCCGCGCATCCAGTCCTGATCGTCGGGGTGCTTCTGGTCCCAGAGCGGGCGGCGCGAACGCACGACCGGCGTCTTGATGAAGTTGTACTCCGGCGGCGGCGACGTAGTCGCCCATTCGAGCGTCCAGGCGTCCCACGGGTCCGCGCCCGCGCGCTCGCCGCTCCGCAGGGAGGCGACGACGTTCACGATGAAGATGAGGATACCGGCGGCGATCAGGAACGAACCGATCGAGGCGACGAAGTTGTAGAGGTTCCAGCCGAGACCCTCGTGGTACGTCCACTGGCGGCGCGGCATGCCCAGGAGGCCGAGCAGGTGCATCGGGAAGAAGGTCAGGTTCAGGCCGATGAAGACGAGCCAGAAGTTCCAGACGCCCATCTTCTCGCTGAGCATCCGCCCGGTAATCTTCGGGAACCAGTAGTAGAGCGCGGCGAGGATGCCGAGCGCGGTGCCGCCGAAGAAGACGTAGTGGATGTGCGCGACGACGTAGTACGTGTCCGTGATCTGCCAGTCGAATGGCACCACCGCGAGCGAGACGCCGCTCAGCCCGCCGATGGGGAACATCGTCAGGAACGCGATGCCGAAGAGCATCGGCGTCTTCATGACGATGCTGCCACCCCAGAGCGTCGCCGTCCAGTTGAAGACCTTGACGGCGGTCGGGATGGCGATCAGCGTGGTGGAGGAGGCGAAGAAGGCGAGCGCGACATCCGGCAGGCCCGTCGCGAACATATGGTGCACCCAGACAATGAATGAGAGGAAGCCGATTGCGACCGAGGACCACGCGATGAAGATGTAGCCGAAGATCGGCTTGCGCGCGAAGACGGGCAACACCTCAGAGATGATCCCGAAGACCGGCAGGATGAGGATGTAGACCTCCGGGTGGCCGAATGCCCAGAAGAGGTGCTGCCAGAGGAGCGGATCGCCGCCCCCCGTGCCATCCGGCTTGAAGAAGCTCGTGCCGAGGTGTCGATCGAAGAGGAGGAAGATCGCTGCCGTCGTTAGGCTTGGCAGGGCAAAGAGGAGCAGGAAGTTCTGCACCAGCGTCGTCCAGACGAAGAGCGGCAGGGTGTTGAATCGCATACCGGGGCAGCGCATCTTCAGCGTTGTCACGATGATGTTGATCGAACCGGCGATGGAGGAGATGCCGAGCATCGTCAGGCCAACGGCCCAGAAATCCATGCTCTTGCCGGGGTTGTACGCCGGCTCCGTTAGGGGCGCGTAGGCGAACCAGCCCGCGTCCGGCGCGCCGCCGAAGAAGAAGCTGGAATTAAGGAGCAATCCGCCGCCGAGGAGCATCCAGAAGCCAAAGGCGTTCAACCGCGGGAACGCCATGTCCCGCGCGCCGATCATCAGTGGAATGAAGTAGTTCGCGAAGCCCGCGAGCACGGGGATGATGAAGAGGAAGATCATCGTTGTCGCGTGCATCGTGAAGACCTGATCGTACTGGGAGGGCGACAGCACCTTGCCGTTCGGCGTCGCGAGTTGGAGACGGATGAGGAGCGCCTCGATGCCGCCAACGATAAAGTAGATCACGCCGAGGGCGGTGTACATGAAGCCGATCTTCTTGTGATCGACGGTCGTCATAAAGTCCCAGATGACCGCACCCGCGCTTCTTCGCGGCGCTTGAATCTGCTGCTCGGGAGCGACGGAGATATTGGGGGATGTGACGGTCGCCATGCGCATGACTCCTCTAGGGTTGGCCCGCTACTTGAGACTCTGGAGATACGCGACGATCTTCCGCACGGTGTCGTCGTCCAGCAGGTAGGGCGATCCCTGGCTGTTCAGGAAAACCATCTTGTTGTCCGGCTTCACATCCTGCGTGTTGTGAATCCAGCGGATCAGGTTGTCGGTGTCGTTCGGGATCGTGCCTGCGGCGATGTATTGCCTGCTCCCGACGTGCGTCAGGTTCGGCCCCACTTTGGCTTTCAGGTTCGTGCCGTCGATTGCGTGGCAGGCGATGCACGAGACGAGGTTGCCGTTCGCGTCCAACTTCGCGCCCTGCACAAGGTCGCGCCCCTCGGCGGCGAGGCCGGTCTGATCGCCGACGGGGGGCGCCTGCTGCGCCGCGACCCAGGCATCGAACTCCGCGCGCGGCTGCGCCACGACGATGAAGTTCATGTTCGCGTGTTCCGCGCCGCAGAACTCGGTGCATTCGCCGCGGAAGGTGCCGGGCTTGTCCGCGCGGAACCAGAGTTGGTTATTGTGGCCGGGGATGACATCCCGCTTGCCCTGTAGCACCGGCACCCAGAAGCCGTGGATCACATCCTTGGAGCGCAGGTCGATGTGGACATTCTCGCCGACGGGGATGTGCATCTCATTGCCCGTCACAATGTTCATGCCCTGGTAATCGAACTCCCACCACCACTGCTGGCCGGTGGCGGTGACGCGCATCGTCGTGCCCTTCGGCTCGGAGATGTTGACCATCGTCGTCAGCGTCAGCACGAGGAGGACGACGAGCACCATCGCGGGGGCAATCGTCCAGGCGATCTCCAGCCGCGTGTTGCCGGTGATCTGCACGGGGTCCGGGTCGCCGGGCTTGCGCCGGAAGCGGACGAGCGCCACGATCACGATCCCCGCCACGAGGCCCTCGATCACGACGGACATGCCGAACATGATCCACCAGAGGCGGTCGACCGTGCGCCCGGCGTCACTCTGTGGGTTCAGGGGTGTGTGGAGGGCACTCGAACCGCACGCCGACAGGAGGAGCGGCAACGCGAGTGCGAGCACGAGCAGCAGGGAGGAACGAGGGAACGTCGAGGATTGTGAAGGCTTCGAGCGGAATCCGCGCATCTGTGATGTCTCCCCCTCATCGCGCCGTTGCGAAGGGCTTCATGCTAACACACGACCGTCATCAGCGTCGATGCGACCAATACAGGTTTCTCCTCCATCCCGGCGAAACGAACGGGCAACGGTGGAGCGCAACCGTGTGCGAGACCTCAACTCTACATGCATGATAGGAAGGCGACGCGGCGGTGTCAAGGAACGGCACGCCGCACATCGCCTCAATGCCCACGGTATACCCGGAAAATGGCGTCATCTCGCGCCTTATAATCGCCGTCCCATGCGCGCAGGTTCCGTGCCGTTACGGCACGATGATCGCGTGGACGGCCCCTGCACACGGGTCTATACTGCCGTAGTGCCCGTTTCCGGCGCGTCCCTGACGTGCCAGGAAACACCGTTTTGCCCCTTCGTTCTTCGCCCACAATGTATCCCTCGATGTGTGAGGTCTTCTCCATGCCGGTTCCTTCCTCTCGCTCTTCCCGAACGCCACGCCGCTGGCCCCTTTTTCCGCTCATCGCCGCCTGCACGCTGCTCCCGACGACGGTCTCCGCGCACGGGGGCGGCACGGGGCCGATCTCATTTCAATTCGACCCGCTAATCTGGCTCGGGCTGATCCTCGTCGGCGCGGGGTACTTCTACGCGACGGGCATCATCGAGCAGCGCGACCCGGAGGCCGTCATGCCGCGACAGATGTGGTTCTTCCTCGGCGGCCTGTTCGTGATCTTCGTTGCCCTCCAGTCGCCAATCGACACCTACGCGGACAACGCCTTCTGGGTGCACATGATCCAGCATCTGCTGCTCATCATCGTCGTGCCGCCGCTGCTGCTGCGCGGGACGCCCGCCGCCTTTCTTCGCCCGATTCTCGCGAAACCCGCGCCCGCCGCCGTCTTCCGGCTGCTCACCAATCCGGGTTTCGCGTGGCTCATCTCCACCGGCGCGTTCCTTGTCTGGCACATCCCCGCGCTCTACACCGCCGCCGTGCTCGACCTGCGCATTCACGCCCTGGAGCACGGCTGCTTCCTCATCACGGCAATCTTCTTCTGGTGGCCGGTCTTCGGGCCGCTGCCAGAGTTATCCCGCCTGTCGCGCGCGAATCAGGTGCTCTATCTCGCACTCAGTTGTCAGCCGAATGTCGTGCTCGGCGCGGTGCTCGTCTTCGCGCCGCGCGCCTTCTACGGCGTCTACGCTGGGGCGCGGCAACTCGGCAACATCAACCCGCTGACGGATCAGCAGGTCGGCGGCGCGATCATGTGGGTGCCGGGGAATCTGCTCTACCTCGTCATCATGAGCAAACTTTTCTACGATTGGTTCAATGAGAAGGAATCCGCAGCGTCCGCGCAGCCCGCCGAAGCCCCGCGCTGAGGGCGCGTCGTGCACGCGAAAGTAATCATGCGAGACCATTTCCCGCGATTGTGCGTTATTCTTTTCGGTGCACCAATGCGGGATGTGATGGCGGGGGAATGATGAAGCAACAGTCGGCGCGCTGGTACCTCTTTCTTACTTTTGGTCTGCTCGTCGGGATGCCAGGCGCGATTGTCACGTCCGCATCGCCCGCAAGCGCGGCCACCACGTACACAAACCCGCTGCCGATCACGAGCGCAGCAGGGCTGGTCGAGAGTTGCCCGGATCCGGCGGTCATCCGGGGCCAGCAAGCGGGCGACACGGACTGGTATCTGTACTGCACCACGGACCCGCATAACGGGACGGATCGGCGCGGTGGCGCGTTCAACTACCATCTGATCTCGATGTTCCGCTCGCACGACCTCATCCACTGGCGTGACGCGGGTGATGCGTTTGCCAAACGGCCCGGTTGGGTGCGGGGCGACGCCTATCTCTGGGCGCCGGAGGTGCAGTTCTGGGGCGGACGGTACCATCTCTACTACACCGCCACCGAGACAAATCTGGCGGGCGGCGGCAGCGCGATTGGTGTGGCGACGAGCGCGAACCCGACCGGCCCGTGGGTGGATAGCGGCGCGCCGGTCGTGGAGCCGCAATCCCTGCCGGATGACCCGAAGGTGCGCCGCTGGACGTTCGACCCCGTTGTGGTCGTGGACGCCACTGGGCAGCGATATCTCATGTATGGGAGTTACATCGGGGGGGTCGCGGCGCGGCGGCTCTCGGCGGACGGCCTGCATACCGACCCGGCGAGCCAGACGCGGATCACCGCCGCGAATCGCTACGAGGGAGCGCAGGTTGTCCGCCATGGTGGGGCCTATTACCTGTTCGTCTCTGCGACGGATTGCTGCCACGGCCCGCTCACCGGATACGGCGTCTTCGCTGGCCGCGCAACGAGTCCCCTTGGCCCGTACATCGACCGCGATGGTATGCCATTGCTGGATGGCCGCGTCGGGGGCACACCCGTGCTCGCCATGAATGGCAACCGCTGGGTCGGGCCGGGCCATGGCGCCGTTTTCACGGACTTTGCGGGTCAGGATTGGATGCTCTACCACGCAATCGCCCGCGACGACCCATATTTCACCGGTGCGCCAGGCTTCACAAAACGGCCGGCGCTCCTGGACCCAATCGACTGGATCGATGGCTGGCCGGTCGTCCGTGGTGGTCAGGGGGCGTCCGACACGTCGCAGGCGGCACCCACCGCACAGCCCGGCCTATCTAGCGGCTACACCACGGCGAAAGCGCCGGTGGAATCGCTCGGCCTGCTCGTCGATGCTTTCTCGGACGACTTCACTACGCCGTCGCTCCGGCCGCAATGGTCATGGGTGCGCCCGCCCGCCGTGAACACCTACCGACCGACCGATGGCACCCTGCGCTTCGCGACGCAGGCGGCGGACCTGTTCATCGATACGAATACCGCCTCCGTGCTCACGGAGCGGGCACCGAATGGCGACTACACCGTGGAGACGCGCGTCCGGCTCGATTTGCCGCCGGCGGGCTGCTGCTACGACTCGACGCAGGCGGGCCTGGTGATCTACGGCGATGACGACAACTACCTCAAGCTCGTCCATGTGGCGATGGGGGAAACCCGGCAGACGGAGTTCGCCAAGGAGGAGTCACCCGTGCCGCCGCACTATCCCCGCTACGGAAACTCCGTCATCGGCGCGCCGGGGGAGTGGACGTACCTGCGGATCGTTAAGCGGACGCACGACCGCGAGGAGTGGTACACCGCGTACACAAGCGGCAACGGCGCGCAATGGACGCGCGGCGGTACGTGGACACATCACCTCGGACGGACCGCGCGGATCGGGCTTGTCGCGATGGGCGGGGCGGGATTCACCGCGAACTTCGACTATGTCCGCGTCTACACCATCGCCGAACCATTCGTGAACCATCGTTTGGGCAGCGGGTAGCGCGTCTGGCCGATCGCTCGATACTCCTTTATGGGCACCCCCCGCGACTGATGCCACTGCCCGCTTTCTACTGCGCTTCGTCCACCCCGGCGTGTTGACAGCGACATGAGTTGGGAGCACACTTTCCCTTGCGAGGGACGCGACGCTGCGCCCCGGATGCATCCGTGAACGAACCGTTTGTGGATTTGTTGGTCAACGTCGATCAACCATGCCAGCCGTGCGATCTGCTGGTCGCGGAGGGAAGCCATGACAGAATGCTCCAAGCCGGTGTGCGCCTATCGCCACACCCGGTTGTTGTGCTGCCGTCGGAGCGGGGCGTGCCGATGAACACGGCGACCTCCCGCGTGCCGCGCCGCACCGGCGCACGCCGCTTCTCGGTTGGCCTGCCCGTCCTGGCTGCGGTCACGCTTGGCACCGCGTGGGCGGAGATCTTCTGGGGCGGCGTGGTACGACTGAGCAAGAGCGGCCTCGGCTGCGCCGATAACTGGCCCCTCTGCAACGGCAAGGCGTACCCCCTCTGGGAGCAGCCCGTCCTGATCGAATACATCCACCGCCTCATCGCCGGGGTCATCAGCGTGCTGGTTGTCGCGCTGCTCGTGGTCGTCTGGCGCAACCATCGCAACAACCGCTGGCTCCTTGGCCCCGCCCTCGCTGCGACGGGCGCGCTCATCGTGCAGGTGCTGCTCGGCGCGTTCGTCGTCTGGTTTGACCTGAAGTCGGGCCTCGTAATGATCCACCTCGCGACGTCGATGATCCTGCTCGCTTCCCTCGCGGCGCTCACCGTCAACGCCCTGCCGCGCCCGCTGCCAGCACCTGGTGTCCGCCTCGTTGGCTTCGCGCGATTCCCCACGCTTGCGCTCGCGGCGGCGATCTTCGGCTACGGCGTGCTCTTGACCGGCGCGTACACGACGAGCCAGCACGCGGGCGCGGCCTGCACGACCTGGCCGCTCTGCAACGGCAGGCTCGTGCCGCTGGACGGGACGCTCTTCCCGACCGGCGTGCAGATGGTGCACCAGCTCTTCGCGTACACCCTCGCGGCGCTGCTCGCCGTCCTCTACATGCGGGCGCGGAGGAACATGCGCGCCTATCCACTCTTCGCACGGCTCGCCGGTCTTGCCTGCGGACTGGTCGTGTTGCAGATCACGATTGGCGTCGTGCAGGTCGTCAACCTGCTGCCCGGTTGGCTCGTCTCGCTGCACATCGGCACGGCGGCGGCCCTCTTCGGCACGCTGGTGCTGCTGACGGGTTTTGCCTTCCGCGCCTGTGCCGCAGCGGTCGGCGGAGATAGCCCGGTCGATGGCGCGCGTGCCGACGAAGCGGTTGCGAGCGCCGCACGTGAGCGGGAACCGTCCGTCATGGCGCTCTACTTCAGCCTGACACGACCGCGTGTGATCCCGCTGCTGCTCGTCACGACGCTCTGCGCGATGCTCGTCGCGTCGGATCATGTGCCGTCGTTCGGACTGATTGTTGTGACGCTTGTGGCGGGGGCGCTAATGGCGGGCGGCGCGCACGCGATCAATGCCTACATCGACCGCGACATCGACCGGGCAATGAAGCGCACCCGCGCCCGCCCGGTCGTCACCGGCGCGGTACCGCCGCGCAACGCGCTCCTGTTCGGGAGCGTGCTCGGCGCAATCGGGTTCGTGCTCTACCTCGCCTTCGTCAACGTCCTGAGCGCGCTGCTTGGGCTGGCAGGTCTGCTCTTTTACGTCTACATCTACTCGCTTTGGCTCAAGCGGCGCACGGTGCAGAATATCGTCATCGGCGGTGCGGCGGGCGCGTTCCCGCCCCTCGTCGGGTGGACGGCGGCGACGAACCATGTGACGCTCGCCGCCGTCGTCCTGTTCGCGATCATCGTCCTCTGGACGCCGCCGCACTTCTGGGCGCTGGCTATCCTGATCCGCAAGGACTATGAGGGCGTTGGCATCCCGATGCTGCCCGTGGTGATCGGTGAGGTGCGGACGGCGCGGCACATCGCGGTGTACACCGTCCTGCTGATCGGCGCGACGCTGCTCTTAGCCATCGGGCAGGTGATGGGCACGCTCTACATCGCCCTCGCGGTGCTGCTCGGCGCGGGCTTCCTCTACGTCGTCGGGCGGCTGCTGCGGGAGACGAACAAGGCGACCGCGAAGCGCGTCTTCGTCTACTCGAACCTCTACCTCGCGCTCTTGTTCGGGGGCATGGTCCTCGACCATGCGCTCCGGTAGGAGTTTGTCTGCATGACCGTCACCCCCGTCGCCACCGACACGAGGAGCGCGCGCACGCAGTACCTCGTGATCGCGTGCCTCGGCCTCGGCATCTTCATGGCCGCGCTCGACCTGACGATTGTCGCGCCCGCCTTCACCGCGTTGCAGGAGAGTTTCAACGTCTCGACCCGCGCGATCGCGTGGGTGATCGGCATCTACGCGCTTTTCAATGTGCTCAGCCAGCCGACGATGGCGAAACTCGCCGACCGCTACGGACGCCGCACGATCTTGCTCGTCGATGTCGCGTTCTTCGGCTTCGGCTCATTCCTCGCCTTTCTGTCGCCGAATTTCGGCGTCTTCCTGCTCGCGCGGGCGATCCAGGGCATCGGCGCGGGCGGCATCTTCCCGACCGCGAACGCGATCATTGGCGACACCTTCCCGCACGAGCGGCGCGGCCTCGCGTACGGCGTCACAGGGTCTCTTTGGGGCATGGCGGCGATCATCGGCCCGAACCTCGGCGGCGTGCTGACGCAGCACGCCTCGTGGCACTGGTTGTTCATCATCAACCTGCCGCTGGCGGTGATCGTCTTCATCATCGGCCTCCGCGTGCTACCGGAACAGCGGGCGGAGCGACGCGGCGGCCTCGACATTCGCGGCCTGCTCTTCCTCACAATCGCACTGGTTGGGCTGATGGGCGCGCTCAATGAGGTGAAGGGCGACGATGTCTGGGGCAGCATCGTCTCGCAGAGTGTCTTCTTCCCGTTCTTTGCCTTCGTCTGGTTCGGCTACCTCTTCGTCACCGCCGAGCGGCATGCGGACGCGCCGATCATCCCGCTGCGCCTCTTCCGCCATCACGACCTGCGCATCGCGGATGGGTTGGCGGTGATCGCGGGCATTGTGGAATCGAGCCTCGTCTTCATGCCGACGCTCGCCGTCATCGCGCTCGGCTTCAGCACGGAGAAGTCCGGCTACTTCCTCACGCCCGCCGCGCTGACGCTCGGCTTCGCGACGCCCGTTGTCGGCCTCCTGCTGGACCGCTACGGGCCGCGCCCCGTGCTCGTCGGCGGCACGCTGATCACCGCGCTCGGCCTCTTCATGCTCGGCACGGTCGTCACGAACACGTGGACCTTCCTGCTCACGCTGATTATCGGCGGCATCGGGTTGTCGTCGCTGCTCGGCACGCCACTGCGCTATCTCACCGCGAACGCGGTCGCGCCGGAGGAGCGCGCGACGGGCATGGCGGTCCTGTCGATCAGCACCAACGTGGGCATCGCGGTCGGCTCCGCGTTGACGGGCGCGATCATCTCCTCCCGGCATTCCACGCAGCCGGTCGCCTCGATCCATCGTGCGTACATCGTGCTCGGCTTCATCACGCTTATCGCCGTGCCCATCGCCGCGCGCATTCCGCGCCGCACCCATGCGCAGACCGAGGCGGCCCTCGCCGCCGCCGCTGAGAAAAAAGCCCGCCGCATGGAGCGCCGCGCCGCCCGCCGGGACGCCAAATCCGCCACGACTTCCACAACGGGGGGCGACTGAAACCGGGGATGAACCGCAGAGGCACAGTGGACATAGAGAAACGCAGAGAAGAAATAGAAAAATCATCCCTCTTCCGATCTCTGCGCTCTCTGCGCCTCTGCGGTTCATCCCCGGTTTCAACCAAGAGGAGCGTGCCGATGTATCGTTCACCGAAGTACCCCACCGATCCCGACGTGGTCGCGGCATTCGTCGCGGGGCAGCGGCATGGGCACCTGATCGCCACGCCGCCCGGCGGATTCCCGCAGGTTTCGATCCTCCCATTCGTCAAGACGGGGGACGAGATCGAACTCCACTGCGTGCAAGCGGACCCGACCTTCGCCGCGATCCGGGCAAACCCGCGCGTGACGTTCATGGTCTCGGATTTTCTCGCGGCATCGCGCCACGTCTGGGTCGATCCGCGCGACGCGGCCCGCTCCACGCTCAACTTCCGCGCCGTCGCCTTCATGTGCGAGGCGACCGTCTCGACGGACCCGGACGATGTCGCGGCGGCGCTGGCGCGGCTCGTCACGGCGTACGAGCCGGAGACGACGTACGAGCCGCTCGTCGATGGCGATTTCTACGGCCCGCGCCTCCGCATGTTGGCGGCGCTTCGTCTGCGCGTGATCGAGACGGACGCGAAGTTCAAGGTCGGCCCGGCCGGGCCCGCGGCCGTCAAACGGCGCGTCGTCGCGGGGCTGCGGGAGCGGAACGAACCGGGCGACGCACGCGCGGCGGACGTGATCGCGGCGACCCTGCCACGGAAGTGACCCACCCCCGGCCCCTTCCCCTCTGGGGAAGGGGCCGGGGGGTTAGGCTTCTCGCCCCGCGCGCTCACTCATGCCCCGGAACCGCACGATGAGGAACGCCACCGTGCCGAGCAGCAGCACGCCGGAGATGGCGAACATCCCGCCGTAGGTGATGAATTGCGCCGCCCCACCGAGGACGATGGAACCCGTCGCCGCGCCAATCTCCCAGACTACGTAGAAGGTCGCAATGGCCGCGCCGCGTCGCTCCACGGGCACGAGATCGACCGTGAGCGCGAGCAGGGCGGGTTGCGCCGCGCCGAAGCCGGTGCCGACGAGAATGGCGACGAGCGCGAGCGCGATGAATGAGTGCGCGAGCGACGCGACGAGCATCCCCACGCCGACGCACGCCATCCCCGGTATCGTGACGGCCCAGCGGGTGCGCTGATCCGCGAGCCGTCGCCCGATGATTCGATACGTGAAGAGGGCGGCGGCGAACACCGTGAAGAAGAAGCCCGCTCCCGCGATCTGCCGGTCGTCCGCGAGGAGCGCGGTGAAGGAGAGGACGATGTTGTACGCCAGCACGAGCACGAAGCCAACGAGCGCGGGGCCGAGGACGCGCCGCTCCAGCCATGCCCCCGCGATGGGCAGCGGGTGGGCAACGGGTTTCACGCGCTGGGGCCGCACGAGCGCGGTCACGATGACGCTGGCGACGCTGACCGCCGTCGCCGTGGCAAAGACGACCGGGTAACTCCACCGTTCAGCGAGGAACAGCCCGAGGGCGGGGAAGGTGGCAAGGGCGACTGTGTTCGCCATCCCCCAGAAACCCATCGCCTCCGCACGCCGGTGTGGCGGCGCGAGCGAGGCGATCAGCGTCGGCGCGGCGGTCGTGTAGCACGCCATCCCGGTGCCGTGCAGGAGCCGAACGGCGATCAGGCGCGGCAGCGTCGTCGCGGTGATATAGAGCGGGCTGGCGACGACGAAAATCGCCGTTGCCAGCATCATCGGGCGGTACGACGAGCCGCGATCCGCCACCCGGCCCACCAGTGGCCGGGGCACCATCGCCGCGACGGAGAACAGCCCCGTCACCAGCCCGATCTCCGCCGCGCCGCTGCCGAAATGGTCCTTGAGGTACTTCGGCAGCGCGACGAGCGTCAGATAGAACGACCCGTAGAAGAGGAAGACGCTCAGGAGCGCGAAGACAAATGCCCCTGTCCAGAGCCGTTCGTCCGTCGCTGGTGCCGCGACGCGCACGCGGGCCGGATCACCCGTCGCGGTCATCGGTCATCGCATTCGCGCACGGGTTGCTTCCCTCACTCCGTTATCCTGGCACGATCCATCCGGGTACAGCCTCCGGCTACTATACCCGACGCCGCCCGAGCGCCCGAAACGCGGCGTGACAACGATCCAACCGATGGTGGCGAGGGAGAGGGCATCGACCCCGATACGGGGCGCATTCCCCGGACAAGGTAACGCCGTTTTGTCTTACAGGGGTGGCAGAATCGGAGCCGCACCGGGCGGATAGCGCCACTGATAGTAGTGCTGCCCAACGTTGCCCATCTCCACCTGAAAGTTGATATTGTTTTTCGGGGTGTAGGTCAGCACGCGCCGCTCGAAGACCTGGACGATCACATCCCGTGGCTGCCCGCTCACCATCAATGCGGCGCGGAACGGTTCGGAGATCGCGTAGCCAATCGCCGCCAGCCCGGCGCGGTTGCGGTAGTCCGCGAAGACCGACGCGACGTTGTGCTGCGTCCGCGCGTCGTACCCGCCGAGGGTCGTGCCGCTGGCATCGCCCTGCGACACGTCGCCGGAGCCGGACATGAAAGTCGTGATCGACGCACCGGTGTTGGCGACGGTCGCCAGGAGCACCGCGCCTCCGCGGCTGCCGATCGAGGCGTACGTCGGGCCACCGCCATTCTGATCGCCCGCGATCGGGATTTGCGGTGGCGTGCGGCTTACAAAGAGATCGTTACCGAGTTGCACGCGCCCCCGGATCATCTCAACGGGGAGCAGGCCGTTCGTGATGACGCCGGGCGGGTCGGTGTACTCCATCCGCCCCTTGTCGAAGTACTGCACGGTGCGCTGCCCGCTCTGCGCCTCCCGGTAATACTCCTGCCGCCCGTCGGAGGCGGTCGAGAGCGGGCCCCAGAAGTTCGCCGTCAACGCCTCGCCCGCCGCCCACTGCGTCTGGAACGCGGGCGCGGCGAAGGGGGCTGCCGCAGCGGGAAAGGTCGTCAGCCCGACCAGCAGCATCGCGATCCCGCCAAGCACCCACGCGCGTCGCATGTACATTTTGCTCCCTACATCACTCGCCGGTATCCCCATGTGCCACAGTATCGTTGTTGCTCATCATGTAGAGTTCATGATAGAGCATTTGCCGCACGACGGACGCGAGAATGTAAAAAGAGATCGCGAAGACGAGCAGGAGCAGGTGGAGCACCATGCTCCAGATGAGCACGAGCCGGACGTTGCCCGCGATGGCGGGCGCGCTGTTCGCGCCGGGGCCGTCAGCGGACTGTCGCAGTTGGCGAGCGACATCATCCATGTTCCCCGCGACAACGCCGACCTGTTGCCCGATGGTGCGGAGATTCCCGCTGTTCTTGCCGAGCGATTGCTGCGTCTGGTCAATTGACGTGGAGATCGTGCGCAGTTGCGTCGCGACCTGGCGAAAGTTCTCGTCCGCGCCGGCGAGTGGCCGGGTGTTCGTGATCGGGATGGTGAAATTGAGCACCTTCGCGGTCGCCTCGACTGTTGTCGCAACATCGCGGAGCGAGCCGGACGTTTGCGACAACGAGGTCGCCGCCATGTCCACCGTCGTCGCCCCCTGCGTGCTCGCGTCCGCCGTGCTGCGGAGGGTGTCTGCGGATTGTGCGATGGTCTGGCCGAGGGAGCGCAACTGGCTTTGCGCCGCCCGTTCCGTCTGCCCGACCTGCCGGTATGCGTAGAAGGAGACGATCATCCCGCCGAGCGCGACCACGGCGGTGAGGATCGCGACGATGCGGATGGCGTGCAGCCCCCACCGGAAAGAAACAACGCGCGCCGGGTGCCGGTGTTTTCGCGTGTGCCGTGTCGTCGCCATTCCGTTCGTCATGCTCCTCGCTTCGTCATCGGTCGGCAAATCCGTATGCACTATAGCAGCCAGTAGCCAGTGATGGGGTGCGAAAAGCAAGCATGTCAGCGCCCGTCGCTTCTGACTACCGGGTACTGCGATAAGGTAGGATACACGCGGCATCGATGCACGAGTGGAGGAACGAAGAACGTCATGCAGCGACCTGATACCGCTCCCGATGTCGCATCGCTCCCGCTCCCCGAGGATCAGGCGGCGCGCGACCCGCACCCGCCGTCGCTCCGCGACCTCTTTTTGACGTGGCTGCGCATCGGCGCGTTCTCGTTCGGCGGTGGCGCGGCGACGCTCTTCCTCATGCGCCGCGAGTTCGTGCAGCGGCACCGCTGGCTCACGGGCGATCAGTACAACGAGGCGTTCGCCCTCTCCAAACTGACGCCGGGCACGAACATCATCGCGCAGTCGATCGTGATGGGCCGGATGATCGCGGGTGCGGGCGGCGTGGTCGCCTCGCTCGCCGGGTTGCTCGGCCCCGCCGTCGTCATCACGACCATCCTCGCCGCGTTCATCACCGTCGTGCAGGGGAACCGGGTCGCCGGGGCGATGCTCGCCGGGGTTGTCCCCGCGACGGGCGGGCTGACCTTCGCGATTGTCGTGCAGATGGGGCGGGGTCAACTCGGCGTCGGATGGGAGCGCGTGCGCGGGTTGGGCGTGATGGCCGCCTGCTGCCTGCTCTTCGGTCTGCTCCATGTGCCGATCCCGCTGGTGCTGCTCACGATGGGCGTGCTCGGCGCGCTCTTCCCCCGGTTGCTCGGTGGCAATCGCCCGCCCGCAACGACGACAGCGCCCGCTGTGCCCGCGCGGGATGGGGCGCGGCGCGGATGAATATCCTGACCCTGTTCTGGGAATTCCTGAAAGCGGGCGTCCTCTCATTCGGCGGCCTCGGGAGCCTGCCCCTCCTTGTGCAGAGCCTCGTGCACACCCACGGCTGGGCGAACGAGCAGCAGATCGGGCAGGCGCTGGCGGTCGGGCGCATCGCGCCGGGGCCGAACGGGTTATATGTGATCGCCCTCGGCTACCTCGTCTATGGCTTCGCCGGGGCGGCGGTGGCGGCGGTCGCGAACGTCATCCCGTCGCTGCTCGTCCTGCCTATTTCCGCGCTCCACCGCCGCGTCGCGCACAACCCGCGCGTGATCGGCGCGATGCGGATGGTCGGCCTCGCGGTCGTCGGCACGCTGCTCTGGACGGCGTGGTCCATCGTGCGCGGCGCGGCGCGCGGCCCGGCGGACTGGGCCATCGCCCTCGCCGCACCGGCCATCGTGATCCTGCGCCCCCGCTGGAACCCCGTCGTCGTCCTCGCGGGCGCGGCAATCCTCGGATTATTGCTGCACTACTGAAAGTCGGAACCATCGAGGAATAAGAAGGGAAGCGATTGAGAGGAGCGGGAAATGGGAGACGACGCGCGCGACGGGATGATGCGGAAGATGGAGCGGGCGCTGGAGGAGCAGCGGCACACGATAGACGTGCTCGCGCGGCAGGTCGATGACCTGATGTTCTACAACCGGCTTGGCGACGTCGCGGTGATCGACATCGTCTCGTTCACCGGCCCACCGCCGCGCAACACACCGAACCCGACGGCGCAGGGGGCGGGGAACCCGCTCGTGCTGCGCGCGTACGTCTTCATCCCGCGCGATCTGGACCGGTTGGGCCACCACCCGCTGATCGTGCAGGTGCACGGCGGCATCCACGCGAATTTCGGCTCCGGCGCGGCGAATGTCGTGCGCGAACTCGTCCTGCAGGGGTACACCGTGATCGCGCTGGAGTATCGGGGGAGCACGGGGTACGGGCGCGCCTTCTACGAGCAGATCGACTACGGCGGGTTGGAGACGGAGGATTCGTACGCCGCGCGCAATTTCGCGATCGAGACGTATCCTTTCCTCGACCCGGCGCGCGTCGGCATCATCGGCTGGAGCCATGGCGGGCTGCACGCGCTGCTCAACATCTTTGATCACCCGGACGACTACGCGGCGGCGTATGTCGCCGTGCCCGTCAGCGACCTCGTCGCGCGGATGGGGTACAAGAGCCAGGGCTACCGCGATCTGATGGCCGCCCCGCATCACATCGGCAAGAGCGCCGAGGAGGATGTCGCGGAGTACCGCCACCGCTCGCCCTCGTGGCAGGCGCACCGCTACGCCGGGACGCCCCTGCTGATCCATACGACGACGAACGACGAGGACGTGAACGTGCTGGAGGTTGAGCGGCTGATTCAGGCGCTGAAAGCGGAGGGGAAGCCAGACTCCTTCCAGTACCGAATCTACGATAACGCGCCCGGTGGCCACGCCTTCAACCGGCTCGACACGCCGCTCGCCCGCGCGTCGCGCCGGGATGCGTGGCGCTTCCTCGCGCCGCACCTCACACCTGCCCATCCCATACCATAAGCCGCAGATCACGGACGGATCATCGGTGGTAGCAGGCTTCAGCCTGCCGTTCCTCACCGCCCACTGCCCGGAGGGCACCTACTCTCCATTGCCAAAAGATCGCGGTATGCGTCGGTTCCGTGCGGTGATGGAGAGGAGAGGGGAAGGATTTGCGCGACTATCACACGAATCGGAACCAGTCGCGTGCTACGATCCGCATCCGCATCCGATTGAATAGCCGCCAACGGCGTGACTTCCACCGGTTGCGCCGCTGTATGTCGGTCCAGACTTGATCGATCAGGAGCCGCTCCGCGTCCGTCACCGCCGCCACCGTCCATCCTCGCTCATCCATTATTTCCCCCTTTCCCTCCGCGCGACGACTACATCGCCGACACGGGCCGCATGTTGCTCGCAAATCCGCCGATTTTTGGCATTCTTCTGATGTACGTACACACTGTACGAGCGATTATAGCAGATGGAGCGCGTATGGGAATGCGTCTCGATGCGAGGGGAGATGAGGATGTGCACATTGGCAGCACGCGCATCATATGGTTGTTTCTTTCTGCGCTCGCGCTCACTGGTGTGCTGATGGCGTGATCCTGCCGGGCGTCTCCGCGAAGGATGAGACACCGCCCCGCGCGGCTGGAGCCTGGTTGATGTGCTTCACATCCAGGGTCCAGATCGAGCGATAGGGCGACCCAAAAGTTCTTTTCCCTTGCCAGCACAGTGAAAACGTATCCGTTTGATGATATAATCTGGGTTGTACATCGCTCGCGCAAATGCGTCCGCGAGCTACCGGTTGCATCCGTAAGGAGACTCCCAATGTGCGGCAGATACGGTTTCGAGGTCACGGCCCCCGCGCTCCAGGAGCGGTTCGACATCGAGGGAGACATCCCTGCGGTACCGGCCCGCTACAACGTCGCGCCGACGCAGACGATGCCGGTGGTCGTCCATCACAGTCCCAACAGCGTCGCGTTGATGCGCTGGGGCCTCATCCCCTTCTGGGCCAAGGATGTAAGCGTTGGTTCGAAGATGATCAACGCCCGCGCCGAGACGGTGGCCGAGAAGCCCGCGTACCGGAAAGCGCTCGCGACACACCGCTGCCTCGTGCCGGCGAGCGGCTTCTACGAGTGGCAGCGCAATGATCGAGGTGTCAAGGTGCCCTACTGGATCTTCTGCAAGGATGAACCGCTCTTCGCCTTCGCCGGGCTGCACGCGGCATGGAAGGGCCCCGAGGATGAGTGGATCCACTCCTACACGATCATCACGACCGAGGCGAACGAGGTGGTGGCGCCGATCCACGGCCGGATGCCGGTGATATTGGACCGGGAGGATGAGGCGCTCTGGCTCGACCCTGACCAGACGGAGGCGGAGCGGCTCCTGCCGCTGCTGCGGCCCTACTCGTCGGCGAGGATGGATGCGCACGCGGTGTCGCGGCAGGTGAACAACCCGGCGTTCGACACGGCCGACCTGATTAGGCCGGAAGTGAATAGTAAATAAGGGCAGCCATTTGGGGTAGGGGAGCGGAGTAGCGGCGTCCGCTCCCTTTGTGTGGGTTGTGTCGGCAGATTGAATGAAGGCACGTCATATGGCATCTCGCCGCATCCGTACACGCTCAACTGCGTACGTCCTGAAGGTTTCGAATGCGCCATGTACCTCATTCCCCTCAGGACAGCAAACGACGCCAGAAGATTATTGTCATGCGACGCTGCTGTGCGGTATCACCCATTATTGAGATCGGCGCGTGCCCTGCTCCCACTCGCGGCGGGCGACGGCGGCGTTCTTCCGGTGCGCCTCCTGGTAGAAGGGCATGACGGCGGGTGGCTCCCACCGGACGGCCGGGTCGGTGACGAGTGCATCGAGGTACTGGGCATTGTCGCGCAGGAGTTGGGCGTCGCTCACCGGGCCGTGGGAGGGGACGACGGTGTGCACATCGCCCCGCAATGCCCACTGGCGCAAGGTGTCCGCCCACGAGCGGAGCGGGCCGTCATCCGTCGTCGGGATCGGCCACTCCGCCGCGTCCCCCGCGAGCAGGACGCTCGCTTCGGGGATGTGCACGACCGCCTCGTCCGCCGTGTGGCCGGGGAGATGGTGGATCGAGAGCGTGAGGCCGCCGAGGTCGATGTCCATGAACTCGGTGAAGGTGATCGTCGGCGGCACGATGGTGACGCCCCGGAAGCGTTTCGGCTCGGTCGCCCGCTTCTCTTCGAGCGTCCGCTGCCCCTCGGTGAGCATCACGGCACGGCAGAGGCGGTGCGCGATGATCGGCGTGTCCGGGAACGCAGCGTTGCCCCAGGTGTGATCCCAGTCGGCGTGGGTGTTGACGACGAGGATCGGTCGCCCCCGCTCCGCGAGCATCTCCCGCACCGGCATCATATCCTCCGGTCGGATCAGCGTGTCCACGACCGCGCTGACCGTCTCTCCGAAGACGACGGCGGCGCACACCGTCACGTCCGCGTCCAGCGGGCGCTCCGCCAGCCAGATCGCCGGTGTGAGTTCACGCAGCGTCACCTCATTCATTGTTCACCGCTCGATCCTATACTGGCGAATCGCCGGGTTGCGCCAACCAATCAGCGCGACGATCGCGACGCAGGCAATGCCCCCCGAAATGATCGAGAAGGGGATGCCGAACCCGGCGGCGACCGCGCCCGCCTCCAATTGGCCCAGTTGCGGCCCGCCCTGCACGAAGACCTGATTCGCCGCCGTCACACGGCCCCGCAGCCCGTCCGGCGTCAGCAGTTGGAGAATCTGATGCCGCAGGGTCATGCTCACCGTGTCCGTGAGGCCGGTGCCCGCGAGGAAGAGGATCGCCAGCGGCATCGAGCGCGAGAAGCCGAAGCCGACCGTCGCGAGGCCGAACGCCGCCACGGCGATCAGGAGCGGGAACCCCGGCTTGCGGATGCGGTTCGAGAGGCCCGTCATCACCACCGCGCCGATCACGGAGCCGATGGCGGGCGCGGAGTAGAGGATGCCGAGACCGGCGGGGCCGATGTGGAGAATTCTCTCCGCGAAGGCGGGCAGGAGCACGCTCGCGCTGCCCCAGAAGGTGGCGAAGAAGTCCAGCGACATCACTGAGAGGACGATGTCGTTGCGGCGGACGAAGCCGAGGCCCTGCACCGCCGCCTTCCAGCCGCGCTCCCCGCCCGCCGACGCCGCGCCGAGTCGCGCGCGCATCAGCAGCAGCGCGCTAATCACGGCGAGGAAGCCGACCGCGTCGAACGCATACGTCCCCGCGATGCCGATTGCGCCGATGGCCACGCCTCCGAGGGCGGGACCGGCGATCATCGCCACTTCCATCACGGTGATGTTCCACGAGAGCGCGTTCGGCAGGTGCTCGCGCGGGACGAGGGCGGGGATGATCGCCTGCCGCGCCGGCATGTCGAGCGCGCCCGTCGCTGCTGCGAGGAAGGTGAAGCCGTAGATGACGCCGAGGTTCACCATGCCCGCCGCCGTCAGCAGCGCGAGCGCGACCGAGTACGACATCAAGAGCGGCTGGGTGAGCAGCATCAGGCGGCGGCGATCGACCACATCCGCCAGCACTCCGCCGAGCAGCGAGAAGGTGACGACCGGCACGATGCGGAAGAGACCGATCAGCCCAAGATCGAGCGTGGAGTGGTGGAACTGGTAGACCTGATAGGCGATGGCGACTGTCTGCATCTGCCGTCCGATGGTCGAGACGAACCGGCCGACCAGCAGCAGGAGATAATCACGATGGTGCAGCGCGACAAAGGGGCTGAGCGGTTTGGGGGGGCTGCTGACCGTCGCGGGCACGTCGTGGATCGCAGATTTTCCGGCCACGCGGGGGCGCTCCCTTTCTTTCCGGCAGACATCAGCGCGCATCGTACCGCACTCGATGCCGAACCGGAAGGGAAACGATTATAATGACCGCATCATGGATGGTGCACCAACGATTTTCTCCATTCCGAAATACCTGAGCGTTCGCGCGGCGCGGTTGCGTCGGGCCGCGCTGCTCCACGTGCTTCTCGTTCCGCTTGCCATCGAGCTGCCGCTGCTGGTCGGGCTGCGGGGTGCTCGTGCGATCATCGTCGGCGCGCTCGTGTTCGCCGGATGCGGGGTGCTGCTGCAACTCGCCCCGCTCCGTGCCCCCCGGACGCTGCGCCGCCGCTACCGCCGCGTAACGGGGCAGGGTGGGCTGATCGCGGCGGGCGCGTTCTGCGTGCTCGCGCTGGCGATTTTCCTCGATGTGCGGCGGTCGTTCATCGCGCTCGGCATCCTCGCGCTCGACGCACCGGTGCTCGCCTTCCTGCTCGTTAGCCTCCCAGTCTACCTCGCGCCGCGCGCTGAAGATGTCCCGCGCCCGAAAGCATGACGGGAGGGGGGTGAGCGCCGGGGTAGGTGGTAATCTCCGCCGTTTTCGCACAATGCGAACGATGGGAAATCCGCTTTTTTCCGCGTGCGGAACCGCTGAATGTGACGTGCGGAGGGTTGCCATCCCTTTTGTCTGTGCTATCCTCGCCCTCGGGTGCAGGGGGAGGGGACGCTCCTGCGCCGTCGGGGAAGAGGACGGGGAAGACGGTCCGCATGGCCAGAGCGAATCAGTACCGCCGCCGGTGGTCGACCAACCACCGGTACCGACGCTCGCGCACTGTGACGCTCGGGCGCGGCATACCCATTATGCTTGTTGTCGCCGCGCTCACGGTGACGCTCTATATCTTCGGCATTGTCGGCCCGGATGCGCGCCGTCATACCGCCACGCCCACGATTGCCGCGACCCTCGTGCCGCCGCCCGCCGCGCTCGTCATCCCGCCGACGATGGGCGGCGTCGAGCCGTTCGGCGCGCTGCCCACGGTGCCGTCGTTCGTGGCCGGCGGCGCGCGCCCCGCGATGACCTACTCGCTCTCCGGGCCGCTCACCGGCGGCGCGCCCCGCGCGGACGTTTTCACCGTCACATGGAAAACGCCGAGCGCCGCGCAGGTGGATGTGCTCGCCCGCAAGCTCGGTCTGACCGGGCCGGTGCGACAGCCGAAGGCAGGGGTCTACACTGTGGACGGCAACGGCAAACTCTCCGTCGATGCGCGCGCGACCGTCTACGCGCCGCCCGCCGCCACGACGACGACGAACGCTCTCCCCGATGACCGCGCCGCGATCAGCAGCGCGCGCAACTGGCTCGCGACGCGCGACCTGCTTCCGGCGGATGTCGGCAACGCGGACGTGGAGCGCAACGGCGAGACGCTCGATGTGGTCTTCCACCCGAAGGCGCTGCCGGAAATCCTCTCGGACACGCCGGGGGTGCGCGTCCGCATCGGCCCCGGCGGGGTCGTGACGGAGATTCAGCGCGCCTGGCCGAGCGAGTTGTTGCCGGGCGCGTACGACCTCATCTCACTCGATGATGCGTGGCAGCAGGTGCCGGAGCGGGGGATGGTCGATCTGCGGTTGCCCGCAGGCACCGCGCTCGCGCCGGACGCGAATGCGCTCATCAACAACGTCACCCTCGCCTACGCGCTCGCGAGCGACAAGAATGGCAAGGATTACCTCCAGCCAGTTTACCTTTTCAGCGGCAGCGTCGCCACCTCCGGGCCACAGGCGAGCGCGGAGGTTCGCATCGGCGTCCCCGCCGTCCGCAATGTGAAGCAGGTCGGCTAATCGTTTCGCGCCATCACCAAGGGGATCGTCGCCAGGCGCCATCGCCGCGTGAACGACGTTCTGCCGCGACCGGTTATTAGGCCTCGCGCGTCTCGTAGACCGCGAGCGTGACACCAGCCCCGGCGAAATTGCGTAGATCGCGCGCGGTTGCGACGCCCTCGGGGGAGGCCATCGCGGCCTGAAGATCGGCCATCGAGTCGAAGGTCAACTCCGCGATCTGGTGGTATGACGCGGGCGCGCCGTCCGGTGCGACAATCGGCCCGGCGCTCACCACGAGTGAACGCAAGCCGGGAATCGTCTTCACGATTGGTGTGTGCGTACCGGTGTAGTAGGTGTCGAACGTCGCCGGATCGGTCGGACGGTTGTATAGCACCAGAATCTTCGCGGCCATGACGCATTCCTCCCATCGAGATTGCCCGGCGATACGACGTGTACCGAGCGATGTCAGGCGATCTCGACGGCTTCCGCGATCACGGGGAGCGTGACCATCGCGGGGGCAGGCACCGCTGCGCCAAGGGTTGGGCTGCTGCTGAAGACGTGTCGGAGCATCTGGCGGGGGTTGCCACCCCACATCTCCTGATACCGCGTCAGCAACGTCGCGATACCGATGGCGGTGCGGATGACGATGTTCAGGAGGCGCATCGTCATCGCGACGAGGACGACGTGCCCTGTGCCGACGCCGAAGAAGTGCATCCACGCCGCCGCGCTGCCATCCGCTACGCCGAAGCCGTTCGGGACGAAACTGATCATCGCCGTCAGGGTGCTGAGCGAGTGCGTCACGAGCGCCTCAGGGAGCGAGAGCGCCCTGCTGCCGAACCCGTACGTCAGGGTGTAGAGGATCGTTGCGGAGAGGAAGGTGCTGCATGTGCTGAGGAGTACGCCCACCGCGAGGGGCTGCGGGCGCATCACACGGCGCGAGGCGCGATGAAAGTCGGCCTCGGAGCGCACGAGTTTCTGCGTGCGGGACCAGCGGGCGAGTTGCCGGGCGATCCAGCGGGCGGGCGTCTTGGAGCGGAAGATCATCGCCACGCCGAGCGCGACTGGGATCGGGAACAGCGTGTACGGTGTGAAGGACTTGTAATACGTCACGCCCACAGTGACGACAATCGAGAGCGCGATCGCGTCCGTCACCCACCGGGCGATGAGCGCCGGCGTCGCCTGGCGCATCTTTGGGCGGTACCGGCCCCGGCTGTGCTCCTCCACGAGGCGCGCAGCGAGGAAATCGTGCCCCGGCACCACGGTCAACGCCTGGCTTGCCATGCTGGTGCTGATCGCATCATGCAGCCGGATGCGGATGCCGGACGCCCGCAGGAACGTTCCCCAGCGGGCGCCCTTGACGATTTCGTTGACAAAGAGGAGAAGGACGCAGATTGCGAGGGGGACGCGCGGCACATGGGCGAGGTACGCGCGGGCATTGAACGGGCCAATCGAGATGCCGGAGGCAATGAGCATCCCGCTCAGGCCACCAAGTACCGCAAGAATGAGTGTAATGCGACGACGCATCCTGGTGTCCCCGTTTCTTCCCGTACCGACCGACCGTCCGATGTCTTGCGTGACGCCTGTACGATCCGCGACGACCTCATCGCTCCATTACTGCTACTCGATGATGTCGTCTATGCCATAGTGTATGCGACGCAGATGAATGGTTGATGAATGGCGCGGTCTTCCTCGTGGCACGTCCCTTGCTGTAATGGAGGAGGAGATTGGCGGCATACCTGCTGATCCACGATCAAACCGCATATTCCTTCCCCACACCTCCCCATACACCGGCAGCCGGGGTCCCGCGAGGGGCCCCGGTTGTCTGTGCCGGAGTTCCCCAACTCCGATCCTTCCCCACATCTTCCCCGGTCGTTGATGTCTATTCACTTGTCTTCTTCCCCATTCCATCATTTTGAACGCCGCCCGTCGTCATTTGTGATGGGCAGCATGCGTATTCTGCAAAGTTTTCAATCAATGAAAGAAGCAAGGGAGAACATCGGCGAGGAAGAGTTCGAGACCATCGGTGCGCGGGAAGTCGAGGAAGTTCAGTTGCATGTGCCGCACGCCGACGGCGGCAAACTCCTCAATCTGCGCCGTCACCGCGTCCGGGTCGCCGCTGATCACATGCACCGCGCCCCGGTGGCCCATCGTCCGGTGGCGGATGAGTCGCGCGGGGTCGCGGGAGACGCTGATGCCCATGTAGCACGTCGGCACGATCGCCGCCGGATCGCGCCCGATGGCGCGGCAGTGGTCGTGGAGGACGGCGAGTTTGCGCGCGTAGTCGGCGGGGGAGTAGTAGTCCGCGTTCCACCAGTCCGCGCGCCGGGCGACGATCCCCAGCGTCCGCCGCTCGCCCCCGCCGCCGATCATCAGCATGGGCGGCGGCTCGGGCTTCAGGATGCAGCAAGCATCCTCAATCCGATAGTGCGCGCCGGTGAATGTGGCGGGGCCACCCCGCCAGAGCGCCGTGATGATCGCCGCCGCCTCGTCGAGTTGCTCGACGCGCACGCGGGCGGCGGGGAACGGGTAGCCGTAGGCGCGGTGCTCGCCCTCCGCGTCGCCCGCGCCGAGGCCGAGGATGAACCGCCCGCCGGTGAGGAACTGAAGCGTGGCGGCAATCTTCGCTGTGAGTGCCGGGTTGCGGTACCCCTGACCGAGCACGAGCGTGCCCCAGCGCAGTCCCGGCGCCCGCCCCGCGTGATGGGCGAGGAAGGTGAGGCACTCCATAATCGGCTGCTGGTCCATTTGGAAATGGTCGATCACCCAACAGGAGAGGTCGTGCTCCCGCGCGGCCTGAATCAGCCGCTCGTTGGCGTGCGCCATCTCTGCCATGCTGCCGCCGTGCGGCGCGGGGCGAATCGTGACCCCGAATTCGATCTGTGCCATCGGCAATCCTCCCCGCGCCGTACCCCGCGTTTCTCCTCTATGCTCAAGCATCGCGTCCACGTGACGATGCACGACACGCAGCGAGCGAAAGTGAATCAGCCGTCCGCCCGCAGGAAGACGCGCGTCTGCCACGGGCCGAGCGTCGTCACGAGCGTCTGTGCGTACACATCGAACAGATCATCGGTGAGCACGTCGCGCCACGCGCCGTCCGTCGGCCATCCGGGGAGGTTGTACGGGCCGTGACTGTTCGGGGAGCAGTTCGCGACGGTGACGACGCGGTCGCCGCTCTCGTCCCAGCGGGTGTACGCCACAACCCACGCCTCCGGGTCCTCGTGGAAGAGGTCGAGGGTGTCGCCGCGCAGAGCGGGATGCTCGCGGCGCAGCCAGATTAGGTGGCGGTAATGGTTGTGGAACCCCGATCCCTCCGGCTCGCCGAGGCGGGACCACGCCAGTTTGTTCGTCCCGATCACGCGCTCCGTGTCGATGCCGAACTCCTCGCCGGCGTAGAGCATCGGCAGGCCATAGCCCGTGAGCAGAAGCGTCACCGCGAAATGCATCCGCCGCATCGCGTCCTCGCCATCGATGCCCGCCGCACGGATGTCGTGGAGCAGCCGCTCCTCGTCGTGGCTGGCGAGGTAGCGCACGAGGTGCTGCGACGACGTGAACCCGGCGCGGCGCGGGTCGAGCGCCTCCATCAACCCGTCCCAGTCATCCGGCGTGTTACCCTTGCGCGGCTGCCCCGTGAGCATGCTCGCCAACTGGTGCGCGAAGTTGACGAACCACGCCGCGTCCATCGGGCCGCCGTCCTCGACGACCGCGAGATCAAGGGGCAGGTGCTCCGCGATCCGCACGAAGGGCTTGAGTGCGCCCTCCTTGCGCCAGATCGCCGCCGATGCCTCGCCGAGAAACTCCATGTTGCCCATGATCCGCGTCGCGTCGAAGCGGATGCCGTCCAGGTGGTACTCCTCAACCCAGTATTGGAGCGCGCCGAGTATGAACGCCCGCGCCGGGTACTCGCCACGCGCGTCGTCGTGAGACTCGTAGTTGAACTTCGGGCCGTACTGCAAGTCGTCGCTTGTCTCGTGGTAGAACCAGTAGTCGTGGTCGATGTGAGCGAGCGGGCACTCCGACCCCGCATGGTTCGTCACCTGATCCAGAATGACGCGGATGCCCCACCCGTGGCAGGCGTCGATCAGCCGCTTCAGGTCGGTGTGGCTGCCGTACGCGGCGCGCGGCGCGTAGAAGTACGTCGGCAGGTAGCCCCAGTAGTCGCCCGCCGTCTCCTGCACGGGCATCAACTCGATCGCCGTGATGCCGAGGTCAACGAGGTACGGCAGTTTGGCGATCACATCCGCGTACCGCCCCTTGCCATCGTCGCCATCGCCGCCGGAGAAGTCCCCGACGTGGACTTCGTAGAGGACGAGCATGTTGTTCGGTGGCAGGGGCGCGTCGTCGTGCTCCCAGACGTAGTCCTCGCCTTCGACGATGACTACCCCGCCCCGCACGACGATCACCGCGCAGTCCGTCGCCTCCGCCGCCCCCGCGACGGTGCCGCGCGCGACCGCCCGCGCCCACGGGTCCGCCATCTCGCGCCACTCGCCGGGGAAGAACCACGACCGGGAGACGACGCGCAGCCGGTACTGATGCGCCCCCTCCGGCAGATCGAGGGTGACGCGGAAGATGCGATCCTCCCCCTTCTCCATCGGGTGCTGCCGCCAGTTGTCCCATGACCCGATCAACACCGCCGCGTCGTTGTACGGCGCGAGCAGGGAAAAGGTGTGCGACATCGGGGTCGTCGTCACCGTCTCGCCATCGCGCACAGGGGTGCTTTGGGTCACGCCGCGTACTCCTTCATCAGTCGATCCCGATTTCGATACCGAGTTCGATTATCGGGAAAGAGCGTATCACACGCGATGTAACGCACAAAAAGGCCGGGACGATTGCCCCGGCCCTTCGTGAATTCCGCGATGATGCTATCTGTTACTTCTTGATCTTGTCCTTGATGTCATCGGCGGCCTCTTTGACCTCACCAACAACGCCCTGACCCTTGCCCTTGGCCTGATCCATCTGACCTTCGGCTTCGATCTCGGAGTTCCCGGTCTCGCGGCCGTAGTTCTCCTTCGCGTCGCCCTTGACTTCGCTCACTTTGCCCTTGATTTTGTCGCCAAGTCCGCTCATACCAAGACTCCCTTCACATGTCACATACGGAGGAATTCGATTATTCCTCCCTGCGAGCTGCGGGATGTTCGCTATCCCCATCATTCCCTACGCAACCTGCGTGCCACGTTGCTACTCGTGATTGTACGTACACGTGAGGAAGTAAAAAACAAGCGATGAACGTTTCCGGCCAGTTGACGAATGTCGCCTCATCGTGTATCTCTGTCACTGGACATAACGACACAGAAGTGGGGGGATGCAGAGCGATGCGACGACGAGCGGTACTGGCGGGCATGGCGGCGACAGCGGCAACGATGATGGTGCAGCAGTTGCAAGCGCTTGCCCAGCCCTTAACGACTGATGACGACACGACGGGACCTGCGCCGCCGCCACCGCCGCCGCCCGCGAACGACCCTCCCGCCGCGCCCGTCACATCCGCGCCCGCCGCCCCGGTTGCCCCGGTCGTCCCCGCAGCCCCCGCCAAGCCGATTGCCACGAAGCCGGATCTGAGCGACCCGAAGTACAGCCCAAACGCTTACCCGCCACTGAAGAAAACACTCGACGGGCCGCCGAAGCCCGGCGAGTTCGCCCTCGCCGCCGACGATGTGAACCTACGCGTCAACCCATCGTACAATAGCGAGGTCATGACGGTCATCCCCGGTGGCAGTCAGGTGACCATCGAGGGTAAGGTGAAGGACGGCTTTTACCCGATCACCTTCAAGTCCAATCTCGGCTGGGTGGACGGCAAGTTCCTCACCCGCCTCGGCCCGGAGTTGCCGCCTGCCATCGGCGTCGGGACGCTCCTCGAGAGCACGCCGATCTATGAGACGCCGGACGCGAGCGGCAAGCAGATCACGAACTGGACCGCTGGGATGCAGGTGACGTACTTCTGGGAGCTGGACGGCGCGCCGTACAAGGGGGCCAAGCGCTGGTACAAGGTGCTCTCCAGCCCCGATCGCTATGTGCCGGTGGCGAGCATCGCGGGCACGCCGACGCAGGGGTTGCAGGAACCGGCGGCGTTGCCGAAGAGCGGCCCGCTCGCGTGGGTCGGGGCGCTCCAGAGCGGCGCGAATGTGCGTCTCGGCCCCGGCACGAACCAGCAGGCCGTGAAGACGTGGCCCGCCGGTCGGCGCGTGCTCGTCTACGGCGAGGTGAAGGGCGAACTTTACAACGGCTCGACCAAGTGGTATCAGGTCGCGTCCCCGCCCGAACAAAGCCTCTTCCTCCATTCAAGCTTCGTGATGAAGCAGGCCGACATTCTCCCGGTGGAGAAACCCGCCTACGCGGGCCGTTGGGTGGATGTGGACTTGACCAATCAGGTGCTGACGGCCTACTTCGGCGCGCGCCCGCTGATGGTGGCGCAGACGGCGAGCGGCACGCCCAAAAACCCGACCGACAAGGGAAATTATCCGACCTTCTGGCGACTCGCGTCCCAGCGGATGCAGGGCGACAACCTCTTCGCGTCGGATTACTACAACCTCGACGCCGTGCCGTACATCTCGTATTTCCACCCCAGCGGCGAGGCGATCCACGGCGCGTACTGGCACGACAACTTCGGCGCGCAACTCTCGCACGGCTGTGTCAATGCCTCGTTGCCCACCGCCCAGTGGGTGCTGACGTGGGCGCCGCTCGGCACGCAGGTCGTGGTGCACTGATCCGCGTTGGCCCAACGCTCCCACGGAACCCCCTTCGCCGTCGTGTGAAGGGGGCTTTTGGTCTCTTAATTTTCCGCATCGCGCATGGGACGCTTCGTGGTCGGCGTGCGACGCACGGACCCGGCGTGCAGGAGACAACGGAGAGGGAAGCGCGATGTCGGCACGGCAACCCCGCAGGTCATCAATCATCCCGCTGTTGGCACTGTTCGCACTCGCCGCATGTGGCGTGACCACGGTCGGCCCGACTGCGACCGCCATCGCGCCGCCGCCCGCACCAACCGTCTCCCCGTCGCCGCAGCCAACCGTCATGGTCGCGCCGACCGCCACCGGTCGCCCAACCGTCGTGCCCACGGCGACGATCGCACCGCCGCCTCCGGTCCTTGTCTCCACGCCGGTCGTCACCGGGTCGGCCCCCGCCGCCAGCGCCGTTCGCCCGCCAAGCACCGTCGTAGCAAGCCCCGCGCCGGGCGCGCCGTTCACGGACCCGAAAGGGCGATTTACCTTCGTCACGCCGAAGGGCTGGATTGCGGAGCGGTATTCCGACCCGGACATCGTTGTGCAACTTAACGGGGACACACCGCCGGGCAGTTTCAACGTCTCGACGGAGATGGTGTCGCAGAGGATCGCACTCGCGCAGTACATCGAGGCCGGCATCGCGCAGGTGCGAGGTGGCGTCGCCGGATATGAGCCGGGGCCGCGCGGCACGCAGTCAATCACGCTCGGTGCCGAGTCGGCGGGGCTGATCGACTATTACGCCACAGTCGGCGGCGCGCGGCTCTATTTCCTGCAAATCATCGCGGTGCGGGGCGAGACGGCGTACGTCCTCACCTTCAACACGCAGCCGAATGACCGGGACGCCTACCTCGCGCAGGCGCAGATCGTGCTGGATTCGTGGCGGTTTGGATAGGGGAGGGTCCGGTTCCCCTCCCGCAACGGGAGGGGTCGGGGTTGGGAACATCCGCGCAGGTCAGTCCGCCGCGTAATCGCCGTTCAGGCCGAAGTCGTGGATGCGCTGGGTCAGTTCCGGCAGGTCCAATCCGAGGGTGTGCGCAACGGCGACGCGGTCGCCCTCGTGCTGCTTCAAGGCTTCAACAATCAACTCGCGCTCCACCTCGCTCAGAACGGCGCTCATCGGGACGCGCTCGCGGATGCGCTGCGTGATGTCGATTAATCGTCCTCCCGCCTGGGGCGCGAACTGGATCTGCTCGGCGGTAACGAGGCCCCCCTGCGAGAGGACGATGCCGCGCTGGATGGTATTCTCCAACTCGCGGATGTTGCCGGGCCACGAGTGCGTCAACAGTTTCTCCATCGCGTCCGGGGAGACGCGCGCCATGCGGCCCGCCGCGCCGTAGCGATGCTTCTCGAGGAAGTGCTGCACGAGCAGCGGCACATCTTCCATGTGATCGCGCAGCGGCGGTACATGGATCGTCAGGACGTGGAGACGGTAGAAGAGGTCCTCGCGGAAATTGCCCGCCGAGACTTCATCCTCCAGCCGCCGGTTCGTCGCCGCGATGACGCGGACATCGATGTGGATGGGCGCCGTGCCGCCGACGCGCTCGAACTCCTTCTCCTGCAGCACGCGCAGGAGTTTGCGCTGGGTGGAGAGCGTCATCTCGCCGATCTCATCGAGGAAGATCGTGCCCCGGTTGGCGCGCTCGAAACTGCCCTTGTGCTGGTTCTGCGCGCCGGTGAACGAACCTTTCTCGTGGCCGAACAGCTCGCTTTCGAGCAGCGACTCCGGCAATGCCGCGCAGTTCACCTTGACAAGCGGGCCGCGTGCGGAGAGCGAGTTCTTGTGCAGCACATTGGCGATCAGTTCCTTGCCGGAGCCGGTCTCGCCCGTGATGAGCACCGGGGCATCGGAGGACGACGCGCGCCCGATCATCTGGAAGATGCGCGCCATCTCCGCACTCGACCCGATGATCTCGTCGCGCAGCCGCTGATCGGACGCCATCGGGTTGGCCTCCATCTGCGCTTCCTGCTCCTGCGTGCTGAAAAACGATCGAACCTTCTGGACGACGTACTCGATGTCGAAGGGCTTGGTCAGGTAGTCGAACGCACCGAGCGTGGTCGCCTCGATGGCGATGGAGGCGGTGGTGAACGCCGTCATCATGATGATCGGTAGCGTGACGCCCTGCGCGGATTGGGCAATCTCCCGCAGGGCCTCCAGGCCCGTCATGTCCGGCATCTGCACGTCCATCAGCACGAGTGCGGGATGCTGTGGGCCGTGGTAGATCGCGAGCATCTCCTTGCCCGTCGCCGCTTCGAGCGGCTCGTACCCCTCGTCCCGCAGCAGTTCGACGAGCAGCGAGCGGATCGCCTCATCGTCATCCGCGACGAGCACCCGGCGGTTGGACTCGTCATAGGCGTAGGTTGGCTCGGCGGCATCGCCGGGCGGCGCTTGCCCATTGACGGGCTTGCGCGACGCGGCGGAACCGGCGGCGCTGACGCGGCGGGCCGGCGGCCTGCTACTCATTTCGTTCTCTCCCCGCTCACCCCACACGGCACAAACCCGTGCCCGATAACGCCCCTATTGTACGGGCGTCACCGCTACACGCAACTCCCTGCGCACTCCGGTCTTCAACGCGGGCATCGTGCTGAAGTCCCGGAAGGCGGGGTCATTCTTCCCAATCGTCGCCAAAAGTGACAGAAGGACCGCAGCAGACACAAAAGCTCCAATCCTTCTTCTTCTTTCGCGACCCTGCGGATCCCGTGGCTTCGCTTTTCTGTCCGTCGCCGCGTCCTTAGCGCATCGTCGAGGGGAGCAATCCAAGTTCCCCGCGGTACTTGGCGACCGTGCGCCGCGCGATCTGGATACCGAGGTCCTTCAGCTTGTCGCAGATCTCATCGTCCGTCAGCGGGTGATCCTCGCGGTCCACCAACTCCTTAATCACATCCTTGACACCGAGCGAGGCGGTGAAGAAGTCGGAGAAGGGGATGACGCGCCGCTCCGGCAAGAGCACGTACTTGTTCGCGGTGGCGCGGCTGACGGTGGACTCGTGGACGCCGAGCGCCTGCGCGACCGCCGCGCGCGTGAGCGGCTTCAACTCGCGGACGCCGTAGCGCAGGAAATCCTCCTGCTCCTCGACGACGTACTGCGCGACCTGCTGCAACATCGCACCGCGCTGCCGGACGCCGTGCAGGAAGAGGCGGGCGCGCGCCACGCTCTCGCGGATGTGCTCGCGCTCCTGATCGGACAGCCCCGCGAGCATCCCGCGATCCGACGCGATCGCGGAGTACGACTCATTGATGCGCAGACGGTTGGACCCACTCTCCGGGACGATGGCAACGAACTCGTCGTCCATGTCCGTGCGGATGACAACATCCGGTGTGAGGAAGCCGGTCGCGGAGGTCTTCCGCCCCGCGCGTGCGCTGGGATTCTGGAGCGGGTGGGGCGTCAGGTGCGCGCGGATGAAGGCGCGTGCCTCCTCAATCGCGTCAGTCGCGACGCCGAGCGTGTTCGCGATGTGCGCGAACCGCCCCGCCGCGAGGTCCGTCAGGTGCTCCGCGATGATCTGCTCGACCGGCTCCGGGATCTCCATGCCGCTCTCGCGCAGCCCGCGCAGTTGCAGCAGGAAGGATTCGCGGTAGTCGCGCGCCGCCACGCCCACCGGCACGACGCTCTGGACGGCCCGGAGGACGAGCAGCGCGGTCTCTTCATCGCACTCACACGCGAGCGCGGTCTCCTCAAGGGTGGTGTCGAGGAGACCGCGCTCGTTGATGTGGACGATGAGGAAGGCGGCGATGCGGAACTGCGATTCCGGGATCATGGTCGAGGCGTCGGAGAGCCACTGCCGCCGGAGGTCCTCGTCCGACGCGACCGCCGTGAAGGGGTCATAATCATCCTCGCCGTCATTGCGGCGCGACACCGTCTGGTACCACTGGTCCGGGTACTCCTCGTACGAATCGCGCGTGCTTATCTCCTGCGCGCGGTTGTTGCACATGGAACACCAGCCATTGCGCAACGCCTCGCCGCAGATCGGGCACTGGCGGGTCTCGTCGCCGTCGGGGCTGTCGAAGTCGAGTTCGAGGGCGGGGTTCTTCATGATTTCCGCGCGCATCGCCGCTTGCAGCTCGGTGCGCGAGAGGAGAAGGACTTGATTTGCTTCGATGAGGACGGGGGAAATCCATTGACGCTGCTCGTGGGTGAAATCCATTGAGTGGTGTAGACCAGCCATCAGCCCCTGCTCCCTCTCCACGTCTGTGATGAATTTGTTCATGCGGAGCGCCTACCGCGCGCATTCTATCGCAAGAAGTATACCACGTCAAATTTCCCTGCTATAGCAAGCATGGCACCGTTTGTGCCAACCAGATTTTCACTGTGAGTGGGGAGAATGCGTGTTTTCTGATCGGTGTCACGAGGACGCGGCGCTCACCTCTCGCGCCGCAAGGCGTTCCTCAATCGTTGCCAGCAATTCGCCGAGATTGAACGGCTTACGCATGAATGCCAGCCCTCGGCGCTGGAATTCCGCGCGCTTATCATTCGCGGTGAGAAAGAGGACCGGCGTCAGCATAGTCCGCTCGGACCGGCGCAACGTGTCGTACACCTCGATGCCGTTCGCACCGGGGAGTTGGTAATCGAGGATGAGCAAGTCCACCGTGTGATCGGCAAGGAAAGCGATCGCCTCGCGGCCGTTGTGGAGGCAGCGGGTATGCGCACCGGATTCTTCGCTGAGCGCGTCCGCAATCAGCGACGCGATTGCCTCGTCATCCTCGACAATGAGCACCTGTGTAGGAGATTGCATCGGAATCATCACGTCCATCACAACTTTCACCGTCGAAAACACCACAGCGCATGTGAACATATAGCGTGCACATGCTCCGCAACTTCGAGGCAAGAACAGTGCCATTGCCCTGCGGCTCGCGGGTGCGCTTTGGTTGACAGGGCAAGCGGCACGGGCGTAAGGTTGGCGCACGCATCTGCTGGCGGCATCCCATCGGCGTCGGACTCCTCGGCGGACTACCGGGTTGCTCCATCCAATAAAGGCGGGTACCAATGATTGCACCCCATATTCGCTCGCGGATGAAGCGGGCGATTTTCGTGTGGCCACCGTGGATGCACCACGGCGCGGCGCTGCTCCTCGTCGCAGCGACGACTGCGCTGATCGGGCTTCTGAATAGTGGCTGGGGCTTCCTCGATCGCATCACCATCGTGAACCCCGGCACGGCCTACATCATCGCGGTGGCGCTCGCTGTCGTGCTCTTCGGCATCGGCCCGGCACTGCTCGCGGTCGGGGCGTCGGCGCTCGGACTCGCGCTCTTCTTCCCCGAATACGAGAATGGGGAGCGCGTGATTATCCTCGTGATCACGATGGTCATCATCGTCTACCTGGGCCACCGGCAACGGCGCGCGCAGATCGTGGCGGAGGGCACGCAGGCGAAAATGGAGGCGATCATCGAGAGCATGAACGACGCGGTGATGGTCGTGGACGCGAGTGGTCGCCCGACGGACGTGAATCGCGCCGCGACCGTGCTGCTGGGAGAGACGGATCGGTCGGACGGACTGGCAGCGATCATCCGGCGGCGCGACGACGGCACCCCCGCGACGGACGAGTACGCCCTGCTCCAGCACGCATTGACCGCCGAGGAGGTGGCGCGCGCAGAGGTGCACGTGCCCGGTGGGACGGATGGCCTGCGCACCCTGAGCGTGGTGGCGAACCCGATCCGGGACGCGAGCGGCAGACTGCTCGGCGCGGTGAGCGTTAGCCGCGACGTGACGGAGCAGCACACCCGCGCGCAGGAGCGGGAGGCGCTGCTCGATCGGGTCGAGCGTGAGCGGCGATTCACGCAGGACATCCTCGAAAACGTCCCCGTCGGCATCGCCGTCGTGCGATCCGACGACTTCACCATGCTCTCCTTCAACGGCGAGTACGACGCCTCGGTGCGGCGCGTGCCGGGTTCAGAGCGGCTGGCGGTGGGGAAATCGTTCATCGATACCCTCGCGCCCGATGCCCGTGGCCCCGCGACGCGCCTCCTTTCCCGCACGCGCGACACGGGCGCGCCGGAGCGGAGCACGGCGTATGCGTCGGCGATCGTGCCGGATCAGTTCTACGACGGCAGCATCCAGCCGCTCCGCTTCGGCGACGGCACGGACGCGCTGCTGATTACGTCGGTGAACGTGACGGACCGCGTCCGTGGCGAGCGCGAGCGGGAAACCTTGCTCGCGCGCGTGGAGCAGCAGGCGGCGCAACTGGCGGCGACCTTCGAGTCGATGCTGGACGGCATCGCCGTCTACGACGCGGCGGGCAACGTTCTCCATCGCAACGAGGCGTTCTACCGCCTGCTGCATTTGGAGGCGGGCACTGCGCCGGCGCTCTGGGAGGCGTTCATCCGCGACATGGACCTGCGGCACGCGGACGGCACGCCGATGACGCGGGAGCAGACTCACTCGTACCGCGCGCTGCGGGGCGAAACAATCCGCGATGCGGTCGTCCTCGTGCGGGATGGCCGGGGGCGGGACCGCTTCCTGAGCCAGAACGCCTCCCCGATCCGGGCGGCGGATGGCCGGGTGATCGGCGCGGTTGTCGTCTTCAACGATGTCACGGAGCGGCGGGAGCGGGAGCGGGAGCGGGAGCGGTTGTTGCGGCTGGTGGAGGAGCGACGCCAGTTCGCGCAGGCGATCTTCGACACGGTGCCGGTCGGCCTCGCGGTGATCGACACGGAGACGCGCACCTTCAGCACCGCGAACCCCGCCTTTCGCGCCGACGTGCGGGAGCCGTACCGCAACCGCAGCCTCAACGATGTTCCGCTCGCGGGCATCTTCCCGGAGATTGACGACACCGACGCGGTCGCGCGGTTGCGGGCCATCGCGACGACGGGCGAACCCTTCACGCGCCGGGCCGCGCGCTACACGCACCTGGCGCGCGGCGAAACCTACTTTGATGAGATGGTCGTCCCACTCCCCGGCGCGTCCGGCCAGGGGCGGTACGTGCTGTATCAGACGGTCGATGTGACGGAGCAGGTGCGGGGGCAGCAGCGGATCGCCATGCTCGCGCAGGCGGAGTCGGAGCGCGCGAGCCAGTTGGAGGCGGTCTTCGGCGCGCTCACGGAGGGGGTGATCCTCGCGGACACGCACGACACCATCATCCGCAGCAACGCGGCGCTGGCGCGCATTCTCGGCCTCGATGCGGGGGAGCCGCTGCCGCCGCTCAACCACTTCGGCGCGCGGTTCGCGATGCGCGATGCGGATGATGATGCGATCCCGCAGGAACTGCGCGTGGCGAAGGCCGCGATACGCGGCACGACGCAGACGAACCAGGTGCGACGGTTCCGCACGGCACGCGGTGAGGAACGCCGGATGAGCGTCAGCGCCTCCCCCGTGCGCGATGCGGCGGGCGTAATCGTCGGCGTGGCGATGACAATGCGCGATGTCACGGAGGAACGGCGTGCCAGCGAGGAGCGCGAGCGGCTGCTGCGGGAGATGGAGGAGCAGCGCCGCTTCGCGCGGACGATCATCGAGAGCGCACCGGCGGGCATCGTCGTCTTCGGCACCGACCCGACGTTCACGGTGCGGCTCGCCAATGACCAGTCCCTGCCCCTGCTGGACCCGGTCTGGCGCAGCCGGGGCATCACCGGTGAGCCGCTCCATGCGTTCATCCCCAACGCGGAGGAGTCTGGCATCCTGCCGATTTTCCGACGGGTGGCGGAGACCGGGGAGCCGATCCATCTGCGCGAGTTCGAACTCGTCGGCTTCGAGCGCGGCACGACGTATTATGACTGGAGCCTCGTCCCGCTGCGCGAAACGGAGGACGGCGTGACCGGGCTGCTCCTGCTCATCACGGAGGTGACGGATCGCGTCCTGTCGCGGCAGCGGATCGAGGACCTGGCGGATGCCGCCGCCTTGCGCGCCGCCGAACTGGAGGCGGTGATCGCGAACATGCCGGATGGCGTCTCCATTCACGGGCCGGATGGACGGATCATCCAGATGAACGCGACGGGCCGACGTATCTCCGGCGAAGAAATTTCCCCGGAGCAGTCGCACCCGACGGTAGTGGAGCACTTCGATCTGCACTACCCGGACGGGCGCATGATCCCGCTGGATGACCTGCCGCTTCCCCGCGCGCTGCGCGGCGAGATCACCTCCGGGTACGAGTTCATCAGCCACACGCGCAACGGCGCGCGCAACATCCTCACGAGCAGTGCGCCGATCCGCACCCCGACGGGGGAGATCACGAGCGCGATTGTCGTCTTCAGCGATGTGACCGAGCGCAGGCGCGCGGAAGGGCTGACGACGCGCCTCGGGCGCATCCTCGATGCGTCGTCGAACGAAATTTACGTCTTTGACGCCGACTCCCTCCGGTTCGTGCAGGCCAACGCGGGCGCGCGCAACAACCTCGGCTACGCGATGGAGGAACTACTGGCGTTCACGCCGCTTGACCTGATGCCCACGCTCACACGTGAAGCGTTCGACGCGATGCTCGCGCCGCTCCGCGCGGGGGAAGAAGACGAGATCACGTACGAAGGTGTGCATCGGCGCAAGGATGGCTCGCGCTACCCGGTCGATGCCCACCTGCAACTCTCGCACTCCGAGACCCCCCCGGTCTTCGTCGCGATCATGCAGGACATCACGGAGCGGCACACGGCGGAGGAGCAGCGCGAGCGGCTGCTGCGGGAGATCGATGAACGGCGCAGGCTCGTGCAGACGGTGATCGAGAGCGCGCCGGTCGGCATCGCGGCCTTCGCGACGGACCCGGAGATGTCCGTCCGCATCGTCAACGACCCGTACCTGCGGTTGCTGGACATCCCGCCGCGCGATGCGGGGTTCGCGGGGAGCGGCGTGCGCTCCTTCATCGCCGGGGAGGAGGCCGACCTGCTCCTCGCGCACAACCGGCGGGTGATCGAGACCGGGGAGCCGATTTCGCTCCACGAGTTCGCCTACCACGGCCTCGCGCGGGGGACGGCGTACTTCGACTGGAACCTCGTGCCGCTCCACGAGGCGGATGATCGCGTCACGGGGGTGCTGTCACTCATCACCGACGTGACGGAGCGGGTCGAGTCGCGGCGGCGGATTGAGGAACTCGCGCTCGCCGCCGCCCAGCGCGCGCGTGAGATGGAAATCGTCATCGCATCCATTGTTGACGGCGTGATGGTGACGGATGCCACAGGGGTCACCGTCATGGAGAACGACGCCTCCCGCCAACTGACGGGCCGGTCGGAGAGTGCGGCGCATCTCAACCTCAACCAGCACGTTGCCGTGTACGGACTCCGCAACCCGGACGGCGAGACGACGCGGACGGAGGATCTGCCGCTGGCGCGCGCCGTGCGCGGCGAGATGGTGGCGGAGCAGGTGCTGCTCCTCCGGCGCGCCGACACCGGGGACGACCGCTTTCTCCTCTGGTCGAGCGCGCCGGTGCGGGCGGCGGACGGCACGATCACGGGGGCGGTCGCGGTCTTCCGGGACATCACGCAGATGAGGCAACTCGAACAGATGAAGGACGAGTTCGTCTCGGTCGCCGCGCACGAACTCCGCACGCCGCTCACCGCGATTAAGGGGTATGCCGAATTGCTGGATCGGCGGCTGAGCGCGCAGGCCGGGCGCGAGAGCGACCGCAAATCGCTTGCGGTGATCCGCAAGCAGACCGAGCGCCTCGCGGGCCTCGTGAATGAGATGCTCGATGTCTCCCGCATCGAGGCGGGCCGCTTGCAGCTGAATGTCGAGCCGTTCAACCTCTCCCCGGTCGTTGGCGAGGTGGTGAACAATCTACGCGTGTCGAGCGACCGGCACACGCTCTCGCTCGATGCGGAACCGGACGTCGCGGTGAGCGGTGACATCGCGCGCATCGAGCAGGTGCTGATGAACCTCATCTCCAACGCGATCACCTACTCCCCGCAGGGTGGCGAAATTGGCGTCCGCGTCTGGCACGAGGGGGATGCGGCGCTGGTCGCCGTCAACGATCGGGGGGTTGGCGTCGCGCCGGAAGAACTGCCCTATCTTTTCGACCGCTTCTACCGCGCGCCGCGCGCCGGGGTGATGCGTTCGGGCGGCATGGGGCTGGGGCTGTACATCTGCCGGGAGATCGTCTCCCGGCACGGCGGCACGATTCGCGCGGAGAGCGTCGAGGGCGTCGGCAGCACATTCATCTTCACGCTGCCGCTCTCTGGGGAAGGACCGAGGACTGAGGGCTGAGGATATACTCTTTCACACTATCTGTGTCGTGCTCATTCGCTGGAGCGCCGCCGTACTGGTAAGGGCGCACCGCTGTGTGCCGATCGGCGATGCGCCATACGGTCTACATCGGGATGAAACCGGGCGCATGGCGGTGCGCCTCTACCTGGTCAACCGTGCCATCATCGTGAAAGAGTTATAAGGCATGAGCGACACTCGTATCTCGTTTGCAAGGATGTCATGATGCCCCACGGATATGAAGAAAAGGGACTGAGCGTCTCCACTCAGTCCTCAGTCTTTCCTCGGGTTAGGATGCGGCAGCGGAGCGGCCCTGCACGCGGCGTGTGGGGGGGATTTCCGTCTTCCCGTCACGCGCGCTGCGTTGCGCGCGGTCGAAGCCCACATGTGTGCCGTGCGTCTGCCCCCAGTCCGCCATCGCGTCGATGATCGGCCGCAGCGTGCGCCCGTCGTCGGTCAGGCTGTACTCCACGCGCGGGGGGATCTCGGGATAGAGCGTCCGCGTCACGAGGCCGCGCTCCTCCAGTTCCCGCAGGCGGGCGATAAGCATTTTCGGGCTGACGCCGCCGAGTGACTGCTGCAATTGACCGAACCGGCGCGTCCCCTCGAAGAGGTCGCGGAGAATTTGCACGGTCCACTTGCCACCGATCACCTCAAGCGTTCGCTCGACTGCGCGGGCGGAGATGGAAGATTCGGGCGATACGGGGCTACTTTTCGCTGTTCGTGACATGAGAGAGTCCTCCTGATACTACGGTCCCGTGATACTGTGCACTGACTGCTTCCCGATGGATTACCAGCAAACAGATCGTCGCGCCGGTGCGCTCACCGCAATCGTCGTCTGGTCCGCCAGTTGCGTTATACCCTGATTGTTACTCCACGCGGCTCGCATGATGGCGTGCGGTTCGCGTCATGCCGATGGGAACAGAGAGTTCCTATCGGTCATGCTGCTTCCTGCAAGATATATGCCACTGCCGATCTTTACGGTGGTTCGGGATGGAGCCATGGATGGATCGCTCAGCCCGCCGCATTCAGGTCGCCCGGCTCGTGCGTCGCCCGTCCCTGCTCGCCGAACTGTTCAAGGTACGCCCGCACCGCGAGGGCCGCCGCCGCGCCCTCACCGGCCGCCGCCGCCACCTGCTTGGTGCTGCCGACGCGCGCGTCGCCCGCCGCGAAAACGCCGGGCATAGTCGTCTGCAACCCCGCATCCGTCGCGATGAATCCGCACGCGTCCAGCGTCACGACGCCCGTGAGAAACTGCGTATTCGGGCGCAGGCCGATGAAGACGAAGACCCCCGCCGGGTGCAGCGTCTCCGTCGCGCCGGAGAGCGTGTCCCGCACGCGGACGGTGGTGAGGTGACTCTTCGCCCCCGCGAAACCCTCGACGACGGTGTGCGGCCGCACGGTGATCGTGCCACACTCCGCCACTTTCTCGCGGACAACGGCGCTCGCGCTCAGCGCATCGCCGCGCACGAGGATCGTGACGTGGCTCGCGAACCGCGTGAGGAAGAGCGATTCCTCTGCCGCGCTGTTTCCGCCCCCGATGACCGCGACCTCCTGGCCACGATAGAACGGCCCGTCGCACGTCGCGCAGAAATGGATGCCCGCGCCGAGGAAATCCGCCTCGCCCGGCACGTTGAGTCGCTGGTAGGTGCTGCCCGGCGCGAGCAGGATCGCGTTCGCGCCGATCACCGTGCCGTCCGCCATCGTGATCGCGCGGTACGGCCCATCGACGGTGATCCCCATCACCTCCTGCGCGGAGAGCAGTTCGACCCCGAAACGGTGCGCGTGAGCGACGAGCCGCGTGCGGAATTCTTCCCCGGTGACGCCGTCGGGAAAACCGGGGTAATTGTCGAGACGTTCGGTGATCGCCGCCTGCCCGCCGAGGCTGCTCCGCTCGACGATCAGCGTGGAAATGCCCTCGCGCGCGGCGTAGATCGCGGCGGTGATGCCCGCAGGCCCGCCCCCGACGACGACGAGATCGTAGAAAGTGCGCATCGCCCGCGTCTGTAACCCCAGTTTCGTGGCGAGTTCGGCGTTCGTCGGCTCGACGAGGATCGTCGCATCGGCGAAGAGGATGACGGGGATGCTGTGCCTGCCGCCGTTCAGTTCCTCGATGCGGCGCACGCCGTCCGGGTCCGTATCGACATCGACCCAGTGGTACGCGATGCGGTGCTCGCCGAGGAACTGCTTGGCGTGGTGGCAATCCGGGCACCACGGCGCGCCGTACACGGTGATCTTCGTCTGCATCGTCGTCTCGTCCGTCATCCGGTCTTCCCTTTCACGTCACTGCGCGGCCATGTTCGTCACGCTCTACGCTACACCCGTGTGGAGGTCTGCCTGGTTTGCCGAATCAGTCGGCGGCCTACATCGTGGCGTGCGCCGTGCGATACTGCGGGTGTGAACATCGCCGCGCTGAACGCACGAAGCGGAAGGAATTCTCCTCTCGTGGCCGACCCGCACCGAACCGACCCCACCACCGAGCATGACCGGCACGGTCCCCCCGACCTTTCGTGGTTCCTCCGGCGCGAACTACTGACGATCCCGCTCATCATCGCGATTGTCGCGACGTTGCTGATCTTCGGCATCAGCCCCGCGACGCTGCTCTTCGTCGTCCTGCTTGCCATCGTCGCGCTTGGCACGATCTGGAGCGGCGTCGCACCATCGGGCTGATCGGTGACGATACTGATCTTCCCGAAAGATTGTGACAATCGCCTTACGCGGGGCGAACGCGACGGAAATTGCCGTGTTCCGTGCGGCGTCGGCCTCCCGTAGCAATGAGAGCGGTGGAACAGGGAATGAAAAGCCGAATGAACGGAAGTGTGACATGCCGCACGATCCCGCGCACATCGCCATCAGCCGTCACTGGGTCACGAGCGGGGCGACCCGCTACCACTACCGCATCGCCGGGCCTCCCGATGCTCGGGAAATCCCGCTCGTCCTCGTGCATGGCCTCGGTGTGTCGAGCGCGTACTGGGAGCGATTGCAGCCCCTCCTCGCGCGGGGGCGGTGCGTCTACGCGCTCGACTTGCCCGGATTCGGTCACACGACGCGCCCGCGCGCCGTGCTCAACACTGTCGCGCTCGCACGCGCCCTCGATGACTGGATGACCGCGTTGCACCTTCCACCGGCGCACCTCCTCGGTCATTCGCTCGGCGGGCCGGTGGTTGCGGAGTGCGCCCGCGCGCACCCTGCCCGCGTTCGTCGGCTGATCCTCGTCGGCTCGACGGTCGGCACGCGCGGCGCGCGTGCGCCACGGCAATTGCTCCGGTTGCTCGGTGACGCGGCGCGCGAGTCCCCGTCGCTCCTGCCGCACATTCTCCGCGACTACCTGCGCGCCGGCCCGCGCCGCGTGCTCGGCACCGACATGGCCGCCGACGATGATGACACCGTCGCAACGATCGCGCGGCTCTCGCTCCCACTGCTGGTCGTGCGGGGCAGCCGCGACAGCGTCGTCCCGCTGACTGAGACGCGGCAGGCGCTCGACGCGGCGCCGCATGCGTTGTTCATCGAGATTGCCGCCGCGGCGCACGCCGTGCATTGGAGCCGCCCGGAGGCGCTCGCAGCGGTCGTGGAGGGCTTTCTGGCGATTCCGGGCGAGCGATTACGCAAGCGTGCCCATTGCGCGAAGGCGTGATGACGCAGGACGATGCCCCGCGCAGGTCTCCGGGTTGGGGGATGTGGGCGACCGGCGTTTTTGTCGGGTCACCCCACGGACATCCTCGCGTTCTTTTCGCACCTCTGCACCGCGAGCATCGCTGGCCCCCATCGTGCATTACCCGTCGTGCTATGCTTACCGCGCGCCGTCGCGGGGTTGTGCTCGACACGCGACGGAAGGCTCGAATGGTGAGGGGCGTGGGGTCGCCATCGCGAAGGGGATGGAGTGACAAGAGGATTCGCAACGCGACAGGCCCGCATGACGGCCATTCTGGCATTGAGCCTGATCGGTGTGTTCGCCCTGCCCCGGCCCGCCGGTGACGCAGTAGGCGACCGGACGGTACCCGTCGCGACGCCCCAATCAACCATCATCGCTCGCGCGCCGGAACCGACACCCGTCGTGTTCGCCCAGCCGCCTCTCGTCGGCGCGTTCGCCGCGCGGTCGGTCGGCCTACGCGCGAGCGAGCCGACGCCGACGCCGATCCCCGCGACGCCGACGCCCGTGCCCCCCACCGCGACGCCAACGCCCGTTGTGCCGAACGGCCCGCTCGTGAAGAACCGCCTCGTCACATGGTACGGCCACCCGGACAGCAACCTGCTCGGCATCCTCGGTGAGTTCTCCGACCCGAAGGTAATGATCACGAAGTTAAAGGCGCAAGCCGCCGCGTACCAGGCCGCCGACCCGAGCCGACCCGCCATCCCGACCATCGAACTGATCGCCTCCGTCGCCTCCGACACGCCGGGCGAGGACGGGCTGTATCTGAACCCGACGCGCCTCTCGCTCATCGAGCAGTACGCGGACCTCGCCGGGCAGAATGGTTGCCTCCTCCTACTTGACATTCAACTCGGCTACGACTCGGTCGAGAACGAGGTGCGGCGGCTGGAGCCGTTCCTCAAGCGCCCGTATGTCCATCTTGCGATCGACCCGGAATTCCACGTCAAGAAGGGCGAGGTGCCGGGCCAGGAGTTCGGCAGCCTCACGGCGGCGGAGGTGACGGGCGCGGCGAAGATGCTCGCTGACCTCGTCACGAAGAACGGCATCACCGATAAGGTGCTCGTCATCCACCAGTTCCGGTACGACATGCTGCCGGACAAGGCGAAGATCAAACCCACTCCGCACGTCGAAACCGTGATTGTGATGGACGGGTTCGGCGGGCCGGAGGCGAAGATCGGCAACTACGGCGCGTTCGTGCGCGACGAACCGCTCGAATTCGGCGGCATCAAGCTCTTCTACAAGCAGGATAAGCCCCTCATGACCCCCGCCGATGTCGTCAAACTCGACCCAAGCCCGCTCGTCGTCATCTACCAGTAGCGCGCAACAGTCGCCACCCATGCCGCCGCTGCTATTGCCGCGCCCGCAGAGTCCGCGCGCTACGCCTTCTTCGGCGGGGGCGGTGGGGGCGGGGCGGTCGCCTTCGCCACGTCGAACGGCGCTTCTTTCGGCAGCTCAACCTTCGCCAGTCGCTCCGCCTTCACGTCCTTCCGCCGTGCGACGATGCGGTAGCTGAATGTTCCGCTGAGGTCGTTCGCCTTCTTCCCCTTCAGCGCCGCCACCTCGTCGTCCGCCTCCACCGCGAACCCGGTCGGGCCGCGCCGCTTGGTGGCGAGGTGGAGATGGCTGTCGTGCTCGGTGAGGAAGACATGGTACGCGCTCGTGTCGGCGACGGCGGCGAAGTCCGGGTCGATCTTCACCTCCGCCTTGCCGTTCACCAGCGTCCCCTCCCCGAAGTCCTCGAACCACGACTCCGGCGACTCGACGCAGTAGAGCGCGCGGTGGCTCCCGTCCGGGTGCTTGACATAGGCGCTCTTGTTCCCGCCGATGAAGAGCGAGCCGCTCACCACCACCGTGCCGTCGAACACCCCGGCGAAGGTGTACGGGGCGACCCGCACCGCCGGGTCGATCGAGCCGCGCACGGCGATGCCGCCCTGCTTGTT
>JAABUS010001109.1_pt1 | contig 61629 bp, 87 predicted proteins | sample 5560161 | NCBI WGS metagenome assembly JAABUS01 (sample SAMN10711885, study PRJNA513376) | rock metagenome | isolation source: Antarctica rocks | place: Antarctica: Victoria Land, Trio Nunatak nord | collected 2016-01-04
GAGTACCCGGGGGGGGGGGGGGAAGGGGAGGGGAGTGCTATTGGTTGATTTGCGGTTGAGGGATGTGGCTAATCTGGCTGTGGTGTTAGGGGCAAGTGCTGCTGTATGTATTACCTTCTGATTCTATTGGGGCGGGGGTGGAGGGGGGAGAGGGGGATTCAGTGGACGAGGTGCTGATACGAAGGTTAGATGGCTTCACAGGGCTTTGCGCCGGTGCCGGAATTGTATCAGGGGACTTGGGCCAATGTGTGTATTCTTTCTTTCTGTGTTGTTGAATTTACGCTTTTGATTGACTATGAGCAAACATAGGTAAACCAAGGCCTTGTAGGCAACTACCGCGACATCCTAACCACCTACTGGCAGCAAACGATCCACCACCTCGAGACCGAAACGCACGACTACAAGCTGCACCAGCTGCCCCTCGCGCGCATCAAGAAGGTCATGAAGGCCGATCCCGACGTCAAGATGATCTCCGCCGAGGCGCCCATCCTCTTCGCCAAGGGCTGCGATATCTTCATCACCGAGCTTACGATGCGCGCCTGGATCCACGCGGAGGAGAACAAGCGCCGCACGCTACAGAGGAGCGATATTGCGAGTGCGCTCGCGAGGAGCGACATGTTTGATTTCCTGATCGATATCGTGCCTCGGGAAGAAGCGGCGACGAAGAGGGCGGGCGGGCCAGGAGCTGGGACGGCGCCCGCGCAGCAGCAGGGGGGAAGCGGGGCTGCGGGGATGATGCCGCCGCAGCAGCAGGCTCCGGGCGGTGGTGGGGGACCGCCGGGAGGGCAGCCACAGCACCATATGAGTGGGTACGAGGGGCACGGAATGGGGGGAGGACAGATGCCGCCGGAGGAGTACGGGCGGCCGCAGCCCGGGTTGTATCAGCCTCAAGTGGCGGGCGACCCGGTGTACGGGCAGCCGCAGAGTCAAGTGTTTGAAGGCATGTACGGGAATCCGAATATGTATACGCAGCCGGTAAGTTTTTCTCCCCTTGTATGTCGTGGATGGTGGTTCTATATCGAGTTTTACTTGGGAATGTCTCGTTGACTCGTTGCGCGAACTCGCAGATGTATAGCGGCGTCAATCAGAGGGGCCAGATTCCACCAAGTGGCCAAGATCCGGGGCACCATTACCAGCGACATGACGGTGATGGTGACGCGGATGCGGAGGGCGATCGGGATTATGAAGTCGGTTGAAGTCGGCTGGTGTTTGTCGATGCTTGCCTGGGCGTAGCTGGTTCCTTTGATATTGCCATGGGGTGTCTGGCGTAGATAGCGGTAGCACATTTGTATAGCGGACTTCGAGCTATTTAGCATGAACATCGGTTGCTTTAGGTATCTGTCTGGAGCACTGCCTCGGCTTTCGTGCTTCCTTCGAAAGCAGATGTTCTCTTGCATCAGCCGCAAGCTTGATCTCTTGATCGCGAGCTCTTCAACTCGTAAATCGGATTTCTCGGGTCCTGTACCTTAGGTCTCTAAGGCGGTAGAGGTATTAGCTGGCCTTTTACGGATGATCTCGACCAACCCCACGACGTCGTAGGGCTTACGTCATTCCTGGTCTTTGGAATTGAAAGAACGCGGTGATTGGGAAGACGTAACGAGTGTTTGCTTCCTGGAGCCGAACCGAAGTGTCGGCCGATCCACAACTTCTCGAGACAGACGGGGTGCTTTCGAAGCGTTATGCTTCAGCCCTGATCTCCTCACTTGATGCCAAATCTTGACGAAAGCGTCGTGAATTTGTCCGGCTTGGCTGGGCTTTGCACGGAGTATGTAAGCCTATATAGCCGTTAGTGGGGATTTTCATCAAGTCGTGCTGTCGCAACGGCATACTTCTCCAGCAGCACCGGTCCGTTCATCGCATCGACTCTCCCATACTTCTTGTTCCTGGTCGACACGTCGTAGAACTCTTCCGAGTTCTCAGCTTGCATCAATGCAACCGTCTGCTGCACCTCCTCGAGGTTTTGGCCTAGAATTGGATTGCCTAATGTGTCTACGAATTCGGTCAGGTAACGGACATCACGGGCAAGAGCACCGACGCCATTGGGGTTGATTCGCTTGACGTCGGGCGACAAGGGCAGCCCCTATGCAGGCTTAGCACGGCTGGTGAATTGAGGGAAGACTGCTTACCAGGATCATTGTTGCGGCGTGGCTGAGAGCGTCAAAGTAGATCAGCTCCTTGATCTCGGTTGGTAGTCCGAGGAGCACAGAGTTCATGATGTTCGAGAGGTATGTTGTCAGGGTTGACATATACTCGCTGGGTTTGTTGGCGTCATACGTAGGTGCCAACCTTCGCAAAGAGTCAGTCTCGTAGCTTGGGTCTCACGGTTCGGCGAGACGCGCAACATGACGCTGTAGGAAGTACATACCAGTCATACTCTGCTGTCTCGATCAGATCGTCAATCTTTGAGTTCACGAGCTCGAAGATGCGCTTTTCCGCGGTCTTCTTGTGCCCTCGGAACTCCTCTGTGGCTTTTAGGACAATGTTACCACCTACCGATGCTGTAGATCTAGCAGCGAGGAGCAGCTGCTCGAGCTCCTGGCATGCAAATTCGAAATGCTCCAAATTGATTAGTATCTGAACTATCTGACCAAGGTACTGCGAGCTAAGGCGCTCGACAAGCGATCGGCAGACTTTCTCGGAGAGCAGCTCATCTAAAGAAGCGTGCAAAGTCTCATCGATGACTCTTGGATGTTGGAAGTGATCGTCAGAGAAGAAGTAGAATTGGTTCAGAAAATTTCGAATGTCGATGCAGCATAGCGGATACATTTGTGAGAAGGGCAGAACCAAGGGAAAGCGTAACTCTTCGCGAGGCCTATCCGGCGTATACCAGCTGACATTGACCACCTTCTCGTACTCTTCCAGCTTGTTGATTGGCATTGGCATGTAGTCATCGGTCGAAACGATTTCGTGAAAGTCGTCACTGAACCTCTTCTTTAACAACTCGGCGTACTTCTCGAACAAATTCAGCAAAAAGGCGTCGAGCGCGCGTACAGAGTAGTCCCAAGAATCCATGGTCTGAATGAAGAGAGCAATTACGCCCTTGATCCGAAGCAGCATCTCAGCATTGTCTACCTCATGGAGAGCCTTCGAGACAAGAGTGATGGCTGCCTGGCACATTGAGTCCCATAGCTCGTCCACGTCGGCGGCAGAGCGGAGGTCCGGAGCTCGCTGCATGGTTGCCTTCTCGATTATGGCAAAGCCCGCAATACCCTCAAGTAACTCATTCAAACTTGCGCCTTCGGCGTCCACCAGAGTCACAGCTGCTGGCATCAGGAGATCCTTCTGCTTTCTCCGTGTCGCCGCATAGGCGGCTCGGAATTTATCACTCTCACCAAGGACTTCGTGTATATGCACACATTCAAAGAGCGGCGTGAAGTCGACCTGTAGCTCCTCATTGTCGAGGAGATTGAACTCTTCAGTCTCATCGGACACGAGCTCCATTGCCGAGTTCAACTTGAAATTGCCTAGATACTCCTTGGCCTCTGCACGTTCCTTTTGTCTCGTCCTCCTCTGTTCTGTATGATAGAAGGCTACCTCGCCGAGATATTGGGAGCTTTCTCTGATCCGATATAGCCAGGTATTAAGATCTGTCATGACGGCCTCAGCAATGAGCTTCTTGGTAGCTGGAACAGACTTCTGGATCATGTCTGCGATCTTGTACTGAGTGACCTCTTTCAAGTGTACGTTCTGCAGCTCATCTAGGGCTCTTAAGGCGGAGTAATGGCTTTTCTTACCGAGCAAATCGTGTACCTGGTTAGCCAAGCGTAGAACTTCCAAACAATCCTTCAAGGCCTGATTCGCTTCGTCGATGTTCTGTCGCACTCCCCGCGATTCCACCAAGGCTCTCTTTTGTTCAGCAAGCTTTTCCGTACTCGACTGGATCGATTGGTTCAGGCTCAAGATCTCCGTTGTCAGGTTGACGGTCGCCTCCCGCACATGTAGCAATTGGTTGACAGAGGTCACGAAACCTTGATGGTTGGCATTGCAGATCTTCTCGATCTCGGATTCTCTATCAGTGGAGTACTGTGTGAGAGACTGTAGCAGCAGCTGGCCTCGACCTCCTTTGCTGGCATCTTTGATGGCTGGGATGAGCTGATTCAGATACTCGTTGTCGGAAGGTGACTGCACGGTCTGTTCATAGGTTCAAAGGTCAGTGAGGCACCGCAACAGGGACTCTCCTACAAACCTGTTGAACGACATAGTCGAGGTCGCTGCGAGGATCGATTATCGAAGGCATCATGAGGCGCAAATATAGCAGGGCATCAAAGGCGAATCTGCTGGAGGCAGAAAGGAGCGGGCATTGTACGACTATGAAGAGGAAATCACTACTTTAACAAGGTATTCCAGTTCTCGATGAGTTGTTTGGCTGAACGATGCCGTTGCAGCTGCCTCAAGTACTGTATGCCTTCCAAGTTTCCGTTTAGTAGACAAAGCTTAAGGGCCAGATTCTATGGGTTCGCGAATCGCGATGCCTTTTCGGATCTGAGATCCGATCAATCTGCAGGGACCTCGTCGATCTCCCGGAGCTAGTCTCCTCGGCCACATCTGCCCAGTCGTGACATCTGATACTTTCTCCACAATCATTCCAGATTGCTGTAAGATTCGCTGCGGTGCTGATTATCACTACAGGCGACAGAGTGCACCGCAAAGCACTGGCTTGCATCAGAACGTGAGATCAGTAGGATTCTCCATCTCACCATGTTTGGATGTCTCCCTAGACCTTGTAGACCACTATGCCTCTCCTTGTTTCCTTGCCTGACTAAAGTACTGGAGATTGACTGTCAACCTGAAGACTCCACCAGATCCGACAGACCAAAGTACCTCTTTGCTCCACCTGATGCCAGTCCCTGCTACTGAGCAAGCGCAAACTGGCCTATCCAGCTCCCCAGTCCTAGCTTACCGGATTTGACGTGATTTGTCGTGCGGCTGGATAGCAGGGCCAGGATAGGCTGATCTGGGAAGCAAGTGGATCCAAGTGTGGGTATTTGTCGTTGCGCCGTGAAGTCATTGTCCAGGAATGGCTGGTCCAAGCGGTCACTGCTCACTCCAGCTGCACATAAAGTAGTTGATACTCTTTCCCATCTTCATTTTCAAACCTCTCCCCCTTCCCTTTCCTCACCACCTGTCGTGCCGAGCTGTTCAACACCTTGGGCCTCGGATCTGTGCATGTCCTTTCTGTCAACACCCAGTACTCTTTACATTCATCCTGTCCTTCTTGGACTGCCCTCCTCGGTCTTTCCATTCACCGCCGCGTACCCCACTACCACTCGACTATTTACCAAACACTCCCGTAACAACTACCTCTCATCGACGCTGTTTGGATAGTCATGGATCCAAACAATCTGCGTCTCCTTGCTGGAAGCCCAAGCTCCTCCGAAGCTGTAGCTTCAACCCAGAATACTCCAGAGACCAAGCTTACCGCTTTCTCCCCAGAGGAACTACGATCAAGCCACCGAGCAGTCAAGACTGGTATCGTGAGGCCCAATGTTCCACCGCCCTTTGCCCTCAACATCTATTCAAGGCCCAGCTCGAGCGGCAACGCAGGCAATCCCACCACCTCTGCCTTTTCTGACCCGTTTGTTGGGCCCTCCAGTCTTGTTGGCACTGGACTGAGCTCGAGCGACTTGCCCAAGCTGTCTCCTGCTGCTACCAGTTTCACGCCTTTGGGACGTCAGAGCCTCAGCGTGCCTGTAGCTGCAGTCAAACACCGTGATGAGACCAATGAGTCCCGCGCCACCACTCCGAGGCCCAACGATACTCCTATCAACCTCGCTGCCCAGAACACGGCATCCACAGCTTCGAATGGTGCTGCTCAGGCATCGACTTCCTTGACTGAAGCGTCGGCCTTTCCCAAAGTGGGGCACTTCACCTCAGATCACAACACTTCCAGATACCTCATGGTGGGTCAGGTTGCTATGAGGACTCCGCTTGCAGACCTGGAGGCTTTTTTCAATGTAAGTCCCCAAACCTCTCATCACAGACAGATAGATTACTAAACGAATCTAGAAAGGTGATTTCCCTTCGATGAAGCATCTTGGAGTCAACGAGCTAGCCCTCACTGGGACCATATACGTCAGCTTCAGCGATATCCGGGACGCTTTGAGTGCATACACCAAGGTGCAGACAATCCGTGGAGACTGGGCCGTCTCATGTATTGGCACTGCTCAGTACTTCATGAGGGAGCATCCAGGTCAAGAGCTCCCAGCCTTGGTTCATGAAGGTCAAGTATCTATCAAGGCCGATTATGGCGGTCCGACTACCCACTTCAATGCCAATAGCATTGGCATCATTGTCAAGGAAGTGCTCGAAAATTATGGTGAGATAATGGCCATGGAAGCTATTATCGTTGCGTCCCCATCGGCCATGTATAGAGCAGAATACTACGATAGTAGCTCTGTGACCGGCGCGCTAAACGCCCTTCAGGGGTTCAAGATTGCAGTGAGGTTGACTTCTGGTGAGTAAGAGTGGCTTGCTGATGTGTTCAGGGCTGTACTTTGACCATTCGGAACTATGGGAGCGGCAAGAACACCCTCACCACTCTGCCAAAGCAGAGTCAAGGACCATTGATCATCGGTCAGGACGAGACGGGTCTTGAGACCGCTCTTGGCAGTATGACGATGAACACGCCCCAGCCCTTGATGTATGGGCGTGATTTGTGGGCTTCGCCTTTGCTTTCGCCATACTTCTTAACCCAGACGCCGACTCGCTCTTTCGCCAATCACCGAGAGCTCAATGGCGCTCAGATGCCATCACCATTGGATCTCCAGAAGTCCAGCTATAGTGGGCCCGAATCCACGGAGACATCCCCATACAGCCCCTTCTTTAGCCCGTACGTGGACTATGGCCTTCAGTCACCGCTCTGGTCTCCCTATACTCCAGGAGCAATTGGCCAGGAACGTGGAGTATCCATGCTGTCCCCATACTCTGGCGTACATCCGTACCAGCAGCGTAGCCCGAGCAAATACCTTGGACGCTCGGCCCATGATTACTCCTCGGGACATCACAACATCGTGGACATCGAGCGCATCCGCCAGGGTTTGGATGTTCGCACAACGGTTCGCCGCAATAGTGTCTGTTCTTCCTCCACAACACTGACGCAACACTTGTAGATAATGCTTCGTAACATTCCGAACAAGATCGATCAAGTAAGTAATCTGTCCACATCCAGAGCATGCCGGTCGAACTCATCGATTTTTAGGCCATGCTCAAGGAAATAGTCGACGAGACTAGCCGCGGAAAGTACGACTTCATGTATCTGCGTATTGGTAAGTCCGCTGCCGCCGAACGGGTTGGTGCCAAGGTTGACAGTGGGTACCTGCAGACTTCGCGAACAACTGCAAGTGAGACAGACCTCTCTCTCCCATCATTAGCTTGCTCTAGGCTAATCTCGCAAGTGTGGGCTATGCATTCATCAACTTTGAGGATGTGAGTCATGATTGTCCATCGAGGAAATGATGGTGCTAACTTCGTACAGCCTTACTATATCATCGATGTTAGTCATAGGTATTGTGAGATGTGTTCGGACTGCTAATGGTGATTCAGTTCATGAACGCGAGAGCAGGCCACCGCTGGTGAGTACATCTTGCACACCTATGAATGGTATCCACTAACATGGGAAAGGAACCGTTTCAATAGTGACAAGGTTGCCGAGGTGTCCTATGCCAGTAAGTGAGATGCCTGATACCCAAAATAACCCGCTGAAAAGTTTGTAGCTATCCAGGGTCGAGACTGCCTTGTCCAAAAGTTCCGCAACAGCTCAGTGATGCTGGAGCATCCTTCCTTCCGCCCAAAGGTATAAGCAGCTTACTGGGCTTTCTGAGCATGTACTGATACGAATAGATCTTCCACACTGGTACCGGTCCGCTCGCTGGGACTGAAGACAGCTTTCCAGGTCCTGATAATCCATCCAAGATGCGTAGGTCTGTCGAGAATGCGGAACATGTCGGTGAGAGAAGCTGCACCTAAAGGGGCTTGGGTAGAACCTGATGCATATCGCAGGGCTTTTTGCTCCACGTGCTGGCCAGAATTTCCGTGACGAGCAGCGTCGTCGACGTTCCCAGTATGACCGTGGCACTCGCCTTGCCGAAATGGAAGATTCTTACGAGCTTGGCCGTCACGAATATCATGGCGAAACGAGCCCATACTACCCTAGTCCGCCCTTGCGATACCGACGATCGACACCCTACCTGCCTGTCTTCGAGGAATACTAGACTGCGGCACGCCCTCAGCACTGACCGCCATGTAAGCGCTTATTGGTAATATAGGTCCAGTGGGACACGGCAATGATATGGCGGCTGGGCTTGCTCGCTACCTCTCAAGAGTTGTCAAGGGTCTTATAGTGTCTTATGGCGATCGTGGAGGGATCGAGCTGCGATGGTCTGTGTTTCTAGGGATTCGCGGTCAATATGTTGCCGACGCAAAGTCTTGCATGTTGTGCTTTTATAGGAAAGGTTGGCTCGATAGCTACAATATGGTTTGTTTCTTCGGCAGGTGTATGGCACCATAGCTGTAGGTAATCGATAGGTAGAGTGTAGCCTAGCACGTAGCAATGCTGTTATTGCATCTCGCTTGCACTACAGAAACAGAACCTTGTCTACTTTGATCTCCTTCACGCGACCAATGTCTGATCTTCGATGCTTCACAACATCTGAGACACCGACAACAGAATTGATCACTGGTCATGGAGTGGCATATGTGAGTATTCGAGGTTCATCAAGCATGGATTTGGACATCGTACAATTGCGAGAATCCGTAAAGATTCTTCACCTACTGTTTCACCGAAACAAGAACCAGCATCGCCAAGCGACATGGTGGAAATGGCTTTCCATGCTGAGGCGATGCCTGGCAAAATTGACCCTCGAAATAGAGTCGCCTGATTCAGTGGAGACTCTGACAAGGACACGGTTTATGACTAATTATCTGCTTCCACGATGCCACAGGTAGGATAACCCCAGATCTTTCCTATACAGCCTGAAACATGCCGAAGTTTACTTGGCTTTCTTAGATCTTTCAGCCAGCTCGTCCAAAACAATCAATTCTGTACCCTTGGATTGGTGCTCGTGGCAGAGTTGGCGAGGATCCGTCGGTTAATTGGTGCTGGGACTGATCAATCCGCGGACTTGCCTGAGTCTGTTGCGCAAGACGATCTACTTTCACCTACTCCACAGCCTCCAAGGCCAACTGAAGATCCCGGAGAAGCCGTAGAGCGAGACTCGAGTACTGGGCTTCCGTCAACTACATCGTCGTTAAGTGACGAACCTATGCCTCTCCACCAAAGCAATGATGGTGACCTCTCCAATGCTTTTACGTCACGCTCACGGATAATCAAGACTTGTGAAGGGACCGAGAGAGTGTCAATACCGTCAAGGTCAAAATCTACTAGGCGCAAGAAAAAGAGGGGAGGTAATGTGATAGACGATCTTTTCCGTGGGCTCTGACCGTTACTCAAGCTTCTCAAGCTCCAGCTACAACTCAAGTCGAGATGCCGACATTCTACTTCCAAATTGTCTCGGATATCAAAGCCATCAACAAGTTCCAGATTTTTATCATTGGTATCTAAAAAGCAAGCTTCCGAAGAGCACATTGATGCAAAGATGCTGCCCGATGCTCCACGCCATACAAAACAAGTATTTCGGAGAGAACACCGTCCAAATGAAGAGATGTGTCCTTAAAGCCGTACATGCCAGCATGACAGATAGCACAGAACTCGCTACGAAGGCTGTAACAAGCGACAAATGTTGTATCCAGTCCTCCAACGACTGTCCACGACTCTCCGCGAGGAGTAGTACAGTGGCAGACGTCCACCATAAGGGTCCAGCCCAGTTGGAGCAAAAAGTTAGGATGCCTACTGCAATTACATTGTATCCACTTACGCCATTGTATGCATTGGACAGGTCGACTGAAGAGATTGCATTGGACCCGCCGAATGCGAAGAACGCAGCGTATTGAAACAGAAGCGAGGTCAATGTGATTTCATATGGTGAGAGATGCATTGATCGCATTGCGTGGAATAGCAGTTCGAATAGGAGGAAGATGGGAATGTTCGTGACACGAGACTGGGTCATCAGGAAGAGTGTCATGAGATCATGGATAGGCCAAAGCAGTCCTGATCACAAACGTTAGCCCTCATCATCACGGCATCAACATGCATGCGGCTACCTTTGGCGCTCGCCATTCCCTTTGAGCGTCTGAACGCATACAGGCCACTGGTCACGCAAGCAAGTAAGGCGATACCTATGAATACAGCTCTTGCTTGGGCCACAAGAGATGACTCGTCCATCGGTCTCAGAACGACAACTTGGAGCCCAAGTAGTAGCTCTGGCCCATCCGCCATGGTAAAGCTCGTTTTGAATCCTATTGCCGCAAGACTTAGAGTTAGGGAGCACGAGATAGCGATCGACCGTGATGCACCGGGCAATATCCTGAAAGCCATCCGCTGTGCTATGTCAATGTAGGTCATAAGTACGAACGTCCACAATAGGAAATTGTGTGCAGGCAAAAGCCCTTTCGCAATGTCTGGCTCACCAGCATGCTTCTGCCCAGTCTGGTTCCATGAGCGGACAACGCGCAGAATACCAAGCAACGTTGCCGCGAAGATGAGGCTTGAGATCCTTTTTTGCTTCATGAGACTCTGACTTCGGATCGTTATGCCAGAACCTACTCAGAACAGTCTGACGAAAACTTACTTTTTGACCGACAACCACCCCAGCCACCCAGATGTTACCCAATACCAGAAGTGTTGCTCTTCTTCGACGTAGCTACTTGCGAACATCATGACGCCGTACATCATCACCACGGATCCGAGCCATATACCGGTTGTGTTGGCTGTTCGTGCTGCAGGAATGGCAATTGTAAGGATTGTTACCAACGCTGCCGTTACTGCTACGATGCCGGTATGAAGCCTCTGAATGTTGTAGTTACTTGCTGTGTTACTCATGACATCCTGCGCACGTCTGGAGAACTATATGCCTGTCAATTCGGGTTGCTGCGCTCCGAGCAAGCAATCTCACCTCAAGGAGTGCTGGCATCGCCTTGAGGTTTGCTGATCGCGTTCCAGCAGCCACCTCTGTTGAAGCTTGAGACCAGAGGCAGTCCAGAAGCTCGCCATCTGAAGTGGTTTTCTCACAATCAGCCTGCACCGACCCGCCACCAAAGGCGAAGCCGGTAAATGTCTCTTTTACTACTGCCAAAATCTGCTCAGCATTCTGCTTCAAAATGCGGATCTTATCCTCTGTCTCAATATCAGCTTGGCCCATTCAACTCCTTCTAGTACTCACCAATGGGCCAAAGATCAAGTATTTCAGGAATGAAGACGCCGAGGTTATTGAGAGGCACTGGAAAGCCCAACATGCCAGCAATCGTAGGGGCTATGTCCGACTGTTCCACTGTGCTGTAGTAATGGAAGCCTCCGTCAGACTTTTTCAATGGGCAGTCGTTCCCTTTCGATATTGCTCTCATTTTCGGGGACATAAAGACCAATGCAGGCGAGGTCTCGCTTTCGGCAGAGCCTCCATGGTTGCCCGCGTCGTTCATGCCGTGGTCGCCACACAGAACGAGTAACGTCGACTGGAGGTGGTCCTTCTCTACAATCGCGCCATAGATTTGTTTCACGATCTCGTCCATCTCAGTCTGCTTCGGGGTCATGTGGGCACTTTCAACCTTCAGCACTTTGCCCAGGTAATTCTGGGCATGCAATACCTTCTGGGTCCTAGCTTGTGGCCAATGTGGTCAAGGCCAAGGTAATGCATGAACATGCCATTCCAGTCACTTTGATTGAGCTCTTCGGACAGATGTCTAGTCACATTGTTGTCTACTTCAGTAAAGTCCTGATTATTCAATATCTCAGTTGATTGCCCTAGAATACACGAGTCCAGCGAAACACCACTGACCGAAACGAAGAAGCTTGAAGTCCCATCCGCTCGAGAAAACGTGTTGGGAAACAACTTCAGCCAAGTATCGTCACCATACATGATCAGTTTTCCTCCCGGCTTGTCCTTCAATTGCGCTAGCCAAGTGTCCTGTAGGGCTAGATTTGACGTCGTATCTGATTCGGCGAAATTCAGGATCACGTCCAAAAAGGACGGTACGGAGCCTGTGGTGATTGCTTTCACTCGAGGCATGGTTATGGTAGGGGACGTTGCATGGGCTGTGAAGGGTATAGCCGCGCCAGAGCGAATCAACCTGTGAGAGAGTCAGCTTTGCGCCCAATACTATCGCAGGAGGATACGTACTCTTGGGTAAATACGAAGCCTGAGTTCGGAGAATATACGAAGTCACTATCCAGATCAGCAACCGCCAGAATTGGGATTGAAAGCCCCCAACCTCCTGAGCGCATCCACGACCATGAAGACGACCTTATCAAAGGGAGCACTTCGCACATCATCGGCTGTGAAGGCAGCCTTGCCCGGCAGGAAGGGTTTGTAAGGGAAGAAGCCTGTTGCGAAGATCAGAATGGCTACTGGTATTAGTATATTCGCAGCGGTCAACAGTAGTAGAGACCGTTGAAGAGCCATGGCGCATCAACAATTTGACTCTTAACGCAGGTATCGCGACCGTGGAAACTAGCCTGTCATTACTACAATTCGCTCTATTATATCCTTTAAACAGGGATTCGGGCGTTCCGGAGCATGACAATTACAATGTACAGTCTCTAATAACACCGGAGCTGTAACTTCCAGAGCGGAGGTTTAGATTAAGCATCGTGCCAAGGATGATCCGCGACACCCCTGTCACCGCTTTGGAGTTCTGCCAATGTGTTGAGCGAGGCTTTGTCAAAATGAACTGGGATCAGAAAAACTAAGTCCAGTGTTCGGAGGAAGGCATCAGAACAAGTTGTGAGGATTGAATGGGTCTACGCAAGCTCGTCGCTGAGCATTCGATGTGATGTTGGGTATCTTAGTATCTCGCTTTTGATGAAACGCCCAGATGCAGCAATAGCTCCTCTAGTTGAAGTAGGCGCCGTATATCATAGCATAAGGGCTATTTCCTCTGCTTCGTTCGTGGGACGACCCTCCTCCCCTTCTTGTAGACGGGGAACACCATGCTAGATTTGGCCTTCTGCCTGCCTCTCTTCTGTATGCGATTTGACCCTTTGGCACCCCCCTTCTGAGCAACGCGGTCGGCAGAATCGATGTCCATTTCTGTGATTTAAAGCCTGGTGAGCCTAAAGTCCATGTAACTTTTCAAGACGGCGATGATTGAAGCGCACCTTCTCCCTGTGACTTCGTCTGCGCCGCGGAGTCCGCTTCAGGCTGCTCTTCACCGTTCACTATCCCAGGTCAGAAGTCGCTCCTGCCTTTCTTAGATAACGTTTCGTAGACAGTCCAGACCTGCAGCTTCGACTTCCATTTTTGAGTCTCCATCCGCCGTCGGCCGTGGCTGCGACGCAATTTCGAGAAGCTTTGCGGACAGTCGTTCTTTGCGCGCATTCTCCACAGGACCAAAGACTTTGGCTTTCAGTTGTCTGTTGTTGGCCTTGTTCCGGCTAGAACGTAGGCCTTTCGCCATTTTTCGCTGTTAATGAATGGTGGAAATGCGAAACCGGAAAAAAGTAGAAGAGAAAGTTGTGGCGCCGGAAAGGTGAACGACCCCTGTCACTTCTTTCAACCTTACCTCACTTTCTTTGATAACCCCAAGACTCCATTACTTCACTTTCCAGTGGATCGTTGACCTTTGCCAATCCTCATCAGTGAATTAACTGGCCTTCTACAAGCACAAAATCTCCTTCTGACTTGATGCCTTGCTTGCCAATTTTCATATCGCCCATGAGGCATCCAGTCCACCATATGCACTCTCTGTAACACCCTGCATTTTCAAAGGAATGGCGTCTAATGAATATATCAACCCTCAACCGCTTGTTGCGAAGGTGAAGATGCTCATAAATGCACAACTGAAGGAGATTCTCAAAAGGGAAGGACTCGCTGTATCCGGCCTGAAATCCGTCTTGCAAGAGCGCATTATCTCCCGTAAGTTCCGGGCTCGTTGGAACGTTGACCATCAGGTCTACGCTCATCAATATATCACTTATTTCCTTTGGTGTTGCTTTTTCTTCTACTAATGTAATTTCTATCTGGTCAGACATCAATGCCTATGCGGGCAGTGGAAACCGCGAGGGTTTCGAAAGAATGAGAGCGCGGGTCAACGATCCAAAGGGGACCTTTACGCCTTCTCCGGGCCTCTCACGAACGCCCCAGCCTGGATCTATACTACCGCCAATGAACCCGACCTACAACATTCCGAATGGCCATCCAAGACCGCCCCAGCCAGCGTTCGCACCCAAGATGGCACCACAAGCGTTTGGACCAGGTACCAACCCCTCAAAGGCTCAATAATAGCTGTGACTGACGACGCATCAGCTCGGCCAAATTTCAAAGATAGCCCTTTCTACACTATTGCTGAGCCCTTGACTTCTGTACTGGAATGCAAAGGTATGTGTTCCATCATCCCATTTTAGTGTCACGCCGTCTTTTGACTTCTGTGCCACTCACCCAAGTCCCAGTCAGAGAGGCAACAAGAGATCAGGTTGAAGCAAAAATCATATTCAGACAAGACATAGCCGATAGGCTTTTGACAGAGCCAAACCTGAAGGTCATGATTTACTGCGCTGCAGACCCATTGTCACCTTTCACAAGGGTCGATATTGCTTTCCCACACCAGGTCGAAATCCGGGTCAATGGTGATGAGGTAAAGGCCAACCTTAGGGGTCTTAAAAATAAGCCAGGTTCGACTAGGCCAGCGGACATCACAAATCTCGTGCGTAAACGAGCTAGCTACGAAAACATGATGACTGTCACCTACGCCCTTACCCAGAAAGTCAGTATTCAAGTCTCTTTCACTCCCGGCTTTTGCTTGCGGAAGCACTTCTTCGCCTTATGCTTGTCATGTTCTTATTATGGCTCGTTTTTTTCAAACCTAAAATTGTACAGAAATACCACCTTGTTGTCAACCTGGTCAGGCAACATACGGTTGAAGAACTTGTAGCAAGGCTCAAGGCAGGGAAGATCATTTCGAAGGAGCAAGTCCTGCGTGAAAGTAAGCTGTCCCCAGTAGCGGCTCACGGACTAGAGAGTTGCTGAACTGTCGCAATTAGTGGTCAGTAAAGCCCAGGATTCTGATATACAAGCTACTTCCTCCATCATGTCGCTGAAGTGCCCCATTTCCACCTTACGAATTGATGTTCCGTGCCGGTCGACGGTCTGTCTGCACAACCAATGCTACGACGCACCTTCTTTCTTGCAGCTTCAGGAGCAGGCGCCAACCTGGACATGCCCTGTATGTGGAAAGCTGGTCTCTTTCGAGGCATTGACAATCGATCAGTATGTGGAGATCCAGCCGCACATATGTCTGAGCAATTGACCGAGTCATCACAGATACGTCGATAATATCCTGAAATCTACACCAAAGGAGGTAGATCAAGTCACTATCGAGCCAGATGGTGTATGGAGGAAAACCTCGGACGAAGACGACCCATCACGGCGCGGTGGTGGCCAAGCGAGCGATAGCGACGACGAGGATCTCATCGAAATCAAAGATATGCCTAGGATGGCCGCTGTCAAAAGCGAATCAATATTCGGCAATGGGAGTCCAATGATGAGAACACCACCAACCTCGTCGCGAGAACCCTCTACTTCATCCGGAAGACCTTCTTCGGGAAGCCATAAAAGGTCTGCGCCTGAGGTCATTGACCTCAGTAGCGACGACGAGCAACCACCAAGGGCACCAAAGCGGCAGGCAACCAACACGCAAATCAACGGCATACTACCTTATCCGCCTGAAAATGCTCGACCGATATACCCAGGTTCGAATAGCGCAACACCGAGCAGCTTCGCGTTGCCCAGGCCTATGCAGCCTGGTCCCTTAGCGACGTCCAACCCGATGACCCAGGGGTATCGCGCGCCGCAATTGTGACGGGTTGGGCAGGCAGACTCTTCTAGATCAACTTTGAGCGAGACAGCAGGACACGGCATTGCAGGAGGCTACGGATACGGCGTCGTTCAGGGCTTGTGCGGCATTTGCAAGGAGCTGGATGGTAGGAGTAGCCGTGGGCCAGCCCCGTTGATCTAGGGCACACAGGCATGGGAACCATGGACGAGAATTCGGGCTTCATGGCTGGCTGGGCATATGAGAGATCTCTTCTTTGCGGGCATACCCCATGGGCGCATGCTCTGCACAGAGAACGAGGGAATGACTGTACTTATACGCTTGACGAGTATTCCAACGCTACCCAGGAATTACCCTCTATGAATCTTCCGCCGCGCGTTCTGAACCTTACTCCTCTCAACACCCAAATCAATGTCCCGATCCCAGAAATTCAAGCCGTAATATTCCGTTATCCAGCCATGTCCAGCAGTAATTTTCCCGCCCTCACGTCAACCCTGACCCTTGAACGCATCAATCTCTCCCATCAACAATCCTCTTTCTAAACCATAACCTCAACTCGCATCGGCACTCTCCCCTCACCAACAACAGAAACCCCCAGATCCAGTTCCGCCCCGCTGGGCCTGCCATCCCACACCACACCCCATCCCCCCCCCATATCTCCACCCCCCACCCCCCCCACGCCCTTTACAAAAATGTCCTTCGAGACCCCCCTCCCCCCCTACGCCTCCTCCGACCCGTCCGCCACCTTCCTCAACGCCTCCTGCTTCGAGCTCCTCATGACCGAGATGGTGCCCATGGCCTTCCGCATCGCAGACGATCTGTCGCCCCCGCCTTCTTACGAGCGTACGCTCCTTCTTGACGGGGAGAACGGGGCTGGAGGGGCATGGAAGAACCTGAAGGGGAATTTGGAGGGAAACGGTGGGGGCAAGGGTAAGGGGAGTATGGATGGAAAGGGTGGGGGGAGTGCGAATGGGGAGGAAGAGGAGGAGGGGAGGAGGGAGATGGTCAGGAGGAGGCTGGAGGGCGTGGGGTATCGCGTGGGCTTGGGGATCGTGGAGCGGTTCGTCGATTCCCCCCCCCTTCCTTTCCCCATTCTCGGTCCTGCGCGAGGGAAGAACAAGCCCCGTTTGCGAAGGGAGAATGCGGGCGAGGGATGCATATCCTGCTGTCCGACCCATAAAGTGCGCCCTGGGACTCACGCATCTATCTACAAGCTCACGCGACAGGAGGGAAAGCCAGAGGCAGCGACAGATCAATAGGGCATATATGGCTGACGGTTCCTGGGTTCATGGGGACAGCTTCTCGCGCGACCGGCCCCGCTTCGCCGACACGCTCGACATGATCAAGTTCCTGTGCAAGGACGTCTGGACGCTCGTCTTCCGCAAGCAGATCGACAACCTGAAGACGAACCATCGTGTGGGTCCCCGTTTTCCCTTTCCCTCCTTATCCTCTCCCTTCTCTGCCTTCTTTCCCATTTTCCCTTCTTCACCCTCTCGGCCTTCCCTTCCCTTCTTTCCCTTCCCCCATGTCAGACCTCCCCCCCCCTGCCAGTATTTCTTAGAACAAGTGCGGGGGGGATTTGGGGGGTGGAGTAATGGGCTGACTGATGGGTTTTTGGTAAACAGGGGGTCTACGTCCTAACAGACAACGCATTCCGCCCCCTCGCGCGCATGAGCATGGCCAGTCCCGCGGAGGCGGTGGGGAGGGCGCAGCCGGTATGTTTCCCTCCCCTTTCTTTCTTTCTTTCCCTTCTACTACTATAAGCGGTTATTGTCTGGTCAGTGCGGTTGGGCGATGGGTGGGGCGATAGATTGGGGATGGGGCTTGGTGATACGTTGGAGATGAGCATGGGGATTCTTCTGGGAGGAGGGTCACTGATACGAGTTTCGGGGCTATAGTTCCTGTGGTTTCCAAGCGGCATCATACGAGGGGCGTTGGCGGCTATGGGGCTGCAGGCTACGGTGCATGCGGAGTCGAGCGATTTGCCGGGGGTGGTCTTTCAGATTAAGACGGTGGGGGCGAAGATGTAAGGAGAGGAGGGGGGACATGATGGGATTTAGCGGCATAGGGACGGTATCGGGTTGCATGATACCTGGGCATCTCAGAGGGATCGGTGGATGGAGTATGGGATTTTCTAGATTCTATGTCGTCTCGGTCAGGCCGATGTTTGCACTACTTTTTGAGGGCGAGATTATGCGCGGAGGGAGGGTGAAGTGGGCGTTTAGAGTCTACCTAGCATGAGCCACTTGTCAGCCAAACGAACTTCTGGAGGAGCTGAGTGATGTTTGTTAAGGATTGCAGAAATGACAAGAACGGGGGGAAGAGCGTGGATAACTAAGAAGACGCCAGAGGAGAAAACCTACTTTGGGGGCGGGTTGTGGACAAATTCGATGCCCTTCTGGATATTCCCCTTCAGGCCCTCCTTGCACGCTTCGAGGAGCTGCTCCTCGTCTGAGCTGATGTGGCCGAGAATGTTTTCCGCTTTCTCGGCACCAGAGGGCTGGGAACGTGTTAGTCATGATGTTAAGAAGGTGGGATCGAAGAGCGTACCCCTAGCTCAACTGGCACAGAGAAGTAGTCGACACCCGTCTCCTTCGCGATGGCATCGCCGCCTGAGACACCAGGAAGATACACATAGGTGGGCTCGACGATGCCTTTCTCGCCTTTGGTGGCTTTGATGAGCTTCTCAGTGAAGCTACGGAAGGAAGAGATCAGCGTCTCGTACTCGGCATCACGCAGGCATCGAACAGACGTACCGATATCCAGCGTAAGCCATGGACAAGGTCGCTGATCCCGCACCACCCTTCGCTTGAACGACCTCATCACCACCGAACTGAACGCCTGCCACGAACATCAGCACTGCAACCCTCACTGGGACCATTCGGTGACGAACGCTTGATAAGAGGCGCAAGCTTCTCCTGAGGGATCTTGACCGCCGGCTTCGCTAAGCTGAACAGTGGCACAATCGTCTCTCCAGAGTGGCCCCCAATGACCGGTATCACCGTCTTCGACGGGTCCTTCTCGCCCGTAATTTCCTGGACGAAGGTCTCTGCGCGAACCACATCTAAGGTGGTAACACCAAAGAGACGCTTGGGGTCGAAGACATTCGCTTGCTTCATGATCTCTGCCGCAATCGGGACGGTCGAGTTGACGGGGTTGGAGATGACGAGGATGAAGGCTTTGGGGCAGTGCTCTGCGATGCCTTTAACAAGGTCGCGCACGATTCCGGCATTGATCTTGAAGAGGTCATCCCGGGTCATGCCAGGCTTGCCTGATATTTGGTGAGTAGGATGTCGAGAGATAGGGTTATGGAGGCTTACGAGGAATGCCGGCAGGGATGACGACGACATCAGCGCCTGTCAGGGCTTTCTGTAGTCCGTTGTCCTCGGGGAGATAGCCGGTGATTTTCTTTGACTTGTCAGTGTTGTACCTCCTCCTTCAATGCTCTGAGTGGCACGTACGGCAACGGAGGAGATGTGTGAGAGATCAGCCGTGACTCCTGGAGTGTTGACGACATCGTAGAGGGAGAGCTCGTCGATGACTGGGCTGGCCTTGAGGAGGAGTGAGAGAGGCTGGAGCTTGTTGTCAATAACTGCGGGTCATTGAAGAACAGTGAGATGCTGACTTGACCGATACCTCCCGAGGCGCCGAGAACAACTATATATTGTTGTCAGGAGCTGTCGATCAGAAAGGTTTTGAAAGGTCTGCGCACCTGCTTTGACCATTGTTGCTGGTGAAGGTTAAAACTATAGAATGTAAGGATAGAGCTCTAAGAATAAGTGCGTGAGAGCAAGTCAAAAAGCCTGTTGAAGTCAACAATCCGGGACGAAAGAGGCGATCGGAGAAAAGACCCAATCCTCGATGATGAACAGCCCCACCATAGCTGTCGGCGGGGTACGGCCCGGACGGACTGGTACAGTGATTAAATCGCCGCGCCTTTCGTGCGATTGCACTTACACTATTCCACGCTGAGGCTAGCTCGGAAAGTTAGGGCAAGATTATCAAAGAATTACTAATTAAAGTCCGAATCCTACTCCTTCTAGAAATGCTGGAAGTCATTTGATTCTTTGGCCGGAGTCAGTAGTCGATGCATTGGCCATGGCATATCACTGAAGCATCGGGATCATGATGTTCGACTAATACGTTCATTCATCATTACCGATGCCATGAGTGAACTGGCTGACTATGCTCGTCTTTCGACGATCATCGGTTGTCCTTCGTATGCGATTCAGCTCATTTTCAAAATGCAGTCAATCGTAGATGTTGCTCGAGCCTATGCATATTCGATTCCCACTGCTCATCATAGATTGGACGCAATGCGCTCTAGCATCGGGTACAGCTAAGTATTTTTATGAATCCTTCTCCGCCGCCACTCTTGCCTTTGATCCGCGTAGCTTCTTCTCCGGCGTCTCCTTCTTTGCTCCGTGAGACTGGCGGATAGCGCTGGCACGAGCGACGGCCTCCTGGCGTAGATCTGCTCGGTAGCCCTGCTTGGCCGTATAATTGACAATACCCTTGTAGATCCTGCAACAGCCTGTCAGATCGGAACTCAACCCATATTGCAGTAATTGGGTCACTAACTTTGGCCCTGACTTTTGCGCGCTCCATGTCACCTCGTTGTGGTTCGAGGCGGGACGGTTGAGGTGCTTTGTCTTTTTCGTGGTCAAGGTAATACCACCTTTCTCGGAGCCATTGATGCCGACGGCCTAGGTATGATGGTTCGTCAGCATATGCATTCGACTTCCGAGAGGTTGCATTGTGAGAATTGGATGTACCTTATTGTTGACAAAGCCACCATACTGGATACTAGGTCAGACTCCTTCTCCAAGCTCTAGAATGAGATACTCGCCTTCCTCGAGTGCTTGTTCATCAAATTCAGGGGGTCTCTTGAAAACTGCGAACCCCCGCCAGATCTCCGCTTTACAAGATATGAGTTGTTCTGGCCTAATCCACGCTTTTAGATTGGATCTTTGCCTAGTAGACGGCCAGACCTACGGCAGAGTTCCCAGATCAAGTCCGAGGAGACATTGGGGTGGTGTTCGCCGACCATCTTGTATTCCCAAAGTATTGACAACCTTGCGATCGTTCAACTACCTGGAATTGGCGAATTCGAATGAGCAGTTGTGTGCGGCAGCTCTTCGGCCCGCTCCTAGTGCGGACCCGTTATAGTGCGGCTACGTTTACCCGACGTTCATGCTGACACCGCCCATCCATGTGTCCAGCTTCCAACAACGTGCGCCAGCAGTAGTCCTCGTACATAAGATTTATGCGATCCAACCTCTGCTCCGGTCTCTAACTATGGGCTACATACTCTACTCCCTCACCTTCGCCTCATTCGTGCTCGCTACAGGTACGCCAGCTATCCATCCACTCATCTCACCTCCAGGCCTAACAATGATAGCCCTCTACATCACCCGCGACCGCTGGCTTTATCTCGTGCCTATCCCAGACTACATCTACCACCGCCTTCCCTCCTCCTTCTCCAACGATATAGAGTCCGGCTTTACATCGAGCGACTTCGATCTATCTACGAACGTAGCGGCGGGTGATTCGAGAGGTGGGCTGGATCAGTCGGCGAAGAGGGAGATACAGAAGATCATGCGGAGCAGGAGGGTTGGGTTCGATGAGGCGCGGAGGATGTATACGGAGCAGAGATTTGAGAGGAATGGGATAGGGGCGGATGGGAGGCCTAGGGATCCGAAGTTCGTCTCGTTTTCGTGAGGGGGACGAGGGAATCGCAACGATGTCACAATATTGCTTTCTATGGGGGATTGAAGGAGCACTATGTTGGCCACGCATGGCGTTGTTTGGAGTTATGAGGTGAACTAAAGGCTTTGATATCCCACTCCCTTCGCGCAAGGCTGATCCAAAATACCACCATTTCCTTTGCGGTCTTTTTACCTGTCCCTACCAGACGAACCTTGGCTTCTCTACCATCTGCATGCCGCACAGCCTCATCCATCCTCCGCTCCAGACTATGCACCGGCTGCTGTAAGTGATCACTACGTGGAGACAACCCAGGCCGAATGCATAGACTTACCACGGGTCGTGTAAAACGTGCGTACGATCAGAGTGTCTCCTTCACGAATGGGCGTGCCCGTCGTCTTGTTTCACCGTCATGGTGGACTTGTTCAATTCTTACGCAAGGTTGCAGATCTTATCACCTGGTCCTGCCATAGGCTGGTTGCTGGAACCCAGGAGGCAGCCCAGGAGGCAACCCGGGAGGAGGAATAGGACCAGGAGGCGGACCAAAACCTGGTGGAGGTCCAAATCCAGGTGGTGCAACACCTTGCGGAGGAAAGCCTGATTGCTGGGGTGGATTGAATCCCGGGGGAATAAAGCCTTGAGGACCTCCATACCCGGCTTGCGATGGCGGAGGTCGTGCGGGTAGACCTGATGGAGGGGCTGGTAATGGTTGCGAAGGGGGTGCTTGCCGCTGTTGTTGGGGCGGAGGTACGCTCTGGTAGCTTCCGTTTGGCATGCTTGCTCGCCCGTTCATGTATGGTGCTGGTGCTCCAGGCATCATACCACCTGTGCGACTACTATCCCCGTCTAACATGGCTGCTGGGGCACTTGGGGCAAATACCGCGGCGGAAATCGGCTGGATTGTTGGCTGAACATTGTGCTTTATCGCTTGGGCAGCAAGCATTCTCTCTGCCTGGTCACCATGGCGCTCACCCTTGCCATCCTTCTTGTATGCATATTGTACGGAGATTTCCTTATTCATCAAATACTGTCCGTTCATATTCGCTATGGCTTCGTCCGAGGCGTCGAAGGAGGAAAAAGAGACAAAGCCGTATCCCTTTGACAGATTGGCATCATCACGAGCGATCTACAATCATTAGCTTGCATCTCACTGTTATGCTCGCTTCAGGACCTACCTTAGGCGCAGAGATGAGGCTGCCAAATCGGCCAAAGGTGTCGAATAGCGTCTGTTCCGAGACCATAGGATCGAGATTTCCGACGAAAAGCTCCGCACCCACTTCGACTGTCTTCTGCTTATCCGCTGAAGCCTTGTTCACCCGGATGGGTTTTCCAAATAGGCGGACCTGGTTCATGATTCTTGCCGCATACTCTGCGTCTTCTTCGCTGATGAATTCTACGAAGCCATAGCCCTGGTGTGTCATAGTCACTCTATCTTTAGGTAAATGAACGTTGACTATGCGCCCGGCTTGCAGCATCAGTTCCCAAACCAGACTGTCGGAGACTCGCTCGTCCAGATTGCCGATGTAGACCGTGGCTTCCTTGTCTTGCTCCCTGCGCAGTGTTAGTCTACATTGAGCCAGTGTTTCCGGTAGCTTACCAGTGCCTCGCGCCAGACATGATGGCAATTTTGCGAGAAGATTCGTTAAAAAGGCAATTTCTTCGAAAGCGCAACACGCTGGGCAGCGTTGGTATTAGCGCCAAGACTTCTAGCTGTATTCTTCCGATTTTAGGTAGGTAAGTTACAGACATTCAAAGAATGAAGCCTTCCGGTCACTCTCCTTCCCGGGCTCTCAGAAAGTAAAGCTACAATCGTCTCTTATTCATTCGACCACCTCCATCACTAGAGTCGATCAGGATATATCTAGCCGGTCATAATCATGTTCCAACTATCTGAGGAGGCAAAGGTTTCACCCCAACGATGAATGAGAAAGTCAGTGCAGCTATTGACTTGCAGCTAGGAGAGGATTACGAAGGTCATTGATGTCTCACGAATCGCGATACATTAGTATGGCTGCCATCTCAATTTGCAGAATTATGGGATGCTGACGAGTGCAGTGGTTACCTACCGCTGATCATCTACCTGGGTATAAATGCTTTTGTGCGATTTAGGTAGAGGAGAATCGGAGCTGAACTTTCTCAGGATACACACGAAGCGAACCCAAACCGCCTCTCATGAGGCAGGTACCAACCTGCTCGTTTTTACATCCAGCGCTGACCCATGAACAGACTCATATCTCCACTGGCTTGAGTGTTCTTAGGACAATAAAGGTGTGAGGCATGTTATATCTTTGGTGCAAAGGCGCAGGAGCGCCTTTACGGGCGACCGGACACAAGGTCTCGCAACTCATCTTTCGGAGCGGCATCATGTTGTTGATCTCTTGTACAATAGCCTGCAGAGGCAAGACAGCAGCGTGGGCTCAGAAGTCCGTATTCCCAAACGGAATTTGCATGTTGCTAGCAATTAGTCTCAGGGGGTCACGACTTCTCGCACAATAAGCTATGCGGCTTGTCCGTGAACGCTATGGGAATCCAGAAGTTATAATTGTTGAACGCTTGATGGATGACATCACTCTCGTCTCTCGCTTGTATTGCGTAGCCCATCAAGTTTCTCACTCTCTCTTCAATGACAGATAAGGCACTTCCCCAACCTTTTGTTGAAACAATAGCCGGTTTTGCAGCTGGAGTCGCCTCGACTCTAGTCGCCCACCCTCTAGATCTAGTCAAGACGCGCCTCCAGGGTAAGAACCCGCCCAGCGGCGCGTACGCTTACCGAGTAGAGCCAGTTGACAAAATACAGTTGATCGAAATCCTTCATCTCAACTTGGCAGCACTCTCCGCATTGTACGTGAGGTTGCTCGGCACGAAGGCCTCCTCTCAGGATTCTATCGTGGTCTTGCGCCCAACATCATCGGCAATTCCGTGAGCTGGGGCCTGTATTTCTTGTGGTATGGAAAGCTCAAGGATGGATTACAAACGTTCCACGGGTCTGATGTCGGACTTTCTTCTTACGACTACTTCTTCGCATCGGGAGCTGCAGGTACATCAAGGTTCCCTGACGCATGGACAAGGTTGCTGAAAATGACTACAGGAGCCCTGACCGCCGTCATCACCAACCCGATATGGGTCATCAAGACACGAATGCTGTCGACGTCGTCCAGCCATCCTGGTGCATACTCTTCGATTCTCGACGGCACACGGCAGATCTTTGAGACGGATGGCATAATCGGGTTCTATCGTGGTCTGATACCATCACTCTTTGGAGTCTCGCACGGAGCTTTACAATTCATGGCATACGAACAGCTTAAGATATACCGGGGAAGCAGTAATCTTCGACGCCAGCAAGAGCTGAGCGCACTGGACTTCCTCATTCTTAGTGGATTGGCGAAGGTTTTGGCAGGGAGCGCAACATATCCTTATCAAGTGGTCCGAGCACGACTACAAAGCTACGATGCCGACCAAACGTACAGGAGTGCGAGGGACGTGCTCGTTCAGGTATGGAAACAGGAAGGCCTCGGTGGATTTTATAAAGGGTTGGGACCGAATCTGCTAAGAGTCTTGCCAAGCACGTGGGTTACTTTCCTTGTCTATGAGAAAATGAAACTATATCTATCAGGAGCGAGAGGTGAGAACAGCTGAGGTAGGCGACAATCGAGCTCGCCATTGCCTGGTTGTTGAAGTTCAGAGGTCATTTGGGAATCCTGCACTTGAAGTCGTTCTCTCACGACATCAGAAACCCAGCGAGTGCGCATCTCCACGATCGAAAACTTGGGATTCTGTAGATAGTCATATATTGGAATTTGAGATATGTCTGTACGATGGAGACATGTCCCTTGCCGAAAAACCGACGCAGAAAGATCTAGGTCTTGGAATGCACTTTAGCCCCACGCTTAAGTAAGACATGCGTAAAACCGTGAAACGGTCAACCCGCGAAAACACGCCAAGGTCTGTGCTTTGCGTTACCCGAGGATCTAATCACACAGTGGAGACTGATCTCCATGTGGTAAGCGGCAAGCCTCCTTCGGCTCTAGCCACTTTAGTTGAGGTTTAGAAGCCCCATCCCGCTTCTTCCATTGACACTTGGGAAACCCAAATCCTCGCTCCCTCTCTTCGCCAAAGTCTCTGCCACTTGGTTGCTCGACCTCGCTCCCACCTTGGTCGAATATCGCGACTTCATCGCTGCACTTAGGCTTCGTCGACTGCTGGTATACCTGCTCAAAACCTCTGACATCGACTATACGGCTAATCCTACGCTTGTAGCGATCCACGGCGGTACGACCGAGTGCAAGGCTGTCCCCTAAAAAGAGCCGCCTCGGCCATAGCGCATTTAGCCTACAATCAAAGTACGCTCTGCGTCGCGCCAGCGACACTCCCATTCACCTCATCCGATCCTCCAGTCAACACTCCTGTGCAGGCGCCTTATTACGCATCTAGTAAACAAGGACCATCTGTGCACCTTCGGTCTCAGGTTATCAGCGATTCTGCGCTCGCATCTCGCCTTCCCAAGACCTTAATTATACTGTCTCTCACGTCTCGGACGCTGAAAAGTTCGAAGTCCTTGTTGCCCACTCTGTAAGACTGATCCACTTGGCTTGGATAGAAAACGTTGCCTACAATGTATACTGCCCATCGTGGGATGGGTGTTCCCACTCAGCCAAACAGCCGTCTCACGGAGTTGCTGGATCAAGTGCGGACCGAGTTTGACACCGAAAGAAGCAAGGTTGCAGAGTATGAGCAGAATAGTAAGTTTGCTCAGATGTTCTATCCTGTTTGCTCCAGGCTGCGGCATGCGCCTTTCCGTGGCTTTGTCTCTAGGATACCCCTTAGTACGAGAGGCTTCCCAATCATCCAAGCTCAACAACCGACCTCTCCGAACGAGTCACAATCGTGCAGCCACACAACATGGTGTACGAGAAGCCTGACGTGCTAACGAGCGATATGCAATCTCTAGTGGCATCACAAATCCAAGAGATGGAATTGGTGAGGCAAAAAGTATACGCTTTGGAACAGGCTCAGCTCAACATGAAGGAAAGGTACAGCACCCCCTCTTAGCCAAGAAGGTCGTCACGAAGGCTGAATCCATGCTGCAGATATGAGCAAGATATCGCTCGCTTGCGCCATGAGATTGAATCGCGCGGTGGTCCACCTTCACACGTAGGTGTCAGTGGCCTACCTCCGCATGCTGGAGTCTCACAGTCCCAGCCTCCAGCTATCGGTCATGGGCCAAGCAACCTTTTCGGCGGTATCATGGCCAACCCGCCAGGCCAAGGCAATCCCGGTTTAGTTCCACTTTCCCAAGATCAACAACAGCCCCAAGGACATCCACAGAATCAGATGCCACAGCCGCCTCCAGGATTACACCAGCCTCCATTCTCAAATTATCCTGGCGGTCCTGTCAATGGTGAGTCTCGTTACAAACTTGAACTCTCTACCTCGTCTTTCTAGTGATTAATCGACGATGTGCTGACTCTAGACTGTAGGGTATGGGTCACAGAACTCGCAGATTGCTGCTTCCCCTGGACCTGGTAAAGGTCGAGGCAATCGCGTACCGCCAGGCCCTCCTGGTCAAGGCCCGGCTACCCCCCAGCAGCCTCAAGCAATGTCGTATCCTGACAGGAATTCTCCTCGAATGGGGCCACAAAGCCCTCCACATCCCCAGCCCCAGCTTCCGGACGTTGGAAATCAACTCGCTGATTTGGAACCGGACAACCTACCACCTTCTCTCAAACACGAAGGTAGCGATTGGTTCGCGGTTTTCAACCCACGCATTCGACGAGTCTTGGATGTTGATCTGGTGCACAACCTCGCCCACGAGAGCGTGGTCTGCTGTGTAAGGTTCAGCTTAGATGGGAAGTATATTGCCACTGGGTGCAATAGATCGGCGCAGATATTCGAAGTATCAACTGGTCGGCAAATCACGAAACTGCAAGACGACACTGTCGACAAAGACGGTGACTTGTATATCCGAAGCGTGTGCTTCAGCCCTGATGGGAAGTATCTAGCAACAGGCGCAGAGGACAAGCAAATCAGGGTTCGTCTTGCCACCCAGATGTTGAGATGCTTGCCCTTCCGAACGTACTGATCCCGTGTTCAACAGGTATGGGACATCGAGGCTCGTAGCATCCGTCACGCTTTTACAGGCCACGAACAGGACATATATTCTCTGGACTTTTCACGAAACGGCAAGCACATTGCATCTGGCAGCGGCGATCGTACTGTCCGTGTCTGGGATCTCGGCACGGAGAGAGAGGTCCTGAACCTTATCATTGAAGATGGCGTGACCACAGTAGCCATGTCTCCTGGAGGTGAGTATGTTGCTGCTGGATCACTCGACAAGAGCGTCCGAGTGTGGGACACGCGCAACGGCCTCTTGGTGGAACGGCTCGATGGTGCTATCGAGGGTCACAAGGACAGCGTATACTCCGTTGCATTTGCACCAGACGGCAGATCTCTGGTCAGTGGTAGTCTCGACAAGACAATCAAAATGTGGGAGTTGAGCAATACCCATGGCATGATGACTCAGAATGCCCCTCGAGGAGGCAGATGTGTGCGGACTTTCGAGGGTCACAAGGTTCCTAACCCTCCTTAGCCACTGATCGGCAGCACTTTGGTACTGACACACCATTGCAGGACTTTGTTCTCAGCGTAGCGCTCACTCCGGATGGCAAGTGGGTCCTCAGTGGTTCCAAGGACAGGGGCGTACAATTCTGGAACCCAGCGACTGGGGACTCCCACCTCATGCTTCAAGGTCACAAGAACTCAGGTATGCTCATTGTGCATGATGTGTGGGACAGACCTAATGTTCTCCGGATCTAGTGATCTCAGTCGCTCCTTGCCCTACTGGAGAGCTCTTCGCTACAGGCAGCGGCGATATGCGTGCGAGAATTTGGAGGTCAGTCATCCTCGGCGTGTCACACTGGCTCGCATTTGCTTACTCCTTTCTGACGCAGATATACCTATGTGTAATATCTTTGTAGGATGGTGATCGAGGGCGCAAGGAGGATGGCGCTGAACGATAGGAATGGGGTCGGTCTTTGTCCATGCAGAACGAATCATAGATATCTATTGATCACGAGAGGGTTCCGAAGCGGTAGTCAGCCTGTCAATTGTCATACTGCTTGACAAGGCCTACAACAGGAATTTCAAGCTGTTACAGTAAACCCGCAAACAACAATTGTGGGATCGTACCTGGGTTCAGCGGTTGCATTGAGGTGCAGAAGCCACATGTTTGAGACTTTATGGACTATCGAACTGTGCGTGGCGTGCTCGTTGGACCTTGTACAGTGTGCCTGGCCAAGCGAATGGTGAGAAAAGACGAGAGCATCAAGTGGTTAGGAACAGCCAGCCTCGCTCCGCAAAGCTGCAATTGCTCTGAAAGGGCAGTCATAACAAGGTGCTAATTGTGAAACTGTCTACGCCCTCTTCAGATGATCGTGGTCTTGGAAGTTGGACTTTGGAGAAGTTCACGGCTTGGCACTGGTGCGGGAGTCGCGCTGAACGTGCTCCCTTGTCGTTGGAGACACCACAACAGCCCAGTCGCATTCGAGGTACGAGTACCGAACCTGCCATGCCTACTGGACCATTCCGACAAAGTCTATCTCGAGTCTCGACACGTAATATCACCCGTGGAGCCGTGAGGCAAGGCGACTGAACAAGGATGATTCTGCGCCACGGCGGGAATCTCAAATGATTCCCTACTCCCCGCCCGCTGGTACGGTCCGCGTCGATGTCGGCGTCGGCAGAAAGTGGGCTAGCTGGTTCTTATCTCACAGAACGGAGAAGGCTTTTACGTCAGACAGTTTGGACAGCAACATTTACCGGCTGATAAGATGCAAAGAACCACACGCCACCCTCAGGTGGGAGAGCTGTTACTTCATATCTTCCCACCGCACACTTCGGGTCATCTGGAACGGGCAAGACACCCATCATCTCGGCTCTAATTGGTGTGAGCTTAATAGAACCTCAAGGGCGACCCGCCGTGGCCATGGGGAACCTTGGGGCTGCCGAAGCTGGCTCCGGTGTGCTCCCAAGGTTGCATGAAATCCCCCCACTCCCTGGAGAGAGAGAGGCCGCAGATCTATGCCGGCCTGAGTGAGACGCCCACGCTCGCCAACTTTGCCATACCCATCCTCCCCTCTCGGCGTTATGCGAACCCCTGCTCTGAAGGCGAACATCACCGTGCATAGTATCTTCCATGTGAGAGGGCCGCCCTCTGGTGCGATAGCTTTAGTCTGCCTGATGGAGGGCTCACTCCGTTCTTCCATTGGCTCACATACTTTTCCCAACTCCACGTTCGACAATCTTCCATCTGGGCCTCCATGCCGTTCCTCCAAAATATGCATGGGAACCGAATCGCTGGGTCTGCCCACACTGCGGTCGTGCTTTTTCCCCGGAGATCCAGCCTAGGACTTGCCTTCGTGGACGGTTGGACTTACCTCCCATCTGATTGGCCTCAATCACTCTGTTTCAAATGCGGTCATGGCTGCTGTTTCTGCACGTGAAGATTTAATCTCTTTGTATTGATACACATCTCCTGTCTCTCTCACTCTTCTGGAATTGGTGTCTACCTACCGTTCATTGTACTTCGTCCCTTTGCTTCCAACGCATCGTCGGCCTTTCTACTCTCCCACACGCCTTTCTGAACCCCTCTCAGATAATATTTTACTCTGAACGAGCTGTCTGATGTGAGAGAGCTTACAATATTTGATGAATGTAACACAAGCACCGAATTCCAAACGAAGCACAGACGTCTGGATACCTCAATCCGGACGGCACAATAATACCTCAGGCTTTGGTTCGGCACATCTTCTCAATGGACGCCTCTACATCAATATCTAGTGGTTTCCAGCCCCTTGCTCAATTCGATGTCTCACGGCGACCTGTGAGAACTGAATACATCTTGGATTACTCAATCTACGGGCTTCAACATGCGCAGAATTACCCTTTGTCTTTCAGCTATGGAGGTTCCCAATGCTCATTGCCCCCTACTACGGTCGATGGCTTCAACAATATTTGTGGAACTGGAGCTCACCAGTCGTTCTACGTACCACCGGCTTTTACGGATCCTCGGTGTATCACACAAGTCGAATGTGTAGGACGTGAAAGCATTAAGGCCAGCAACAGCCCAATCGTGAAAGCAGAAGACACATCTCCAGAAGAGACAAGCTACGCATTCGACAATATATCACCACAAGACTTGCATTCCCCCGGCACCTCCACCGACCCTTATTCTGGCACTGACGTCGATACCTTGATGCGAGCAATTCAGACCAAGTCTGGGCGTAACAGTCCACATATCCAGGCTTCGGCCACAAATTTACCAGAAAGCAGACTATACGCCAATGATTCCAAGCATCGTAGAAGGACGCGCACGAATGGGGAGCACACTGGGTTCCGGACTAGGAAGAAGTACCAATGCCATGTACCATCTTGCGCGAAAGTCTTCTTCCAGAAGACCCATCTTGAGATCCATGTCCGCGCCCATACAGGCTACAAGCCATTCGTGGGTCTTCCTTGACCTTAGAGACGAGGCCAATGCTAATAGAGATCGCCTATAGCTCTGCAAAGAGGCTTCTTGCGGGCAACGCTTCTCGCAGCTAGGGAATCTGAAGGCGAGAAGATACCCAACCCTCTTTGTCAGTCCGCTGACCAGAGCTAGACGCACGAGCGCAGGCATACAGGAGAGCGACCTTATTCATGTGAAAGCTGCGGCAAGCGTTTTGCCCAACGGGGCAACGTGCGTGCCCACAGGATAGTGCATCAGCAGGTCAAGCCATACAGCTGCAAGCTCGAGGCTTGTGGAAAGCAGTTCACGCAACTGGGAAATCTCAAGGTAAGCTCCCCCCCTTTCCGCTTCGAGCTTCAGCCGATGCTTACCCACATCAGTCTCATCAGAACAAGTTTCATTCTGCTACTTTGCGAAACTTGACGTTTAGATTTGCTACCATGTGTGAAGGCGATGCCGTTTCGGCTGCAGACAAAGATCTCTGGGACTACTTCACTTCGCTCTATAAGCATAGCAATAAAGGCATCAAGGGGCGTGGGAAGGATCGACGCATTTTTTCTGTATCCCGAGGCCATGAGGATCTCAAGCCTCAGGCGAGAAGCACCAGCTCTGATCACAACGGGTCGAGCTATAGCGACCGGAAAGACAGCATCAGCAGTAGTAACATAAGCTATTGCGAACCCTTTCAAGGAACTTCAACTGGAAATTGGGCTGGGTAAGCCTGGGGCATCGGATCAACGATGAGTCGATATCGTAGAGTTGAGGGGTCCGGTACTGGGGTCCGGTACTGGAGTCCGGTTGAGTGCAGGGTGCTCGGGCTGGCATAGATCGACAAGGTACGCAGCACATGTACATATGACAGATGAAACGCTAGGGCACATAGGTACTTAAAGGTGGTCATGTTCATCACCGCCTTGTGAATCACTGACAACTTTCTTGTATCATTTTTTGTTACCAGCGTGACCTACATTGCTGGAGGTTGAAACATCAAGAGTCTAAATGTGCATCTGAGTCAAGAGCAGAGAGATCAACTTGTCAGTCTGTCTCGTGTGCAATCGTACTATCTATATTATATTGAAACATCTCTCTTCCCAGTCGTTTTCGTTGGCTGTCGTGTGCCGCCAAGATTGTACCCTCACGTGATCGAGCTACGAAATTGATTTCATCTTGCAATTGCATCTATCTATGCATCCACAATTTTGATAATTTGAAACTTAGCCAGATAATAGAACTCAATAAGCGCATTCTATAGAGGTCGCAATCACTTAATTCCATGCAGTATTGCAGAAGTTATTGCAGATTCAAAATTTGCATCTTACGTTGTGCCCGATAGTTGCAGTTTTTGTATATAACGCCCGCCGTAGAAGTCCTCTCTGGTCGCATAGTTTTCCGCGATCGCTTTGTTTACTGCCTCAGTAATCATCGTTTACCTACTACATTAATCGACTATTTGCACCGTCTATCTACTGCGTTAATCAAGTCAGTAACTATCGTCTATCTAATGCATTTGTTGATGAGGATAGAGGCGAGAAGACACGTCAAAATAACGCGCCTACTACCTAAATCGCATGCTTTTTCTTCCCTATTCCCGGGTACCTTTACAAACCACCTGCACCGCATATCTACTACCTCTATCAAGTTAGTAATCATCGTATATCTATTGCATTTGCTAATTGACAAAGATAGAGACAAGAAGACACGTCGAAACGACGCGTCTACCACCTAAATCGCATGCCTTTTCTCTCTTATCCCCGGGTATCTTTACAAACTATCTGCACCGTCTATCTACTGCCTCTATCAAGTCAATAATTACCGTATATCTACTGCATCTGCTGACGGGAATAGAGACGAGAACGCACACCAAGACGGCATCTCTACAGACAGAAAATTAGGTCATTTCTTTTCCATTCCCGACTACCTATATAAATTATCTGCATCGTCTACCTACTGCCTCTATCAAGTTAGTAATCACCGTATATCTACTGCATCTGCTGACGGGAATAGAGACAAGAACGCACACCAAGACGACATCTCTACAGACAGAAAATTAGGCCATTTCTCTTCCATCCCCGACTACCTATATAAATCACCTGCATCGTCTACCTACTGCCTCTATCAAGTTAGTAATTATCGCATATCTATTGCATTTGATAACAGAGATAGAGGCGAAGAAGATACGTCGAAATGGCGCGCCTGCCACCTAAAACGCATACCTTTTCTCCCCCATCCCCGACTGCCTACATGATGTAAATTACGTGCATTCCATAGCCTATACCCAAAGTAGACTAGCGCAATAATTTCAGCTCGGACCGAGCTGGCGACCCTCCTAGTTGATAGTATCGTCTCCGAGTAACGGTATAACAGTCCACTAATCACTTGCTCTGTGATGCCTCAGCTCTGTCCATGGCAGGTTACAGACTGCTAGATGACAATCTTCACAGTGATGTCTCGAAGCCCCTGTGAGGAGATGATGCCTCATGATACAGGAAAGTGCAGATTGACTGACTACTCGCATCTGACTCGCTGGAAGTCACGCCCAGGCCTAGATTGATAAGATTAGATCGGCAGTTATAAACTTGAGCCCCTGGACCCACTTCTCCACCCCTCGTTGCCCATCACAGTCCAGACCGCAGATTGAAAACCTCTCATACAGAAAAAGCTCATAGATTATTGCCTCAATTCCTTCAGAGACACTCTCTACACCTACAGCTCATCGCAAACCTTTCCCACGCCCTGGAACGCTCCACGCTTCGAGCTCCAACAACTCCACATCTTGGGTAACCCTCGACACCGCCATCATTCAAGCCATGGAGGCTCTCAAGCGGAAAGTTCTTCCTCGACGATTCAGCATGAAAGACGGCAGCAGTAAGTGGTTACTCTCGCCAACACATGCCACCTTGACCCCCCACCTCCACGTCTCACACTTCCCCCTTCCTCTTCCCCCGCCTCCAATCCCCTCCAAACCCCCCCCCCTTAATTCCTGACCCTCTCCTGGTTTTCCCTCTCACAATCTGACTAACCCTATCACCTACCTAGCCGACTACCACACCTACGACGAAGCCGACGAAGAAACCCAAAAGCACCTGCAGAAAGAATTCGCCGAAGCCGAGAAGAACGGCTGGGCCGAGGGCAAGCCGGGGAGCTTCCTCAATAAACTGATCATGCATGGGAACCGCAAGACGGAGGAGGAGTTTGCGCGGGACGCGAGAGAGGCGGAGGCCACCAAGGCGAAGAACTAGGTTTGACAGGAATAGATGGGGACAGAATGGGAGATGCATAAACTGATGGAGGGAAGAAAACTGCATCTTATGAAAGCAGAGCATTAGATTGGGCTTTGCTGTGATTTCGGAGGAAGGGGGGGAAGGGGGTGGGTACATAGCTTTAGCAGATACGTATGCATTGCTTGCCAATTGGTGGTTTGTCTTGCGAATCGGTGCCTGGATTCAGTGCTAGTGGGTACGGGGCTGTAAGGAAGTCTTACATTGTCATGGGGTCCTGGGACACAAAGGCATCGTTCTACTGAAGAAGCGTCTCTGAATCGGTAAGCCCTCTTGTCTCACTCCGAGCTCTTTTCTCTGCCCCTGGATACGAACCGGCAAGCCCTCTCTCTCACTCGAATTCTTCTCTCGGTCCCTCTTTCCTCGTCCTGAACCCAAGCATCGCATCTACCCCCATCTTGATGCTCTCGTTGCATTCCCACAACCGAATTCCCAGCGTCCCCTTCCTCATATTGGATCAGCATCTGTGACTACGCTCAAATCGTATATCCCATCCCCACCACAAGCATTTTCATCGAATCATCAGTACAGAAACCCGCACTCCGGAGTCCATCCACAGCCCTGCGATCTCGAATCCCAAACCGCCCTCGTCATAAGCCCTTGACATGGACCATCATGCCCCACCCCAATTCCAAACAACCCAATTCTCAAGCCAACCCCCACAGAACCCCTCAGACGGTTTCACAAAAGGAAAACCAACAGGATTCACACCCCAGCAAAGATCCATACCGCGAGATTTCTCCATCTCGGCCATCGCACGCTTCCATGCACAGCCCGGCCCAGCCGAGCTTCGGTTGATGACAAGCACCGCACCGCAGGAAGCATCCTTTCCCCTTCCCCATACCACTCCCCCCAAATATCAATCCCTCCAAAAACACCAGCCCAGACTCTCCCCCCACCATCCACCCAACTTGCTTACCCAACAAACACTTATATAGACACAAACCGCAAAGTCCGTGCTTTCCCCTATCGCTCAGAAGCAGAGACTGCAGTAATCGACTTGCACTTCCAATCATCAACAGGGAAACACCTCGTCTAGCGGGACTGGATTAGGCCAGCTCCGCCCATTCATGGTCCATTGGGGGGATGGCGATCGTCTGCAGTGGCTCCCCAGCCTCGGTATTTTCCAGCATCTAGTCGCCATAGCGAAACGGGTTTGAGCCTTTACTTTGAAGGGTTTTCGATGATAGACTGTTTGGGATATAGCGAGGTATTATTTCTCTATTTTCGCTATCTTCGGATTCCCTACTAGTGCTTTCTTAATCCCTGACTCCCGCTGTTGAGGAGGAGAAGCGACGTTTACCTCCATGCCCTTTCCACTAGACGCCCCTTCTTCCTCCCCTCCTTCCCCCCTCTTCCTTTTTCCCTCTCCCCTCCTAACAGTCCGTCTCCCTCTTCCCTCCCCCTCTCCAATCACGCATCGCTACAACAACCCCTTAGATAAGCCTCCCGATACCACCTCTCCCACATCACTCATCCCCCAGGATTCCTTCACGGAAGGACCCATGCCGGATGACTTCTCATGCGTGATGTTCCGTCATGGCAGCGGCAAGGGCACTAGCACTGCGTGCTTGTATGCTTACTGAGAGACGTGTCGTCGGTCTTGAGTTGCAGTTGCGTGGATGATGGATTGTAAAGTGTGATCATCAGCTCGGCGGTCGCAAGAGGCGGGGAAAGTGGGTGAGCTCCGGGTGATTCAAAAAGAAAAGAGGGAAATCCTTGGAAATGGCGAGAACGAGTAGAGGAAGAAGGAGACGCATGGGATTATGGACGAAGGGTTTAGAGCTCTCCTTTATGCAATAACAGGACACGCATATGACGACGAGAAGAAGATCTACCTTCAATCCGCCCTCCGGAAAGAAATCAAGTACCCAGGGGCCTTGTATTTTGCTAAGTGAGCTTTCTCCCCGCACGAGCGCGAAGGGTGGATGAACTGGCGGGCTCGAGACGGAGACGAAGAAGAAGAGGGTGGAGGGTGGAGGGTGATTGCACGGGAGAGTCCCTCTCTCCGGGCCTGCTGTTGGAGATAGCTGGATGATTGGTTTCTCCTCCCTCCTCGCCCTCCCCAAACGAGCCACTTCGGTTGCAATCGTGCAACAAGCGAAGAAACTCATCGCTCATGGCCATCTCAAATCGCGCTATCAGAGAAAGCGGAGCAGCCACCTCTTGGCAGTCTGTGAAATAAAGAGGGAAATATCGGTGTCGAATGACTTCCACACAGATGCAGACCTCAAAGAAGGGCCGAGAGCTCGAGGAAGGGACAGATCGTCGAAAGGCGTGCGAGGTTCGGCGCCCGATGATCAGTGTAAGAACAAGCAATCGTGGAGGTTAGGAGGCAGTAACAAGGCACCTTCCCACCCTCCACCCTCCCCACTCCTCTCAAAGTCTTTGGCGGGAGGTATGGTCTTTGACGGTGTGTTAGATGCCAGAGGAACGGCTTTGGATGGGGCTTGTTGGGTGTTTTTGATGGTGGGAGTGGGAGGGCGGTTGGTGAGTGTGGGGTTAAGGGGGGGGAAGGCAGGGCTGAGGGCTTGTTTAGTGGGGGGGGGGTAAATGGGGGGTGGATATTGTGTGGAGTTGAGGAAGGAAGAGGATGGGACTGGAGAAGTGGTTTGTCGCGCTGTTGAAGATGGATGGGTGGATTTTTGGAAGTGTTCTGTTCTTACGTATGGTGGATCTCGGTAATGGAATCGCAAGGTGTCTGTGTTGGTTTCGGTGGTGTTTGCGATGCTGAGGATGGTGGTTTTAGGGGGTAGGAGTAAGGCATGCCCACGCCGGGAACGAGGACCAGAATGGTATATCTTTAGCGTCAAGGGAAAGAGACGGACTGTATCAGTCGGAGAGAAGTGGACCAACCTGTAAGGATAAGGGGCTTCGGTCAGTCTCTTGTGGGCTCTTAACGTACACGCTAATCGATTTCCAAGAGGCCGCCCTTGATCATCTATAATCGCTAAGCATACTGAAAAGCTCCCGGCCCATATGTGTCATTCCATCATTTCCTCTTCTTCTGTATCTTTGAGGCTTCCCCTTCATACGACCGATCGTCATCGCCTTCCACCTCCCTCACAACGGTCTCCATCTCTTTCGACTGCCGCTCCCATTCGGCTTTGCTCATCTTGCTCTCGCGGCTGAACAGCTCGGCGTTGGGTTGGCGATAGGAGCCACCGAGCCGATCCCAGAGGGTGGTGAATTGTCCGTAGTTGTAGTTGAAATATAGATGGTGCATCGTGTGGCATGCAGCCCCGTTGATGATGGGCGAGTTGGCGACGTATTCACCGTCATCTACCGTCCGGTCAGCGCGACTCGATTTGCTTGGAGTTCGAATGGAAGGACCGAAACGAGGTACATGGGCAGTAGACTTACGTATGAAGACCGTCCAGACGTTAATGAAGATGAAGAGCGCGATGTACGCAAACTTCTGCAATGGGAAAATGTATGGAAAGACGTGATACGGTATACTCTGCGCAAAGCCATCCAATGGATGGAAAGCATGGCTCGCATACGGCGTGGGCATGATCCACTTATGATGCGGTTTGTGCAGTCTCTTGTAAACCAGAGGGTGGTGCAACCCCCTATGGATCCAATAAATGAAGAAATCGGTGAATAATATAAAGAAGGGGAATTGAATGATGTTGTAGAGCGAGAAAGGAGCGTCCGAGGGCGAGTCGTAAAGTTTAGCATAGCCAAGGACTTCGGCGAGGAAGACGGGGGCGGTGAAGATGGCCATCAATGGGATGGAGGTGAGGGTCTGCTTGATCTCTTGACGGACTTGGTTCTTGAGATATTTCGGGTGTGTGAAGGTTGCATGGTCGAAAATGAAGATGTAGGAGAGGGAGGCGCAGAGGAAATAGACGACAGTGCCGAAGATACTACACAAGGGTCAGAGAAGTCAGGTGATGATATTTGAGGAAGGCCTCTGTACCAACAAATCAAATAGAGGCTTATGCCTTGCCTCCATGTGTTATCTCGTCCCCAATGGCTCATGTAAGCATACTGTGAAGGCTCGAGCTGGAAAAGCTGGTTTGTGCGCGCGATAGCGGTTGGTAGCTCGAGCATGCTGGAGAAGGTGGTCGTTGTGTTTGTGACGACATGGCGAGAAGATACCAATATCGAAGCGGGCAGAGCAACGGCATAGAAGCGGTCGAAGAGGAAGGTATCAAAAACCTCGAGAACAACGTCCATACTGAATGCTGCTGCCCGACGAAGGCCGCAATGGCAGTGGAAAGGTGCGTGAAGACACCAGGGCGCATGCGGTGTAGTGGACCTGCTGAAGAGCGGTTATGGTATCAGTTCGAGTCGGAGTCCGAAGTCTGAGGGGTTGTGCGCATGAAGAGCGAATTTTCTCAACGGTCGGTACCTGACAGGATGCACACCATTCACGTTTCAGGGTCCAAGGGAAGAACCAAGGTAGCCAATCGCATTCGAGACTTGTGCTGAGTCATCCCGGTCGGAAAGCGGAACTCCTAATTTAGAGTCGAACCACTCTGCCCCTCGAAAGACCCTGCATGTGGTATAAGCACGTTGTGGACAAGATGGTTGGCAACGTGGGAAAATCTGGATATTAATATTGTTATTATTGAACCTACAGGAAATCTTTTGACTATAGATTTGTAGTCCTAGCCGAGGCGAATATTGTTGTCACCCATGGTCCCTGACCTTGTAGCTACGTTGTTGAAAGATAGTGGTTGTACAGTCTCGAGAAGTCCCTCGTTGCCAAGTGTTTTGAATATGAGAATAGAAGTATAAAAACGGTATCTCTCCGCAAAAGTAAGTTTCATGTAGTAGTAAAGAAATGACAGTAGAAACAGCCCCACGAGTGAGTACTATTCTTACGACACTTGATGTCCATTCCGAAATTTCGACGAAACTGTTCATATGTCCATGCCTGACAGAGCTGAAAATTTCCCAGTCAGCAGCTGAGGAATAAGTAGTCCAACCGGACGTCTGATTTTTGTGCCGAATATAAGACCAATGATCGGCCTTGCCCTAACTATATCTTTGATCGTTCCTGAATCTACCCAGCGGCCTGGACTATCGGCGTGATGTCTATCCCATGCGCCGGCACGGTGCACTTTCAACGGCGCGACGTTGACCTTGGCACTCTAAAAAAACATGTCGACGGTATGACGATGGAGAGATTAGCCAGTGACCAGCCGTTGCAGAAGCGGCAAACTGTCAAAGCGTATCGCGCCCCTGAGGGAAATAATCATTGAGCGACATTGGAGATTGTACAGAATTAAGACGAAAAGTCCCATGAGGTTCTTGTCAAGACAAAGTGCACCCATTACTGTTGACGCTTGGGATAGCAGTGAGCGTATTTGCGACTTCGGCGCCCAAGATCACTGCTCAGCTCCTCTTAGGAAGAGAGGCTATTACCAAGAAACTTGGGAAACCTCGCTTATAATGTCCATGAACAGCGTCTAGATGAGAATAGAGCACTTAGATCAAGGCCCATCAGAATCAAAACATGAGTGTATATACAAGGCACAAGCTGGTCCGTCTAGGCCCAGCCAGCTCGCAACATCTCTATCCGAGTTAGTAGATTCGTTAACGGCTAGATAGTAATCTTCCCGATAGCTTAATGATAACCAGAAGAGCAAGTAAGGCTCAGCCTGGTTCTTTAGAGAGCCCAATTGTGGTCCAAGTGAACTGATGATGTTTTGATAGCTCCACTTCCACGGCAGGGACGATTGAGTCTTGCATGCAAGCTTAACCATCGTAGACCGATAGTTGGTTCCATCAACGAGGATCTTTTACCAAGTGCTCTAGTAATTGAGGCGCTATCGTTTGTAGGCCATTGGATATTTGGCTCTTCTTTCTTGATGTTGGCTAGTGGATCACCCGGCCGAGTCAATACTTTTTCAATCAATGCGATCAGGCTATCTGATGCGACTGACGCTCCCCGGGATTTCTTCACAACACCCCTTTCGTACTTATGACTTCCCCCTCTTTTCCCTTCACCCGCTCACACGCCATCTTGCACGCAAGTGCCAAAGCCTTGAAAGCGCTCTCAGCCCGATGGTGGTCGTTTTGCCCTTCTATAACATTCACATGTAGAGTCACGTCCGCCGCGCGCGCCCAGCTGTCTAATCCGTGATGAATCATCTGCGTGTTCAGCGTCCCCAGCATCTGTCCTTCGAACCCGAACTTGCCAACGAAAAACGGGCGGGAAGAAATGTCGAGCACCGCACGGGCAAGCGCTTCATCTAAAGGTGCGTAGGCGTATCCAAAACGGGCCAGGCCCGTACGTGGACCAAGAGCGGTTTTGAAAGCACTACCGAGGGCGAGAAAGGTGTCTTCAGTGGTATGGTGGTCGTCGACTGGATAAAAGCTGGTCAGTAAAGCGGTGTATGATTTGAGGTTGGGCCCATACTGTACAGATCCCCTTTGCACCTTATCCGTAAACTCCAGCCTGCGTGTTTCGTCCATGCGTGTAGCATGTGGTCTAAAAAGCCAATCCCTGTCCATATCCATATATGCTGAGAGCCAGATTCTTGCGATGCATGTGTCTTTGCGCTCTGCGGAGGGTGAAGGCACTTGGGATCAGAATCTGGGGGAAAATCTGCCGTAGGTTGGAGGTTTTCGATCGGCCCGCCGTCAAGGGAAAGGGACAGCTGGATCTTCGTCTCATTTGTGTTTCGCTTGACATCCAAGGCGGTTCGCCTGGGTAGGTCTCTGAAGGTCATTACAGAGATTGTTGGGGTGGCAGATGATCGTCGGAAACACTGACGTCAACACAAGGTTTCTAGAATATAGTCATCGAAGCGGTGACAACGCAAGTGAGCAAATGAATGTGGAAAGGGCTAATATCTATGGATTAATCCTGCGCCTACCAGCTACTCAAATCAAAGTACACTTTGCAAGCTGGGATTGCGTTCAACAACCGCGCGATGACGTCGGAAGCTCCTACGATACGTCAAAACAAGAATATCACCTGAGGATAGCGGTGGTGGCGGTATGCACTATCTGAGCACATTTAGTAGTCGATACCGATCAACTAAGTAACCCTTGAGTGAACTCGAGCCGGGACGAGTATACAGGCGAACTCAAAGTAAAGAGTCTTTATTTCTCTGAATGAATACGCTCATGATGTGTTATTACAATCGTTAGCCTCCCTGCACGTCTATCCATTGAGTTATTCCGTGCTGTGTCAGGGCAGCAGTCCACAAGCACCGTTGTAAACCCACGTCAATCGTCAACTTTAGGCGCCGCTGGAATGCCCCTTCAATCCCAGTCCAAGTCCAAGTCTTTGCTGCCCGATTTGTCCAGTCCCCCCTCCGGGGTCCGCTTCCTTGGCGCATGAGACCCGACTGGAACCTCTGGGCTTCGAAGCGTGTTGGCCGTAAGATCCAGCCTCGTCCCTATAGCCTCAGCAAGCCGCTCTCGATCCATCTTCTTCAAGCGCTGCATATAGCCCGCAAATCTCGAGCCTGTGCACAAACAGGATCAGCCAGACGAGTCCAGAATATAAGAATGAGCTCAGCCATCACTGGGAGGGATAAGTGTCGAGCAGAACGAAGGACATACCGATGTCAAGCACGATCTGAAAATGCCGAGCTTGCACTTCCACGCCATCCTGACGCGCTAGCGTCAGTGCCGTCTTCACAGTATTCCGTACTTGCCGGCCATTGAAGTCTTGATGGCACCAGTCCTCTCGTGCGTGCCTTGCCAAGTCCCGCCTGTGGTCCTTCGAGAGGTGCTTCAGGTCTTTGATAAAATGGTACCAAATCTGTCGCCGGTCTTCCACAGAGAGTGGGTCTATCCCTAGGGTTATGTGCAGACGAGATTGAAATGCCTGATTGTTGTTACTAAGGCTCAGTGCTATTTGTTTACGTTGTTCCCCTGACTACAAAGGGGGTTGCGAACTGTACCTCGTCAATAGTCCCAACCCCTGATCGGATTAGTATGTATATCTGAATGCTTATTCATAGAACTTACTATTCGTTGTCAGGAAGAAAACTCCGTTGAAGTATTCTATCAAGCTTAGTGGTCTCCAGTGACAAACCAGGATAGGTAGGCTACCTATCATTCTCAGAAACACTTTTCATCACACGTTAGTATACTCTGAGTCAAGGGGTAGATATCACTTAAGTGTATAGTGTACCGGAAACCAGTGCATTCCTAGTGAGATTCTCTAGGTTACGCTCAGCCAGGAAAACGTCGGCCTCGTCTAACAACAACACAGCATTCCAGGCCACCGCATAATCGAAGATCCGATGAAGCTTCTGTTCGATTGCTTCTGGATCGGTCCCTAGATCACCTGAGGTGACCGAGTACAAAGGTCGTTCGTATAGATCCGCAATGCACTCAGCTGTGAGTGTTTTACCCACTCCAGGCGGACCTGTAACATCTTAGCGTAAGTGCAGAACCCGGTCAGGCTCATCAAACCGTGTAACAGAATATTGAGGCCTTGCCCTTTTCCGGCAACAAGGTCCTGGAATCGATGTTGCCCCTGCGTAAAATGCTGGGCTACCATGGCTTTTAAGATTGTTTTGTAATCTTCTCTGAGCACCAGCCGATCGAACGATTTCTTGTGGAAATCCACGTCAACCAGATTATCAACATGGTATTGGCACCATAGCTTCCATCGAAAGGAGAAGCCCCAGACAACCCACGTGCATAGGATCAATTCAGAATCGAGAGGCTGCTCGTACGTGGAGTTCAACGAACGTATATTCCTTATAGAAATCGCTGGCGTCTGCTTTGCAACATCAGCTAGCTGAAGTATATGTACAGTGAAAGGCTTGACAGCCACCTTTAGGTCAGTCTCTTCCTCTTCTGGTTGAGAGCCATTGATCAAGGCTCTGGTCGAATCGTTATTGTCTTCATGTCGTGGCGGTGGTCGTTCATAGCTGACACGACTATGTGCCGCCCAGTCCACCATGACACGTTCGTCTTCCTGTTAACCATCAATCAGTGAAGCCGCGAGATGGGTAGTATGTAAAACAGTTCATTGTCTCAAGAAAGCAGATACTCCGCTAAGAGAGACAGTGAACTCACAGCGAAAGATGAATTTGAGGATGAAGGATCGACAAATCCTTTCATATGCAGACCGCGGAGATCCCAGAATTTCCGTCCTCTGGCGACGAGCAGATCCCGTCTCTTTTCATAACCATGTACCAGACTCAAAGGTACAACCTTCAACTCTGCCAACGGGCTAAGGCCGAGAAAATGTTTTAACGGCATCTCTGATGGTCAAAACTCGAAATATGTCCCATTGTATTCTATATTCTGGACAATGAGCCTCTGATCAGAATACACATAATGGCCTTTACGATCCACTTCTTTCGTTGGAGGTATGGCGCTGTCAACTAACGATACTCCCCACTCCGAAAATGGCAAGTTTTGTGCCACGACTAGAGTTCCAGGGGTGAACAACGACCACAGACTAGCGTAGGATATAGACTGGACAGCCTTTGTTGGATCGCAAAGTTTACTCAGCTCTGATGCATTTGGCATCTCAGGGCAGGATTCGAGAAAGTCGACTAAGACTTTGATGTGGGTCCGAGAGTCGCTGGGATAGCTCATATCCTCGCAACACGTCTTCAATGTGTAGTATTGACGCCATAAGAACTGATAAGGTTCATGAAAGGTGGCCTCGTTGGCTTCCAGAGACTGTCACCTGGATCAGCAAATCTGCTACTCAAGTAATCGAAGTCTGGCAGGCACTTTGCCTCAAGTGGCCTTACTTCCCGATTCAACTTTGCGTTTTCACGTAAGACCTTCATGATCAACGGAGATCTGATCTTTATGTATGCCTCAAGATCGAAGAAGCTGCCACGTTTCTTTGTGATGTAGTAATAATAGGCGATGATAGATCGCCGAACATCCTTTTGCACTTTGTGTTTCTGCCCCTTCATCGTCTGGATTTCGTCTTCCAGCCACCGCCTCTCCTCTACTACCAAGTCCTCCTGTGACTCGTCCTTCTCCACCTTGATCTGCTTTCCTTCGCGGCGGATGTAATAATTGCGACGACTGAAATCATCCTGCATTTCGATTCTCTCCACTCGACAAATCCACCCTCCTTCTGTAATCTCGGTGTCGTTTGCGATTGTACTTTCGTTGTGTCGACCACACGATTCTTCAGAAGATGACGCAGCCGAGTCTAAAGTGGCATGCTCACTACCCGTTGACATATGATCCACGACCATCTTGAAAGACTTTATTGCGCCTGCCAAGTCTTCAGACGTTGCCTTCCTTCGATCGAAAAGTTCCGATCAAGCAGCTTCTCGGAGGGAGAGCGATAGGTACGGCGAAGGGGTTGCGACGAGGCTGTAAGGTAGGTAACACCGGATTCGATTCGGTACTAGCGGGACATGATTGATGCATGTAGGCCTTTAAATAGCCGATTTCTACGCACCTGCCAGCAATCCTACTTCGAGAGCTCGATCCAAGGCTGCATTTCTTCGAACGCTTCCCAACAGTCGGTTTTCGTTGACATAGCCTGGCATAGTGATGCGATGATCTTTGATGTCTTACAGCTTGTTTCGTGATTATTCTGCAATGACAACAACAGACTCAAAAGATCAGGAGTTACTCGCGTCTCCTGATAAGGCCATGCCTGGCCACTCACCTATACGTATTGGCGCTCCTGTTGATATAAGTGATGGGCTTAGAAGTTCATTGGTGTCTTTGCAGCGAGAAACTTTAGCCAGTCATCCAACAGGCAGCCCAACCCAGAGGACGGAGATATACAGCACCCTTCAAGCTAGGTACGTCGACTGCCTTTGTACTGTACTCTTTGCATTCATCGCTCGCGTAGACATATCAATGTTGTGTTCCGAGACTTCGATTCACCCCATTGAGAACTGGATCCGGACTACTGCCTAAGCATTCGTTCGCATTCTGAATTGCTACTAGACTAGCGTCCAGCCTCTCCTTCCATTCTCTCGTGGGGACGGTAGAGGACTTCAACGAGAGCGTTACACAAGGTCGTCAAAATCTACTCATTGACAAGCAGACGCACTTCCGAGATTTACACAGAATCGCGCAGGAAGATTTGAAGAAGCGCTTTGCTGTCACCACACCTCAGAAGAGAAGGACGCAGATTTGGCGCAACATCAAGCTCGGGTTTGAGAAGTTCTGTCAGGTTGTGTACAATTACCCGTCAGTCATGGATGTATTAGCTTCTTCTCACCCGGAAATCGCTTCCTTGGCCTGTAAGTAGTATCTGCCTCGGACTGAAGGTAAGACGCTGAATATGTAACTCATCAGGGGGTGCTATGAAGTTTCTACTTGCAGTCAGTGTCAATGATCAAGAACTCAAGGAAAGAATCGTGTACCATTTGGCAGAGATTGGAGAGCAATTCAAAATCGTTGACAGCTATGTTAGGCTTTTCCCGGAAAAGGACATGGTTGAGCATGTTTGTGGTGTCTATGATAGTTTCACGACGTTCCTTCAGGTATCCATAAAATGGTGCAAAGAAAATGCTCTTGGTAAGTCAGGTAACTCACTACTCACGGTTTCGCTGAAGCGTGTGCCTCTAGTCAAATTCTTCAAGACCGTTGCTCTGCCTTATGAGGCACGTATTAAGCCGACGATTGATGAGTTGAACACGCACCTGAAAAGAGTCAAAGATCGAGCCGATATACACAATACACATCGTCTTGCTGTCATGCAATATGATATCAGCGCGTTCATAGAAATACTTGATGATAGTAGAAGGCTGCAGGTCGACTCACATGCTGTCATAGCTCAATTACTGCAAGGCATTGCTTCAGACCAGAGAAAGCAAGCGCGCCAGTCATCCGAACTCCCATCTGGCGATGATCATCCTCAGATGAAACATGAAGTGGTTCATACAGGCCTCCTTCTTGAGGAAGAACTCAGTACCTCTCTCAATCAAACTTCGTGTCCACAGCTTACTCCCGAGCTTCTAAAAGATTACGCAATCCAAAGCACAAGGCTCGAAGCCAGAGAATCCTATGTTGCGCTCGATTTGCTAAATAAGCCCGAGGTAAAGGCATGGACGGGTACCAAAGACTCGTCCCTGCTCTGGGTTGATGGTTTTGTCAATCTGCAAATCTCTAAATGGACCACAGAGTTCTCTATCGACGTCTTGCTTGGGATAGAGCGACAAACCAGCACGGTGCTGTTCTACTTTGGCGACATTGCGACCAAAGACCCCTCGGATCCTGAATCAGGCCACTCTGCGTCGCCGAAGGCCATTGTGCACTCGTTCATTATCCAGCTATTGCGCCAAAATGCATACCTGGCAAGCAATGATGTTAAATGGCTGACTCCACAACGCTGGATAGAAGCGCGCCGTAGCATTAAGGCGGCGTGGTCCATTCTGCACTACCTGCTAAAGTCACTGGTGGCTGAGGTCAAGGTGGTGTATATCGTGATCGATAGCATTGACGCCCTATCAACCGTCAGTAATCATTCGTGCGATCTGCAACCTTTCCTACGGCGCCTCTCTGCCCTAGTCGTCTCGCCCCCCCTTCAAAAAACGAAGGAATCAACCTCATCGATAGCAGTCAAAATTCTCCTCACCTCCGTGACCAGCAGTGTCCACCAGCTTCTTTTTCCACCAGCCGCAACGGACCTTCCTCCTTCACATTCCATAGTTCACATTCCACAAACCTATGGCCAGCACAACATCCCGCGGCCACCTGTCCATCTATGCAAGCCGAGCGTAAAGCGTCTTGTCCGTCTGCCTGATTCTGACGACGAATTTGGTCTCAAGCCTGCGGATAGCTTTGGGTTCTCCGATGATGAAATGGCCAACTCGTTAATGTTCAGTAGCGATGATGAACAGGAAGACGTAAACCGGCGAAGCATCCAGCAAAGGGAAGGCAAGATGGAAACAGCGCTCGGGGCAGAGATTGGGAGCACGGCACATACGGCGCGCAAACTCAATGCGGCGGTGGCAAATAGGCACTCAGACTCGAGCGAGGAATTCGACTTCAGCGATACTGAAGTGAACAATGCGTCTAAGGCAAAGCAATGTACGAACGATATCCAATTCTCTTCGTCGTCTGAAGAAGCAGAAGAAGCGTGATTTGTCGAACCGAAGAAGAGCTGTCCGCGGGCATGGTCCCCCTAACCATTAAAACCCAGGCAGGCAAAACGAAATCTTCCAAAAACGACACTGGTAGCTGTGCAGATGGGTGGAGGGAAAGTTCGGATGTTGAGTCGGACGGCGACTGCCCCTAAAGGACTCCTAATTACTCTTAGAGTAGGAGAAGTCCTAGACTACCATGACGCGTGCATCCTCGTGGTATACTCGGGAGACCAGAGTGATTATCTGTAGCTCATTCTGGCCTCTGACGGGAGTCTACAAACAGATCGTGCGGTCCTGTATCCCAATGTATTCTCTCATCGTCTTGCTGGTCTTACCTTGGGTTTGGTGGTCACGGTCTGGAAAGTCGCCGGAAACTGGGTTATGTTCGCGATATCATACTTCTTATATGTCCATGATTTGAAATTATGCAGCTGCCCTTTAACGAGAGCTCCGTGCCAAAGACCTTTTTTTTAACCCTAGTACAGATCCGCACTTTTCCGCGTCCGACAGCCGCGCAATGACGTCGGAAGCTCCTCAATGGTGGCGAGTTTTGTTGCGTCAACCGGGAGAAGTGGATGCCAGAGGTTCCGGGTATCTGCCACAAGCAGAGGAGTAGGCTGGTTGCTTGGAATTGCGAAAGCATGGGTCTAGGGCTTTTGCGAACATGATCTAATCCAGGATGGAATCGAGGGTAGCTTCGATGAATGCCACATTTGGGCTTTAGTGTGTATCTGTTGCGTTTTCAGCTTCGGCGCTGTTGTAGTTCAGATACTCATTAACGGCAAGCATAGGGGCCTTTAATTTCAATCGACTGTCCAGGTGTACAGTATGCGATTACTGTTGTCTAGCCTCGCTGATGTTTCGTGTCCGCATCTTGTGGCGCTTTCGACAGCTCGACGCCTCAACGGAGCAAGGTTTTGGTTTGTTTATTCTTGGCTGGTTGAAAACCGGTGTTGCCGTTTCTTCAAACACACTTCTCCACGATCGCGCCGTCATTCGCTGGCTCTAACACCTGCCACTGGTATTGCGTCGTCTGATTATTTTCCTTCTTGAAAATAGCAATAATGGCATCCGCTATCTCTTCAAAATTGTGCGTCGCTAAAGCCAGAATCGTCGGCCCAGCACCTGTCTACCTGTCAGAATAATTTAAATAGTAAGGGAGATGCTGCATCTTACCGGACAAACAGATACCTAGTAGCCCAGGGTGCGAAGAAGGTGTCAGTTGTCGAATAATTTCAGAAAGTCCAGGGATAAGTTTGCTACGATACGGTTGGTGAAGTCTATCCTGCATTGCCAAATGTATCTTCGCAGGGTTTGTCGGAGGCAGACCTAGGAGATAAGTAAGAAGCACGACACGCTGCGAATTGAAGATCTAATTGGATAGTAAGTCAATGAAGCTTCCAGCAGTCCTCAATATACATACCGTATCTGAGCGTGAATAGGTACTTGGTAGGACCTTCCTCGCATCTGCGGTATCCACCTTAAAGTCTGGGATTACCACGATCGCCTTGATCTCGGATGCAAAGCTAAACTTCTCAAATTGTCCAATGCCTAAAGGCGGTATTGGTGGTGTTTTTCCTGTATCTTCGCCCCCAGCTGGCTCTGGCAGAACTTCGCTCAGAGGGATCTCGGTCCGAGCCATATCTTCCGCATCCAACTCGCTGAGACAGGCTCCGACAAACCCACCGTAAAGCGCCGCAGTAATGTTATCGGGATGTCGTTCGACCATCAAGCAGTAATCAAGGATTCTCTCCTTGGTCAAGCCGAGACCACCGACTTCATTAGCCAGCATGACCCCAGCGACAACCGCGGCGCCCGATGAGCCGAGACCGCGCGATAACGGGATGTTGTTGATGATATGGACTTTGGTGTGTCTGGCGAATTCATGATGGCCATGACAGCGTAGGACGTAGAGAGCGACTTGTGTTATTAGATTTTCCTCGGGTGCTTTCCTAATAGTTTCGGCGCCTAGGCCTTCACACGAGATCTCGCAGTTCAGTGCAACAGGGGCCGAGGACGATGATACGACGGTGACGTGGAGTTCAAGATACAAAGATAGCGCAAGCCCGAGGACATCGAATCCAGGTCCTAAATTGGCAGAAGAAGAAGGTACCTTGATCTTAATCATCTTTCTGTAATTGTACTGCGTTCGAAAATACTCGCTTTTGTGAAACGTCGTGGCCCAATGTACGATATGCTTAGACGGTTTGCCTCCTTAGCAATAGGTCGTTGATGGTCAATTTTCCCATTGTCATGTCATGTCTTTCCGAGACAATGAGGAATTGCGCCAGCAGACGGGATGTTGCGCCATTCTCGAACAGTTCTAGAAGACTACGACGATCGCGCTAATGCAGCCTTATTGCCCTGGCCCTTGCATTACCGAGAACCTCGCCCCACCATGAGATTATCATATCGCTTGGCAGCCCCACCACTCGTTGAGGAGGAGGTTTGCTCATGTCGCGATCCACCAACGTGAGAGCGCAGCCACAGAAATGTTCAATTCAAGGTGTCCAATCAGCTCAGGCCTACCTTAGAGAAGTAAGTTGAGACGGTCTTTGCCACACAAATCCTGCGCCATGGCAGACCAGCCCGACCAGCTCCGAGTTCTCCTTGTGGGCAACGGTGGCAGAGAGCATGCGCTGGCTTGGAAACTCAGTCAATCACCTAGGATAGAGAAGTAAGTCGTGTACCGAGCGCATGCCTTGTGGCTGAATCTATCAATTAAAATGCAGGTATACTAAATTCAATGATTGGTAGGATCTATGTTGTTCCTGGAAACGGTGGCACAGCCCACGGTCTACGCAACGTTTCGAATGTTACTGAAGTCAAGCCCGATGACTTCCCCGGCCTGATCGACTTCGCCAGCAAACACAGTGTCAATCTGGTAATCCCAGGACCCGAAGCGCCCCTAGTCGCAGGCATAGAGGATCACTTTAGGAAAGGTGAGCATCCAAGTTGCTCTGCGACGTACAGGAAGCTGATGCGGTGGGGAAGCCGGCATTCGATGTTTTGGTCCTACCAAAGAGGCCGCTCGTATGGAGGGTTCGAAGACGTTTTCGAAGGACTTCATGGCTAGATGGGGCATACCAACAGCAGCTTATAAGAACTTCAACGTTTATGAAGATGCGAGGCAGTATCTGGATGGCGTGGAACACAATGTTGTTATCAAAGCGAGTGGGCTGGCGGCAGGGAAAGGGGTTATTCTACCGTCGTCAAAGGAAGAGGCACAAGCTGCCCTGAAAGAGATCATGTTCGACAAAGAGTTCGGAGCCGCTGGTGATGAGGTAGTGATTGAGGAGTTCCTCGAAGGAGAAGAGCTGAGCTTCCTCACCTTCAGTGACGGAGAGAGGATCAAGTCCTTACCGCCGGCCCAAGATCACAAGCATATCAAGGATGGAGACACTGGACCGATGACAGGTGGAATGGGATGTTATGCTCCAACGCCGATTGGAACTTCACAGCTGATCGAGGAAGTTCATCGAACGATACTTGAGCCTACTGTACATGGGATGAGGAAAGAACGTCAGTCACCCAATTGGTATGGTCGAGCAGCTGCTAAAATGCGACAGGCTTTCGGTTCGTAGGACTTCTGTTCACAGGTATCATGGTCACCAAGTCTGGCCCGAAAGTCCTGGAATATAACGTGCGATTCGGCGATCCAGAGTGTCAGACCCTTCTTCCTCTCCTTAGCGTAGAGACCGATCTACTAGAGATTATTTTGGCTTGTACGGACTCTGCTCTTGATACCATAAGCATTGAGATCGACGAGCAATTTGCAGCCACTGTTGTTGCTGCAGCAGGGGGTTACCCAGGTCCTTATTCCCACGGCGATACTATCACGCTCGACCGCTTTCCCAATTTTTTGGCAAACCAAAGAAATAAGTCGTCAACCCGTGAGCGTGTGGTCTCGTCAGACAACATAATCTTCCACGCCGGCACATCACTCTCAGAAGATAGCTTGAAGACATCAGGTGGTCGTGTCATAGCTGCCACATCCACGGCTGCCACTCTAGAAGCTGCAATCTCTGCGGCTTACGCCCTTATGTCAACCATCCACTTCCCCAACATGCATTACCGCACAGATATTGGTCGCCGCGCCCTCCAACCTGAGCAACCTTCACCCAATTCTGTCAGCCTTCGCAACGGCCAACCATTGAGCTACGCGGACGCGGGTGTCTCAGTGTCCTCCGGAAACGAGTTGGTGAATCGTATAAAACCTCTTGTCGCCTCTACAGCCCGACCGGGCGCCGCTGCCGACATTGGTAGCTTTGGCGGAGAACTCGACCTCAGCGCCGCAGGCTACAAAGAGCCACCAACGATCATCGCAGCCACGGACGGCGTCGGCACAAAGCTTAAGGTTGCCCATGCCATGAATAAACATGACACCATCGGCATAGATCTTGTCGCCATGAATGTGAATGATCTGATAGTACAAGGTGCGGAGCCACTGACTTTCCTAGATGTCTTCAGCTGTGGTAAGCTTGATGTCGATGTTGCAGAGCAGGTCGTCAAGGGCATTGCTGTAGGGTGTATAGAAGCAGGATGTGCGCTTGTGGGAGGTGAGACGGCAGAAATGCCGGGACTTTTTGCAACCGATGGAGGGATTTATGATGTTAGTGGAACAGCTATCGGAGCGGTTGCCAAAGGGAAGCGTATACTGCCCAACAAGCAATCAATGAGAGTAGGAGACGTGCTGTTGGGCTTAAGCAGTAGCGGTTGCCACTCCAATGGCTTTTCCCTTATTCGAAAGATCGTCCAAGAGAGAGCAGCTCTGAGCATGACTGATCCTGCGCCTTGGAGCGATGGCGAAAGTGTTGGCCAAAGTCTACTGACACCTACACGTATATACGTGAAGCCAGTCCTCCGTGCGGTGCAGAAGGACCTGATCAAAGGCATGGCGCACATTACAGGTGGAGGTCTGCTGGAAAACGTACCGAGAATGCTGCCCAAGCACCTAGCTGCATCATTAGATGCCGCAACATGGCAAGTGCCCAATGTTTTGAGATGGTTGAAGGAAGCAGGAGGTAAGTGATGCTTTCCCAGCACAGTTTCTGAGCGTTTGAGGAGCTTTGAGCCAAGTCCGAGCAGCATCCGATCCAAAATCATGCCTCTCGGCTCCATTCATTGACCCAACCACTGAATGCTAATTACCAGCAATTATAGGTATGGAGGAAGCCGAATTTGCGAGAACATTCAATACCGGTCTTGGTATGGTACTTGCTGTAGCTCAGGACATGGCGGATGCGGCGATCCAAGAGCTGGAGAACGCTGCCGAGAAAGTCTGGATAGTTGGAAAGCTTGTAGAAAGGACCGGAGAGGGCTGCGTGGTGGAGCATATGGAACTCTGGAGGTAGCCACAGGCCTGCGCAGACCTGCGCAGGCGCTCTCGCTGCTACCCATTGTACTTTATCTCTGGAGATTGCCCGTCCCAGTGGGGTACCTGAAACGTATTGCTAGTTTTCATGTTCGACGAAGAGCAGTCTTTGGTCAATTGGTCCATCGTCACCCCACCAAGACGTATCAGGAAATGTCAGTGAAACCATGGTTCCTTCTGGCCCCTGAATGAGCACACCGCCGTCATGTGTAATAGCTTGACGAAGGTCGCCGGGTATGCCAGCAGATGAGACATTTGGCACATGGACGAGATCTCAGCAACGCGAATGAAAGGTCCCTGGGAATTGATGAGCGAAGCGGCAGAGGAGGCAACTTTGGGGATTGCGACTTGCTGACAACGCTCTTCAACAGCTTCAGGTCCCAGGGTACGAGGCCGCTCAGATGTCGAAATGTACCCGGCCAAGGGCACAAGCTGTATAGGAAAAGGCTCACCCTGTACGATGCCTAGACCCCCCTTCCATATTCATGGACCGCGCGACCTCTGTCGTATCACGATTACAATCTTCCCAGCATATCAATCACGTCCTGACTCCCCGTCCTCTGGTCAGCCCCCGTCACAACACTCTGACTCCATATCCCACTACCCCCGGCAGTTGTCCCAGCAGTTTCATCGCCCGCATAATAAAACCAAGCTCTGCTCGCGACGGTTGTGATATGTTCAGGGAGGTATAGGGAAGCGGCAATGATGATCATTGAGAGGAAGAGGAAGAGGAAGGAGTCTAATAACGTAAATTCGTTAGCCGAATGCTAGGGAAAGAGGACGGCCGGGCGAGGGAGAGGGAGAGGGAGTGGTACTGAAAATGAACTTCTCGGTAGGAGTGAGCATATAGAGGGAGAACGTGACTTCGTATTGGTAACGCTTGCGCTGGAGCCAGCGGAGGAGGGCTGCGGTGTAAAGCATTGTCGCGAAAGCGGCGAGAGGGTCTATGTCGACTTGAAGGTTTTAAGCGCAACGATTTGAGCGGTAGAGAGATGAGTTCGCCTGGGAATATAACAGGAAAGGAGCAAAAAACCGATTGCCCAGTCGTCAGGGAGGTTCCAAGGTTCAGAGGGTAAGCCTTGGATCCTAGGGTTCGGTCGTAGCATGAATCAACGCCGCTAGCGGCATTGCCAGAACATCTCTGGGATCATGTTTCTCCATGAACATGATAATCAGGAAAGATAGGACAGAGTCTTGTCCTTTTCACCGAACCATTGCTTTGTTCGACGCGCATTTTCAAAGTCTTCTGCTACTCTTCCAAGTCTGACCGCAGGTCTAGCGAATCATGAGGATCTTCATAAAATGCATCCACCCTACGTTCCAAGACTACCTTTGTTGGTGACTAGACAGCCGCTGCAATGTGCAATAAGGTACTTCAGCGCCGCCATACGGTTCTCGAAACAGTTGCCTCCTCGGCCAAGAGTCGACGAAGCTGATATCGAAGAGGCGTTTGTCAAGGGCAGCGGACCTGGGGGCCAGAAGATTGTTCGTCCAGAGTAATTTGCGGCACCTATGTACACTGAAACCCATTGTTCAGAACAAAACCTCTTCTGCCGTCCAGTTGAAGCATGTCCCCACGGGTATCGTCGTCAAATGCCAGGCGACGCGCTCGCGGTCCCAGAACCGCAAGACCGCCAGAACGCGACTAGCAGAGAAGCTCGAGCATATTGAAAAGGGCTCGGAGAGCAGGATAGCGTTGAGGATTGATGAGAAAGCTAAGAAAGCAGCCAACAGGAGGAAGAAGGCCAAACGCAAATATGGCAGACTGGATGACTCTCAAAACACTGAGCCTCAAGACGACGATGGTGAAGGCATAGAAATGGAGGAAGAAATGGGCGAGGAGAGCGGTAAGCAAAACGGCAATGGAAAGTTGGGTAGCTGAGGATGTCATTGGTCGGTCACGGGTTTTGAAGAGGGTTGCAGATTACTATCCCACGTCCGATTGTTCTCCAGCACCATAATGAATTCGCCATCTTCATCCACGATACTATACATTGGCCTATCCGAGTCTGCAATAACGAAGCAGCATGGAAGTTCCGTCGGTGAGCAATTATGCCGTTGGGCCCGAAGTCGTGGAGGAGGCTTTCCACACAGACTAACAGCCCGGCAAAGTTCGGGCCCAAGAAAACAGCAAGAAAAAAGAAACGGCCTAGGATGACGTTCTTACAGGTTGGTGTTTGCCATGAAGGGCAATAGAACCGTGTTGGCAGTGCGCTGGTGCTCCCAGACAATCATCTATATCACCGTGAACTTCAGTGCTGGAAACCGATATAGAATATGTCCTTGCGATATGTGTAGTACACGCTGGGCGGATGATGGTTTGTTAAAGGAGTTACCTCCGACCTAAATTATCGATCGATTCACTTGGCAAAAGCTTACCCTATGATTAGTCCCGCCGTCCCGTTGATAATGTGCGTTTGCGTAGTATTTGCGTCACCCGGGAACCCTCTCCATTGTACCTAAGACAACACGCCGGAAGCAACCCAAATTGCTCATCATTTGACACGTTCGACATCTCCTCAACTTGCCTATCCCTCGCTATTATTCGATGCTACAATCCTCAATGGTTGCAAAAACATTCGCGGCGGCTTTCCCTCCCGAAACTTCACTGGATATATCACCATGAGCGATCGACGGAGACGGAAGAGCTTGACTATCTTCAAACCGACCTTGACTGGACTGACGCCCCTCCGTAGCCCTCATGAGCCTCCAGATAGTGCTCCAGGTCTATTGTTAAGGAAACGCAGGACAGATTCTTCCTACACGTCTGATCCGCCCTCCCCCAACGGCTCCACGACCTCGAACATAGAACGTACCAATTCCAAATCAAGTTTACTTGGCCGGTCGCGACCTCGAAGTCTCCAAAAGTCTAGGCCGTCCAGCATCTTCGGGTCCTTCAGATCACTGCACTCACTGCAAGATGGGGACGAAAAGAACCTTACGCGTACAATATCCACATCAGCATCTCTACAATCTGACGGCGCAAACGAACTCGACATCACAGAGGGCGACGTTATCCACCATGGGGAAGTTCAGATGGCAGGCGGCATGTTCCGCAAGAAGAGCCAATACCTGGTTTTAACAATGGGACACCTCGTCAGGTTCAAATGTCGCAACAAGGCGTCTGAAGTTTTCCCAAGCATACCCTCGTCGCTATCTCGCAAAGATGGTGGGAAGCATTCACGTATGACCTCAAGCGGTTCGCTTCATGAGCTTCACCCCACTTCTTCGGCTGAAGGCTTCCATGCTCTACCTCTCAACAGCATTGTAGCAGTGTACAAGCTTGATGATGGAAGGCCATATTTCAGCATTGAGGTGGCTTACCTGGACGAAGACCACCCATCAGCAATGACTCTTCAGATACCAGACCCTCGAGATTCTGAACTGTGGCTGTCTTGTCTCCGGAGCGCAACGGAGAAGGCACGGCTGAGTAATCCCCTACCGTTCAGTCAGAAAACGGTTGAATATACTGCACGGGCATTGGAACAGGAGCGAGACTACGACCCACAACACTTCCACATGTTCACGGTTGTGCAGAGGGCAACCAAGTCCGGCGGTCGATCTTCTTCTGATGATCTAGCCAGAGTGACTACATTAGTCTGTATTCTAGCCATAGGAATGTACAAAGTCCACCTTATACCGCTACCGAAGTCGACAAGGACGTCATCAAACGCATCTTTATCAGACATGGTTGGTTCCTCATATGGAACCATGACTCTCACCTCGCTTGGCATGCAGCCGTGCGATGATACACTCCAGCTCAGCTTCCGGTTACCTCTTCGGCAGCAGATCCCCTTATTTCTCGCATCTTCGGCGGCCACCGACGTTGCGCTGTGGATTCGGCATTCCGCAGATTACTTACGACCGGACTGGCTTGAGCAGCCTTTCATATGGAACGTCCCTCCCTATCTGGACAATGAGCTAATTCCCATATCTTCATACAATGAAGATCATCGATGTTTCGACCGAACACTGACAGCGTACTGCGCGGCATACGGACTGGATACATCCAACATTCGCTACACGGTCAACTATCAGTGTGAAGACGCCCCTGGTTTCGAGCTTTTACCTCCAGCAGACCCCAAAAGATCCAGGTACAATGTACTGGAGCTCTTGGCTGTTATGCGTTCGCTACGGTACAATGAGTCTTTCCACTCTATATCCTTTCAAAACATCAATTTGAACGTATTACATGGATTGCATGATCCGTATGGGGACGATCATGTCATGTGGGCGACCAGATCTGGCGAGCCATTGAAAATGCCCTTTCCAAAGGATTCGTGGCTTCTCGTACAAGAGGTCCAAGGGCTGGCGTTGAAAAGTAGAAAATTACGGCGCATGGACTTTGAGAATTCTATCACAAGAAAGCCAATTGATAACGACGATACACGAGATGTTGGCTGTGGCATCTGTGAAGCGCTGTTCCCACTCTGCGCAAGGCAACTGACCAACGTCGATTGGGTTACACTCAACGGTATTGTCCTAGCTGATGCGGATATAGACTATCTGTACTCGGCTGCGATCGATAAGCTCTGCCATTTTCGTGCACTTGAATTGGGAGGCTGCGCACTTGGTGACAGAAGCTTGCAGACGAGCCTTCACGCGATATCGCACCAGGACTCGACCATGGAATCGATCGATATATCAAACAATCCAGCGCGAATTGACCCTGACTTCCTGCAGAACCAGCTATGGACTTTCGGCTTCATACGGAAGCTCAACCTCACGAATATCCACCGGAAGTCTGGAAAGGAACCCCTGCTGACTGGGAACGTACTGCTAGCATGGAAGTTGGAGGAGTTGCATTTCAGCGGCACTGCTTTGGGCGCTACAGATATTGAGGTGCTGTCCGCCTACCTGAAGAGCTCGCAATCCGACACACTTCGGCAGTTTGGCCTGAACCACTGCAATCTGACTGGCGGAAACGTCGCAGATCTGCTACATGCTATGTTCAGAGGCGTCGGCAACGTCCGGCCGATCCATTTACACATCACCAAAAACAATCTTGAAGAACTGCATGATAGCTTTACGTCGGCTGTGAGCCATTCCGTGACTCCCTGCAGCATTACGATGCAGCTGCTCGTATACAACAGAGAACAGAACTTCCGAAATCTTATCAATGCTTTGTCAAACAATACTAGTCTGAGATATCTGGACATTTCCAAGGCTTCACTGCCCGATGACGCCGACGACGATACTTGCGAGGCGTTGCAAAGAATGTTTGCTCAGAATCGTACACTTGAAGAGCTGGACATCTCTGGAGAACAGGCTCACCTTGAGGTCGCCAGCCTAGGGATTGGACTGAACCGCGCGCTGATGGGTCTCACCAAGAACGAGTCACTCAAGGTTTTGCGCATCGAAAACCAAGGACTCGGCTTGCAGGGAGCGAGTACTTTAGCATCGGTACTCGATGAGAACCGGGGCTTGCGAGAGGTGCAGTGCGATAACAACGACATCGGTCTCCAGGCCTTTACGGTACTGGTCAACAGCCTCAAGCACAACTTTACACTGCTGTATCTAACTGAAATGACTGAGGACCGGACCAGATCGCTCAACAAGGTAATGCGTGAGATTGACAACTCACGAGAGACCAGTTCCATCATGAACATGAATATACCCGGAAAAGCAACGGTGAAGAGAACAGTGGGCGCAGTCATGACGGGTCAGAAGTCGTCAAGTCGAAACATGGGGAAATCCAAGCCCGCAGCGGTGCCTATGCTTCCAGCCAAGGAAGTGCATGCGGTATTGCAAGCGCTCGCATCGAAGTGGGACCATCAGACGACACTCTTACAAGGTTACTTGTCACGAAATTACGATCTGGCACAGGGTGTTCCCTGCGACGAGATCGATGTGACTGGGAGTGCGGTCCTAGAATATGAATTCGACCGACCTACGACTGCAGATACCTCAATCACGGCTGTACAGACGACGAGCATGGAAGCGACGCCGACATGTGAAGCAGATCTACAACTTGGCGAGATGACGACCAAGCCAGGTGCCGGAACCCAGGTTGCAGGTAATGCTTATTCGGACGCCGAGGATGGAGAAGCGTCAGATGCCACCGAAGATGCGAACGATGTCGATGATGCGCTTACGATGGGGGAGAAGCTACACATATGATCTCTTCTATGGTATGAGAGATGAATTGGGATGTTGTCGGATGTATACGCACGATGCATGGCTGAGCCAAGCTCGTTGACGAGGCCAGGCTTGTCATAGTTATTTTTGTACATATTTATCACACTGAGCGACCAGGCAATAATATTTGTCGCTGCTGTTACGTGGCATCAGGCTCGAGAGAGTAGCAGGGCTACGAAGACTAGTACTGAAACACCATCAAAGGAGTAGAGAGCATTCAGCCTTGTCGCGTCTCTTACCAAAAGCAGCCGTCCTTGGCAGCAAATAAGAGGCAACTTTGGGCGAGGTTCCGGCTCCAGGGTCTCTCCTGCTCAACGATGACTGGCGACAGCAGCCGCGGTTCCTGAGCAGCTGATGCATAACAATTCCCCTGTACCCCGTACGGGGTAGCTGATCTCGCCTCAACTTTCTACTGTGCTTCAAGTCAGCCACACTCGTGCGCCAATCAGAAGAAAGATGCTGCCTCCGCTGCCTGTCAGATTCTTATCAATCTCGGACCGGACAAGCAGCGACGCACGCCGCCCTCGAACTCCACGCTTTCTCTTCACCGCGCATGCCTCTCTTTTTTCAACATTGCTTACTATCAGAAACAATTCCCTACCGTACTTTAATTCATGCTCCGCTTATTTGCCCAATTGTTACACTGCAACCGCTGCGAGTATACACTTTCAATAGAGGAAGTCTTTCACGACACGGAGTACCACGCTTTACCACGAGATCGACCACGAACGCCGAATTGCTCCCCCTTAACACTCTACATGCCGTGTTGTCGACAGAGAAGATAAACGGTCATTCTGGGACTTGGCGCTGGATAACCTTGACGATTTCTGCCAATTTCCCTCCAGCTAAGATACCAACCACGGCGTCCTCAACAACTTGCGCCTGGTTGCCCTCCCCCCCTACACACCGCAGACATGCGTCGCGGTCTCGCCATCTTCCTTTTCATTAACGCCCTCATCGTGACCTTCCTCATCCACAGCGTCTTCACCCTTCTCACCCTCCTGGTCGAAGATGGCTCGGCAGACACCATCCACAACTCTGAGATACCTGCCCCGAATTCTCCATCGATCGACAACCTGCCGCAACTGATACCTAAAATCCTACACCAGACCTACGTTAACGACAGTGTACCGGAGCATTGGAGGGGTGCGCAACAGAGTTGCATAGAGCTGCATGGGGACTATGAATACCGGGTAGGTTTTCCTTCGGCCGCACTGGATCTCCGTGAGGCTGATACCTCCCATAGATGTGGACCGATGCCAAGTCTCGAGAATTCATAGCTACAGAGTATCCTTGGTTCCTGGAAACTTTCGATGATTACGCGCATCCTATCCAACGCGCAGACGCAATTCGGTACTTCGTCCTCGCACACTATGGGGGTATCTACATTGACCTGGACTACGTGCGTACCCTCCTTCAAACACACATTCTGCTTTTGCTGAACTTTCTTTCGCAGGGCTGCAACCGTCGACTAGATCCCCTACTTTCCTTTCCCTCGTGGGTCCGCAAAACTATCCCCACTGGGATCTCCAATGACGCTATGGGCGCTGTTCCTGGCCATCCGTTCTTCCTTATGGTCATCGAATCCCTTCGAGAATATAACCGTGACTGGGCCCTCCCTTACATAACCGTCATGTACAGCACCGGCCCTCTGTTCCTCTCCGTGATCTGGAAAAAATACATGAACTCTGGCGCCGATGTTGGAGATAGTCTCACGGGGGGTAGAGTCAGGATATTGCTTCACGGAGATTCCAGCGTCTATGCCTGGAGATTTTTCAATCTTAATGAGGGAAGCAGCTGGCATGGAAAAGACGCCAAACTCATCTTCTGGATGGGTCGAAACTGGATGCTTCTAACAGCGTCAGGCTTTCTCGCCACTGGCATAATCGGCATGGGTCTTTGGTGGATCTATGGACGAGTATTGCTTCTGGGCCAACGGAGAGGTGCGAAGGCCGGCTGGATGCAGATCCCTGCGGCGTTCTGGAGGACGTCGAGCCACAAGGAATACGAACTCCTGGATCGGCATAGTGTGTAAAAAACCTTTATGTCCGGAGAGAAATACCATCTGATTCGAGCGTGGGCGCGTGTATGGGGCAATCCTACAAACTGCGGGAAAGGCGCTCATCACAGTCAAACTGTCGGAGGCACCGAACCTGAGGGAAGGTGTACTTGGGTACGTAACTCAACAGTACCGAAACGGGAAGGTTGTATGCCTCGGTCATGCCCTTTAGTGGGGAGGAATTTTATATCCATAACCTGAGATTCGAATGTATATATTTCAACAACCGGCCTTCCTGCCGTATTTGTTGCGCTGCCAGAGATGTCCAGCACTCTCTAGCAGTCACACATTTTAGGCATGTGCCATCTGCGTCTCTTCCACCAGATCTCTCCCTTTCAGTCAACTCGCATAGTCGTTATTGCTGCTATCATTGCACACTTTCGAGCGTTGACCGTTTTCCTTTCCGATCATCCCACACCTTCAACTGCATACGAGGAACCTCGCTGAGGATAGCCCCTGTCATGAGCATGACATCGTTCCCTCGCCACAAGGACCCTAGAGCTCTCTATCGACCCACCACTCACCACTCGTCCCCACCTCTCGCATCCCTCCCCCATCACCACCACGCTCCCTGACCGTCCCAATCCCCCCCATCAATCCTTCCCATCAATCCTTCTCCTTTCCCCAAACTTCTCACGCATCTCTATACTTCCTCTCCCCAAACCTCTCACGCATCTCTATACTCT